>Ga0182742_1004312_pt1 | contig 12986 bp, 14 predicted proteins | sample eDN5th37CBELigMG_FD_128880 | JGI IMG/M metagenome (GOLD analysis project Ga0182742, IMG submission 128880) | Enriched Miracle-Growth compost microbial communities from Emeryville, California, USA - eDNA 5th pass 37_C BE-Lig MG (version 2)... ... | reverse complement strand
GTACGCCGGCGTGGGGGAGCACGCGGTCTACGTCGCGCCCACCGCGCGCCGGCGCGGCGTCGGCGTCAAGCTGCTCGACGCGCTCGCCGAGGCGGCGGCCGCGGCCGGCTACTACAAGCTCACGAGCCGCGTCTTCACCACCAACCAGGCGAGCCTGAAGCTGCACCGGGCCGCGGGCTTCACCGAGGTCGGCGTGCAGCGCCGCCACGGCCGGCTCGACGGCGAATGGAAGGACACCGTGCTCGTCGAGCGTCTGCTGGGCGACGCCGCGCTCTGAGTACGATCCCGAGCCGATGTCTTCCGCACCACCTCCGCCCGGCTCCGGGGCCGGCCGCGCGCTCACGATCGCGTTCGAGTCGGGTCGCCGCGCATCGCCCGACGCCCTGCGCCTGAGCCCCAACGGCGCCACGCTCGAGGTCGACGGGCTGCTGCAGCAGCCGCTGCGGCTGACGCTCGGCCAGCTGCACATCGGCATCGTCGACCGCGGCCCGGCCAAGGTGCGCGGCGAGGCCGGCCGCTTCCCGGTCCTGCGCCGCCTGTCGGCGACCACCGTCGTCCCGCGCGAGCAGGGCATCGAGGGCTGGCTGTGGACGAGCACCGGCGGCTCGGCGCTGACCCTGCTCGGCGACCCGGACGCGGCGCCCACGGGCGCGCTGCTGTTCACCAAGCCGCTCGGGCCGGAGCAGCTCGAGGAGGCGATGACGCCGGCCGCCCTTGAGGCGCTGGCCGCGCGCTCGCCGCTCGGCGTTCCGTCCATCCTGGGCGTGCTGTTCCGCGTCGCCGAGCCCGCCAACGCCGAGAGCGCGTTCCGCGCCTACGGCCTGCTGCGGCCGCTGACCGACCGCGAGGTCCCGCCGACGATGCGCCGCCACCTGCCGACCGACAAGCCCGCCGATCCGTCCGTCGGCGCCCGGTCGGAGGGCCCGAAAGGGTCCGTCGCGCCGCCGGGCTTCTAGCCTGTCGGCCCGAATGAGCGCCCCGAACGAGCACGACCCCAGCACCTGCACGGCCTGCCGCGGCACCGGCGAGGTCATCTCCGGCCTCGGCGGCGAGCCGCACCGCGTGCGCTGCCCCTGGTGCGAGGGCAGCGGGCGCTTCGACCCCGCGCGCGACGCCCAGGCACCCGCGCGCGAGGGGCATCCCGCCGACCCAGGCGCCTGAAGCTAAAGCGCAGCAAAAGCCCGGTCGAAAAACCGGGCACATGCGTTATCACCGCCTGCGCGCCGACGAGGGGTTCACGCTCGTCGAGCTGCTCGTCACGATCCTGATCATCGGGATCCTCGCTGCGATCGCCATCCCGGCGTTCGTCAACCAGCGATCCAAGGCGCAGCACGCGGAAGCCAAGACGATGGTCACCACCGCGGCGACCGCGATGGTCGTCCGCGAGTCCGACACGGGCACCTTCGCCGGCGCCACCCAGGCCGAGCTGACGCGGATCGAGAGCTCGCTCGGACAGGCGCTGAACCTCCAGATCGACGGCACGCAGGACACGTTCGAGGTCTCCGTCGACTCCCAGGCGGGCGGCACGTTCACGATCGCCCGCGCCGAGGACGGCACGGTCACGCGGACCTGCTCGGCCCCCGGCCCCGGCGCGTGCGCCGAGGACAACAGCTGGTGAGCCCGGGTCGGGACCCCATCCGCACGCCGGCAGCCTCAACTCGCACCCCGCTCGGGTCGATGACTACGGCGATGGCCCAGCGACCTTCCGAAGCCGGCTTCGCGCTCGTCGAAGTCATCGTCAGCTGCGCGGTCCTCGCGATCGTCGCGATGGCCGTGCTCTCCGGCATCGACGCCGCGAGCAACTCGTCGGCCCGCGAGAAGGCGCGCGCGGTCGCCGCGAGCCTGGCCGAGCGCGACCAGGAGCGCCTGCGGTCGATGACGGTCGCCGAGCTCGAGCAGGTCTCCGCCGAGGCGCCGCAGGAGCCGGAGATCGGCGGCGTCAAGTACCAGGTCAAGTCCGAGGCGGAGTGGATCACCGACGACGAGGGCGGCACGCCGGCCTGCGGCAACTCGAGCGGGAACAGCGAGTACCTGCACATCCGCACGACCGTCACCTCGGCGATCGTCGGCCGCAACATCGAGCCGGTCGTGATCGACTCGATCATCGCCCCGAGCGTCGCCTGGAGCAACACCCACGGCCTGCTCGGCGTCAAGGTCGTCGACCGCAACGGGGCCGGCGTCCCGAACGTCCGCGTCAGCCCGTCAAAGAGCTCGCCCGCGTTCGCGCCCGCCGCGCAGATGACCGACGACGCCGGCTGCGCGATCTTCCGCCAGCTGCCGATCGGCACCTACTCGATCACGCTGTTCAAGGCCGGCTACGTCGACCCGGACGGCGTCGCCCAGCCCGTCGGGACCCAGAAGGTCGCCCCGGGGGCGCTGACGTTCCGCACGATGGAGTACGACGTCGCCACCAGCGCGAACGTCGCGATCCAGACCAACGTGATCAACAACGCCGCGGCGCGCGTGAACTCGAAGTGGCCGATGGTCTCGGCGCTCAACGCCCGCCGCGTGTCGCTCAACCGCCAGCAGGCGAACCCGGCGGGGGCGAGCACCGTGACCTTCCCGGGGCTGTACCCGTTCAAGAACAGCGCGTACGGGTTCTTCACCGGCAACTGCAGCTACCAGAGCCCCGAGGCGTCGATCTCGAACTACTTCGCGAGCAACCCCGGCAGCCTGGTGGCCGACCCGACGCTGCCGCAGCCGCAGTCGGTCACCGTGCTGCAGCCCCCGCTGCGGCTGCGGATCACCAGCCGCGACGGCGGCACCTCCAACATCACGTCGCGGATCCAGGTCTACGCCAAGCCGGTCAAGCCCGCCTCCGAGGACTGCGTGGCGCCGCAGGTGCGGCTGGCGATCAAGAACTGGCCGGGCGGGGCGCCGTGGGGGACGAACTCCCCCGACGGCCAGAGCGCCAACAGCAACTGGGTCGTGCAGAACGACGCGACCGGGTTCGACCCGGGGCTGCCGTACGGCGACTGGACGATCTGCCTCTACGACACGTCGAGCCGCCGGTATCAGTCGTTCCCGTACAACAACAAGCGGGTGGGCGGCGCGACGTCGACCACGGTCAACTCGGGCACCTGGAGCAACACCAAGTGCACCGACTAGCCCGCGAACAGGACGGCCTGACGCTGCCCGAGCTGCTGGTCACGCTCGCGATCGCGGTCGTCATCTCGCTCGCGTCGTTCGCGCTGATCGAGACGGTCATGTCGCGCGCCGGCGAGATCGGCTCGCGCGTCGACACCACCCAGCGCGCCCGGCACGCGATGGACCTGATCACGCGCCAGCTGCGCTCGCAGGTGTGCGTGACCAGCACGTCGCCCTCGACCAATGGCGACCCGCGGGCGATCTACGAGGCGACGCCGACGTCGGTGACGTTCTTCGCCGACCTCAGCGACGAGAGCCACCGCGCCGGCAACACGTTCCGGGCGCCCGAGCTGCGCCGGATCAGCTTCGAGGACGGCAAGCTCTGGGAGCGCCGCTGGACCGGCGTCCAGGGCGGGACGGCCCTGAACCCGACCTACAGCTACTCCGGCTACCCGAACACGCCGACGCGGTCCTACCTGCTCACGGACCACGTCGCCACGGTCGACGGCGAGGAGGAGACGCCGATCTTCGAGTACTTCGCGTTCAACGGCGCGACGCCGCCCAAGCCCGACTTCGCGCTCGGCACGCCGGTGACCGGCGTCCAGGCGTCGCAGATCGCCCTGGTGACGATGTCGTTCCGCACCTACCGCGCCCAGGGCGAGCACACGGACCGCGGCTTCACCGTGCTCAAGAACACCGTGTACGCCCGCCACGCCGATTCCAACGCAACCGACCCCAAGCCGGTGTGCTCATGACCACGACCCTGCGCTCCGAGCGCGGCTTCTCGATGTTCCTGGCCATCATGGCGATGCTCGTGACGGCGATGTTCGTCGCCGCCGCGTTCGCCGCCGCCGACGGCGACCTGCCGGTGTCCGGCGTCTCCAAGGACCGCAAGCGGACCTACGCCGCCGCCGAGGCCGGGTTGAACTTCTACGTCAACCACCTGCAGCAGGACAACGACTACTGGACCAAGTGCGACCAGGTGCCGGCGCCCAACGCCTCCGAGGTCAACCCGGTCAACCAGCAGTGGGACGGCCAGGGCGCCGACCCGCGGCGCTGGCGCAACGTCCCGGACTCGACCGCCCAGTACACGATCGAGATCCTGCACACCCGCAACTACACGCGCTGCGAGACCGACCCGCGCAAGCAGGACTCGGTGATCGACCTCGAGAGCGGCACGTTCAAGATCCGCGTCACCGGCCGCCCGCACGCCACCTCGACGCAGCGCCGCAGCATCATCGCGACGTTCCGCCGCAAGGGCTTTCTGAACTTCATCTACTTCACCGACTTCGAGACGCTCGACCCGCAGGCGCTCGCGCGTGAGACCGACCGCAACACGGCCCAGCGCAACTGCGCCGACCGCTACCGCTCCGAGCGCGAGGGGCGCGGCTGCACCGAGATCCAGTTCGTGACCGGCGACGAGCTCAAGGGCCCGGTGCACACCAACGACGACAACCTGCTGATCTGCGGCACGCCGATCTTCGGCCGCGACGGCCGGCTCGACGCGGTCGAGGTGACCGGGGACGCGCCCGGCTACGTGCGCAACGGCTCCTCGTGCTCGGCGTCGCCGGTGATCAACACGCCGACGCGGCGGTTCACCGCCAACAGCCCGGCGCTGAACATGCCGACGAGCAACGAGCAGCTGGCCGACGTGGCCGAGAGCGGCGGCCTGGTGTACTCCGGGCGGACCGTCGTACGGCTCAAGCCGGGCGGGCTGATGGACGTCACCAACTACGCGACGGGCTCGCCGGTGACCCAGACCAACGTCGCGTGGCCCGCCAACGGCGTGCTGTACGTCCGCAACAACGGCGCGTGCCAGCCCGAGTTCCCGACCAACGCGCGCTACACCGAGTCGCTGGCGTGCGGGAACCTGTACATCAGCGGCACCTACTCGGAGTCGCTGACCGCCGCCGCGGCCAACGACGTGATCATCCGACCGACCGCGGGCGGGCTGCTCAACAACCGCTCAGCCGACGCCAACCTGCGCGGCGCGGCGGGCAGCGACGCCACGTTGGGGCTGATCGCCAACAACTTCGTGCGCGTCGCGCACATGGTCAACCGCAACTCCAACGGCGACTGCACGACCAACGTCAACACCACCGCCGACCCGATCGTGCGCAACGTGACCATCGACGCCGCGATCCTGTCGCTGCAGCACTCGTTCATCGTCGACAACTACCAGTGCGGCGACCCGCTCCAGGTGCTCGAGGTCAACGGCGCGATCGCGCAGAAGTACCGCGGGCCCGTGGGCACGAGCTCGGGCGGCAACCCGCAGTCCGGGTTCATCAAGGACTATGAGTACGACGACCGCTTCCGCTACCGGTCGCCGCCGTACTTCCTGAACCCGATCGACTCCGCCTGGGACGTCATCCGCTCCCACGAGCAGGTGCCCGCCCGCTAGCTCAGCGGATCTCGAGCGTCCCGATCCGGCGGTTGGAATTCGTGAGGATCAGCGGATACTCGCCGGGCGTGTCAGCGAGGATCTCGAAGCGGGCAGGAATGCCCGCTTCGACGCTTTTCGAGGCCAGCGAGCCGAGCAGCACCGCGTCGGGCTCCGTGCCCTCGACGACGAGCTCGACGCGGTCGCCGAGCTCGGCGCTCACGGTGCGCTCCGGGGAGCCCGGGGCGGCCGACAGGGTCTCGGTGACGTCGAACGCGTCCGGGTCGGTCAGGTCGGTCGCGGGGGCCGGCGCGGGCGTCGCCGTCGAGCGTTCCTGGCCGCCCTGGTCGGGCGGTGACACGGTGGCCACGAGGACCATCAGGCCCACGATCGTGAGCACCATCACCGTCATGCGTCGGGTCATGACCCCATATGAGCTTAGAGGGGGGTAAAGGGATCCCCCGGACGGTCGATAACGGGTGTAGCCAGACCGAGGTGTCAAAAGGCAAATCGCCCGTGAGGGCGAGGCGCAAAGCCCACGGGACTTCGCGGATCGGAGTCGGCCGGGCTGCCACTTCCGGCAGGGACCAAGGACCTGGCGAGAGGAACAACAGGCCCAACGATCCCTTCAGGAGGGTTCACCCTACATGCTTCACAAGCTTCGCTCGCGCGTCCAGGACGAGAAGGGCTTCACGCTCATCGAGCTCCTGGTCGTCATCCTGATCATCGGCATCCTTGCCGCGATCGCGCTGCCCGCCTTCCTCAACCAGCGTGAGAAGGCCCAGGACTCCGAGGCCAAGACGGGCGCCCGCACCGTCCAGACCGCCCTCGAGACGTGGTACACGGACAACCAGTCCTACGCCGGCGCCGACGTCGCCGCGCTCAAGAACATCGAGCCGGCGATCGCCCAGTTCGAGGACCGTCTGACGGTCACCCCGGCCGCCGACAACTTCACCGTCGCCGTCCAGTCCAAGGGCTCCGCCGGCGTCACCTACACGATCTCCCGCACCGCCACGGGCGACGTGAGCCGCACCTGCGCCCCGGTCAACGAGGGCTCCTGCCCGTCCGGCGGCACCTGGTAAGCCAAGCGTCAGTCTGAACGCTCTGCGAAGCGGGCCTCCGGGCCCGCTTCGCGCGTTTAAGCCATGGGGTCCAGACCCCTTTAGGGGCGCGGGCGCGCTGCCGATACCCATCCCGTGTTCCGCAAGAAGCGTTCTCCCAAGACCAGCGTCGTCGGGCTCGAGCTCGACGCCGGCCACGTCGCCGCCGCCGAGGTCAGCGTCGATGGCTCCCTCACCCTGACCCGCGGCGCGGTCGCGGAGCTTCGCCCGGGCGTCATGCGCGACGGCGAGGTCGTCGACCCGCTCGCGCTGGCCGAGGTCGTCAAGACCTTGTTCGCCGAGAACGACCTGCCCAAGCGGGTCCGGCTCGGCATCGCCCAGCAGCGCATCGTCGTGCGCACGCTCGACCTCGAGGCCGTCGTCGAGGACCCGGACGCGCTGGCCGCCGCCGTGCGCGAGGTCGCGCCCGACCACATCCCGATGCCGATGGACGAGGCCGTCATGGACTTCCAGTCGCTCGGCGTCGTCAACACGCCGCTCGGGCTGCGCTCGCGCGTGATCGTCGTCGCCGTCCGCCGCGAGATGGTCGAGCGCGCGGTCGCCGCGATCGAGGGCGCCGGCCTGGACATCGAGGGCATCGACCTGTCCGCGTTCGGCATGGTCCGCGCGCTCGCGACCGAGCACGAGGGCGCCGTCCTGTACATCAACGTCGCCGGCCTGGTGAACGTCGCCGTCGCCAACGCGGGCGGCTGCCTGTTCACGCGCGCGTCCGCGGGCGGCACGGAGGCGATCGCGACCGCGCTGGCCGAGCGCCGCGGGCTCACGCTCGAGCACGCCCGCGCCTGGATGACCCACGTCGGCCTGAGCGCGCCGCTGGACGGCGTCGAGGGCGACCCCGAGCTCGTGTCCGCCACGCGCGACGCGCTCGAGGACGGCGTGCGCGAGCTCGCCGACCACATCCGCACCTCGCTGAACTTCTACCGCACCCAGGACGCCGCCGAGACCGTCGAGCTGGGCATCGTCACGGGCGCCGCGGTCTCGATCCCCGGGTTCGTCGAGCGCCTGTCCGACCAGCTGCGGCTGCCGCTGGAGGCGCGCGTGATCGACGGTCCGGAGGGCGCCGACGCCGGCCGCCTGACCGTGGCCGCCGGGCTCGCCGTCGCCGAGCGCCCCTAGATCCGCCACACTGCACGCGGCATGAGCGTCGGTGTGGCGGCCGTCCTGGCCGGGATCCTGGGGGCGATCTTCGGCTCCTTCCTGAACGTGGTGGCCTACCGGCTGCCGCGCAAGCAGTCGCTGCTGCACCCGCCTTCGGCGTGCCCGAAGTGCGACACGCCGATCAAGCCCTACGACAACGTCCCCGTGCTGGGGTGGCTGTGGCTGCGCGGCCGCTGCCGCTCCTGCGGGGCGCCGATCTCGCCGCGCTACCCGATCGTGGAGGCGGTCACGGGCCTGCTGTGCGCGGCCTGCGTACTGGCCTTCGGCGCCGACAGCGACGTCTGGCTGCCGCTGGCCTTCGTGCTGCTGCTGGTCCCGATCACGCTGATCGACCTCGACTTCCACATCATCCCGAACGTGCTCAGCGCGACCGGGGCGGTGGCCGCGCTCGCGCTCGTGCTCGCCTTCCAGAGCGACGACCTGACCGAGCACCTGATCGCCGCGCTCGGCGCCGGCGGGTTCTTCCTGGTCGCCGCGCTCGTCTACCCGGCCGGGATGGGCATGGGGGACGTCAAGCTCGCGTTCGTGATGGGGCTGTTCCTGGGCCGCGCCGTCGTGCCCGCGATCTTCGCCGCGCTGATCGCGGGCTCGGTCGTGGGCGCGATCGTGATCGCGCGCCTGGGCGCGGCCGAGGGCCGCAAGAAGGGCATCCCGTTCGGCCCCTGGCTGGCGCTCGGCAGCCTCGTCGGCCTGTTCGCCGGCGACGAGCTCGTCGACTGGTACCTCGACAGCTTCGCCTAGCCCCTTAGGGTCGCGGCCCCAGACGGTTCAAGACGCCCCTGAGGGGTGCCGATACCTCAGGTCGTGAGAGCCGTCAACCTCCTTCCCCCCGACACGCGCGGCGCCTCGAAGGCCAGCGCGCAGCGCGGCGCCGGCCCGGAGGCTACGGGCGGCGGCACCGGCGCATTCATCGTGCTCGGCGTGCTCGCCGCGTGCGTGGCCGGCGTCGCCGGGCACGTGCTCGTCGACAACAGCGTCAAGCAGCGCGAGGCCGACCTCGCCGCGGCCGAGGCCCGCCAGCAGGCGGTCGCCCGCCAGGCGGCGGAGCTCAAGCCCTACGCCGACTTCGACGCGCTGGCCAACCAGCGCGTGCAGACCGTCAAGGACATCGCCGGTTCGCGCTTCGACTGGGAGCAGGTCCTGCGCGACCTCTCGCGCGCCATCCCGGCCGACGTCACGCTGCGCTCGCTGACGGGCGACGTCGCCACCGGCGCCGGCGGCGCGGGCGGCTCCGCGAGCACGCTGCGGGGCGCGATCAACGCGCCCGCGATCACGATCCAGGGCTGCGCGCCCGGCCAGACCCAGGTCGCGCGGCTGCTCGCCCGCCTGCACGACATCGACGGCGTCACGCGCGTGTCGCTGAGCCGCTCGAGCAAGCAGCGGGTCGAGGCCAACACCGACGACACCGCGCCCGAGGCCGAGCAGCGCAACGCGCAGCCGTGCGGCACCGGCAAGCGGCCCGAGTTCGAGGCCGTCCTGTTCTTCGAGACCTCCGCCGAGGCCGTCGCCAAGACGCCGAGCGCGACCGGCGGCGCCGTCGCCACGCCGACGCCGACGCCCACGCCGACCGCGACCCCCGACGACGGCACCACCGCCGCCGCGGCCGCGCCCGAGGAAGGAGCCACCCCGTGAGCCGCACGTTCCGGATCCTGGCCGTCGCCGTCGTGGCGGTCCTCGCCGTCGGCGGCTACTGGAAGTTCGCGCTCGGTCCCAAGCGCGAGCGCGCGGCCGAACTGCAGCAGCAGGTCGCCGCCGCCGAGGCCGAGCTCGCCCAGACCCAGCAGCTGATCAAGACCTACGAGGACGCCAAGGCCGAGTACAAGGCCAACTACGCCACGGTCGTGCGGCTCGGCAAGGCCGTGCCCGCCGACGACGACACGCGCTCGCTGGTCGTCCAGCTCGACGCCGCCGCCAAGCGCAGCGGGATCGACTTCGACAACATCGACATCTCCACGGGCGCCGCGGCGGCCACCGCCGGCGCGGCCGAGGCCAGCGGTCCCGTGACGCCCGGCGCGGTCAGCTTCGGCAGCTTCTCGGCGATGCCGCTCAACCTCGCCTTCACGGGTGAGTTCGGGTCGCTCGCGAGCTTCCTCGCGCGGCTCGAGCGCTTCGTCAGCGTCAAGGACGAGGAGATCGCGGTCAACGGGCGCCTCGTGCGCGTCGACGGCCTGAACCTCAAGCCCGCCGAGGGCGGCTGGCCCGGCCTGCAGGTGGAGATCGCGGCCAGCTCCTACATCGTCCCGACCGGCGAGAGCCTGACCGCCGGCGCCACGGCCTCCGCGCCCGCCGGCGCCACGACGCCGCCCTCGACCGAGGCGGCCTCGACCACCACCTCCAGCGGGAGCGACATCCGATGAACGCGATCAAGGACACCTGGCGCCAGCTCGTGCGCCGCCGGCTCTGGCCCGTGGCCGTGCTGTTGATCGCCGCGCTGGTCGCGGTGCCGATGGTGCTGGCCAAGGCCCCCGAGCCGCCGCACGCCGACCCGCCGAGCGCGGTCGAGAAGGAGGACGTGGGCTCAAGCTTCGTCACGCTCGCCCAGGCGGGCGAGACGGCCGAGCGCCGCCGCGTGCTCGGCGCCGAGAAGGACCCGTTCGAGCCGCGCAAGCTGCCCAAGGCCAAGAAGTCCAAGAAGAAGCAGCAGGACGAGGACAAGCCCGCCGAGCAGCCCAAGCCGAAGGCCGACAAGCCCGCGGACAAGGGCAGCGGCGGCGGTGGCGCCGCGCCGGCGCCGCCAAAGGCGCCCGAGCCGACCGCGACCCCGGTCCCGACCGCGCCCGCGGGCTCGGTCCGGATCCGCTTCGGCACCACGGAGGGCGACCCGACGCCGGCGATCATCGAGCGCCTGTCGGTCCTGCCCGACGAGGAGAACCCGGTCGTGGTCTACCGCGGCACGGAGAAAAACGGCAAGGTCGCCGTCTTCGAGCTCACGGGCGTGGTCCAGTCCCAGGGCGACGCGGAGTGCCTGCCGTCGCCGGAGGACTGCCAGACGATCAAGCTGCGCGCCGGCGAGACGCAGTTCATCACCGTCAGCGAGACGGGCGAGACCACCGACGCCCAGTACCAGCTCGACGTCGTGAAGATCTTCCGCAAGAAGACCAAGCTCAACCAGGCCGAGATCGCCGAGCTCGGCCAGCCGAAGGACAAGTCCTAGCGATTCGCGGCGGGAGCCGGTGAAACGCGCGCGGCGGGCCCCAGTGCCCGCCGCGGCCCGTTAATAGGATGCTCGCCGTGCCTTTGCATGTCGTCACAGCCGGCGAGTCTCACGGCCCCGGCCTCACCACGATCGTGGAGGGTCTGCCCGCCGGCCTCGAACTCGACCAGGAGTCGATCGACGGCGACATGGCCCGCCGCCAGCTCGGCCACGGCCGCGGCGGGCGGATGAAGATCGAGAAGGACACCGCCCAGATCACCGCCGGGGTCCGTCACGGACGCACCCTCGGCGGGCCGATCGCGCTCCAGGTCGCCAACCGCGACTACAAGAACTGGGAGGAGCGCATGAACCCGTGGCCGGTCGAGGCCGAGATCCCCGAGGTGCACCTCCCGCGCCCGGGCCACGCCGACCTCGCGGGCGTCCAGAAGTACGGCTTCACCGACGTGCGCAACGTGCTCGAGCGCGCGTCCGCGCGCGAGACCGCCGCGCGCGTCGCGGGCGGGGCGCTGGCCAAGGCGTTCCTGCGCGCGCTCGGCGTCAGCGTCGTCTCCCACGTCACCCAGATCGGCTCGGTCAAGGCGCCCGAGTACGACACGCTCGGCCTCGACGCGTTCGCCGACGTGGACGCCTCGCCGGTGCGCTGCCTGGACGCGGCCGCCTCGAAGGAGATGGTCAACGAGATCAACGTGCTGCGCAAGCGCAACGAGTCGATCGGCGGGATCTTCGAGCTGCGCGCGTTCGGGCTCGTCCCCGGCCTCGGCTCGCACGTCTCGTGGGAGGAGCGGCTCGACGGGCGCATCGGGATGGCGCTGCTGAGCATCCAGGCGGCCAAGGGCGTCGGGCTCGGTGACGGGTTCGACCTCGCCGGGCGCCCGGGCTCTGAGGCCCACGACGAGATCTTCTACTCCGAGGAGCGCGGCTACTACCGCGAGACCAACCGCTCGGGCGGGCTCGAGGGCGGCATGACCACGGGCGAGCCGCTGATCGTCCGGGTGGCGATGAAGCCGATCCCGACGCTCACCAAGCCGTTGCGCTCGGTTGACATCTCCACGCACCAGCCCGCGCAGGCGCTGCGCGAGCGCACGGACTCCTGCGTCGTGCCGGCCGCCGGCGTGGTGGGGGAGGCGATGCTGGCGATCGTGCTCGCGGGCGCCTACCGCGACAAGTTCGGCGGCGACCACATCGACGACGTGCGGGCGACGGTCGACGCGTATTGTCGGCGGATCTCGTGGAAGCCCCGGCCCTAGTCTTCATCGGGTTCATGGGCGCCGGCAAGACGACCGGCGCCCGCGCCGCCGCGGCCGCGCTCGGCGTGCGCGCCGTGGACACCGACCGCGAGCTCGAGCAGCGGCTCGGGACCTCGATCGAGGACTACTTCGCCTCGCACGGAGAACGCGCGTTCCGCGAGATCGAGGAGGACGTCGTCGCCGAGGTGCTCGAGTCCCCGCCGGCGCCGGTGATCTCGCTCGGCGGCGGGTCGATCACCTCCGCGCGCGTGCGCGAGCTGCTCTCCCGCCACACGGTCGTGATGCTCGACGTGGACGAGCCGACGGCCTGGCGGCGCGCCGGCGGCAAGCGACGCCCGCTGGCGCGCGACCGCGAGCGCTTCGCGGCGCTGTACGCCGAGCGCGCGCCGGTCTACGAGGCGCTGGCCGACGCGGTCCTGCTCGACGGCGGCGCGGAGACCGTGCGCCGGGCGGCGGGCGCGCTGCGCAAGATCCCGCCGGGCGCGAAGGTGCTGTGGGCGATCGCGGGCGAGCACAACTACCCCGTCTACGTCGGCGACGTCCTCGACGCGGGCTTCTGGCCCGTGCGCGGGCGGCGCTTCGTGATCTCGGACGAACGCGTGGACGAGCTCTACGGCGACCGCGTCCCCGAGCCCAGCGGGCGCTTCACGATGGCGCCGGGGGAGAGCGCCAAGACGCTCGCGACGGCCGAGACGCTGCTGCGCGGCCTGGCGGGCGCGGGCATGGACCACGACGACCACGTGGTCGCGCTCGGCGGCGGCGTGGTCGGCGACGTCGCGGGCTTCTGCGCCGCCGTCTACCAGCGCGGGGTCGGCGTCGTGCAGGTCCCGACGACCCTG
>Ga0182742_1004311_pt1 | contig 12990 bp, 10 predicted proteins | sample eDN5th37CBELigMG_FD_128880 | JGI IMG/M metagenome (GOLD analysis project Ga0182742, IMG submission 128880) | Enriched Miracle-Growth compost microbial communities from Emeryville, California, USA - eDNA 5th pass 37_C BE-Lig MG (version 2)... ... | reverse complement strand
TGATCGTGTACGTTGCTCGGCTCGGGCACCAACGCGGCCGGCCGCGACGCGTCGCCGCGCGCCGACAGTTCCCGCAGCGCGGCCGTGTGGCGAAAGGCGCCGACGACCGGCAGGCGGCCCGTCGGGTCCCTCCGCTCCGCCCGCTCAGGCGCGCGTCCGGCGGAGGACGCCGGGCGTGCGTCACGCTTGACCGTCGCGGTCCGGCGAGGAGGAGGCTTCGGGATCCGCGTCTCCTCGATCGCGGCCGCGACCTCGCCACCGAGCCGCAGCAGCCGCCTCACGCCGACGATCTTCGGCTTGCGGTAGGGCTGCGGCCGCACCGTCTCGATCGCGTCGTCGACGGCCTCCTGGTCGATGACCCCGGACTCGACGAGCCGGTCGAGCGCGGCCGCGAGAAGCTCAGGGTCGTACGCGTGCGTCCCGGCGTCGGCCGACGGGACGGTGATCTTGAAGCCGTTCACGCGCAGCGTGCCCTTCGCGCGCCTGTCGAGCAGGACGACGAGCTGGTCGCACACCTCGCCCTTGGCCTCGCGCACCAGGCTGATGAGGTGGTCGGCCTGCTCGGGGAACGCGGCCAGCGTCTCGATGTCGGCCGACGCGAGGTCCTCGATCCCTTGTGAGCGCAGAAAGTCCTGCGCTGTGAGCACCTCGACGACCTCTCCGTCGTGCGAGAGCAGTTGCGGTAGTCGTGTCCGGGCAGTCATGTCGTGGTTCAGCGCACGCTCACGGGGATCCCTGGCAGCCCGCGCGCGCCGATCCGGCGCACGATCCACTCGATCGCCGCGTTGGAGAGCCGGACGCAGCCGTGGCTGCGCGCGCTGCCGAGCGGGTCGCGCAGGCTCGTGCCGCCGCGGCCGTGGATGCCGACGCGCCCGTCGCCGCCGCCGAACTCCTGCAGCACGTTGCTGTGGGCGGTCAGGGGCAGGATGTACGCGCCGAGGAAGTCGGACGGCTTCCAGCGCCAGACGCCGACGATCGAGAACAGGCCGCGCGGGGACGGCGTCGCCGGCTTGCCGACGACGACGCGGAAGCGCCGGACGCGGCGCCCGCCGTCGAGGACGTCGAGCGTGCGCGCGCGGCGGGTGACGACGATCCGCCACGGCGTGGGCCGCAGCCGGGCGCGCCGCGCGTCGATCCAGGCGGCCGCGCGGTTGGGACGGGTCGGGAGGCGCACCTGCACCCAGCAGCGCCCCTGGTCGTCGAGCCGCGCGCGCAGGACGAGCAGCCACGGCGCCTGCTCGGGCGTGACGGCGCCGCGGGAGCGGCCCTGCGCCGGCGCCGACCACAACGGCGTGCGGGTGAGCAGCTTCGCCCGCCACGCGACCTCGGCGGTGGGCCGGCCGACGGCGGCGGCGCTCGCCCACGCGGGCCCGCAGGCCGGCGCGGCGAGCGCGGGCGGCGCACCCACGGCGAGCACGCCCGCGCAGCCGAGGCCGAGCGCGGTGAGCGCGGCGGCGGGCCGGGGGCCCGCGGCGGGCGCGGCGCGCCCCAGCCCGTGGTTGGGGCGCGCGGCGCGCATCACCCCGTGACGGCCGGCGCCCGGCGCGGGGCGCTCGGCCGCGTCGCGCGGACGGTTGCCGCGGCGGCGGCGACCTCGGCGTTGCGCGCGCTGGCCAGCGCCAGGTTGCGCAGCGAGCCGGGCGCGGTGACGCGCATCCACACGCGGACGGTGCGGCGCTGGCCGGGGGCGAGGTTGCCGAGCCGCCACGTGATCCCGCCGCCGCGGTGGCGGGTGGCGTTGCGGGCCGCGTAGCGGACGATCCGGGCGGCGCCCGGCGGCGTCTCCTGCAGCGTGATGCCGACCGCCGAGTGCCGGCCGGCGTTGCGCAGCGTGATCGTCACGGGCACGCGCTGGCCGACCCGGGCGCGGGCGGGGGCGCGCTTGCGGAGCGCGAGGACGGTCCGCGGCACGACCGGCGGCGGGTCGGTGCCCACGCAGGTGGTGGGCGGCTGGACGAAGTCGCTGCACGGCGGCGGCGGGATCTGCGGCTGCGGGACCGGCGTCGGCGACGGTGACGGCGACGGGGTCGGAGCCGGGGACGGCGAGGGCGACGGTTCCGGCGAAGGCGAAGGCGTCTGCTCGGGCTCGGGCTCCGGCTCCGGCTCGATCCGCTGGTTGGTGATCGTGCACGCCACGTCCTGCCCCGCGCCCACCGGCACGGTCACCGGCCCGGGTCCCGTCCCCGACGCGACCACGGTCGCGCCGCTCACGCACGACGTGCTGATCGCGTACTGGTCGAGCGAGAACTCCGGCACCAGCACGTCGGAGATCTCCTCGCTGACGAAGTGCTCGCCGGCCGGCACCGTGATCGGGCCGGTCGTCCCGCCGTCGCCGACCTGCTGGGCCTTCTCGCGGTCGTTGACGAGCAGGTCGAAGCGCCCGCCGTCCGTGCTCGGGATCAGGCGCTTGGTGACCGTCAGCGTCCCGCTCGGCCCGCGGTTGAAGACGCTGCACGTGGCGAAGTCGTCGGCGCCCAGCTCGAGCGCGGGGATCCCGGTCTCGCCGGCCAGGTCGACCGGGGCGCCCGTGTCGCGCACGATGCGGCAGGTGGAGCGGACGAAGGTGTAGTCGGGCTTGACCGTCTCCTGCACGCCCAACAGCGAGCGGGCGTCACCGTCGACGGTCTGCCACTTGAACGCGGTCCGGCCGTCCTCGTCGGTCTGCGTCGCGACCGACGACGCGTTGGCCGGGTCGACGCGGGGCTCGACCCACTCGTGGTCACCCGGCTCCACGGTGAGGGTCGCGCCGAACTGCCAGCCCGGCCCGCCGTTGACGAACGTGCTCGGCTCGCCGGTCGGGCTGACCCACTTGGTGACCGTCACCGACGGCGAGCAGAGCTCGCGGACGATCGACTCCAGCTTCGCGCCCAGCTGGTCGAACTGGCTGACCAGCGTGTAGTCGGCGCGCGTGAAGTCGTCGGTCTGGCGCAGCCGGCGGCGGAGCGCGGCGGGCAGGACGAACCCGGTGTCGCCGCTGATCGCGGTCAGGCGCGCCGCGCTCTCGGTGTTGGTCACCGCGGGGCCGACGCCGATCGCGAACACCCGCGAGCGCTGCAGCTTGACCTCGTTGGCGGCCGTCCAGGCCGGCCGCATCGCCTCGACGTGCCCGTCCGGCGAGAACGAGCTGCTGCGGCCGTTGATCCAGTTCGGGTCGCCGTCGGTGACGAACACGACCAGGTTCGCGACCCGGCTGCGGTTGAGCACCTTGACCATCTCGAACGCGTCCTGCCAGTTCGTGCCCAGGAACGGCGTCGACACCGCCGGCGCGTACCCGGCCGAGTTGTGCGTCGGCGAGGAGTACGCCTGGCCGTCGATCCAGTTCAGGAACCGGCTCTGCGAGCCCTCGGTGACGAAGTCGTAGGGCACGCCGACGCGCCCCTGCCGCGCGAACGCGACGGTCGCCAGCCGCGAACCGGTCCCGAACAGCGCGCCCACGAACGCCTTGGCCGCGTTGCGCACGTTGGTGACCTGGCTGCCGAGCCCGCCGCCCGGGCTCACGATCGAGGCGGACTCGTCGAGCACGAGCACGACATCCAGCCCGCAGCGCGGGAGCAGCGGCGGGTTCGGCCCGGGGACGTTCACGTTGACCGTGATCTCGCGGACCCCGATCGCGCTCGAGCAGTTCTGGCTGCTCCACACCCGCACGTACAGCGTGCGCGTGCCGCCGGGGCGCGGCAGCGTGAGATCGAACTGGCCGGTCTGGTAGGCGCCGGACGAGCTGCTCAGCGCGCGGCAGTTCGAGCTGGGCGTGCTGTCGGTGAACGAGTACGTGACGGCGCGCGGCGTGCCGCCGGTGGCCCGCACGACGATGCGCGTGTCGGCCAGGATCGCGCCGGGCGGACCGGACTCGCTCGGCTGCAGGTAGGCGTCCGTGATGACCTGGGCCGACGCCGGCGGTGCCGCGAGCGCCGCGAGCGCGAGGACCACCCCGCAGACGAGCCGTGCAACCCACCGTCGCTGGTCCGACTCGCCTGCCAGCCGCAGCATGCCGCGCTCCGTTCTCCCGCCTAAATGCTTTGCGGTCGCCCACTATCCCACCGGCTGCGGAGCGATGCAAATGTTCGTGCTGGCACCACTCCGGAGCGCGCGAACGTGAGACCCTCGCGCGTCTGAGGCGCTCGAGCATCGCACTGGCATCACTGCTCGTCCTGGCGGCCGCCACGATCGACGACCGCCCCTTCCACGACCCGGTCACCGGGAAGCTGTTGCCGAGCACCCAGGTCCACCCGCGCGGCGTGATCCGGGACGTGACCCGGTCGCCTACGTGCGCTACGAGTTCTGCCGCCTCCTGCCGCGCAACGGGCAACGAGATCGACGACGACTGCGTCGACGGCGACGCGCCCGGGCTGCTGTCGGCGCTGATCAAGTACCGGAGCAAGGCCAACCGCGGGCGCACCCGCGTGCAGGAACTGCACGTCCATTCCGCGCCTCCGGGCACGCGCGTCGAGGTCACCTGCAAGCGCAAGCGCTGCCCGTTCAAGCGCCGCACGAGGACGACGAACGCGAAGGGCGACGCGTCCCTGCGCAAGCTCTTCAAGCAGCGGTTGCGCGCCGGCCTGACGATCGAGGTCCGCGCCACGTACCCGAACACGATCGGCAAGGTCTGGCGCTTCCGGACGCACCGCGGCGACCAGTCGATGACGATGCGCCGGCTGTGTTTGCCCCCGAACGCGGCGAAGCCGTCCTCGTGCTAGCCGCACCGACGTGACGGCCGCCGCATGAGACCCTGCGCCCGTTGAGATTTGGGAGGATCGCAACCGCGGTGTTGATGCTCGTGCTGGCGGCCACGGCGACCGCCGACGCGCACGAGTTCAAGCCCGCGTGGGGCTACGCGTTCATCGACGACCAGCCGTTCAACGAGCCGGGTCCCGGCGGGGCGGAGCTCCCGGCCACGCAGGTCTTCCCGCGCGGCGCGATCCGCGACACGCTCAAGGACAACAAGGACGTGCGCCTGACCGTGCAGGCCTTCACCGCCGGCAACGCGACGCCGGTGCACACCTACCGCGTCGACGAGGGGGACTTCGTCAACGTGCCGATCGACCGGCGGCTCGACCATGTCGGCGGGATCGCCCAGGTGCGCTTCACGTTCTGCCGCTTCAACCCGTCCAACGGGGCGATCGAGGTGTGCGAGCCGGCGCTGACGATCGGCCGCCCGCCGCCGCCCCCGCCCGCGCCGCCGGCCGACCGCGACGGCGACGGCGCGCCCGAGACGATCGACTGCTGGGACACCAACGCGACCGTGTACCCGGGCGCGCCGGAGATCCCCGGCAACGGGATCGACGACGACTGCGCCGGCGGCGACGCGCCCGGGCGCCTGTCGGCCGTGATCAAGCACGAGTGGAAGAACCACAATCGGCGCACGCGGGCCAGGGAGCTGTTGATCTCCGAGGCGCCGCCGGGCGCGCGCGTCGAGGTCCGCTGCAAGGGCAAGCGCTGCCCGTTCAAGCGCCGCGCCACGACGATCAACCGCAAGGGCGAGGTCGACCTGCGGCGCAAGTTCCTGCGGATGCGCCTGCGCCCGAAGCTGACGATCGAGGTGCGCCTGACGCAGCCGAACTCGATCGGGCGGGTCTGGCGCTTCAGGACGCAACGCGAGGGCACGCCGCCGATGAAGCGGCTGTGCCTGCCGCCCGGCCGTGACAAGCCGACGCGCTGCTGAGTCAACTCAGCGGGACGCCGCGCGCCGCCGCGCGCGCTCGCCGCGCGGGCCGGCCATCCGCAGCAGCAGCTCGCGCGTCGGGACCTGCTCGGCGCCGAGCGCGACGGCCCGCTCGCGCAGCCACGGCGGCAGGTCGTAGTGGTCGCCCTGGAAGCGGTGGCGCGGGATCCCGAGCTCGGCCGCGAACGCGTGCAGTTCCTCGAACGAGCCGTCCACGGCCATGTGGCACCAGTGTTTGACGGCGAACGGAACGTGGTCGTAGTGACGCAGCGGATCGACGAGGACGGGCATGGGCCGGGAGGCTCATTTTGTCCGTTGGGCCTTGAACGCGACGAACGATGCGCCAGGATGTTGACCTTCGACGGACCCTTCAGGAGGCACGATGAAGTCAGGCAGGAAGCTGATCGCGGCGGCAGCCGGCGCCGCGATCGTGACCGCGTGCGCGCCCGCAGCGGCGCACGCGGCGATCACGGCGAGCGTCACCGGCGATGCGGGACAGCCGGTGGCGCTGAGCCCGGGAGCGGTGCTCCCGATCCGCAACATGGACGTGCGCGGCTATGTGAACGTCGGCACGTCCGACGGCGCGTACTACAGCTGGAAGGTCACGGGCCCTGACGGCGTCGACGCCACGTCGAGCCTGTGCTGGCGGACCCAGTCGACCCCGAGCAACGACCGGCTCGTCACCTACCGCGGCAATGGCACCTACACGCTGACGGTGTCGACGTTCTCGGATTCGGCCTGCGCGAAGCCGGTCAAGTCCGCCGCCTTCCAGTGGTCGACCGGCGCCGGCGTCGCGCTCGGGCAGCCGACCAGCGCGCTGATGATCCGCGCGCCGTTCTCGTTCTCGACGAACACGCACAGCTTCCAGTTCCAGGGCACGCCCGGCGCCGTGATCTACGAGATCAAGTACGGCAAGGGCCTGACGCTGAACCCCGACGGCACGTTCGCCAGCGTGCCCAAGGACGCCTACCTGAACCGCACCACCGGCCTGGTGGAGATCAGCGAGCGCGAGCCGGGTGACTACACGATGGTCGCGCGCGCCAAGAACGGCGACTTCTACACGCCGTGGAGCGCGCCGGTGACGTTCCGCCTGATGGCGCCGTTCGACCTCGCCTCCACGCGCTTCCCCGACTCGCGCGGCCCGAGCTACAAGCTGCGCGGCGAGGTGCGTGAGCGGGCCGCCGCCGGCAGCCGCGTCACGGTCTCGATCGCGAAGGGCAAGCGCGGCAAGAAGTTCCGCCGCATCGGCCGCCCGAAGATCAACAGCAAGGGCGTCTTCACGGTCCGCTTCACGCAGCGCAAGCGCGGCAACTACCGCCTGCGGTACTCCTTCAAGGGCAACAAGTCTGTGGCCAAGGGCACCGTCTACGAGTCGATCCGCATCCGCCGCGTCCTCGGCTGATGCCCGCTGATGGCAGCCACGGCCCCGGCCGTGGCTGCCGTCACGACTTCGCCAGCGGCCGGCCCAGCGCGGCCGGCGGGATCGAGCGCCCGACGACCCCGGTGACCGCGATCAGCGTCAGCACGTAGGGCAGCGCCTGGAAGAGCACGGCGCCGGACTCCGAGAACACCGGCAGCCGCTGCGCGAGCGCCGAGCCGAACCCGAACAGCAGGGTCGCGGCGAGCGCGCCCCACGGCCGCCAGCGGCCGAAGATCAGCGCCGCGAGCGCGATGAAGCCGCGGCCCGCGGTCATGTTCTGCGTGAACGAGTTCACGAAGCCGATCGACAGGAACGCGCCGCCGAGCGCCGCCAGCGCGCCCGAGGTCATGACCGCCAGGTAGCGCACGCGCACCACCGACAGGCCGGCGGTCTCGGCCGCGAGCGGGTTCTCGCCCGCGGAGCGCAGCCGCAGCCCGAGCGGCGTGCGGAACACCAACAGCCACGTCAGCGGGACCATGATCAGCCCGAGCCAGACGAGCAGGTTGAGCTGGCCGAAGACGTCGCCGAAGAACGGGATCGACTCGATCGGCAGGCTGATGTCGGGCACCTGCGGCAGGTCGTCCGGCGTGCCCGCGGTGCCGTAGATGTCGACGTACAGGTAGCCCGTGATGCCGATCGCCAGCAGGTTCAGCGCGGCGCCCGAGACGATCTGGTCGGCGCGCAGCGAGACCGAGAAGATCGCGTGGATGGCGGCGAACAGCGCGCCCGCGACGACCGCGATCACGATCCCCAGCAGCCACGAGCCGGTCACGTCCGCGCCCCAGGCGCCGAAGAACGCGCCGACGAGCATCATCCCCTCGAGCGCGATGTTGATCACGCCCGAGCGCTCGGAGAACAGGCCGCCGAGCGCGCCGAACAGCAGCGGCGTCGCGTAGCGCAGCGTGGCCGCGAACAGCGCGCCCCAGACGACGACGCGCTCGAGGTTGGCCTCGCCGGACATCGTCGAGGCGACGCCGCCCGCGATCCCGAACGCGGCGCCCGCGATCGCGGCGCCGCCGAGCCGCTTCTCCCCGCGCGCGTAGGCCCAGGCGCCGCAGCCGATCGCGATCAGGCCGAGCAGCACCGGGAACACCGGCGAGCGCAGCATCAGCGGCGGCACCGCGACGAAGAACGCCAGCACGGCGAGCGCCGCGCCCGCCCAGCCCGCGCGCTTGGGCGTCATGCGGCGACCGCCTTTCGGGAGCTCAGGCGGCGCCTTCGCAGCCGCCACAGGTACACGACGAGCAGGTCGGTGGAGACCAGCAGCACGACCAGGCCCTGGATCACCAGCGTCAGGTTCGTCGCCAGCGCGGGCTCGAAGATCGTCGGGTCGAGGTTGCGCACCGAGGTGCCCGTGATCAGCGCGCCGAACAGCAGCGCCGAGAAGACCACGCCGATCGCGGTGTTGCGGCCGAGCAGGGCGACCGCGATCGCGGTGAAGCCGACGTCGTTGATGCGGATGTCGTTGGTGGCGATCCGGAACTGCCAGCCGAGCACGTCGATCACGCCGGCGAGGCCCGCGAACGCGCCGCAGATCGCCATCACGACGATGTAGTTGCGCGCGACCGAGATGCCCGCGGCGGCGGCCGCGTCCGGGTTGTAGCCGACCGCGCGCACCTCGTAGCCGAGCACGGTGCGGTGCAGGATCACCCAGAACACGAGCACGGCGGCGAGCGCGATGAAGATGCCGATGTGCAGGCCCTGCAGGATCGGGTCGCCCCAGAAGACCGGCAGCTTGGCGCCCTCGACGATGTCGTCGGAGACGGGCACGTCCTGCTGCTGCGGGTTGGTGTTCTGCAGCGGGCCGCCGCGGTTGAACAGCCAGACGCCGATCCAGATCGCGATCCAGTTGAGCATGATCGTCGAGATCACCTCGTTGGTGCCCGCGACCGCTTTCAGCGCGCCCGCGATGCCCGCCCAGACCGCGCCCGCCAGCGCGCCGCCGATGATCGCCAGCAGGATGTGCAGGAACGCCGGCATGTTCTCGAAGGAGACGCCGATCCAGAGCGCCAGGATCGAGCCGACGATGTACTGGCCCTGGCCGCCGATGTTGAACAGGCCGCAGCGGAACGCGAACGCGACCGCGAGGCCGGCGAGGATCAGCGGCGCCGTGCGCAGCAGGGTCTGCTGCAGGTTCAGCGCGGCGATCTCGCGCTCGGTCGAGCTCGTCCACGGGAACAGCCAGTTCAGGCCGGTGCCGTCGAAGATCGCGCCGTAGGTCGAGATCGGGTTGTGCCCCGTCGCGAGCACGACCAGCCCGCCGAACAGGAACGCGACCACGACCGTGATCAGCGGCGTGATGATGCCGCCGCCGCGCAGATACGCGGAGAGCTTCGCCGCGACGGTTGCGTCGGGCGGGAGTTCGTCGTCGGGCGTCGCGCTCACCGTGCCACCCCCGGAACGCCCGGTATGGGCGGGAGGTCCCGCCGGAAACGCCGGCCGGGCTCGCTCACGAGACTTCGACCTTGCCGCCGGTCATCGCCATGCCGAAGTCCTCCTCCGAGGAGGACGGTGGCAGCTCGGCGACGATCTCGCCTTCGTACATCACCAGCACGCGGTCGCTGAGGGAGCGGATCTCCTCCAGCTCGAGCGAGACGAGCAGCACGCCGCGGCCCGCGTCGCGCTCCTCGACCAGCCGGCGGTGCACGAACTCGATCGCGCCGACGTCCAGGCCGCGCGTGGGCTGCGCGGCGATGATCACCTTGGGGTCGGCGTTGAGCTCGCGCGCGATCACGACCTTCTGCTGGTTGCCGCCCGAGAGCGAGCCCGCGCGCGTGTCGGCGTCGCCGCCGCGCACGTCGAACTCGCGCAGCAGCCCGCGCGCCTTCGCCGCCAGCTTCCGGGGGGACAGCCAGCCCATCTTCGCCATGTTGCGGTAGAAGCGCAGCCCGATGTTCTCCGCCAGGTCGAACTCGAGCACGAGCCCGCGGCGGTGCCGGTCCTCGGCGATGTGGCTGATGCCCGCGGCGAGCGTCTCGCGCGGGCCGAGGTGGGTGACGTCGCGGCCGTCGATGGTGACCGTGCCGGCGTCGGGCTTGCGCAGCCCGACGATCGTCTCGATCAGCTCGCTCTGGCCGTTGGCGTCGACGCCCGCCAGCCCGACGATCTCGCCCGCGCGCACCTCGAAGGTGACGCCGCGCACGGCGGGCAGCCCGCGGTCGTCGCGGGCCGAGAGGTCCTCCACGCGCAGCAGCGGCTCGCCCGGCCGGTGCTCGGGCTTCTCGACGCGCAGGAGCACGTCGCGGCCGACCATCAGCCGCGCCAGCGAGCGCTCCGTCGCGCCCTCGGTCGGCACCGTGTCGATCTTCTCGCCGCGCCGCAGCACGGTCACGCGGTCGGCGATGTCGAGCACCTCGTTGAGCTTGTGCGAGATGAACACGACCGAAGTGCCCTGCTCGGTCAGCCCGCGCAGGACCTTGAACAGGTCCTGCGCCTCCTGGGCGGTCAGCACCGCGGTCGGCTCGTCGAGCACGAGCACCTTCGCGCCGCGGAACAGCGCGCGCAGGATCTCGACCCGCTGCTGCGAGCCGACGCCGAGGTCCTCGACGCGCGCGTCCGGGTCGACCGCCAGGCCGTAGCGCCGCGAGAGCTCGCGCACGCGCTCGGCGGCCGACTTGTAGTCCAGCAACGGCCCGCTGCGAGGCTCCGCGCCGAGCACCAGGTTCTCGGCGACGGTCATCACCGGCACGAGCATGAAGTGCTGGTGCACCATGCCGATGCCGAGCGCGATCGCCTCGCGCGGGGAGTTGATCTCGACGGGTTTCCCGTCGAGCAGGATCTCGCCCTCGTCGGGCTGGTGGAGCCCGTAGAGGACGTTCATCAGCGTCGACTTGCCCGCGCCGTTCTCCCCGAGCAGCGCGTGGATCTCACCACGGCGCAGCTCGAAGTCGACCGCGTCGTTCGCGACGAGCGTGCCGAACCGCTTGGTGATCCGGCGGAGTTCGAGCGCGGGCACTTCGGTCACGTCGAGTCGATTACCTGAGGTCGGATGATCGGGGTGGGGTGGTGGGGATGTCCGCCTCTATTCGACGGTGGTGGGGATATCCGTGATCTCGCCGCTCTTGATCTTCTCGATGATCTCGTTGGCCTGGTCCTCGTACTTGGTCCCCGCGGGGCCGAGCGCGCCGAGGCCGACGCCGTCGTTGTTGAGATCGAAGATCACGTCCTTGCCGCCCTCGAAGGAGTCGTCCTGGACGCTCTTGATCGCGGTCTCGACCGCCACGTCGACCTTCTTCTGGGCCGAGGTCAGGATGTGCTCGCCCAGGTAGCCCTGGTCGGCGTCGACGCCGATGCCCTGGACGTTCTTCTCCTTGGCGGCGTCGAGCGCGCCGAGGCCGCACTGGCCGGCGACCTGGAAGACGACGACCGAGCCCTCGGCGATCTGGTTGAGGCCGAGCTCCTTGCACTTGGCCTGGTCGACGAAGTCCTGCGAGTACCCGTTGAGGGTCTTGATCTCCGGGAACGCCTCCTTGGCCCCGGCCTGGTAGCCGGCGATGTAGGCGTCGACCGGCGGGATCTTCTCACCGCCGACGGAGCTGATCGTGTCCGCGCCCTCGTCCTTGGCGTAGAGGGCCGCCACATAGCCGGCGAGGTAGCCCGCCTCGGCCTCCTTGAACAGCAGGCCGGCGACGTTCGACGGCTTGGACTTCATGCCCTCCGCGCTGACGTCGATGACCGCGAACTTCGTGTCCGGGAACTTGCCCGCGACGGTCTCCACGGCCTCGGCCATCAGGAAGCCGACCGCGATCACGAGGTCGTACTTCTGCTGCGCGAGCGTCGAGAGGTTCGGCACGTAGTCGGAGTTCTTGTTGGAGATCAGGACGCGCGTGTCAGCGCCCAGCTCGGACTTCGAGCGCTCCAGCCCCTCGTTGGCGAGCTGGTTGAAGGACCGGTCGTTCAGACCACCGATGTCGGTGACCAGACCCACCTTGACGGCCTTGGCGGGCTCTTCCTGCGCGGTCCCGCCGGAGGAGGAGCCGCTGGGCTCCTCGTCGTCGTCGCTGCCGCAGGCCGTGATGGCCAAGCTGAAGGCCACCAGGAGCAGCAGAGCAAGTAGATGCAGAGGTCGGCGCACGGCCGCAACTCCTTTGTCGGTTACGCGACCGGCGCGAGCCTATTCCCTGGGCCGGTCGCTTGAGGCAGTAATTCGATTGAGCAGGGTTCGCTTCACCGCATCGTCCGCGAAGGACCCCTGGACCGCCGTCCGCGTGATCGCCTTCAACTCACCCTCCTCGATGCCGAAGCGCTCGCGCGCCACGGCGTACTCGCCGCCGATCGTAGCGCCGAAATACGGGGGGTCGTCAGAACCCAACGTGAGCTTCACACCGGCTTCGTGAAGCCTCCGCAATGGGTGAGTCTCGTAGCTCTCGAAGACCCCCGTGGCGACGTTGGAGGTCGGGCAGACCTCGAGGATGATGCCGCGCTCGGCGATCTCCTCCACCAGCGCCGGATCCTCGATCGCGCGCACCCCGTGCGAGAGGCGCGTGAGCCCCGGCAGCGCGAGCGCGGCGCGCACGGACGCGGGGCCGTCGTGCTCGCCCGCATGGCAGGTGCAGCCGAGGCCGTTGGACGCCGCGATCTCGTACGCCTCGCGGAACAGCGACGCCGAATAGCCCGCCTCGTCGCCGGCGAGGTTGAAGCCGACGACGTAGGGATGGTGCTCGCGGCGGGCGATGTCGATCGCCGCCTGCACGCCGAAGTTGCGGATCGCGGTGGCCAGCATGCGCGCCTCGATCCCGCTGTCGCGGCGCGCGTCGTCGATGCCCTCGGCGATCCCGCCGTAGTGGTCCTCGTCGCTGAGCCCGACCGCGGCGGCGTGGTCGGGCGAGACGAGCAGCTCGACGTAGATGGCGCCCTCGCGCGCACAGCTCATCAGGTACTCGTAGGTGATGTCGCGGTAGTCCTGGCGCGT
>Ga0182742_1004309_pt1 | contig 12991 bp, 14 predicted proteins | sample eDN5th37CBELigMG_FD_128880 | JGI IMG/M metagenome (GOLD analysis project Ga0182742, IMG submission 128880) | Enriched Miracle-Growth compost microbial communities from Emeryville, California, USA - eDNA 5th pass 37_C BE-Lig MG (version 2)... ... | reverse complement strand
TCGTGGAACTGCGCCGCCTCGGTGCTGTGCGCCATGGCGGTGGTGCTGGACTGGCCGCCGCCGGCCGCGGTGGCGACGGCATCGAAATAGCCGACGCCCACCTCGCGCTGGTGGCGCACCGCGGTGAAGCCCTCGGCCTCGGCGGCGAATTCGGCCTGCTGCAGTTCCGAATAGGCACCCATGCCGCGTTCCTTGTAGCCGCGGGCCAGCTTGAACATGGACAGGTTCAGGCTGTGGAAGCCGGCCAGGGTCACGAACTGGAATTTGTAGCCCATGGCGCCCAGCTCACGCTGGAACTTCGTCGCCGCCTCGATGCCCATCTTGCGCTGCCAGTTGAAGCTGGGCGAGCAATTGTAGGCCAGCATCTTGCCGGGGAACTGCCTGTGGATCGCCTCGGCGAAGTCGCGCGCGTCGTCCAGGTCCGGCTCACTCGTCTCCCACCACAGCAGGTCGGCATAGGGGGCATAGGCCAGGCTGCGGGCGATGGCGTAGTCCTTGCCTACCCCCGGCTTGATGCGGAAGAAGCCCTCCGGCGTGCGCTCACCGGTGATGAAGGGCCGGTCGCGCTCATCCACATCGCTGGTGAGGAGCTGCGCGCTCTCGGCATCGGTGCGGCAGAGCAGCACGGTCGGCACGCCCTCCACATCCGCGGCCAGGCGCGCGGCGTTCAGCGTGCGGATGTGCTGGCTGATCGGCACCAGCACCTTGCCGCCGAGATGGCCGCACTTCTTCTCCGAGGCGAGCTGATCCTCGAAATGCACGCCGGCGGCGCCCGCCTCGATCATGTGGCGCATCAGCTCATAGGCGTTCAGCGCGCCGCCGAAGCCGGCCTCCGCATCCGCCACGATCGGCGCCATGTAGTGCGTCCGGTCGTCGCCCTTGCCCTCGATGCGCTCCAGCGTTGCGATCTGGTCGGCGCGGCGCAGCGCGTTGTTGATGCGGCGCACCGCCGTCGGCACGGAATCCACCGGATAGAGCGACTGGTCCGGATACATGGTGGAGGCGGTGTTGGCATCCGCCGCCACCTGCCAGCCGGAGAGATAGATCGCCTGCAGCCCGGCCTTCACCTGCTGCAGCGCCTGCATCCCCGTCAGCGCGCCCAGCGTGTTGACGTAGGGCTCCGTCTTCAACAGGTGCCAGAGCCGCCGTGCGCCCATATCCGCCAGGGTGTGCGACACCCGGAAGCTGCCGGCCAGGCGCTCCACATCGGCCGGGCTGTAGTCGCGGCGGATGCCGTCGAAGCGGCCGGGATCAGGGGCCTCGCCGCCGAAGCTGCCATCGGGGGCGCGGGTCGGGATCGGGCTGGGGCGCATCTGGTCCTCCTGGAAAAGCGCTCCCGTGAATAATTCACATTGCGCCGCCGAAGTTCAGGCCCAACCTATGCTCCCAGGCGGCAAAGCCGTCATCGTTTTCACAAATTCACGGCGTGTTTCGTAAAAGGTGTAAATCCATGTCCCGGGCGCTCATTGGCCGGACGGTTCGCCGGCTCAGGCAGGAAAGGGGGCTGGCGCAGCAGGCGCTGGCCGCCCGTCTCGGCATCTCCGCCAGCTACCTGAACCTGATCGAGCACGACCAGCGCGCCGTCACCGCCAGCCTGCTCATCAAGCTGACCGAGGCCCTGCAGGTGGACCTCGCCGCCCTCTCCGGTGCGCGGGAGAGGGCTCTGGAAACCGGCCTGCGTGAAGTGCTGTCCGACCCCCTGCTCGGCCTGGAGACGGTGCCGGAGGAGGAGGTGGCGCAGCTTGCCGGCAGTGCCCCCAATGCGGCGCGGGCCATGCTGGCGCTCTACCGGGCCTGGCGCGTGGCGCGGGAGGATTCCGGCGGCATCGCCCTGCCCACCGGCCGCCGCCTGCTGCTGCCGACCGAGGAGGCGCGCGACTTCTTCCACGACCGTGCCAACCACTTCCCTCCCCTGGAAGCGGCGGCGGAGGCCATAGGGGCGGAACTCGGCGCCACGCCCGCCGAAATGAACCATGCCATCGCGCAACGGCTTCGGCAGAAGCATGGGCTGGTGGTGACGGTCGGCCCCCTGCCCGGTGCGCTGCGCCGCTACGATCCTGCCGGGCGGCGCCTGGATCTCTCGGAAAGCCTGCCGCGCGAGAGCCGCGGCTTCCACATGGCCTTCCAGTTGATGCTGTTGGAAGCGGGCGAGGCGGTCACTGCCGCCCTCTCAGGCTTCGAGCCCTCCACCCCCGAAGCCGCCGCGCTGATTCGCATCGGCCTGCTGAATTACGCCGCTGGCGCGCTGCTGATGCCCTATGGCCCCTTCCTGGCCGCCGCCAGGGAGTTGCGGTACGACGTGGAGGCGCTGGCCGCCCGCTTCGGCGTGAGCTTCGAGCAGACCTGCCATCGCCTTTCGACCTTGCAGCGGGAGGGCGCACGCGGCGTGCCCTTCTTCTTCCTGCGCGTCGATCCGGCCGGGAATGTGGACAAGCGCTTCTCCGCTGCAGGCTTCCCCTTCGCGCGCTTCGGCGGCTCCTGCCCAAAATGGATCGTGCACCAGGCCTTCACCACGCCGGCCCAGGTTCGGGTGCAGATCGCGCAACTGCCGGATGGCGGCACCTTCCTCTGCTTCGCCCGCGCGGTGCAGGGCCCGGCGGCACGCTGGGGGGAGCCGCCGCCGGTACATGTCGTCGCCATGGGTTGCGACATCACCCGCGCGCCGGAGGTCGTCTATGGCGACGGGCTGGACCTGGAGAAGGCAATGGTCGGCATCGGCCTCTCCTGCCGGCTCTGCGACCGCGCCGATTGCCGCAGCCGCGCCTTCCCACCACTGGAGCATCGGCTGGCGCTGGACCCGCTGGTGGAAGGCGCGGCGCCCTACCGGTTCGAGGCGGCGAAGCGCCCCTGAGCCGGCAGGGCGGCATCACGCCACGCCCGGCAGCGCTTCCGCCTGCCCGCCATAGGTGGCGCGCAATTCGCGCTTCAGCAGCTTGCCGGCGGTGTTGCGCGGCAGCGCCTCGACCAGGATCACCCGCTTCGGCACCTTGTAGGCGGCGAGGGTCCGGCGCGCATGCTCGATCAGCGCCGCCTCCGTCGCCCGCTGTCCCTGGCGCAGCACCACCACCGCCGTCACCGCCTCGATCCAGCGCGGGTCGGGCAGGCCGATTACGGCGCATTCGGAGACGGCGGGGTGGGTCAGGATCGCGTCCTCCACCTCGCGGCTCGCCACCAGCACGCCGCCGGTGTTGATGACGTCCTTGGTGCGGTCGACGATGGTGATGTAGCCCTCCTCGTCCATCGTGCCGACATCGCCGGAGTGGAACCAGCCGCCGCGGAAGGCCTCCGCCGTGCGCTCCGGATCGTTGTAGTAGCCATCGAGCAGTTGCGGCGAGCGGTGGACAATCTCGCCGATCTCGCCGGTCGCGACATCGCGCATCTCCGCATCCACGATGCGCGTCTCCACGGTCGGGATCGGCCGGCCGACGGAGGCGGGGCGCGCCGCGTGCTCCTCCGGCCGCAGCACGGTGGCAAGCGGGGCAATCTCGCTCTGGCCGTAGCAATTATAGGGCTGGGCACCGGGCAGGCGCTCCCGCAGTTCCTGCAGCACCGGCACCGGCATGATCGCCGCCCCGTAATACACATGCCGCAGCGAGGAGAGATCGCGCCGCCCGAAATCCTCGTGCCGCAACAGGCTGATCCAGACCGTCGGCGGGGCGAAGAAGGAGGTGATGCGCTCCCGCTCGATCAGTTCCAGCACCGTGGCCGGGATCGGCGCCTCGATCAGCAGCGTGTCGGCGCCGGCCAGAAGCTGCGGCATGGTGAAGGCGTGCATCTGTGCCGAGTGGTAGAGCGGCAGCGCCGCCAGCGCGTGATCCGCCGGACTGAAATCCAGCGCCTCCGTCGCGCCCATGTATTCGTGCAGATAGGCGCGGTGCGTCATCATCGCGCCCTTGGGCGCGCCGGTGGTGCCGGAGGTGTAGAGGATCTGCACCAGGTCCGTGTCCGCCAGCCCAGCATCCGGCGGCCCCGCGCCGTCCAGCGCGGGATCCAGCGCCGCCGCCAGCACGTCCAGCGGCCCCGCCCCCTGATCGAAGGTGCCGCGCAGGGCGACCTTCTGCGCATCCGCCGCCTCCTCCGCCGCGGCGGCAAGGGCCGGCTGGTAGAACAATGCCCGCGCCCCACACTGGCCAAGGATGTAGCCGAGCTCGGCCGGGGTCAGCGCGTAATTGGCCGGAACATGCACCAGCCCGGCCCGGACGCAGCCGAGCCAGAGCAGCAGATAGCCATCCGAATTGCGCCCATAGGCGGCCACGCGGTCGCCGCGCTCCAGCCCCGCCGCCAGCAGCGCCCGCGCCACCCGGTCCGCGGCGCGGTCGAGGTCCCGGTAGCTCCAGCGCCTGTCGCCGAAGCGCAGCGCGGTCCGGTCGCGGAAGCGGCCGGCGGCGCGCCGCAGCGCATCGCCGATGGTGCTGCGCGTTGCCCGCGCAATCTCCGTGGCTGTCTGGCCCATGGACCTTGTTCCCTCTGCGGCCGCATCTGGCGCGCGGCCTTGGGCACAGTCTCGCCGGGACCAGCGGGGGCGGACAAGGGCCAGGCGGGACCGCCGGCGCTTAGCCTCGGCTTAAGGCATCTCGTTCCAGGATCGGGCGGCAGATGTGCGGCGGGGCTTCGGCGGAGGCATGGCAGGCAGGGGCAGGGGAATGGCCAGGCGGAAGGACGGGACCACCATCGTCCTGAGGCGCGAGGAGAGCGGCGGGCACGCCCGGCATGGCGGTGCCTGGAAGGTCGCCTATGCCGATTTCGTCACCGCCATGATGGCCTTCTTCCTGCTGATGTGGCTGCTCAACGCCACCTCGGAGGAGCAACGGCGCGGCCTCGCCGACTTCTTCGCGATGAACAACGTGCTGTCCCGCGCCACCTCCGGCTCCGGCCAGCCCTTCGGCGGCCGGACCCTGAATTCGAGCGGCAACCTGATCTCCGACACCGGCGCGATCCGGGTGGAGCGCGGCCCCGCCCCCGTCCGCCTCGATATCGAGGAGGAGGAAGGCGAGGCGCCGCCGCCGCCGGACGCAACGGAGTCCGGGCCGCCCCCCACGCTGGCGAGGGCGGGACAGGCCGGGCGGATGCCGGGACAGCCCGGCGGAGAGGCAGGCGAGGCCATGGGCCAGACCGCCGGCCAGGCCGGGCAGGAAGCCGGTGACCCAGCCGCCGTGGTGCCGGACGAGGCGGCGCTGCGGGCCGAATTGCAACGCCGCGAGCAGGCCGCCTTCGAGCAGGCCGCCGCCGAGCTCCGCGCCGCGGTGCAGGACGACCCCGCCCTCGCCGACCTCGCCCGCCACTTGCTGGTGGAGCAGGTGCCGGAGGGACTGCGCATCCAGCTCCTGGACGCGGAGCGCCAGCCGATGTTCCCGTTGGGCGGCGCCACGCCCGATGAGCGCGCCCGCACCCTGCTGCGCAAGGTGGCGCAGGTAACGGCGCGGCTGCCCAACCGCCTGGCCATCGCCGGCCATACCGACGCCACCCCCTTCCGCACCGGTGAGCGCGGCAATTGGGAACTCTCCGCCGAGCGCGCCAATGCCGTCCGCCGCCTGCTGCTGGAGGAAGGGATCGCCGAGCGGCGCATCCAGGGCGTCACCGGCCATGCCGAGCACATGCCGCTGCTGCCCGACCAGCCCACCGCTGCCGCCAACCGCCGCGTCGCCATCACCCTGCTGCGGGAGGCGCCCGCCCCCGCCACCGGTAGGGGAGACGCCGCGCGATGATGGCGCTGGCCGGCTTCGGGGTGGTGCTCGCCTGCGTCTTCGGCGGCTATGTGGTGGCGGGCGGCAATTTCGCCATCATCCTGCATGCCCTGCCCTTCGAGCTGCTGATCATCGGCGGCGCCGCCATCGGCACCTTCGTGATGGCGAACAGCCTCGCCGACCTGAAGCACATGGCGGCGAGCATCGGGAAGATCCTGAAGGGCGCGCGCTTCGGCAAGCCCGACTATGTGGAGATGCTGAGCCTGCTCTACGTCCTCGTCCGCCTGGCCCAGACCAAGGGGGCGATGGCGCTGGAGCCGCATATCGAGCACCCGGAGGAAAGCAGCGCCTTTGCCAAATTCCCGAAGATCCAGGCCGATCGCCATGCGGTGGCGCTGATCTGCGACTATCTCCGCATGGTCGGCATGAATGCCGACGACCCGCACCAGATCGAGGATGTGATGGCGCGGGAGCTGAAGAAGATCCGCGAGGAGGAGCTGCACCCGAGCCACGCCATGCAGTCCGTCGCGGATGCGCTGCCGGCGCTCGGCATCGTCGCCGCGGTGCTCGGCGTCATCAAGACCATGGCGAGCATCGACCAGCCGCCCGCGGTGCTGGGCAGCATGATCGGCGGGGCGCTGGTCGGCACCTTCCTCGGCGTGCTGCTGGCCTATGGGCTGGTCGCCCCTCTCGCCGCCCGCCTCAAGGGCGTGGTGGAGGAGGAGGCGCAGTATTACGAGATGATCCGCGCCGTCCTGGTTGCGCATCTGCACGGCAACGCGCCTCAGGTGGCGGTGGAGACCGGCCGCAAGATGGCGCCGAGCATCCATATGCCGAGTTTCCAGGAATTGGAGGAGGCCCTGCAGCAGGTGCAGGTCGCCTGATGCCGGATCCCCTGGACGCGCGACCCGAAGGGGGCTTCCGTGGCGGCCCGCATCCGGGGGGAGGCGGACGCACCCGATGCTGCCGTCAGCGGTGGGGCAGCCATACCTCCAGCACGTTCGGCGCGGAACCCGGCGCCGCCCTGTCCGGGCCCGACTCCTCCTTGGTCTGGACGCGCCATGCATTGCCCCAGCGACTCCGCAGGCGTGCGGCCAGGCGCTCCGCCTCCGTGGCGGCGCCACAGGCCGGGTAGAGGACCTCGCGCATGGAGGGAACGGCGGTTTCGGCGCGCAGGCCGATGACCCCGAGGCCGGCCCTGCGCACCTCCTCCGCGATCCGGCGCGCGGCCACCTGCCCGGCCGCCGAACCGGCCCGGTAATGGATGAGGACGCCGGTCGGCGCAGGCGCGGCGGTCTCCATCCGCCCTCCAGTCCCGCCCCCGGCGGTGCCCTGGAGGTCCGGGCCAGGGCGTGGCGCCTCGGCACCGGAGGAACCCGGCAAAGGATCCGCGGCCTTCGCGGCACTGCCATGCGCGGGCCCGTCCTCGCCCTCCGCGACCGGTGGCGCCTGCCACTCCGCCGACGCGGCCCCGGCGATGCGGGGTCGCGGCGCCTCACCCGGCAGGAACCACCAGACGAGCATGGCGGTGGTGGCGAGGCTGCCTGCGCAGCAGACCGCGAATACCGCGGCGGCGGATTTCCAGCGATGCCGGGGGAACGATGCCTCCCGCGCGGTGCACAGCGGCGGATCGTGTGACGGCCCCCTCCCCAGCGTGGCGCGTCCCATGCGCATGGCATCCCCCCGGTTGCCAGCCTCGGATGCCGGCCAGGCCTGACAGGCGGCCAGCCCCTTGGCGTTCGTATACCAATTACCGGAGGCAGCGCGCCGCAGTGACGGTGCGCGGATCGGCAGGAGGTTCGAGGAGTGTTGCGGCCGTGCCACCCCATGGTGCGGCCGCGCCCCCGGGACAGGCTGGCGGCGGACCGGCCGGCCAGGACGCGTCTTGACGGAGGCAGGCCGCAGCGGCACGCAGCCGGGATGGATCTTCCCGCCGGCCTCCCCGATTTCCCCGACACCCATTCGCCCTATCACGCGCATCTCGGCATCGCGGTGGCCGAATGGCGCGACGGCTATGCGAAGCTGGTCTGCGACACCGCCACGCCGCATGCCAACCGCTCCGGCATCGTGCATGGCGGGCTGGTGCTCTCGATGATCGACCAGGCCGCCGCCTTTGCCGGGCTGTTCTGCCCCTTTCCCGGCCGGGTGCGGCGGGCCGTGACGCTGGACCTCGACTGCCGCTTCACTGGCCAGGCGGCGATCGGCACGCGCCTGACCGCGGAGGGGCGGGTGATGACCTCCGGCCGCAACATCTTCTTCGCCCGGACAGAGGTGTTCGACGGCGAGGGCAACCTCATCGCCTTCGGCGCCTCCACTCATCGCTACCGCAGCGGCAGCGCCGATCCGCAGGGTGTGCCGGTGGCGCAGGGCTGAGCGCGACCGGCACGCCGCGCCCCGATGCTGCTCGCCGATGACGCTCCGCTGCGGCGGATCCACCGGGCCTGGGTCACCTGGGGACTGATCCTCGCCTGCCTCCTGGTCTTCGCGCTGCAATGCGTCTCCGAGGCGCCGGAGCAGCTCCTCGCCCTGCCCCTGACCGAATTGCTGCGGGCGCCCGGCGACCCGGATGTGCAGATGCGGCTCCTTGGCCACATGCTGCTGCATGGCGGCATTTGGCACCTGCTCGGCAACCTGCTGGCGCTCTTCGTCTTCGGCGACAATGTGGAGGACGCCTTCGGCCACCTCCGCTTCGTGCTGCTCTACCTGGCGAGCGGCATCGCCGCGGCCTTCGCGCAAGCGGTGGCGGAGCCGGATTCGCGGGTGATCCTGCTCGGCGCCAGCGGTGCCATCGCCGGCGTCATGGCCGCCTATCTGCTGCTTTTCCCCCGCGCCAAGCTCTATGTGCTGGCCTTCGCGCGCGTTCCGGTGCTGGTGCCCGCGGGCTGGTTCGTCGGCGCCTGGTTCGGCCTGAACCTGCTGAGCGCGCTGTCGCGGGAGGCAGGCGAGATCGCGCATTGGGCGCATGTCGGCGGCTTCCTGGCCGGGATCCTCCTCACCCTGCTGGCACGGCCGCCGGGGGTGGCGCTGTTCCAGCCGGCCTTCGCCTCCCCCACCCCGCCCTGGCCCTGGTTCCGCCGCGTCGCCTTCGATTTCGCGCCAGAGGCCGCGCGGCACGGCAGCCCGTCCGGATCGGCGGTGGAGGCCAGGGACAACCGCCTCGCCGCCATCGGCAAGGCGGTGGTTTTCCTGGTGCTCGCGCTGCTCTCCGCCTGGTTCTGACCCGGACCGGCCTGGCTCCGGTCAGGCCGGCCCACCCCCATGGCCGGCTTCGAAGCGCGCGAACCAGCCAGGGATCTCGGCGGAGGGCATGGCGGATCATCTTGCCATGCCGAAAGGAATGAACCCTTATTCCACCCGGAGCGCGGCGCGGATCTCCGCATGGCCGGCCGGGTCGGACAGCGCGGCCAGGCGCCCGGCCGCCACCATGGCATAGCGGTGCAGCAGCGCCCGCCGGCGCGCCGGCGCCAGGGGATGCGCGGGCGCCTCCCGCAGCAGCGCGGCCTCCGGCCCGTCCGCGACCAGCAGCCCGGCATCCTCCGGCAGCAATTCCTGCGGGAAGTCGAGATCCACGGCAAAATAGAGCCGGTCGCAGTATTCCCGGTAGTCCGGCCACTTGCCGTCCGAGAGGAAGTCCCGGGCGCAGGACTTCACCTCCACCACCGCGAAGCCGCCATCCGGCAGCAGTGCCAGGATGTCCGCGCGCCGGCCGTTCGGCAGTGGCATCTCCTGCACCGGCGCCCAGCCGCGCAACGCGCAGAAACGGACTGCTGCGCGGCTGACGAGGGCGGTGCGGGCCGCGGGAACGAGAATGTCATGCATCGGAGGAAGGATTTCCAGGCATGGGACCCCTGGCCAAGCGGCACGGAAACTGCCACGGTTGCTGTTGTATATTCCAGCTCATGGTTCCTGCCACCACATGATCGCAACCCGTTTCGCCGTCGCGCTGCATATCCTCAGCCTCATCGCCAAGGATCCTGACGGCGATTCGACCAGCGCGCGCCTGGCCTGGAGCATCGGTACGAACCCCGTGGTGGTGCGGCGGATCTCCGGCCAGCTCGCCCGCGCCGGGCTGATCGCCGTGCAGCGCGGGCCGGGCGGCGCCAGCCTGGCACGGCCGCCCTCCGCCATCACCCTGCGCGATGTCTGGCGCGCCATCCACCCGGAGGCGGAGCCGCTGCTCCGTGTCCACACCCGCACCAACCCCGCCTGCCCGGTCGGCAGCCGCATGCCGGACCTGCTGCAGGACCGCTTCCGCATGGCCGAGGCCGCGCTGCTGGAGGATCTCGGCCGGACCACCCTCGCCGACCTGGTGGCGTCGCTGCAGGCCGAGACGCGGCGGGCCGTGGCCATCGGCTGACCCGGCCAGGGGATCAGACAAGCGCGTCGATCGCCCGGGCCAGCCGCAGGTCGCGGGCCGAGAGGCCGCCCGCATCATGGGTGGTGAGGAGGATCTCCACCCGGTTCCAGACATTCGACCATTCCGGGTGGTGGTTCTGCGCCTCCGCCAGCAGCGCCACCCGGGACATGAAGCCCCAGGCCTCGCTGAAATCGCGGAAGCGGAATTCGCGGCGGATCGCGTCCCGCCCCTCCACCAGACGCCAGCCGGGCAGTTCCGCCGCCAGCCGGGACCGCGCCGCATCGTCCAGCCTTTCCGTCATCCTCGCCTCCTTGGTCCGGATCGGCCAGCTTTGGTCAGGCCGGCCCGGATCCGGCTGTCATAGCGCCGGCGATTCACGCCCCGGGATCCGGGCAGCGCCTCGAACCATCCGGGGCCACCGCGGGCTTGCCGCTTGACGTGGCGGCCGGGCTGGCCTCCGCTGCCGGCCATGCGCCACGGCCCGCCCCCCAGCCTCGACGATATCATGGAGATGGCGGAAACCGCCCTCGCCGCCATCCCCGAGCCGCTGCGCGAATTGGTGCGCGGCACCGCCATCGTGGTGGAGGAGGCGCCGGATGACGAGATCCTGGCGGAGATGGGCATCGAGAGCCCGTGGGAGCTGACCGGCCTCTACCGCGGCACGCCGCTGACCCAGAAGAGCGTGCTGGACGTGCCGCAGGAGCCCGACATGATCCTGCTGTTCCGGGAGCCGATCCTGCTGGAATGGATCGAGACCGGGGAGGACCTGTTCCGTCTGGTCCGCAACGTGCTGGTCCATGAGATCGGCCACCATTTCGGCCTCTCCGACGAGGATATCGAAAGACTGGAGCGGGAATAGCCAGCCTACGGCACCGGGCCGACCGAGGCGGCGGGGACGGCGCGGCCGAGAGCGAGATCCGCCGCAACGCTGCTGGCCACGCCAGCAATTGCCCAATGCCCGTCCGGCCCGCGCGCCAGCAGCGGCGCGCCGCTCACCCCCCGCGTGCCGGCGCAGTCATGCACCAGCAGGGGCTGGCCGCCGCTGCGCTGCAGGCCGAGGAAGCGGCAGCCGGTATCGGCCATCAGCACCTCCGGCCGGTCGCGCTGATAGCCGCCGAGCATCAGCGGCGAGCGCGGCGCCGGCGGATCGCGCAGCAGTGGCAGAATGCGCCCCGGCGTGCCGACCGGCCGGTCCAGCACCAGCACCGCCCAGTCGGCCCCGCCCGGACCCGGCGGCGCCGGCCGGAAGCCCGGGCCAAGGCTGTAGCTGACGACCCGCGCATGCGCGGCATAGCGGCCGAGGTGATAGCCGAGCATGAAATGCACCGAGCCGGGCTGCACGAATTGCCGTGCCCGTGGAGCGATCAGGCAATGCGCGGCGGTCAGCACGGTGCGTGGCCCGATCAGGGCGCCGGTGCAGCGGGTGCCCAGTTCCGTCTGCACCCGGCCGAGCGCCCGCCAGGGCTCCGTTGCCGGATCGACCGCCTGGCGCGGATCCTCCGCCCCGATGCCGGGCCGCAACTGGGCTGGCACGGCCTGCCGCAATTCCTGCGCGGCGGCCCCCGCCCCGGCAATGGCCGGCAGCGCCGCAAGCAGGGCAGCCGCGGCGCGTCCCAGGCTCAGCACCGCCACTCCCGCAGCAATTCGGCGACAAATTCCGGTACGAGCCGCGTCGCTGGGCCGTGCCGCGCCTCGTCGAACAGGCTTGCGCCCTCCGAGGGTTCGAGGTTCAGCTCCAGCGTCCGGGCACGGCCCCGCACCTCCGCCACGAAGCCGGCGGCCGGATAGACATTGCCGGAAGTGCCGATGGAGACGAACAGCCCGCATTCGCCAAGCGCGGCATAGATCCGGTCCATCTCCAGCGGCATCTCGCCGAACCAGACCACATGCGGCCGCAGCCCGCCCGCGCGGCCGCAGGCGGCGCAGGAGAGGGCGGCGGAAAGCTCGGCCGGGCTCTCCTGCACCGCCTCGCAATGCAGGCAGCGGGCCTTCTGCAGTTCGCCATGCATGTGGATCAGCTTCTTGGAGCCGGCCCGCTCGTGCAGGTCGTCCACATTCTGGGTGACGAGCAGGAATTCGCCGGGCCAGCGCCGTTCCAGCTCCGCCAGTGCCGCATGCGCGGCATTCGGCCGGATGACGGGATCGCGGAGCTGGGCGCGGCGGGCATTGTAGAAGGCCTGCACCCGGTCCGGGTCGCGGGCGAAGGCGTCGGGCGTCGCCACATCCTCGATCCGCACCCGCTGCCAGATGCCATCCGCGTCACGGAAGGTGGCGAGCCCGGATTCACGGGAGATGCCCGCGCCGGTCAGGATGACGATGGAGGGTGGAGCCTGCATGCGATGGGCGTCGAATCCCTGAATGGAGTTCGGCGCCAGCGGCGCCCGGCCCGGAAGCTAGCCCCTTTCCGGACCGGGCGGAACCGCGCCCGTCCCGTCAATGGGCGTGCGCCGCCCCCCGCGCCCCAGCCGCCTGGACGGCAAGCGGCACCTGCACCTCTCCCGCCCGCTCGAAGCGGAGCGTGAGGGGCACCGTCTCCCCCTGCCGCAGCGGCTGGCTCAGGCCGATCAGCATGACATGCAGCCCGCCCGGCCGCAGCGTCACGCTCTGACCGGGCGGAATCTCGATACCTCCCTGCACCGGGCGCATCCGCATCACCTCGCCTTCCCGCATATGGGTGTGCAGCTCGGTGGTGCGGGCCACGGGGCTGCTGGCGGAGACCAGCCGGTCCGCCTGGCTGCCCCGGTTGGTGATGGTGAGGTAGCCGGCGCCGGTCGCGCCCTGGCCGGCGGCGCGGCTCCAGCCCTGGGTGATGGCCAAGTCCCCGGCGCGGACCTCATGCGCACCAGCCGGCAAGGCCAGGGCGAGGAGGAAGGGGGCGGAGAGGATCAGGCGGCGATGCATGGCGCTACCTCCCGGCCTGAGTCAGACGCATGGCGGGCGCCGGACGGGG
>Ga0182742_1004308_pt1 | contig 12997 bp, 11 predicted proteins | sample eDN5th37CBELigMG_FD_128880 | JGI IMG/M metagenome (GOLD analysis project Ga0182742, IMG submission 128880) | Enriched Miracle-Growth compost microbial communities from Emeryville, California, USA - eDNA 5th pass 37_C BE-Lig MG (version 2)... ... | reverse complement strand
GCCGTACCCATCTTGGCGGTGCCACCGAGATGATTGGAGGAATTTCCCTCAGCGCGGGCAAAATCCAGCCATTCGTCATCACTCTGGACGCCGTTGCCTGGAAACGTTTCCATTTCGATATAGGGGCGCATCACCTCGCTCGATAAAAGCGCCCGCCCCATCCGCAAGGCGGCGATGGTGATGCGCTGGTCCTCCGGATCGGAAAGATAATTTGGCTGGGTTTTCGGGTTCACTCGATGGTCATTGGCGACAATTTTGACATGGCCCGTACTCTCGGGCCGCATCGGCCGTGCTAACGCGTCGACCTTTGAAAATACCACTCTGGTAACTGCCGACTCCCTCCTGGCGCGCAGCGTTATAGTCGGGATTATCGGGAATGCCTGCCTCGACGGCAGCCGTTTGAAGGAGTCAGAAATTGCACTCGGCCATTGCGGCGTGGTGATCGGAAGCTGCCCTGAAACGCCCCGATACGCTGCATTCGGGGTGCCCGTCCAGCGTTCGGTCTTCTTGAAGAAAGGCAGGATATCTTGATAGGACCAGCCGCGATTTCCGAGCTTTTCCCAGCCATCATAGTCTTGTGCCTGACCGCGATTGTAGATCAAGCCGTTGACGGAGCTCGAACCGCCCAGCGTCCGGCCCTGGACGACGGGAATTGCGCGCCCATTGGTGCCGGTTGTAGGGGAATGCGCCATCTGCCATGTGACCTTTGGGTCAAACAGCGTTTTCATGAAGCCAGCCGGAATATGGATGTAGGGATTGCGGTCAGGCGGTCCGGCTTCGACCACGCACACGCTATGGCCCGCTTGGGCTAGCCTGTATGCAATGATGCAGCCTGCGGACCCCGCGCCGACCACGACATAGTCGAATTCTTCCACGAGATCTCCTGTGGCGGCGGAGTGCATTATCACTTCAGGAGGCCGGCGCGCGGATGCGAACCTTTTCGACATCGCCGCCGAATGCTTTGACTGCCCGGATTTGGGCGAGCTCATTCAGGATCGCGACGAAGCGGACGGAATGCGCGGCGTCGATATGCGCTTCCATCAGTTCAGACGTTTCCCAGATTTCGCAGAGATGAAACCGGTTCTCGACCTCAAGATCGCGGGAATAGGTGTAGGTAAGACATCCCGCTTCCGACCTGGTTTCAGCCATCATCCCGGCCATAGCGCTGGTCAAACGCTCAATGCTGCTTTCTTGCGCCTCGATCACCATTGACACAAAAATCATCCATTTCCTCCCGGAACCTTAATCGTCAAAATTCAGGCGAGCGCTGCGTATGCTGCCTTAGGCAGGGTCACGATTGCCTTGCCGGTGATCACCAGGTCACGTTCCGCGGCGCGAAGCGCAAAATCGCAGGCGATATCCACCTTGTCACCGACGTGCTCCACGCCCGTTACCTGTGCAGAGGCTTCCAGCGCATCGTCTTCGTAGACATTATCGACGAAACGGTTGGAGATCGTCGAAATGGTGCCACCCGGAAACGCCGCGTGAAGCATGTTGACGATGTAGCCGAGATTGATAGGCCCCTGGTTGATCAGACGGTCCCCCAGCCCCTTTGCCTTGACCGCCTCGCGATCCAGGTGGATCGGGTTGGGATCGTGCAGGATAGGGGCCCAGATCTTCATGGTTTCAGGGCTGACGCGATCGACCTTGTAGGTCGGCAGTACGGTTCCGACTTCAATTGCCATCTTCGCGTCCCCTTGGAAGAACCCAGGTATTGGTTACGGTGCAGGCCCGCTCGCCATTCGGAAGGTCGAGATGCAGGCTATATTCGAGCAGATCCATAATGCCCAGTTTGCGGCTTTGCTTTCGGTTCAGGCCGACAATATTACCGCGAACCTGATAGGGCGTTTCGGTCATCAGCGGCTGGAAGTACTTTACGTCGCAGCTTCCCATCATTGGGCCGTCTTCAACGTCAAAATCGCAAGCGGCGCAAAGTCCCGCCACGCTGAGCCCCATGCCGACCTGCGTTGCAATGTAAAAATAGACAGGATGCGCTTTGCCATCGATATCGGGGTCAACGCCAAGAGATTGGCAGAGAATGCGGTTTTCCGCACCGTCGATGACATAAACGCCACCGTCGAGCGATAGGCCCGCAACATCGGGGAGATCGGGAATAGCCATAAGAAAAGCCTCGTTTAGAAGGAGCGGGGCAAACCAAGGGACTCGGCGATGCTGTTGCGCACCATCTCGTTGGAAATCGGTGTCATGCGTAAAATCCGGTGGTCGCGCCAATAGCGCTGCATGTCCGTTTCCGCTGAATATCCCATGCCGCCGAGAATCTGGATGCCGAGATCGGCTGCTTTGACGGCATATTCCGAGGCGATCATTTTCAGCATGTTTGCCTGAGTACCGCATTCCTTGCCATTTGCCTGCAACCACGAGGTATAATGCAGCATCAGCTCTACTTGCTGACGCCAACTGGCGATATCGGCGACATAATGCTGAAGAGCCTGGAATTTTCCGATCGGTTGGCCGAAAGCCTTGCGGTCCTTCATGTAGGCGAGAGCGTCTTCCAGAACGCCATCGATGGCGCCTAGACATTGGGCGCCGACCATGATGCGTTCGTTGTTCAAGGTCGGCAAAAGCATATACCAGGCGCGGCCCGGTTCACCCAGAACAAGATCGTCAGGCACGAATACATTGTCGAAATGGACCGTGCTTGATCCGATCGCGCGCATTCCTAGCTTGGCCAGTGTCGTGTTCTTGATGCCTTCGGATCTGGCTGGAACAAAGAAAAGCGTCAGGCCTTGATGACGTTTTTCGACATTTTTATCGGTTCGGGCTAGAAGTAAAATATAGTCCGCAACATGAGACGCTGAAGACCACATTTTCTCGCCATTAATGATCCACCCACCCTCGGTGCGTTCCGCGGTTGTGCGCATCGCGCCAAGCACGTCGGTGCCACCGCCGGGTTCGGTGAAGCCGATCGACACCCGACAATTGCCCGCGGCGATTTCTGGAAGGAAGCGTCTCTTTTGCTCTTCATTGCCATAGACACCAATCGATTTGGCACCAGCGAAAGAAGTCAGTCCCCACACCCAGAGCAGACCACCAAGGGAACGCGCCAGTTCGCGCGCGAAGATCATCTGCATCAGCACGTCGCCGCCGAGCCCGCCATATTGCTCGTCGATGCCAAGGCCGAAAAATCCTTCGGCCTTCAGCTTGTCCCAAAGCGCGAAAGGATAATTCTTTTCATCAGCTTCGAGCTGCCGTGCCCAGCTTTTGGGAAGTTCGGCGTCGACCCAACGGCGGATGGTGTCACGAAAGGCAAGCTGTTCTTCGCTAAGGTTGAAATCCATGATGCACCAATCTGTTATATACACCAGCCAAGATTATGCGCCGCGTCGGCTTCCATCACCTGCCACTGGATAGGGCTGCATTTCGGCCCGAGGCACTGTCTCCAGTGCTGGGGCTTTCGAGGACTCCCATGGCGCGTTTGATGAAATCTATTGTCGCACAGCAGAAAACATCGAGACGCTGGGTCTTCATGAGGTGGCCGCCGCCGACGATGTCGAATACTTCTGCTTTGGGCTGGCATCGTCTGAAATGGGTGACGCACTCGTCGGTGACGAGATCGCTCAGGGTTCCCCGCACCAGCAATGTCGGAATTTCCAGTTTAGCTGAAGATTCGGCAAGACGTTCCTCGATGCCGGAAGGGGATAGATGATCTTCATGCGCGGCCTTGGGATCCCAGCGCCAATAGATCCTTCCGTCGTCCCCGATGCGGATGGAATTCCTCAGCCTGAAATAGTTGCGTCCGACCTCCCGCTCCGCATAGTGCTCCATCGTGTCCGCTGCTTCTTCGATCGTGTCGAAACCATTCGCGCTGGCTTGCAGAAAGCTCCAGATACGCTGTGTGCCTTTTTGGTCGAGCTTTGGCGTAAGGTCGACGAGAACCAAAGCCTGTAGAAGTTCGGGACCAAGTTCCGCTGCGGTTTGAAGTGCTACGCGACCGCCCATGGACGCCCCGACAATACTTGGTTTGGAGGGCATGGCGCGTACGATCGCTGTCAGATCTCGCACATGCGCGTCGAGCGAATAGTCACCGTCTGGCGCCCAGTCGCTTTCCCCGTGGCCGCGCAGATCAAACGACACGACCGAGAAACCGACATCCGCCATTGCGCGTAATGCCCGACGCCAGGAGCGGCGACTCTGGCCACCGCCATGAATGAAGATCAGCCGCGGTCGCCACGGGTCACCCGCAATGTCGGTTGCCAGGCGAAGTCCTTCGGGCGTCGTGAAATGAGCGGAAATGATCGGTGTACCGCTGTCATCCGGTGCCGGGATTGCGTGGTGGTCAACGGCAGCCAAGCATGCCTCCATCGACGGACAATTCGACGCCGGTGACATAGGCACCGGCCTTCGAAGACAGGAAAATGCAAGCGCCAGCTATGTCGCTGGACGCGCCAAGGCGTCCCAGGGGCACCCGCTCGATAAGTTCGCCGAGCTTGTCTTCCTCGGCGCGAATATGCGACGTCATCTGGGTCGGGAAGTAGCCGGGCAGAATGGCATTGACCGTAATGTTATCGGACGCCAAATCCGCGGCAAGCACATGGGACAGGTGATGGATGGCAGCCTTGCTTGCAGCGTAGGAATAGGCGGATAGCCGCTCCGCTGCGGCACCGGCAATGGATCCGATATTGATGATCCGCGCCGGGTCGGCCCGGGTGCCCGCATTGCGCAAGTTCGGAAGAAGGTCACGTATCAGCGTGAAGGGCGCCTGGACATTGACGGACATCACGCCACCCCAAGCCTTGTCAGGAAAGCTTTCCAGCGGCGCGCCCCAGGTCTTGCCGGCATTATTGATCAGGATGTGGAGGGCAGGCTCTTTTTCGGAGATATCTCGCGCCAGCGCGCTTGCTGCCTCCGGCGTCGAAATATCGGCGGCAATGCCGTGGCAGCGCCCCTTTGTCGAAAGTTCCTGCTCAGTCCGGGCGCAGTCTTCCGGCTTTCTGGAGGTGAAATAGACTGTAGCTCCGGCCTCGATCAGCCCTTCGACGATCATTCGGCCCAGACCATTCGCGCCGCCCGTCACAAGTGCAATTTTGCCACTTACATCGAATAGATTATTCACGATCCACGTTCCCAGATTTCAGCTGTCTCTGCTGCTCAAGGTGTAATGACGATCTTGCCGAAGTGGTCGGATTCCAGATATGCGAAAGCATCCTGAATGTCGGCCATCGCAAAGGTACGATCAATAACCGGTTCAATGCGGTGCTCTTCGATAAACGCCAGCATTGCCTTGAAATCGTCGATATTTCCCATAGCCGTGCCAAAAATGGTGGCGTGTCGAAGAAACAGCTCCGGTGCATTGACGGTGAACTGTGCGCCTTTAGTCGATCCGTAGATGACGATCCTGGCGCCGAGATTAAGCGCCCTTGCATAAATCGGGTAGGATGGCGCAGGCGCGCCGTCGAGGATCACGTCAAAGCCACCGGCTTCCTTGCGCGCGGCTTTCCCCCAGGTTTCGTCGCGATAGTTGAAGCCACCGGCGGCTCCAAGGTCTTTGGCTCGCGCCAGATTGTCATCATTGCTGCTGGTGACATAAACCTCAGCCCCGATGGCCACCGCGAATTTCAAGGCGAAAGTCGCAACCCCGCCTCCGATGCCGGTGATCAACACCTTGTCGCCTTTCTGGAGTTTGCCCTTCACCATCAGCGAGCGCCAGGCGGTTACGCTTGCCGTTGGGAACGCGGCTGCCTGCTCGAAAGAAAGGAAGCCAGGTTTCGGAAGCGCATTTTCCGCCGGAACACAGAGGAATTCGGCCATGGTGCCGGGAACCGGCATGCCGAGCAGACAAAAGTCCTTGGACGGAAAGTCGGGGTGCGTGCCCCAATTGATGGCCGGATAGAGGATGACCTCCTGCCCGACAATCGAAGGGTCGACATCGGTCCCGACGGAATCGATGACACCGGAGCCATCTGCCCCCAGAATCGAAGGCAGGTTCATACCGGGATAGAGGCCTCGGCTGATCCATAATTCGCGATGGTTGAGTGAGGTTGCCTTGACGGCGACCCGCACCTCGCCACTTGCCGGTGTCGGCAAGGGCTCATCCTTCAGCTCGACGCTTTGCGGGCCGAGAGCTTCGGTAAGGACAAGTGCTTTCATTGTATAAACTCCAATTCTTCCAGCTTGCCCCAGTGCGGCTCCGCTTTTTCCTGAAATTGCGCTAGAATGAACGCGGGAGGCCCAAGCGTTCGGCGATGCTGTTCCGCGCCATCTCGTTGGTGATCGGCCCGATCTGCCAAAGTCGCGCATCGCGCCAATAGCGCTGCATGTCGGTTTCAGCCGAATATCCCATTCCGCCGAGAATCTGGATGCCGAGGTCGGCCGCCTTGACGGCGCTGTCAGAGGCGAAAACCTTGAGCATGGTTGATTCCATGACGCACTCCTTGCCGGTGGATTGGAGGAATGCGGTGTAATGGAGCATCAACTCGACCTGCTGACGCCATGTGGCGATGTCGGCGATGTAGTGTTGCAGGGACTGAAATTCGCCAATCAGTTTTCCAAAGGCGCGGCGCTGTTTCATGTAGTCGAGCGCATCTTCAAGTACGCCGTCGATGACGCCCGCGCAAAACGCGGCGACCATGATGCGTTCATTATTCAGTGTCGGCAGCAACATATACCAGGCGCGGCCTGGCTCGCCCAAAACGAGATCGTCAGGCACGAAAACTTCATCGAAAACAACACTGCAGGAACCGATCGAGCGCATACCCAGCTTCGGCAGCTGCGTGATCTTGATATTGTCCTGTTTTGCCGGTACGAAGAACAGTGAAACGCCGTGATGTTGCTTCTCTACATTCTTATCCGTGCGTGCCAGAACCAGAATATAGTCTGCAACATGCGAGGAAGAACACCAGATTTTTTCACCGGAAAGGATCCAGCCACCATCGCCACGAACTGCATTTGTGCGCAGAGCGCCCAGCACATCGGTACCACCGCCCGGTTCCGTGAAGCCGATTGAGGCCCGCAGTTTGCCCGCGGCAATGTCCGGCAGGAACCGTTGTTTCTGCTCTTCGGTCCCATAGATACCGATCGATTTTCCGCCAGCAAATGAAGTCAGTCCCCAAACCCAGCTCAAACCGCCGAGTGAACGTGCCAGTTCGCGTGCAAGCGTCATCTGAAAAATGACGTCGCCACCTTGTCCACCATATTTTTCATCGATGCCAATGCCGTGGAATCCGGCCCCCGTGAACTTGTCCCAGAGCTCGAATGGATAGTCATGCTCATGGCGTTCGATTTCCCGGGCCCAGCTTTTCGGGGCTTCCGTATCAACCCAGCGGCGCACCGAATCCCTGAATGCCCGCACTTCCTCTGGTAATTCGAAATCCATGTGACCTCACCAAATTCATTGATTGGACCATGGTTCGACAGGGTTTCCCTCACACCTATCGACGGATAGGTTTGTGGTGATAAGTTGTACTTTAGAAATTACGCAATGAGGAGCCCGAGATTGCGATCCGCCGATAACGGCGGTACGATTTGGGGAACGTAAGATTGGCGGCGGGTGTCGGGGCATCTCGATACTTTAATGCCGATTTCGGTGAGGAGCTCGGATGAAGATAGTGAGGACGGCGCTTATGTCGCCGCGCATCGGTACCGGTATCGTTTCGAGACCGCGTCTGTTCAGCCAGTTGTCCGTGCTCGCAGAGAAAAGACTAACGCTGTTGCAGGCGCCTGCCGGTTTCGGGAAGAGTACATTGCTGCAACAATGGCAGGCATTTCTGACTGCGCAGGGTGATTTCACCGCCTGGATCTCTCTTGATCGCCATGTCAGCGATATCATGAGCTATATTATCTCGGCCCTTTGTGAAGGCGTGCCAGAATTCGGAGCTTCGCTTTCTTCACAATACCCCAAGGGTGAGTTTGTCACGACGGAAACAGAACTCGTTGCGGTCGTCGGGTGTCTTTCGCGGCTTGAACGCCGGCTCATTCTGTTCATCGATGACATTCAATTCCTGAGGCCAGAACAACTTGCTGTACTTGAACGGCTTATTGAACGCTTGCCGCCCAATACGCATTTCGTGATGGCGAGCCGTGAGATGCCAAATCTCCCGCTGGCACGGATGCGGGCGCGTGGCGAGCTGCTTGAAATTGGTATGAATGACTTGCGCTTCACCGCCGATGAGACGCGGCAGCTGCTTGCCGCGAGCCAATTGACCGATCTTTCGGACAGTGAAGTGGAAAGCCTCGCTGCGCGCACGGAAGGATGGGCGACCGGAATTCGCCTTGCCACTCTGTCAATGTCTCGCGAACCCAATCGCGCTAAACTTATTGCGTCCTTCTCAGGCAGTAAAAATGTGATTGCGGACTTCTTTTCGGAGGACGTGTTTGGATCGCAGCCGAAGGACATTCAGGACTTTTTGCTGAAAACCTGCTTGTTCGAACGGTTTTCCGCCGATTTATGTGCCGCAGTAACCGGGCATGACAAGAGCCGCGAGATGCTGGCAAAAATTGGCGCGGCTGGCCTGTTTTTGATCCATCTTGACGACGACAGTTCCTGGTATCGCTATCATGGGTTGTTTGCAGGATTTTTATCGCGGCGTTTGGCTGATCTCGACAGCGGTGCCGTGACGCGCCTGCATGTCGCTGCAAGTAAATGGTTCTACGAGAACAATCTCGTTATGGAAGCTCTCGACCATGCGGTGAAATCGGAAGATCACGAATGGTTGGCGAGCATACTGGAGGAGACCTGCGAGGAGCTGGTTTACAATGGCAAGCTGTCCTTCGTGGTCAATCTCTCTGAGCAACTCGACACTGCGATTAGAAACCGTCGTCCGAAGTTGTTACTTGCTGTCGCATGGCTGAAAATCCGCAATCTGCGTCTTGACGAGGCGAAGCAGGTGTTGGTTCTTGCGGAACAGCGCATCGATGCATTGCGTAACGAACTTTCGGATGAGGATATCCGGGCGCTTGAAGTCATGCACAGGCATCGCGCCATGATGCTTGCAGCCGCGGCGGATGATTTCTCCACGGTGGAGACAATGACGACGACGCTTTTCCGGGAGCTTGATGAAAGCAAGCCGTATCTGGTGTGCAATCTTTATGGCCAGAGCATTCGCGCCCAGCGCGAACAATTCAAATATCCGCTATTCGAGAAATATGAGGCCAAGGCTAGAGCCTTATTGGAAAAATCGAATTATAAGTTTGCTTTCATTGCGCAGCAATCAATCGTTGGCCAGACATTGTTCACGTTAGGCAGAAATGACGCGGCCGAACGGGTGCTCCAACACGGTATCAGCCAGGCCATTGATTTTGCCGGTGAAAATTCCGGACTGGCAGCCCTTCCAGCCTTACCAATGGCCCAGGTTGCGTATGAACGTAATGAGCTTGGTCGCGCAGGCGATCTTATAAAATCTTATCTCCCAGTTGCACGGCAATATGCATTCGTAGACGAATTATTGGCGGGTCATCTGCTCTCGCCAAAACTGCATTTTGCGGATGGTGACACAGCCAGCGCTTTCCGCGCACTCGACTTTGCCAATTCGATCGGGCTCGAATTGGGAAGCCAAAGATTCGTGACCCAGGTAATGGCCGAGAAAGTCAGGTTGCTGCTTCTGACTGGCCATGCGGAACGCGCAATCGAGGTTGCACAGGGGGCCAATGTGCAGTCGGATATTCGTGCCTCAAGCCCAAATACTGCCAGTACGACAACAGATGAGGTTGTCGCAGTTACCCGCGTTAGGATTGCCATAAATCAAGGCGATGTTAGCGAAGCGCTTGTTCTCGCACAACGATGGAAGCAGTTTTGCAGTCATCGTGGCGCGATCCGGCACAGCATTCGCTGGAGCTTGTTATACGCTCAGCTTTTGTTGCTCAACGGTGACAGCCGTGCTGCACAGCGCAGCCTGCGTGATGCGCTGGTCCTGGCGGCCGAGGGACAAAGCATGCGCATCTTCCTGGATGAAGGCGTTCGTATCTATGAATTGCTGAATGAGTCATATGGCAGTGGTCCTTTGACCAAGCATCCGGCGGATCTTTTCGCTTACAACCTTCTCTCAGCATTCGAGAACAGGTCGAGAAGCAAAGTTGCAGATGAAGTCGAGCAGCTGAGTGATACGGAAGTTGGTATCGATGGAAAAATCACCGGCCGTGAAATAGAGATCCTCACTTTTGTCGCATCAGGACTTCGCAACAAGGAAATTGGAGACCGGCTTGGCCTGACAGAGGGCTCGGTCAAATGGTATATGCAACGTATCTACGATAAAGTCGGTACGCGTCGGCGGTCGGTTGCGGTGGAGCGCGCTCGCCAATTTGGCCTGCTTCAATAGAGCCTGCAAGGCTCGGAAGCAGGCGACAACCCTATCCTGAGATAGGCGACGATGCCCGCAGGGTTGTCACCATACAAAGAAGCTAAATCGCCGTCGGGATAATAGGTTCGACGGCCTTTTGTATGGGATGGACTGACATGGCATCACACGTAAAAACGGAAGGCGCAGCCTTCGTTGTCGGGGGCAGCGGCGGACTTGGACGTGCTATCTGCACAGCGTTGGCAGCACAGTTTAAGTCGGTGTTTTTCACATACCGGACGAACCTCCAGGCAGCGGAAGCTCTGGCCGAGCAGTTAGCGCCGGAGTGTGCGGTTGGATTTACCCGAATAGACATGATGGAGACCGCATCGGTCCAGGCTGCGGTGGATAGCGCTGTCGAACGTTTTGGTCCGCTTCATGCTGTTGTACTCGCCTCGGGGCAGCAAATAGAACAGCCCTTCGTTTCTCAAATTACGGAGAGCGAATGGCTTGAGGTGCTGCAAGTCGAACTCATGGGCTTTACGCGATTGATCGGTGCAACGCTTCCGATGTTTCGTGAACAGAATTCAGGCGCTTATGTCAGCCTCTCCAGTGTCGCTACGGCAAGTTTCCCCCCAGGAGACGCAATTTCAGCCGTGCCGAAGGCTGGTATTGAAATGTTGAGCCGCGCTCTGGCTAAGGAAGAGGGGCGTTATGGAATTCGTGCAAACTGTGTGGCACCAGGTATTATAAATTCAGGCCTTGGTTCGGCGTTGATGAAGGACCTGTACACAGCCGAAATATGGGAAACTCAGCGTAAACGTGTCGCATTGAGGCGTTTCGGCACCGCAGATGATGTCGCTCAAGTCGTCGCATTTCTGGCGTCGGACCAATCGCGCTATGTTACAGGTCAAACAATCTACGCGGACGGAGGGTTCCGCCTTTGATCGTGAATGCTCAACCGAAGTCACTTTCAACAGCGCACGCATATATCAAACGGATCGCTATCCCCGAACCTGAATTCGGTGAAGTTGCTGAGCTGAGACCGGGCTTGCTGTGGATCAGATTGCCGCTTCCGATGACAGTGGGACACGCAAACGCCTATCTGATCGAAGATGGTGACGGTTGGGCGGTGGTCGACTGCGGTTATGGTGATCCGACAACGCTGGAGATATGGGAAAATCTTTTTGCAGGGCCACTCGCAGGCTCTAAGATTACCAAAATCATTGTCACGCACGCACATTTTGATCACATCGGCGCTGCGGGCTGGCTTTGCCGGCGGCATGAAGCGCCGCTTCATATGTCGCAAGTCGAGTATTTAACCTGCAGGATGGACCTGACAGATCCATGCCGACTTGAGAAGGACGAGTATCAATCGTTTTTGCTCTCGCACGGGATGGACGCCCGCCAAACGCTTGCGGCGGTCAAGAACACAACGAACTATCCCGATGCTCTGACCGGTCTTCCGGAAACCTATGTCCCACTCAGTGACGGCGAGATGCTTTCGGTGGGCGAGCGTCAATTGGAGATCATGATCGGTGTGGGTCATTCACCGGCCCAGGTCATGATCTATTGCCAAGCTGAACAATGGTTTATTTCCGCGGATCATGTTCTGGCCGAGTTGCCGCCGCTGCTCATCATACCGACAAATGAACCCACCTCGGATCCCTATGGCCGGTTCTTGGAATCAATGGAACGGCTTGCCGACAAGATCGACCCGGAGTCGCTGGTTCTGCCCGGGCATCTACCCCCGTTCACGGGCTTTTTGCCTGCCCTGCGGTCCTTATGCAAACACTATCAAGAGCGCAGTGAGATCGTCCTGCTGCACTGCCGCGCAAAGGCATGTTCGATCGCCGAGATGGCGCCCCCGATTTTTCAGCGCGACTTGAACCCGCGCCAGATGCAGCATGCTATTCTGGAGATACTGTGTTTTGCGAACCGCCTGCAGCGGGAAGGTAAACTACGCTGGTTGCCTGCCGATGAAGAGCGGATCGTTCGAATGATAGCTACAGAGTGAGCCATTTGATGGCTCTAAAAGATCGTGCTTTCGACATGTTAGAGCGACCTTTGTGCTTCCAAATGGACGCACGGCGCTCTACGTCATCAGTTGACCGCCATTGATCGAGATTGTTTCTCCGGTGATGAACGCGGCTTCATCAGACAGCAGAAAGGCGGCGAGATTAGCGATCTCCTCGGGCTTGCCAGCGCGTCCGACCGGCACTTTCGCCAATTCTCCCTCGCGGACGTCTGGGCGCATCGCACGTGTCATCACCGTATCAATGAAGCCAGGCGCAATACAGTTTGCGGTTATCCCGTGACTTGCCGTTTCAAGGGCAATTGTCTTGGTCATCGCGATCAGGCCGGCCTTTGATGCAGCATAGTTGGCCTGCCCTGCCTGTCCCTTTATCCCGTTCATTGATGAGATGTTGACAATGCGTCCAAAGCCACGCTGGCGCATGGTGGGAACGATCGCGCGGCAAATATTGAATGGTCCCGTGAGATTGACGGCAATGACCGCGTCCCACTGAGTAACCGGATCCATTTTATGGAAAAAGCCATCCCGTGTTAGACCGGCATTGTTGATGACAGCGGAAATGGGACCAACGCTGCTTTCGAGATCGGCGATGGTGGTTTCTATGGCTTTGAAGTCTGTAACGTCGGCAGTCACACAATTCGATGCCGTTTCATCATCCGAAAATGCGCGATCCAGGCGCACAACGACCCAATCGCTTTTCTCAAGCCTCTCCGCGATTTTCTGCCCGATGCCG
>Ga0182742_1004307_pt1 | contig 13000 bp, 12 predicted proteins | sample eDN5th37CBELigMG_FD_128880 | JGI IMG/M metagenome (GOLD analysis project Ga0182742, IMG submission 128880) | Enriched Miracle-Growth compost microbial communities from Emeryville, California, USA - eDNA 5th pass 37_C BE-Lig MG (version 2)... ... | reverse complement strand
GCCTCGAAGCGGAAATGCCGCTCGTAGAAGGCGGCGGTGCCGGCGACATCATCGGTCATGATGACGGGGTAATAGCTGGTCGTCTTCATCTTTCTGTCCTCTCCTATCCGCGGAAATCCGTCGGTTTCCGCTTGCGCCCGGTTCAATCCGGTCATAAACATACAATCTGTATGTTTTTATCAGTTAGATACATTCTGAATGTATGTAAAGGGAAAAATGGCTCGCAGCAACAAGGAACGCACCGAGGCGACGCGCCTTGCCCTGATCGAGGCGGCGCGACGGCTGTTCGTGGAGAAGGGTTATGCCGAGACGGCAACGCCCGACATCGTGGCGGCGGCCGGAGTGACCCGCGGCGCGCTCTATCACCATTTCGAGGATAAGAAGGCGCTGTTCCGCGCCACGATCGAACGTGAGGCGGCGGCCGTCTCGGCGCGGATCGAGAAGGTCTCGATGCCGGCCGGATCGCCGCGCGAGGCGCTGCTTCTCGGTGCCGCCGCCTATTTCGACGCGATGGCCGAGCCCGGCCGCACGCGTCTCCTGCTGCTCGACGCTCCCGCCGTGCTGGGCCTCGAAGCCACTGCCGCCATCGATCGTGATCACGCGGAAGGCACGCTGAAGGCGGGACTTTCGGACCTCATGGGACCGGACATGGGGAGGGAGAAGCTGCGGGCGCTGACGGATCTGCTCTCCGCCGCCTTCGACCGGGCGGCGATCGCTATCGAGGCCGGTGGCGACCGCGCGGCCTATGCCAGCGCCATCGCCGATCTCGTCGACGGCCTCGTCAGGGCGTAGCGCCGACAACCTGCGGCGGCAGCTCGACGAGAGGCGCAGGCACGTCGCAGGTCTTCTCCGGCGATTTGCAGAGGTCGGCGATGACACAGTGCTCGCATTCGGGCCTGCGGGCCTTGCAACAGTACCGCCCATGCAGGATCAGCCAATGGTGGGCGTGGTAGAGATATTCGTCTGGGATGAGGCGGATCAGCTTGTCCTCCACCTCGTCCGGCGTCTTGCCGGGGGCAAGACGCAGGCGGTTGGCGATGCGGAAGATATGCGTGTCGACGGCCAGCGTCGCCTGCCCGAAGGCCATGGAGAGCACGACATTCGCCGTCTTGCGGCCGACGCCGGGCAGCATGACAAGCTCCTCGCGGGTGCGCGGCACCTCCCCGCCGAACCTGTCGACGAGCATCTGGCTGAGCGCGATGACATTCCTGGCCTTGTTGCGATAGAGCCCGATCGTCTTGATGTAGTCGCGGACCTTCTCCTCGCCGAGCGCAAGCATCTTTTCCGGCGTATCGGCGACCGCGAAGAGCGCGCGCGTCGCCTTGTTGACGCCGGCATCCGTCGCCTGCGCGGACAGCGCCACGGCGACGACCAGCGTGAAGGGATTGACGTGTTCCAGCTCGCCCTTCGGCTCCGGCCGCTGGATGGAGAAGCGGCGAAAGATCTCTTTCAGCTCGTCCTGCGAATAGATGCTCTTCGGCCGGCCCGGCGTCTTGCGGCGCTTCGGGGCGGGGCTCGCCGTCTTTTTGATCTTGCCGTTTTCCATGATGCTCTGATGTGGAACGCCTGTCGTTGCCGCAAAACCGCTACACACTTTTGCGCGACATGCTTATACTCATCCCCCATGATGCAAGGCAACGCCGCCGACCTCACCATGAACGACCGGCCGGTCTTTTCCGCCGAGCTGCATCCCTACCGCTCGCTCGGCAAGAACGGCTATCGCATCTTCTTCCTGATCGCCGGCGTGCTCAGCCTTGCCCATATGGCCGTCTTCAGCCTTTCCGGCGCCTGGCCGGTGGTCCTGTTCTTCGGTCTCGACTATGCCATCCTCTTCGGCGCTTTCTGGCTGAACAACCGGGCCGCTCGGGCGCGCGAGGTGGTATCGCTCTCGCGCACCAATATCTCGATCCGCAAGATCAGCCCCTCGGGCCGGGAGGAAGAACATGTCTTCAACCCGTTCTGGGCGCGCTTCCTCGTCTCGCGCAAGGCGAAGATCGGCATCACCGCCATGCATCTGCGCGGCAACGGACACGAGACGGATATCGGCACCTTCCTGCCGCTCGACGACCGCGAGCGTTTCGCCTCCGCCTTTTCAGGGGCGCTTGCCCGCGTGAAGCGCGGCTACTGACCTTTTCCTTACGCAGTCGTGCAGGAATCGGGTGGCGACCACGCCGACGGCGTGCTTTTCTGGCCGCACAGGAGAAGAATGATGAACATTGCCGCGACCTTGAAAACCGACATCACGCCCGAAGGCGAGGATTACGCCACCGTCCGCCGGGTGATCGAGATGATCACCGAGGACTATCGCGCGCAGCCGGGCCTCGACGATATCGCCCAGCGGCTCGGCCAGTCGCCGACGCAGTTGCAGAAGACCTTCACCCGCTGGGCCGGCCTCTCGCCGAAGGCCTTCCTGCAGGCCGTGACGCTCGATCACGCCAAGCGCCTCCTGCGCCAGGAGGAATTGCCGCTGCTCGAAACAAGCTTCGAGGTCGGCCTGTCCGGTCCCGGCCGGCTGCACGATCTCTTCGTCACCCATGAGGCCATGTCGCCCGGCGAATGGAAGGCACGCGGCGCGGGCCTCACCATTCGCTACGGCATGCATCCCTCGCCTTTCGGCGGGGCGCTGGTCATGATCACCGACCGCGGCCTTGCCGGCCTCGCCTTCACCGACGAGGCGGACGGCATGGACGCCTTCCAGGACATGGCCTCCCGCTGGCCGAACGCCCATTATGTCGAAGACCGCGCGGCGACCGCCGCCTATGCGGAGCGCATTTTCGACCCCAGGCGCTGGGATCCGAAAGCGCCGCTGCGCGTCGTGCTGATCGGCTCGGATTTCCAGGTCCGCGTCTGGGAAGCGCTGCTGCGCATTCCGATGGGCTGCGCCGTCACTTATTCCTCGATCGCCGAAAAGCTCGGCCAGCCCACCGCCTCGCGCGCCGTCGGCGCCGCCGTCGGCCGCAACCCGATCTCCTTCGTGGTGCCCTGCCACCGGGCCCTCGGAAAGAGCGGGGCGCTGACCGGCTACCATTGGGGCCTGACGCGCAAGCGCGCGATGCTGGGCTGGGAATCGGGCAAGACCTGAACAAAAAAGGCCGGCGGAACCGCCGGCCTTCGTCTTTCAGGAACATCCCGATAGGAAATGCCTTACTTGAGCCCGAGCACGTCGAGCATGGAATAAAGCCCCGGCTTCTTATCGCGCGCCCAGAGCGCAGCCTGCACCGCGCCGCGGGCGAAGATGGCGCGATCCGTCGCGCTGTGCGACAGCGTCACGATCTCGCCTTCACTGGCCAGCAGCACCGAATGCTCGCCGACGACCGAGCCGCCGCGCAGCGTCGCAAAGCCGATCGTACCGGCCGGCCGCGGGCCGGTATGGCCATCGCGCACGCGCACCGAATTGTCGGCGAGCGAAATGCCGCGGCCCCTGGCAGCGGCGTTGCCGAGCAGCAGCGCGGTGCCGGAGGGCGCATCCACCTTGTGCCGGTGATGCATTTCCAGCACCTCGATGTCCCAATCCTTCGCGCCGAGCGCGCGGGCTGCGGTTTCCGTGAGCACGCCGAGCAGGTTGACGCCGAGGCTCATATTGCCGGACTTGACGATGCGGGCATGACGGGCGGCGGCCTTGATCTTCTCGTCGTCCTCCGCCGAGCAGCCCGTGGTGCCGACCACATGCACGATGCGCGCCTGGGCGGCGAGACCGGCAAATTCGACGCTTGCTGCAGGCGCGGTGAAATCCAGAACGCCTTCCGCTTCGACGAAAGCTTCGAGCGGCTTGTCCGTGATCGGAACGCCGATCGGGCCGAGGCCGGCAAGCTCCCCTGCGTCGCGGCCGATGAAGGGCGAGCCTTCCCGCTCCACGGCAGCGAAGACCGCCGCGCCTTCGGTGGCGTGGATCGCGCGGATCAGCGTCTGGCCCATGCGGCCCGCCGCGCCCACGACGACCAGCTTCATTGCAGTGCCGCCCATGTTCATTCCTTCGAAAATTACTTGCCCGTGCTTCCGGCAGGGGCCTGGAGATTGTGCAGGCGAGCGTAAAGCCCGTTCTCCCGGCCGGCAAGCACATCGTGCGTGCCTTCCTCGACGACCTTGCCGTCCTGCATCACGATGATCTTGTCGGCGCGCACGATGGTCGACAGCCGGTGCGCGATGACGACGACGGTGCGACCGCTCATCGCCTCGTCCAGCGCCTTCTGCACAGCCTGTTCGGATTCCGTGTCGAGCGCCGATGTCGCTTCGTCGAGCAGCAGGATCGGCGCCCCCCGCACCAGCGCGCGGGCGATCGACAGCCGCTGGCGCTGGCCGCCGGAAAGCGTCACGCCGTTCTCGCCGACGGGCGTGTCGTAGCCGAGCGGCTGGGCGAGGATGAAATCATGCGCATAGGCATGGCGCGCGGCCTCCTCGATCTCCGCATCCGTCGCATCGGGCCGGCCGTAGCGGATATTGTCACGGATCGAGCCTTCGAAGAGATAGGGCTGCTGCGAGACATAGGCGATGCCGTTTCGAAGTGACTGCTTCGTCACATGGGCGATGTCCTGCCCGTCGATGAGGATCTCGCCTTCCGCCGGATCGTGGAACCGCGGGATGAGGCTGATGACGGTGGATTTCCCCGCCCCCGACGGGCCGACGAGCGCCGTCGTCTTGCCGCCCTCGGCGGTGAAGCTGACGCCCCTCAGGATCGTCTCGGCCTCCGAATAGCCGAAGCGGACGTTCCTGAACGCGATCGTCGCATCGGAGATCGCCAGCGGCCTTGCATCCGGCCGGTCGGCCTGGCGCGGCTTCAGGTCGAGGATTTCGTAGATCATGCGCGCATTGACGACCGCGCGCTCCAGCGAGACCTGCAGGCGGGCAAGGCGCTTGGCCGGGTCGTAGGCCATCAGCAGTGCCGTCACGAAGGAGAAGAAGGCGCCCGGCAGCACGCCGCCATAGATCGAGCGATAGGCCGCATAGGCCAGCACCCCGGCAATGGCGGCGCCGGCGAAGGTCTCGGTCATCGGTGCGGTGCGCTCGGTCAGCCGCGCGATCCGGTTGGAGCGGCTTTCGGCACGGTCGATGATGCCCTCGACCTTGGCCTTGAGCTGCGCCTCCATGGTGAAGGCCTTGACGATGGCGATGCCCTGGATCGTCTCCTGCATGGCGCCCAGCACATGGCTGTTCAGTTCGACGGATTCCCGCGTCGCGCTGCGCAGGCGCTTCGAGACGTAACGCAGACCGAGCAGAAGCGGCGGGGCGACGACGAAGACGATCAGCGTCAGCAGCCAGTCCTTGGAGATCATGACGGCGATGAGCGCGACCAGCGTCAGGAAATCGCGCGCGACGGAGGTGACCGTCATGTTGAGGACGTCGCGTATGCCGGTGACGTTCTGGCTGATCTGGGCGGCGAGATAGGCCGAGCGCGATTCGTTGAAATAGCCGACGCTGAGCGCCATCAGATGCGAATAGAGCCGACGCTGGTAGCGCGCGACGATGTTGTTGCCGATCTTCGACAGGATGACGGCCTGGTAATAGGTGGCAAAGCCGCGCAGCACGAAGGCGATGAAGATCGAGCCGCAGATGAGCGCGACGAGATCGGCACGCTTGTTGGCGAAGGCCTCGTTGACCACCGATTCCATGATCCAGGCGGTGAAGCCCGTCGTGCCGGCGACGACGGCGAGGCACGCGATCGCCAGGGCATAGCCGCGAACGTGCTCGCGGCCGTTTTCGGCGATGATGCGCTTGAGCACGGTGGCGACGGTGTCGGAGCTGACGTGTGGGCGCTCGGTTCGAACCTTATCGACCAATAAACTGACTTTCCTGGACGGTCTTTCTGGCCGCTCTATAGGGTCTCGGCCTTTCTTTGGCGAGTCCGCGGCACGGTCAAGCGCCGCTGCCGGCCTCACCTTTTCCAGTGGCGTCCCTCGGTTGCAACACCAAAGCGGTCCGGCATGCGCGCGAAGGCGGCAAGACCGGCGAGCGCGGCGACCGGATGGGTGACCACATAGGTCGGAATGGTCTTGAGGAGCGCGCTGTGCGGCGCCTTGTCCTCGAAGGCGGCGCGGAACTCGGGGCCGCGCAGGGCGGGCAGGATCTTCTGCGAGATGCCGCCGGCCAGGAAAACGCCGCCCTTGGCCATGAAGACCATCGCCATGTCGCCGGCCACACGCCCGAGATAGGTGGAAAACAACGCCACGGTCTCGATCGCCGCGCGGTCCTCCTGTGCCAATGCCCTGGAGGTGACCTCCGCCGGGGTTTCGAGCGGGGCATCGACGCCGTCGGCCGCCGAAACGGCATGGTAGATGTTCATGATGCCGCGCCCGCACAGAAGCTGCTCGGCGGAAATGCGCCCCTCGATCGGCTCCAGGAAGGGCCAGATCTGGTGGTCGCGCTCGCTGCGCGGGCCGACATCGACATGGCCGCCTTCGCCCGGAACCGGAATCCAGCTATGGCGGGCATAGACGAGGCCGGCGACGCCGAGCCCGGTACCGGGGCCGAGCACGGTGCGCGATGCTGCGTGCCGCTCGGTGCCGGGGCCGATCTTCTCGCGGTCGCCCTCGCCGAGCGAGGCGATGGCAAGCGCCTGCGCCTCGAAATCGTTGACCAAGAGCACGTCGTCGAAGCCGAGATTGGCGATCATGTCGCGCGGGCGCACCACCCAGGGGCAATTGGTCAGCGGAACCTCGTCGCCCTCGATGGGGCCGGCAAGCGCAAGGATGGCCGAACGCGGCTGCACCGAGCTCTTGTCCAGGATGCATTGCTGGAGCGCATCGTCGATATTGGGAAAATCCGCGGTCTGGACGATCGGGAACTGCTTCGGCTCGGCAAAGGCGTCGACGAGCACCGCGAAGCGCGCATTGGTGCCGCCGATATCGCCGATCAGGATGGGGAAGGGAAAGTTCGTTTCGCTGTCGCTCGGCCTTGCCATCAGGTCGTCCCGTTCATTTGCGTGGATGTCATTTGCGGTGAACGTGCCGTCATTCGACGGCAAAGTCGAGCAGATGTTCGGCGGTCGCCCGGTTCAGCGCCATGGGAATGTCGTAGACGATGGCGAGCCGCATCAGCGCCTTGACGTCCACGTCGTGCGGCATGGGGGTCAGCGGATCGACGAAGAAGACGAGGACGTCGACCTCGCCGGTCGCGATCAGCGCGCCGATCTGCTGGTCGCCGCCGAGCGGGCCGCTCTTGAGCCGGGTGACATCGAGGCCGGGGCAGGCCTCCAGCACCTTGCCGCCTGTCGTGCCGGTGGCGAAAATCCGCGCCTGCGACAGCGCCTTCTCATATTGCAGCGCAAAGGCCGCCATGTCGTCCTTCTTCTCGTCATGGGCGATCAGCGCGATGCATTTCCGGCGCGACATGGGCCTTCCCCGCGATTTTAAATCGATTTGAGCGCGCTTATACAAAAGCGGCCGGGGAATGGGAAGACCTGGCCTTGCGGGGAGGCCCCTTACTGAAGCGGCCGCGGGATCGGGACCGGCACGATGGCCGGCAGCATCGCGTCGGCGGCGATCACCGATTCGATCGAGGTCGCTGGACTTCCGCCGCCGCCGGAAAAGGCGAGCGCGGCGGTGGAGGTGCCGCCGTTGCCCCGATAGGTCACCTCCTGCTCGGAAGCCGGCGAGGCGCTGGCAAGCACCGTGCCGCAGGCCTTCGGCAGGTCGGACATCTTCACATACCAGGGCTTGACGGGCTTGGCGTCCTTCTTCGGCGCGGGCTTTGCCCAAGGCTCCTTGGTGAACCACCAGGCGAGCGACTTGTCGCAGCCGTCGCCGGCCGGAACGCGTGCCTGCGGCTTGCAGCCGGCGGCGCCCTCCGGGCATTTGATGCGGATATGGAAGTGCTCGTCATGGCCGTAGATCGGCCGCACCTTGCCGAGCAGCGAACGATCGCCCTGCCAGGTCTCGCACAGCTTCTTCTTGATGGCCGGATTGACGAAGACGCGCTCGACCTGCGGGTAGCTCGCCGCCTGCATGACGAGGCGGGCATGGGTCGGCGTCCAGCGGCGCGAATCGACGGTCAGGAACTTGCTCTTGTCGAGCATGGAGGTGAAGGGCAGTTTCTCGCGCTCCTCGGCGGTCATCCTGCGATCGGGCATCGGCGTGAACCAGATATCGGCGTCGAGGCCCACCTGATGGGAGGCATGACCGGACAGCATCGGCCCGCCGCGCGGCTGCGAGATATCGCCGAGCAGAAGGCCCGGCCAGCCGAGTTTCTGAGCATCGTGCGAAAACTGTTCGATGAGCGCGATCATCTGCGGATGGCCCCAGCGCCGGTTGCGCGAAAGGCGCATCGCCTGCCAAGCCGGCCCGTCCGTCGGGATCGCCACCGCGCCGGCGATGCAGCCCTTCGCATAGGACCCGTAGGGCGCTGTCTCCATGCGCGCCGGCAGGCGCTTGGCGCCGAACAGCTCCTTGGCCGGCCGCTCCTCCGCGGCGAGCGGTCCGGCGAGCGCGGTCAGCGCGAGGCCGGCGGCAAGCAGGCAGTTGGTCAGTCGAGAAATGAGGGAAGGCACGGGCATCATCCGGTCTTGAACGTCGAAAAATCCTTGCGAAAGGTTAAAGGATCATCCTTTCGCAGAAGTGAATCACGAGCCGGAATAGGCACGGTAAAAATTGCCGCTTTCATGGCGGGCCTGTCATTTGCCCGGATTTTGCCTATTCTCTCGTCCACGCTTCGGCAAACGAACGAAAGGGAATTCGATGCAGGCAGCCTTCGGAAAAATGGTGTTCACCACGGCGCTCGCCCTGTCTCTGGCGACCGCGACCGGTACGAAGGCCGAGGACACGAAAGAGCCGGTCTGGCGCACGGGCCTTTCCACGATCGACGAATTGAAGCACCCGGACGGCTTTGCCCATTTCGACTATGTCAATCCCGAGGCGCCGAAAGGCGGCGAGCTGAAGCTCTCCGAAACCGGGACCTACGACACGTTCAACCCGATTCTCGCCAAGGGGGATGCCGCATCCGGCGTCGGCTCGCTCGTCTTCGACACGTTGCTGAAATCCGCCGACGACGAGATCACCGCCTCCTATGGCCTCCTGGCCGAGGGCGTCACCTATCCGGACGACATCTCCTCCGCCACCTTCCGCCTGCGGGCGGAAGCGAAATGGGCTGACGGCCAGCCGGTGACACCCGAGGACGTCGTCTTCTCCTTCGAAAAATCGAAGGAACACAATCCGCTTCTCGCCAATTACTACCGCCACGTCATTTCGGCGGAAAAGACCGGCGAGCGCGACGTCACCTTCCGCTTCGACGAGAAGAACAATCAGGAGCTTCCGAACATTCTCGGCCAGTTCTCCATCGTGCCGAAGCACTGGTGGGAGGGAACGGACGCCAAGGGCAACAAGCGCGACATCGGCCGCACGACGCTGGAGCCCGTCATGGGCTCCGGGCCCTACAGGATCGCCGCCTTCCAGGCGGGAAGCTCGATCCGCTTCGAGCTGCGCGACGATTATTGGGGCAAGGACCTCAACGTGAATGTCGGCCAGAACAATTTCGGCGCGATCACCTATACGTTCTTCGGCGACAGGAACGTGGAATTCGAAGCCTTCCGCGCCGGCAATGTCGACTATTACCGCGACAACAGCTCCAGCCACTGGATGACGGCCTATGATTTCCCCGCCGCCAAGGACGGCCGCGTCATCCGGGAGGAGATCGAAAATCCCCTGCGCGCCACCGGCATCATGCAGGCTTTCGTGCCGAATCTCCGCCGGGACAAGTTCAAGGACGAACGGGTTCGCGAGGCGCTGAACTACGCCTATGACTTCGAGAGCCTCAACAAGAATCTCGCCTATGGCCGGCTCAACCGTATCGACAGCTATTTCTGGGGCACAGAGCTTGCCTCTTCCGGCCTGCCGGAAGGACGCGAGAAGGAGATCCTGGAAGAGCTGAAGGACAAGGTGCCGCCCGCCGTCTTCACCACGCCCTATACCAACCCCGTCGCCGGCGATCCGCAGAAGGCGCGCGACAACCTGCGCAAGGCCATGACGCTGTTCAAGGAAGCCGGCTACGAATTGAAGAACCGCAAGCTGGTCAACGTCAAGACGGGCGAGCCCTTCGGCATCGAGATCCTGCTGTCCAACCCCTCGCAGGAGCGCACGGTCCTGCCCTATGTCAAAAGCCTCAACGACATCGGCATCGACGCCCGCATCCGCACGGTCGACGCCTCGCAATATACCAACCGCGTTCGAAGCTTCGACTACGACATGATCTACGGCATCTGGGCGCAGACGCTGGTGCCGGGCAACGAGCAGGTGGACTACTGGGGCTCGGCCTCCGTCGACCAGCAGGGTTCCCGGAACTATGCCGGCATCGCCGATCCGGCGATCGACGAGTTGATCCGCCGCATCATCTTCGCGCCGAACCGCGCCGAGCTCGTGGCCACCACCAGGGCGCTCGACCGGGTGCTGCTCGCCCATCACTATCTGGTGCCGATGTTCTACTCCAAATCGGTGCAGGTCGCCTACTGGAACCGCCTCGCCCGCCCGCAGGAGCTGCCCTACTACAGCCTTGGCTTCCCGAATGTCTGGTGGTCGAAAAACGCGGAGAAATGAGCCGGGGCTTGCGCCATGCGGCGTCCTCGGCTCCATATAGCGATGACGAATCACCGCCCGCGCGAGCGGCGGCACAACGGAAGGGCTGGGCTTGACCGACTGGACCGCGCCAAGACAAGAAGACCGGCAACAGGCCGCGGCGGGTAAACGCTGATGGGCGCCTATATCCTTCGCCGCATATTGCTGATGATCCCGACGATCTTCGGCATCATGGCGATTTCCTTCGCGATCGTGCAGTTCGCTCCGGGCGGCCCCGTCGAGCAGGTCATCTCCGATCTCACCAGCCAGGGCTCCGGCGACCGGCTTTCCGGCGGCGGCGGCGACATGCTGCAGAATGTCGGGCAGGACAGCGCCTATCGCGGGGCGCGCGGTCTCGATCCGGAATTCATCGCCAAGCTGGAAAAGCAGTTCGGCTTCGACAAGCCGCCGCTCGAGCGCTTCCTCACCATGATGTGGGATTACATGCGCTTCGATTTCGGCGAGAGCTTCTTCCGCAACACCTCGGTGGTCGATCTCATCGCGCAGAAGATGCCTGTCTCCGTCTCGCTCGGCGTGTGGATCCTCGTCTTCTCCTACGCCATCTCCATCCCGCTCGGCATAAGGAAGGCGGTGAAGGACGGCTCGGCCTTCGACGTCTGGACCTCCGGCATCATCATCGTCGGCTATGCCGTGCCGAGCTTTCTTTTCGGCATCCTCCTGATCGTGCTTTTCGCCGGCGGATCGTTCCTCGACTGGTTCCCGCTGCGCGGCATCGTCTCGGACAATTTCCATAGCCTTGCCTGGTGGCAGAAGCCGCTCGACTACATGTGGCACATGACGTTGCCGCTGATCACGCTGCTGCTTTCCGCCTTCGCCACGACGACGCTTCTGACGAAGAACTCGTTCATCGACGAGATCAAGAAACAATACGTCACCACCGCGCGCGCAAAAGGCCTCAACGAGCGGCAGGTGCTCTACGGCCATGTCTTTCGCAACGCCATGCTGATCATCATCGCCGGCTTTCCGGGTGCCTTCATATCGGCCTTCTTCACCGGCTCTCTGCTCATCGAATATATCTTCTCGCTCGACGGTCTCGGCCGCCTCGGCTACGATTCCATCGTGCGGCGCGACTATCCGATCGTGTTTGCCACGCTCTTCATCTTCTCGCTGATGGGCCTCGTCGTCAGCCTCGTCTCGGACCTCATCTATACCTGGGTCGACCCGCGCATCGATTTCGAGCGGAGGGACGTGTGATGAGCGCCGTCACGCAGACAACGCCCATCGCCCCGCCGAAGAAGGGCCTGCTCAACCCGACGAACCTGCGCCGCTGGGAGAATTTCAAGGCGAACCGTCGCGGCTACTGGTCGCTGTGGATCTTCCTCGTCATCTTCATCCTCAGCCTTTTTGCCGAATTCATCGCCAATGACCGGCCGGTCCTTGCCTCCTACAAGGGGGAGATCCTCTTTCCCGTCGTCATCGACTATCCGGAAGAAAAGTTCGGCGGCTTCCTGGCGGAAACGGATTACCGCTCGGACTTCATCACCGAGGAGATCAACGCGAACGGCTGGATGATCTGGCCGCCGATCCGCTATTCCTACAACACGACCAATTCCAACATCCCCCATTCCGCGCCGACGAAACCCTTCTGGCTGATGTCGCAGGAGGAGCGCTGCGCCGGCTATCCCGGCGGGGCTGCCGACCCGAACTGCACCTGGAGCAATCTCAACTGGTTCGGCACGGACGACCAGGCGCGCGACGTGCTCGCCCGCGTCATCTACGGGTTCCGCATCTCGGTGCTCTTCGGCCTGGCGCTCACCATCGCCTCGGCCATTGTCGGCGTGACGGCGGGGGCGGTGCAGGGCTATTTCGGCGGCTGGACGGATCTTCTGATGCAGCGCTTCATCGAGATCTGGTCGTCGATGCCGGTGCTCTACATCCTGCTCATCATCGCCGCCATCCTGCCGCCCGGCTTCTGGATCCTGCTCGGCATCATGCTCCTCTTCTCCTGGGTCGGCTTCGTCGGCGTCGTGCGCGCCGAATTCTTGCGCGCGCGGAATTTCGAATATGTGCGGGCGGCCCGCGCGCTCGGCGTCGGCAATGCGACGATCATGTACCGTCATCTCCTGCCGAACGCCATGGTGGCGACGCTCACCTTCCTGCCCTTCATCCTCTCCGGCTCGATCACCACGCTCACCTCGCTCGACTTCCTCGGCTTCGGCATGCCGCCGGGCTCCCCCTCGCTCGGCGAGCTGGTCGCGCAGGGCAAGAACAATCTCCAGGCGCCGTGGCTCGGCCTCACCGCCTTCGTCGTCATGTCCGTCATGCTGTCGCTGCTGATCTTCGTCGGCGAGGCGACGCGCGACGCCTTCGATCCGAGGAAGACCTTCCGGTGAGCGAAAACATCCTTTCCGTCCGTGATCTCTCGGTCGCCTTCCATCAGGGCGGCAACACCTCGCTCGCCGTCGACCGGGTGTCCTTCGACATCCGCCGCGGCGAGGTCGTGG
>Ga0182742_1004306_pt1 | contig 13000 bp, 14 predicted proteins | sample eDN5th37CBELigMG_FD_128880 | JGI IMG/M metagenome (GOLD analysis project Ga0182742, IMG submission 128880) | Enriched Miracle-Growth compost microbial communities from Emeryville, California, USA - eDNA 5th pass 37_C BE-Lig MG (version 2)... ... | reverse complement strand
TGGTGCCGGCCTCGCAGATCGGCCATCCGGCGAAGGGCCGCATCACGCTGAAAGTGAACGGCCAGATGAAACAGGATGGCGACCTGGACCAGATGATCTGGAATGTTCCGGAGACGATCTGGAAACTGTCCGAAATGGTCGAACTTGCGCCGGGCGACATCATCATGACCGGAACGCCGGCCGGCGTCGGTCAGGTCAATATCGGCGACAAGATCGAATGCGAGGTCGAAGGCGTCGGCTCGCTGACGGTGACGATCGGCAAACCGAAGTGAATGTCATTTCGGGGGGCGCCCGCGCAAACGGGTGCCCCCCGGAAGATCGTCAAGCCGCCTGCGGCTTGATCAGGCCTTCCGCCTTCATCGCTTCGATCACCTTTGGCCGGCCGCGGACACGCGTGCGCAGGTCGTTCAGGTTCGGCCATTGCGCGATGTCGATGTCCTGGAAGCGCGCCCAGTTCGACACCACGAACAGATAAATGTCGGCGATCGAGTAGCTGTCGCCCACGAGCCATTGCCGCCCGGCAAGACTCTCGTCAACGTGCTTGAACGCATCCAGCACGTTCTTCTTTGCGATCGCGCGATAGTCGCCCGGAGTGTTGTCCTTGAACAGCGGGGTGAACTGCTTGTGGATCTCGGTCGCAATGAAGTTCAACCATTCCAGCGCACGATAATAGTCCATCGCGCCGGACTTCGGCATGAGTCCAGCGGCGGGGTTCTGATCGGCCACATATTGGAGCAAGGGCGCCGCCTCGGTGAGCGTCTCGCCGTTGTCGAGCTTGAGCACCGGCACGACTCCCTTGGGATTGACGTCCCAGAAGTTCTCCCCGGCCTTGGTGACCTTGGCTTTGTTATCGACGCGCTCGAGATCGAACGAGATGCCGGCCTCGTGCAGCGCGATATTCACGGCGAGCGAGCAAGCTCCGGGTGAATAATAAAGTTTCATTGGTCTCTCCTCGCCGCGTTGAGTTTGGTACCGGCTCGATTTGGCCGAGACCGACGCATTAAGTCAAACCTCCGGATGAGCGGGCTTGCCGCGACCGGAGGAGATTGGCGCAAATCATTGATCCACAAGATAAAATATATCACGTGGGGGATTCCCAAACCGGAACCAAATCAGATATGCGGCGTTGAGCCGCCGGGTTGGGACATAGAGCATGCTGCTTTTTCGACGAGGGTTTTTGGGTATGTCATCGAACACGCTCGCAAGCCGCAAAGCCATCCGCATCGCCGAGCCCGAACCCTTCGGCGAAGTCACGCTGGCCCCCTCATTCATGACCGGACAGAGCGAGACCCAGTTGGCGCGCGCCATGACGGATGCTCTCGTCAAGCAGCAGCCGTTGAGCGCTTCGCAGGCTCTTCGTCAATTAAGGGCGCTGTTTCCGGAAACGCCGCTGACGGCGCGGGTCGCGGCGCTCAATGCGCTGATGCGGCGGTGACCCTTCCATCTGCCTTGCGATATGTGGGGTCCGGTGGCCCCGGATCGCGCCGCGCTCATTTGGCAGGGCCGACCACTACATTCCCAGATAGGCCTGCCGCACGCGGTCATCGGCCAGCAGGGCCTCGCCGGTGCCGGTCAGCGTGACGCGGCCGTTCTCAAGCACATAGGCCCTGCTCGCGAGCCTGAGCGACACCGCGACATTCTGCTCGACCAGAACGCAGGTGAGACCGTCTCGGTTAAGATCGCGAATGGTCGCGAGCACGTCCTGCACCAGAGCGGGGGCCAGACCGAGTGAGGGCTCGTCGAACATCACGAGTTCGGGTTCGCCCATCAGGCAGCGGCCGATCGCCAGCATCTGCTGCTCGCCGCCCGACAGCGTTCCGGCCGCCTGTCCTGACCGCTCGCGCAAACGCGGAAAAATGGTCAGCACACGCTCGCGGTTTTTCTCGCGGGTTGCGCGGGCGCGCGGCAGCATCGCCCCCATGTCGAGATTTTCCGCCACCGACAGGTTGGGGAAAATCTGGCGGCCCTCGGCGACCTGCCCGATGCCGAGATTGCACACCTTATGGCTCGGCAGGCCTGCGATGTCGGTGCCGCGGAAGCGGATGGCACCGCGCGCGGGCCGTACCATGCCGCCGATGGTGCGGATCAAGGAGGTCTTGCCGGCCCCGTTGGCGCCGACGATCGCTACGATCGTGCCTTCCGGCACTTCGAGGGAAACGTCGTCGAGCGCCTGCGCGTCGCCGTAGAACACATCGATCCCCTCGACAGTCAGCATGTGCCCACGCCCTTCTCGCACAGCGATCTGCAAACTCCGTTCATTCGCGCGCAAGCGCGAAACCAGCGCCTTTGGCTCTGGGTTCGGGCTTGCGCCGCGACGAACGGGCAAGGCTTGCGCATCAATGCACCGCCTCCGCGCCGAGATAGCAGGCGAGCACGTCGGGATCGCGGGTGACGACTTCGGGCGTCCCCTCGGCGATCACCTTGCCGTAATTCACCACCACGACGTGACGCGACAGCGCCATCACCGCGCGCATCACATGCTCGATCAAGAGGATCGTGACTCCGGTGTCGTCGTTGAGCTTGCGAAATACGCTGACCATGCGGTCGGTCTCGGTCGGGCGAAGCCCCGCCATCACCTCATCGAGCAGCAGGATTTTTGGCTTGGTTGCGAGCGCGCGCGCGACCTCGAGACATTTGCGGTCCGGCAACGTGATGCCGGTCGGACGGGCGTAACGCTTGTCGTCGAGGCCGAGCAGCTTCAGCACGCCATTGGCATAGTCGCGCGCTTCCTTCACGTCGTCGGTCCAGGCCAGCGCGCCGATCGCCGCATTCTCCTCGACTGTCAGTTCATTGAAGGGCCGCACGATCTGGAAGGTGCGGCCGACCCCGGCATGGCAGATCTGATCGGGCCGCTTGCCGAGAAGCGAGGCGCCGTCCAGCAGGATCTCGCCGGAGTCCGGCGGGAACACGCCGGCGATCATGTTGAAAATCGTGGTCTTGCCGGCGCCATTCGGGCCGATCAGCGCCTGAATCGAGCCGGCCGCGACCTCGAAGGACACGTTCTCAACCGCCCGCAAGCCGCTGAAGCTCTTTGAAATGCCTTTGACCTGGAGCGACGCGGCCGTCATGCGCGGTCTCCATCTTTCTTGCGATCGAGCCTCAGGAAGCTCGCAATCCACGGCCAGATTCCGGTCGGCCGGAACAGTACGATGACTGCGACGCAGATACCCCAGAAGAACTGCTTGATGCCGTCGATCCGCATTCCTTCGGTCAGGCCGGTGAGCATCTCGCCAAGCGGCGTCAGCAGGAATGCGCCGATGATCGGACCGAACAGCGTACCGACCCCGCCGACGATGGTGCCAAGAATGAGCTCGATCGAGCGGTTCGTGCCGAAGGTCGATTCGGCGAACAGGTTGTTGTAATAAAATGCGTACCAGACGCCGGCGATGCCCGTGAGGCCGGACGAAATCGCAACCGCGATCATCTTGTATTTGAAGAGGTGAATGCCGCTGGCTTCGGCAGCCTGCTGGTCCTCGCGGATCGCCTGCCAGTAATAGCCGAGCTTGGAATTGAGCAGGAGCCGGCACAGCACCAGTGCGCATCCGGTCAGCGCCAGGATGACATAATAGAACATCACCGGCGAACCGCGCAGGTTGATCAGGTCGATGCTGTCGCGATTGCTCACCGGCAGGAACAGGCCCTCGGTGCCGCCGAGCCATCGGGTGTGATCCACCATGATGCCGGTGAATTCCGCGAAGGCGATGGTGAGCAGCGCGAAATACACGCCGTGAATCGAAAATCGGAAGCCGAGATAGCCGACGAAGCAGCCCATCACCATCGCCAGCGCGACGGAGACGAAGACACCGATCAGCGGCGGAATCCCGAACTTGATGAACAAGGCGGCACTGGCATAGGCGCCGATGCCGACGAACAGCGCATGACCGAGCGACAGCAGGCCGGCAAAGCCGATCATCAGGTTCCAGGCCTGACCGACATAAGCGAAGTACAGGACGATGATCAGAACGCTCAGCACATAATTGCTGACAAAATACGGCGCGGCGACCAGCGCGGCGGCGAACAGGGCGAGCAGCGCGAGCCCGTGCGCCGGAACGCCTTCGAACAGGCGGCTCATCGCTGCACCTTGCCGAGCAGGCCCTGCGGCCGGAACAGGAGCACGAGGATCAGCAGCGCGAAGCTGAACGCGGTCTTGAGCGAAGGCTGCAGGAGAATGCCCGCGAGCGCCTCCGACACCCCGATCAGGATGCCGCCGAGCAGCGCGCCCGGCAGGCTGCCCATGCCGCCGACGATCACGATGATGAAGGCGAGAAGCGTATAGGGCGGTCCAAGATACGGATGCACGTCCACGATCATGATCAGGATTGCGCCGGCGGCGCCGAGACAGGCGCAGCCGATGGCGAAAGTCAGCGCAAACAGGTGGCGGATGTTGAGGCCGACCACCTGCGCGCCGGTGTAGTTGTCGCCGCAGGCGCGGATCGCCTTGCCGGTGTCGGTATACTTGAAGAAGGCGAACATCGCCGCCGACCCGACCAGCGCCACGACCCCGGCATAGAGGCGCACCTTGTCGACGATCAGCGGGCCGATCTCAAACGAGTCGTACGCATAAGGCACGTTTACCCCTTGCGCGTCCGGCCCGAAAATCATCAGCGGCACGGCGACCAGCACCACAGCGACCGCCGCCATCAAGAGGAACTGGAAATGATCGGCGACATGCGCGACGCGCCGGATCACCCAGTCCTGCAGGAGATAGCCGAAGCAAAACAGCGCGAATGCAACGAACGGCAGCGCTATCAAAGGATCGATGCCGAGGCGGCGGAACATGATCAGCGTCAGGAACATGCCGATCACCATGATCTCGCCATGCGCGAAATTCACGATGCGGATCACGCCGAAAATGACCGAGAGGCCGAGCGCACTCAGCCCGTAGATCAGTCCGGTCAGAAGGCCGCTGATCGCGACATTGAAATAGATTTCGGTTGGCAAGAGCCCGGTCCCGCGAGGCCAATCTGGCTAACGAATGGCTCCGGCCGGTTCACGGCCGGAGCTTGTCGCGTCACTGTGAAAGATTAGCTGCGCTTGGTGTAGGGCGTCGCGGGCCATTCCACCTTGGCGTCGGTCGCACCCTTCGGGGCCACCGTCACCAGTTTGCCGCCGCGATTCTGAATCGCCGAATTGCGCAGCTTGTCGTTCTGGCCTTTTTCGTTGAACTGGATGCCGGGACCGGTCGAGACATTGTCCTTGATGTCGGTCTTGCGGATTGCTTCCGCCAGCGCCTTCGGATCGGCTGAGCCGGCGCGCTTATACGCGTCGGCGGCCACCAGCAGCGCCTCGAAGGTATAAACCTGATTGGTGTTCAGGTTCACGTCCGGATGCGCCTTGGCGAGAGCAGCCTGCAGCGCCTTGGTCAGCCTCTTGGTCGGGTCGTACCACGGCACGAAGCTTAGCGGCCCGTCGGCCATCTTGCCGAGCGTTTTCAGATACTGGTCCTCGTACCAGCCCGGACCCATGCTGAGCACGCCCATGCCGTCCCAGCGCTGCTTGATCAGTTCGCGGGTGAGCAGGATCGCATCGTTCAGGCGGCTGACGACCAGCAGCGCGTCGGCCCTGGTGCCCTTCGCCTTGGCGACCTCGACGGACAGATCGCGCGCCTTCGGATCGTAGGCGATCGTCTCGACGACCTTGTACGGCATCGGGACCTTTTCAAGCACGCCCGCCATGCCCTTCTGCATCGCGGTGCCGAAAGTGTCGTTGACGTGCAGCAGCGTGACCGTCTTCGGGGTCTTGCCGGTCTGCTCGAAGATTTCCTTCTGGTTTTCAAAAGCGTCGACCAAGATGCGCCCGGCAACCGGGAAGTTGCGGAACACGAACTTGTAGCCCTGTTCGGTAATCGGCGGGGCGGCGGCGATGTTGATGACGAACGGAATGCCACGCTGCTCGGCGACCTGCGCGATCGCGGTCGACTGGCCGGAATCGAAGGCGCCGACTAGAAGCTGCGCGCCCTCGTTGATGAGTTTTTCCGCCTGCGCGCGGGCGATCTGCACGTCGGATTCGGTATCGCCGTTGATGATCTCAAGGCTCGGCAAACCAATATCCTTCAACAGGCCGGGCGTGACATCGACGCCGCGCTGGCAATCCTGACCGATGCCGGCCTGGTAGCCCGAACGCGGCAGCAGCACGCCGACCTTCAGCGGCGCACCTTGGGCGCGCCCGATATTGAACGGCGCGGTCCCTGCAATGATGCCGGCGGCGCCGAAAGTCGCGCCAAGCCCGGCTGCGAAGGTGCGGCGCGAGACGCGCCGGTGACGTGAATTTGTGGACATATCCAAACTCCTCCCTGTCTAGTCCCGTCGGGGACCCTGGTTGGTCCCTTTTTCTTCTGGTTCCGGCCGACTTGCAATGCCCGCCGATGCGGCATCCGCCCGCGCCAGCTTCGCGTCTGGTTCCCCGTTACACGGAAATGTTGTATAATACAATGAATGTGAAGAACAACAATCCCAGATCCGGGGAATGGACTGGCTCCGGGGAGGATCGATGACCGAAAACCCTGTTGCGGTCCGCTCGTTGCGCGATCGAAAGAGCCGTCGCGCCGTCGATCTCGACATCCTGACCTCGCATCTTGGCTATTCGCTGCGCCGCGCGCAGGTCTGGGTCTTCCAGGATTTCATCCGCACCCTGTCGGACATCGATCTGCGGCCCGCGCAATATTCGGTCCTGGTTGTGATCGGCGCCAATCCCGGACTATCGCAGGCCGAACTCGCCGAGCGGCTTGCGATCGAGCGCGCCCGTCTTGTGCACATGCTCGACCATCTGCAGCGGCGCGGACTGACCGAACGCCTGCCCTCGCCGACCGATCGCCGCACCCACGCGCTGCAACTCACGAAAGAAGGCCAGAAGTTGCTCAAACGCGCCAAGGTGCTCGCGGCGCGGCATGAGGCGCGCCTGGCCGAAAAGATGGGCGTAGAGGCCCGCGCGCAGGTTCTGGAACTGCTCGAGGTGTTTGTGGGCGATAAATAGCGGCAGGCCATCGTTGGGCAGCCCGCACAAGCGCAGCGACATGCGGGGAGAGGAATCTCGGCTATCGCCCCGCTTATCCGGGCTGCCGCTGACAGCACGGATATAGCCCCAAAACTCCGTTGATTCCCGCACAAGCGGGAATCCGGGACTTTTGTAACGCGCCCCGCTTTCGCGGGGACTGACGGACGAAGGCCGCGGCGATGTCTACGCTGCGTCCTTGTCAGCTTTCAGCACGCCGCGGCGGATCTGGTCTTCCTCGATCGATTCGAACAGCGCGCGGAAATTGCCTTCGCCGAAGCCCTCGTCACCCTTGCGCTGGATGAACTCGAAGAAGATCGGGCCGAGCACGGTTCCGGAGAAAATCTGGAGGAGCACCTTGGTCATCCCCCCATCGACCACACCCTCGCCGTCGATCAGGACGCCCGTTTCTTTCAGCTTTTCGACTGGCTCTCCGTGGCCGGGGACGCGCGCATCGACCTTCTCGTAATAGGTCGCGGGCGGCGACGGCATGAACGGAAGCCCGTTGGCCGACAGCGTCGCGACACTCTCATAGATATCGCGGCAGCCCATCGCGACATGCTGGATGCCTTCACCCTTGTATTCGCGCAGATATTCCTCGATCTGCGACTTGTCATCGAGCGACTCGTTGATCGGAATACGGATCTTACCGCATGGCGACGTCATCGCCCGTGAAACGAGGCCGGTGAGTTTGCCTTCGATGTTGAAGAAGCGAATGTCGCGGAAATTGAACAGCGTCTGGTACCATCCTGCCCAGTGATCCATGCGGCCGCGATGCACGTTGTGGGTCAGGTGATCGAGATAATACAGGCCGGCTTTCTCGGGCTTCGGATCGCGTTCGCCGGTCCAGACGAAGTCCACGTCCCAGATCGAACCCTTCTCGCCATAGCGATCGACGAAATAGAGCAGCGAGCCGCCGATGCCCTTGATCGCCGGGATCGCAAGCTCCATCGGGCCGACGCTGGTCTCCCCCGGCTCGGCGCCGAGCGACAGCGCGCGCTCATAGGCCTTCTTCGCATCCACGACACGGAATGCCATCGCGCAGGCGCAGGGACCATGCTGGGCGGCGAAACGCTGCGCAAAGGAATCCGGCTCGGCGTTGATAACGAAGTTCACGTCCCCCTGGCGCCAGAGCTGCACGTTCTTGGAGCGATGCTTCGCGACAAGGGTAAAGCCCATGGTTTCGAACAGCTCGCCAAGCTTTTCCGGCTCGGGATGGGCGTATTCGACGAATTCGAGGCCGTCGGTCCCCATCGGATTTGATTCGGAAATGGTGGCGGCCGGCGCGTCATGCGGGAACGGACCCATGGCGGTCTCCTTGCGGGCAGGCGGTTTCCTCTGCGAGAGGACATAGCCGAAGCCGGCCACACGTTTCGTGCAAAGTTCGTATCTCTGGGTTAATATGCGCACATTTCACGCATGGATTGGCACAATGATACACGATCCGACCACGCTCGACGCCGCGGACCTCAAGCTTCTGTCGGCGCTGCAGGACAATGGCGCACTGACCAACCAGGAGCTGGCCGAAGCCGTGCGGCTGTCGCCGTCACAATGCTCGCGCCGACGGCAGCGGCTCGAACAGACAGGGGTGATCCGCCGCTATCGCGCCGATCTCGATCCCGGCAAGCTCGGTTTCGGCATCACCGTCTTTATCTTCGTCGCGCTTGCCACCCACTCACGCAACAACGCGCGGCGCTTTCGCGATCTGGTTGCGACGCTTGCCATGGTGCAGGAGACGCATGCGCTCACCGGCGACTCCGATTATCTGCTCAAGGTGATCGTCACTGACCTGCGCGCGCTGTCGGCTCTGGTCAACGATGTGCTGCTGCCGCACGAAGCGGTGGAGCGGGTCAAGTCGAGCATCGTGCTGGAAACGCTCAAGGACGATGCGAGATTGCCGATCGGGTAAGGTTATCATTCCGGGTATGCCGTAGCCCGCATGAGCGAAGCGACAGGCGGGGCCGTACCATCCAGGATTTCGCTGCGCTCATCCGGGCTACAGTTTTACAGTTCGCCTCACACCCCGAGATACGCCTCCCGCACGCGCTTGTCGTTCAGCAATTCGCGTCCGGTGCCGCTGTGCGAGATGCGGCCGGTCTCCAGCACATAACCGCGATCCGCAATGGCGAGCGCAGCATAGGCGTTCTGCTCCACCAGCAGCACCGTGATGCCCTGTCGCTTCAACCCCGCGACGATCGAAAAAATCTGGTCCACCAGGATGGGAGCAAGGCCCATCGACGGCTCATCGAGCAGGATCATCTTCGGCCGCGCCATCAACGCTCGGCCCATGGCGAGCATCTGCTGCTGGCCACCGGAGAGCGAGCCCGCGGCGATCGCGCGTTTTTCCGCCAGCACCGGAAAGGTGGCATAGACGCCTTCAATGTCGGTTGCGATTTCGGAATCCTTGCGCGACCAGGCGCCGAGCCTGAGATTGTCCGCGACCGAGAGCGGTGCGAATACCTGACGGCCTTCCGGCACCTGCACGATCCCGCGCGCCACCCGCATATGGGGCGCGACGCGGTCGACCGGCTCGCCGAGGAAGCGGATCGAGCCGCCGGACACCGGCTGCACACCGGAAATCGCGCGCAGCAGCGTCGTCTTGCCGGCGCCATTGCTGCCGACCAGCGTAACGATCTCGCCCTGCTTCACCTCGAGCGAAAGACCATGCAGCACCTCGATGCGGCCGTAGCGGCTGGAGAGATTGTCAACGAGCAGCATCGCCAGCCTCCTGCACGACCTGTTCGCTCGCCTGCGCGCCGAGATAGGCCGCGATCACCGCCGGATTGGCGCGAATCTCCTCTGCCGTTCCCTGCGCGAGCGTCCGCCCCTGATCGAGCACATGGATCCGACTGGAAATCTTCATGACCAGTTTCATGTCGTGCTCAACCAGCACGACGGTGACGCGCTGCTCCGCGATCGTCCGGATCACCGCGTCGACTTCGGCGGTTTCGACCGCGTTGCAGCCGGCCGCCGGCTCATCCAGCAAAAGCACCTTCGGCTCCGCCGCAAGCGCGCGCGCGATTTCGAGCCGCTTGAGCGCGCCGTAAGGCAGTTCGCCGGCGGGACGATTGCCGAGCTTGCTCAAGCCGACCAGCTCCAGAAGATCCTCCGCGCGCTGGCGCGAGACGCGGTTCTGCGACACCACGCTCGGCAACCGAAACAGATGCGCCAGCACATTGCGGTTCTCGTGCAGGTGACGCCCGACCATCACGTTTTCCAGAGCGGTCATACGGAAGAAGATCTGCAGGTTCTGGAAGGTGCGCGACAACCCCCGCTGCGCCAGTACATGCGCCGGCAGGTTGGTGACGTCCTGCCCCTCCAGCAGCACCTTGCCGCGCGGGGCGCGGTAGAGGCCGGAGATCATGTTGAATAGCGTGGTCTTGCCGGCGCCGTTCGGCCCGATGATGGCGAAGATTTCACCCGCCTCGACCGCGAACGTCACGTCGTCGACGGCGCGCACGCCGCCAAAATCGATCCCCAATCCCTGTGCCGCCAGCACGCTCATCAATGGCTCCGCCGGAACAGGCTGGCGAGGCTCGGGACGATACCGGCGCGCAGGAAAATCATGAACAGAATCATGATCGCGCCCAGCGCGATATGCTCGTAATCGTGGAACACCGTGAGCGTCTGCGGCAGGATGGTGAGGAACGCTGCACCGACGATGCTGCCGAGAATCGAACCGAGCCCGCCGAGAACCGCCATCACCACGAACTCGATCGAGCGTATGAATCCGGCAGTGCCAGGCGTGACGAGCCCGTCGAACAGCGCGAGATAGGCGCCGGCAATCGCGGCATAGACCGCCGAGAGCACGAAGGCGATCAGCTTGTAGCGCGCGACATCGACGCCGAGCACGCGCGATGCCACCTCGCTGTCATGGATGGCGCGCAGCGCACGCCCGGTCGGCGAGTCGATCAGATTGACCGCGAGTAACGCCGCCAGCACGAGCGTCACGCCGGAAATCCAGTACCACGTCACCGAGCCGCGCGCGGTCCAGCCGAACAGCACGAGCCGCGGCACCGGCATGCCGTCCGGGCCGCCGGTGAAGCGCGCCTCGTTGGTGAACACCATCGCGATCAGGATGCCCATGCCCAGCGTCGCGACCGCGAGGTAATGTCCTTTCAGCTTCAGGATCGGACGGCCGACCACGAATGCGAGCCCGCCGGCGACGATCGCGCCGGCGATCAGCGCCATCCATGACGGCACCGCGAAATGCGTCGGCAGCACCGCGACGGCGTAGGCGCCGATGCCGAAAAAGCCAGCATGCCCGAGACTCACCTGCCCGGCAAAGCCCATCAGCAGATTGAGGCCGAGCACCGCAAGCCCGAAGATGAAGACCAGCGCGCCGATCCGCAGATAGAAGGTGGTCGGCACCAGATGGGGCAAGGCCACGACAATGGCCGCCACCAGCAACACCACGCCATAGCTGCGCCAGAATCCCTGCATGTCACACGCGCTCGATGCTGGCCTTGCCGAACAGGCCCTGCGGCATCACGAACAGCACGCCCAGGATCACCAGAAAGGCGACCGCGTCCTTGTAGGCGGACGAGATATAGCCCGCGCCATAGGTCTCCAGCAGTCCAACGATCAGGCCGCCGACCACCGCGCCCAGCGGATGGCCCATGCCGCCGAGCATGGCGGCGGCAAAGCCCTTCAAGGCGAGGAGCGTTCCGACCTCGTAATTGGTGAGCGTGATCGGCGTCACGAGAATACCTCCGATAGCGCCGATCGCGGCCGAAAGGGCGAAGGAGATGCCGACGATCGCCGCTGTGTTGATGCCGACCAGCCGTGCGGCGAGCCGATTGGCTGCGGTCGCCGTCATCGCCTTGCCGATCATGGTCCTGGTCCCAAGCAGCCAGAGCGCGATTACGATCGCAAGCGTGCCGCCGAGAACGATCAGGCTTTGCGGCAGGATGGTCGCGCCGCCGAACCGGATCGGCTCGGAGCCAAGGAAGGCCGGATAGGAGTGATAGTTCTTGTCGAACACCACGGCGGCGATCCCGCGCAGAAAGATCGAGGCGCCGATGGTGATAATGATCAGCGTCACCGGCGAGGCGCCTTTCGCGGGCTCGACCGCAAGCCGGTGCAGCAGCACGCCGACGATCACCGCCGCGACCAGCGCGATCAGTGCGGCAATCGGAAGCGGAAAGCCGGCGGCGACCGCGAAGAATGTCACCATGCCGCCGATCATGACGAATTCGCCCTGGGCGAAATTGATCACATCGGACGCGTTGTAGATCAGCGTGAAGCCGAGCGCGACCAGGGCATAGATCGCACCCACGGTGAGCCCGGAAAATGTGAACTGGAGAAATTCAGGCATGGCGTCGTCCCCTCCCTTGCGACGTCACCCTCCCCTTGAGGGGGAGGGTCGGCTCGCGCAGCTAGCCGGGGTGGGGTGATCGTCAGGCACCCTAGCCTTGGCATCTTGAAGCGCCGAGAACACCGCTTCAAGAACATTGGGAAGATTGCGTTTCACATCCGAATTCCAAACTCGCAGCACGCGATATCCTTCCGCTTCGAGCCATCGCGTCCTGGACGCATCGTTTCGAGCAACGTCTTCGAAAGCGTGCTGACTCCCGTCGACTTCGATCACCAGTTTCGCGCGCTGACAGGCAAAATCAACGACGTACGGACCTAACGCAACCTGTCGTCGAAAATGCGATCCGTGGACTGGCAAGCGTCCAAGCGCCTTCCACAAAATCTGTTCAGCGCCGGTCGAATTGGCGCGCAGCCTTCTTGCGGTCGCAAGCCGGAATTGTCGCAGCGCTTTTGACACGTCACCCCACCCCGATCGCCTGAACTGCGTTCAGTCGATCGACCCTCCCCCTCAAGGGGAGGGTGACAGTCACGAACATCGTCACCCGACCGAGAACCCCTCCCCGCCACTCGCTTCGCTCGCGGGGGGAGGGGTGAAGAGCGTACCGGCTAATTCACCAGCGTCCAGTCGCCGTTCTTGATCTCCAGCATACGGAAGGCGGTGAGATCGAGGCCCATATGGTCGGTCGGCGACATG
>Ga0182742_1004305_pt1 | contig 13001 bp, 12 predicted proteins | sample eDN5th37CBELigMG_FD_128880 | JGI IMG/M metagenome (GOLD analysis project Ga0182742, IMG submission 128880) | Enriched Miracle-Growth compost microbial communities from Emeryville, California, USA - eDNA 5th pass 37_C BE-Lig MG (version 2)... ... | reverse complement strand
GGCAGCCTCATCCTGCTGATCATCGGCATCGTCGCCATTTCCGCCACCTCCAGCGCCTGGCTCGTGCGCATGTCCGGCTGGCGCAAGGCCGATGCGGTGCTGGCCTCCGTACCGGGCGCGCTCTCCACCGTCCTTGCCGTGGCGGCCGACCGGAAGGCCGAGGTGGCCTCCATTGCCATCGTGCAGAACTTTCGCCTCTTCGTGCTGATTGCGCTGCTGCCGAGCCTCGTGGTCATGACCGGGGACGCGGGGCAGGCAGGCGCATTGGTGGGCGAGGGGCTTCCCATCGAGAGCCCGGAAGGCATGGCCTTCATCCTGCTTGGGGGGCTTGCCCTGGGGACGGTGTTCAAGCGGCTGAAGGTGGCCGCTCCGATCCTGCTCGGCGCCACCGTCGTCAGCTCCGTCAGCCACGGCACCGAGCTCGTGACCGGCGTCATTCCTCCCGTGATCGCCACCGGAGGCCTCGTGCTGATCGGGCTCTTCATTGCCGACCGGTTCCGCAACATCCAGCGCTCGACGCTCAGAAAGGCGCTTGTGGCCGCGCTCGGATCCTTCACGATCGGTATGGTCGTGGCTGCCCTTTTCGCCAGTGTGGCCGCCTGGCTCGCCGGGGTCAGCTTCGCCAACGGGCTCGTCGCCTTCGCGCCGGGCGGGCTGGAGGCCATGACCGTGCTGGCGCTGATCCTCGGCCTCGATCCGCTTTATGTGGGCATCCACCACCTCGTCCGCTTCCTCGGCATCGGGCTGGTCCTGCCCTTCCTCATCGGCTGGCTGCAGAGAGGTCGGCCCGAAGCTGCGGAATAGGCCTTACGATCTCTCGCCTCTTAGGCGCTCTATCGCCTCCATGCGCGGCTTGGCGGTTTCCCACAGGCGCTTGGTGACGGCCGCGACAAGCGCCTCCGTGAGGAGCAGGAGTCCAGCGGACGAATCCCAGTTGGACGGCGCCACGATGTGCGCCGGCAAGACGTGCCGGGCGACCCGGGCGATGGGCGAGAGCCAGGGATCGGTGAGGAGGACCACCGTTGCGCCCTGTTTGGCCGCAGCTTCGCACAGGGCCGTGACATCCTCCTGGTAGCGCCGGATGTCGAAGGCGACGACCACGTCCTTGCGCCCGACCTCGATCATCCGATCGCGCCAGAGGACGGGCTGGCCTTCGATGAAGTCCACATGGCTGCGCACGATGCGGAAATGGCTCTCCGCGTAACGCGCCAGGGCGCCCGTGAAGCGCCCGCCCGTGAAATGGATATGCCGCCGCTGATCGGACAGCAGCGCCACGACCGCGTCGAATTCGGCCGGGGCGATGTTCTCCACTGTCGTGCGGAGATTTCCGATGACTGCTTCCGCAAAGGAAGCGAGCGCTGGCGCCCCGGGGGGCTTGTCGGAGGGGCCCGCCTTGGCCAGGGGTGACAGGAGTTGGGCTTCCAGTTCCTCGCGCAGATGCTTCTGGAAGTCAGGAAAGCCGCTGAACCCCAGCCGCGTGACGAAGCGTAGGGCAGACGGTGCGGAGATGCCGGCCCGGGCGGCGAACTCGGCGACCGTATCGAGGCCGGCGAAGGGATAATGGCTCAGGAGCAGATGCGCGGCGCGCTTCTCGCTGGGGGTGAAGGCATCCATCTCGAGCCGGATGCGCTCGGCCAGGCTCGGCGGGACCACGAGGGGAGCGGTGCTGTCGTTATTCATGTTGGGATGTTTCGTCACCTCCTTGACGGTTCTTCAAAGCTGTACCAAAAATTTCACTCAAGAAAAATCTGTAAGAAACGTTCCAGGCGTTCAACAGAGGGATTTGACCTGCAAACCGCAGGCAACGGAGGACCGCATGACGCATGCGAGTCGGATGGTACCCGGTCAGGATTCCGCCACTCAGGCGGCGGAGCCGGTTGCCGTCGTGGATAATCCACAGGGACGCTCCCCGATTTTGCTCATCTGCGAGCATGCCTCCAATCGTCTCCCATCCCGTTACGGCACTTTGGGTCTTACGCCTTCGGATCTCGACAGCCATATCGCCTGGGATCCCGGGGCGCTCGGGGTGGCGAAGGCACTTTCGCGCCGGCTCGATGCACCGCTGATCCATGCGAGCGTGTCCCGCCTCGTGCTCGATCTCAACCGGGAGCCGACCGCACCGGATTCGATCTGCACCCTCAGCGAGCGCACAACCATCCCGGGCAATCTCGCACTCGACGATGCGGAGCGGGCGATCCGCGTGCGCGAGGTCTATGACGCCTTCCATGGCGCGGTCGACGCCTTCGCGGAGGCCCGCATGGGGACAGGACAGTTGAGCGCGGTCGTGTCCATCCATTCCTTCACGCCAATTTATCGGGACGTGCCGCGTCCCTGGCAGATCGGCCTGATCTTCGACCGGAACGAGCGCTATGCGCGCAGCGTCGCGGCCGGGCTCGAGAAGGATTCGAGCCTCATCGTCGGCATGAACCAACCCTATTCACCAGCGGACCGGGTGTTCCACACCCTCGAGCGCCATGCCGTGAGGCGCGGCCTCCTGCCGCTGATGATCGAAATCCGCAACGACCTGATCCGCACACAAGACGGACAGGCGTCGTGGGCTAATTGTTTGGCGCCGCTTTTGAGGGAGGGGGCGCAGACGCTTTGAAGGCGAGACGTGGCACGGGGTGCGCCATGGCTCGATGAACGGATCAACGAGGGATAGGATACGGGGGCAGTCCGGATGCGAGGATACGCAAGTGAATTCTGCGATTAGAGCCTATGTCCGGTGGGTCGACGCGATCAATTATCGCGTCGGCCGCTTCGCCATGTATCTCATCTACCCGATGGGAGGGATACTGCTCTATTCCACCGTCATGCGCGTCATCTTCGGCATTCCCATCAACTGGGTGCTGGAGATGTCGCAGTTCATGCTGTCGGCATATTATCTGCTCGGCGGGGCCTATTCGCTCCAGCTCGACGCGCATGTGCGGATGGACCTGTTCTACGGCAAGATGAGCGCGAAGACCCGCACGATCACCGATGAATTCACGATCCTTTTCGTGATCTTCTACCTCGTCGTGCTGTTCGGCGGCGGCATATCCAGCACGACATACGCGATCCAATACGGTCAGAAGAATTATACGGCCTGGGCGCCGCTCCTCTGGCCCATCAAGATCCTCATGACATTGGGAATATTCCTGATGTTGCTGCAATGCATCTCGACCTTCTTCAAAGATTTCGCCGCCGCACGTGGAAAGCCCATCGCATGAGCTCCGAATTCATCACGTTCTTCATGTTCGCGTCCATGCTGCTGCTCATGAGCACCGGCCAGCGCGTGTTCGGCGTCATCGGTTTCGTGGGATCGGCTGCGGCGTTGCTGCTGTGGGGCAAGGGGTCGTTCGAGCTGCCGTTCAACGCGGCGTTCCAAGTACTGAACTGGTATCCGCTGATCACCGTGCCGTTCTTCGTCTTCATGGGCTACATGCTGTCGGAATCCGGCATCGCCAACAATCTCTACCGGATGTTCCACGTATGGTTCGGGCCGGTGCGCGGCGGCCTCGCCATCGGCACAATGGGGCTCATGCTCATCATCTCGATGATCAATGGCCTCTCGGTCGCCGGAATGGCGATCGGTGCGACGGTGGCGCTGCCGGAACTCTTGCGGCGCGGCTATGACAAGGTGATGATCACGGGCGTCATCCAGGGAGGCTCTTCGCTCGGCATCCTGGCGCCGCCGAGCGTCGTGCTCATCCTCTATGCGATGATCGCCCGCCAGCCCGTGCTGCAGCTGTGGCTCGCAGGCGTCGGCCCGGCCCTGTTGATGGCCGCGATCTTCACGCTCTACATCTATATTCGCTGCCGCATCCAGCCCGAACTCGGGCCCGCGCTTCCGGAGGAGGAGCGCAATCGGATCACGATGCGTGAGAAGCTCGTCCTGCTCCGGGCGGGGCTTCTGCCCTTCGCGCTGTTCGCCACGATCATGACCCTGTTCCTGACCGGGACGACCAGCCTGGTCGAAACTTCCATGGTGGGTGCGCTGCTGGCGCTGATTGCGGCCTGGGCGACCCGCAAGCTCAACCGCTATGTTCTGGAGGAGACGACGCGCAAGACGCTGTCGGTCTCGGCCATGTTCCTGTGGATCATTCTCGGCGCCCTGTGCTTCAGCGCGGTCTATGACGGGCTCGGCGCGATCAAGGCGATCGAGAAACTGCTGCTGCACACCTGGGATCTCAGCCCGTGGTGGATCCTGTCGATGATGTTGTTCTCCTTCATCATCCTCGGAATGTTCCTCGACGACACAGCGATGCTCGTCATCGTCGCGCCGCTCTATATTCCCCTGGTGAAGGCGCTCGGCTTCAATCTGGTATGGTTCGGCGTTCTCTACACCATCACCTGCCAGATCGCCTATATCGTGCCGCCCTTCGGCTACAACCTCTTCCTGATGCGGGCGATGGCGCCGCCGGAAATCACGCTGGCGGACATATACCGTTCGATCATTCCGTTCTTTTTGATGATGGTGCTGACCATGATCATCATCATGGTCTTCCCGGACATAGCGATGTGGCTTCCGGAGGTCTGGTCCGGGCGGAGATGACGCGTCTACATTGGAAGGAGGGTGTTTGAGGCAGCCAGAGGATACCAGGGAAGAGGGCGGAGCATAAGATCGACAAGTCCGCTTCCGGATGAGGGACAACCTTCTATTCAACCAGAGAGGAACGAGATGTCCGACAACAATGCTATCAGCAAGCGCGACTTTCTGCGCAAGTCCATCCTGACGGGTGCGGGCGCCGTCGGCGCATCGACGCTGGCCGCCCCCTATGTGAAGGCACAGGCCCCGATCAAGTGGCGAATGCAGACCTATGCCGGTCCGGCCCTGGCCGACCACGTCATACGCCCGGCGATCGACGCCTTCAACAAGGCGGCGAACGGCCAGATGGTCATCGAGCTTTACACGGCGGACCAGCTGGTGCCGCAGGGCGAATTGTTCCGCGCCGTCCAGTCCGGCACCATCGATGCCGCGCAAAGCGACGACGATTCCATGGCTTCGCCGGTCGATGTCGCGGTGTTCGGCGCCTATTTCCCATTCGCTTCGCGCTACAGCCTCGACGTGCCCGTCCTGTGGAACTGGTATGGGCTGAAGGACATCTGGGAGGAGGCTTACAAGGAGGTTCCGGGGGTGACGTGGCTCAGCGCCGGCGCCTGGGATCCGTGCAACTTCGCGACCAACAAGCCGATCCGCAGCCTTGCCGATCTCAAAGGGCTCCGAGTCTATACCTTCCCGACCGGCGGTCAGTTCATTTCGAGGTTCGGCGTCGTGCCGGTCACTCTGCCGTGGGAAGACATCGAAGTGGCGCTGCAGACCGGTGAGATCGACGGCATCGCCTGGTGCGGCGCCACGGAGACCTACAGCGTCGGCTGGGCGAACGTGACCAAGTACTACCTGACCAACAACATCTCTGGCGCATGGGCGGGCTCGTTCTTCGCCAATACCGAGAAGTGGAACGAGGTCCCTGAGCATCTCAAGGAGCTGTTCAAGCTGGCGATGGATTCCTCGCATTACTACCGCCAGCATTGGTATTGGTGGGGCGAGGCGCATTATCGCACGAGCGGCGGCAAGCTCGAGCTGACCACCATCCCGGAAGCGGAATGGAAGACGGTGGAAGACGAAGCGCTCAAGTTCTGGGACGAGATCGCCGCCAAGAGCCCGCGTAATGCCAAGGTGGTCGATATCCTGAAGAAATACGCCGAGGTCATGCGTAAGGCCGGAGCGCCCTACCGGTACGGCTAAGTAGGGCAGGGCGCTCGAGCGCCATAAGATATGGTCCGGCCGGCATGGTGTCGGCCGGACCGCTTCATTGAACACAAGTGCCGACAGTTATGGCGGAGTCAAGAATGTCCGGAACCATCACCTTCGATCATTTGAAGAAAGCAGTTGCCGAAGACGAGATCGATACGGTGCTGGTCTGCGCTGTCGATATGCAGGGGCGGCTCATCGGCAAGCGCTTTCTCGCAAGCTTCTTCGTGCAGTCCGGTTATGAAGAGACGCATGCCTGCAACTATCTGCTGGCAGACGACATTGATCTGGAGCCGGTGCCGGGCTACAAGGCAGCGAGCTGGTCTCAGGGCTATGGCGATTTCGTCATGAAGCCCGACCTGTCTACGATCCGACGGGTCCCGTGGCTTGAGAAGACCGCCCTGGTCCTGTGCGACGTGATCGACCACCACGATCATGAAGCGGTGCCGCACTCGCCCCGCGGGATCCTGCGCCGGCAGTTGCAGCGCCTCAAGGATCGCGGCTTCCTCGCCTATTTCGCCTCCGAACTCGAATTTTATCTCTTCGACGAAACCTATGCGAGCGCCCGCGCCAAGCGCTGGAGCAATCTCGACACGGCATCGCCCTATATCGGCGATTATCAGATCGGGATCACCTCCAAGGAAGAGGCCTTCATGCGCAGGCTGCGCAACGAAATGAACGCGGCCGGCATTCCAGTCGAGAACTCCAAGGGCGAATGGGGGCCGGGCCAGGAGGAGATCAATGTGCGCTACGCCGAAGCGCTGGAATCGGCCGACCGCCACGTGATCCTGAAGAACGGCGCCAAGGAAATCGCTCATGGAATGGGCAAAGCGGTGAGCTTCATGGCGAAGTATCGCTACGATCTCGCCGGAAGCTCCAGCCATATCCACAATTCGCTTTGGAGCGCCGATGGCGAGACGCCCCTGTTCCTCGACAGGAGCGAGCGCTACGGCCTATCGGAGCTCGGGCGCCAATGGTCGGCCGGGCAGCTCAAATATGCCAGTGACTACACTTATTTCCTGGCGCCTTACGTGAATTCCTACAAGCGCTTCCAGACGGGAACATTCGCGCCCACCAAGATCATGTGGAGCAATGACAACCGGACAGCAGGCTTCCGCCTTTGCGGAGAGGGCACGAAGGGAATTCGCATGGAGTGCCGGATCGGCGGCGCCGATCTCAATCCCTACCTGGCCTTCGCCGCGCTGATCGCGGCGGGGCTTGCCGGGATCGACGAGAGGCTGGAACTGGAGGAGCCTTTCGTCGGCGACGCCTATCAAGGGGCGGATTTGCCCGAGATCCCCAAGACATTGCGCGATGCCATCGTGACGCTGGAGAGATCGGAGATGCTCAAGGAGGCGTTCGGCGCGGATGTCATCGATCACTACGTGCATACGGCACGGTGGGAACAGATGGAGTATGATCGCCGCGTGACCGATTGGGAGCTGCACCGAGGCTTCGAGCGCTATTGACAGGCGCGGGCAGGGATCGCTTTACCCTCATTCGCCGGGATGGGAGCCTTGCTCCGTTCAGGATAGAAGAAGGAAACCTTAGATGACCGCAACGGTCGAACTCGACTCCATCACCAACCGCGATCGATGCCGGCCGGGCAATCGCTGAACGTGGGCAAGATCATGGCTGATACCGATATCGTCTGCATTTCCCCCATCGACGGGCGCGAGCTCGTCCGCCGCCCTGTCATGTCCGAGGCTGCCATCGACGCGGCCATCAGGACTGCGCGCGAGGCTCAGAAGGCCTGGCGCAATACGTCCATTGCCGACCGTGCCGCGAAAGTCTCCGCTTTCCTCGATGCGCTGCTTGCCATGAACCAGGAGGTGGTGCCGGAACTCGCCCAGCAGATGGGCCGTCCGGTGCGCTATGGCGGCGAGTTCCGCGGGGTCGAGGAACGCGCGCGCTACATGATCGGGATTGCGGAGAAGAGCCTGCAACCCATTCCGGCCGACGACGGGAAACCGGGCTTTCGCCGCATGATCAAGCGCGAGCCCGTGGGCCTCGTGCTCGTCATTGCGCCCTGGAACTATCCCTATCTCACGGCCATCAATACCATCGTGCCGGCGCTCATGGCCGGGAACGCGGTGCTGCTGAAGCACGCTTCCCAGACCGTGCTGGCGGGCGAGCGCTTCCAGATGGCCATGGACCGGGCGGGAATGCCCAAGGGCCTGTTCCAGAACCTGTATCTGAGCCATGACCAGACAAGCCGCATCCTCGGCGGCGGCCTCGTCGACCATTGCAACTTCACCGGCTCCGTCTCCGGCGGGCGATCCATCGAGCGCGCCGCCGCGGGAACCTTCACGTCGCTCGGCCTCGAGCTCGGCGGTAAGGACCCTGCCTATGTGCGCGAGGACGCCAATCTCGACCACGCCATCGAGAACCTCGTCGACGGCGCCTTCTTCAATTCGGGCCAATGCTGCTGCGGCATCGAGCGCATCTATGTGCACGAGAAGCATTACGACCGCTTCGTCGAGGGCGCGGTCGATCTCGTGAACAAATATGTGCTCGGCAACCCGCTCGACGAGGCGACGACGCTCGGCCCGATGGCGCACAAGCGTTTCGCCGATCTCGTGCGCCAGCAGAACGCGGAAGCCGTCGCGAAAGGCGCCAAGGCGCATATCGACATCAAGCGCTTTGCGGCCGACAAGGGCGATACGGCCTATCTCGCGCCGCAGGTGCTCACCAATGTGGATCATTCCATGAGCGTGATGCGCGACGAGAGCTTCGGCCCGACCGTCGGCATCATGAAGGTGAGGGATGACGAGGAGGCGATCCGCCTCATGAACGATTCGCCCTATGGCCTGTCGGCGGCCATCTGGACCTCCGATGTCGATGCTGCCGAGGCCATCGGCGAGAAGCTGGAGACCGGCACGGTCTTCATGAACCGCTGCGATTACCTCGATCCCGCTCTCGCCTGGACCGGCGTGAAGGATACGGGTCGCGGCGCAAGTCTGTCGCGCCTAGCCTACGAGTCGCTCACCCGCCCGAAATCCTACCATCTCCGCCAGATCTGATTGAAAGCATCATGACCACGTCTCCCCGCTCCAACTGGAACTATCCCACCGCCGTCCGCTTCGGTGCCGGCCGTATTTCGGAACTCGCCGAGGCCTGCAAGTCCGTCGGCATGCAGGCGCCCCTGATCGTCACCGATCCGTTCCTCGCCACCCAGCCCATGACGAAGGCCGCGCTCGACCAGCTTATGGGCGCCGGCCTCAGGGCTGCGATCTTCTCCGACATAAAGCCGAACCCGATCGAGACGAATGTCTACAAGGGGCTCGAAGTGCTGCGCGCCGGCAAGCATGACGGCGTCGTCGCCTTCGGCGGCGGCTCGGCGTTGGACGCCGGCAAGGTCATCGCCTTCATGGCGGGGCAAACCCGGCCCATGTGGGATTTCGAGGATATCGGCGATTGGTGGACCCGGGCCGATCCGAAGGGAATTCAGCCGATCATCGCCGTGCCGACGACAGCGGGCACGGGTTCGGAAGTGGGGCGTGCCGGTGTGATCACCCAGGAAGCCACCCACACCAAGAAGGTGATCTTCCATCCGCTGATGATGCCGAAGATCGTGATCTGCGATCCGGAGCTGACGGCCGGCATGCCGCCGCATATCACGGCCGGCACGGGTCTCGACGCGCTTGCGCATTGCATCGAGGCCTATTGCGCACCCGGCTACCACCCGATGGCGGACGGCATCGCGGTCGAGGGCATCCGCCTCGTGAAGGAATACCTGCCGCGGGCGTACAAGGATGGGAAGGATATCGAGGCGCGGGCGCAGATGATGTCCGCCGCCGCCATGGGGGCCACGGCGTTCCAGAAGGGGCTCGGCGCGATCCATGCCCTCTCGCACCCGACCGGCGCGCTCTACGACACCCATCACGGCCTGACCAATGCGGTCTTCATGCCCTATGTGCTGGTCTACAACCGCAAGGCCATCGAAAGCAGGATCGAACGGCTCGCCGCCTATGTCGGCCTCGAGCCCTCCTTCCAGGCCTTCCTCGATTGGGTGCTGCAACTGCGCCGGGACCTCGGCGTGCCGCATACGCTGGAGGGCCTGAAGGTCGATGCGGCCCGCTTCGATGAAATGTCCGAGATGGCGCCCAACGATCCGACCGCCGGCGGCAATCCGGTGCCGATCACCAAGGAGAGCGCCCGCAAGCTTTTCGAGGATGCATTGGCAGGGCATCTCTGATTCGTTGATTCACGAATGAAAAAGGCACCGCTGTTAGCCACGGCGGTGCCTTTTGTTCTGTTTCGGTCGGCTTAAGCTGCCGCCTTTAGGGGCGTCTTGCGCTCGGCTCGCAGCGACTTGAGTGCCTCCGTCCAGCGGAAGAGTTCATCGAGCATTGTGGTGGCCGACACCTTGTAGATGTTAGGGGCGTTGAGCTTGCCGGCCTCGTCCAGGTTCTGGAAGACCATCGGCATGGGAACGCCTTCCGGAATCGGCATCATCTTGAGGGTCGTGACGATCTGCTTCGCCATCTGGACCGAGCGCAGGCCGCCGGAGATGCCGCCATAGCTCACGAAGCCCGCGGGAGCGTAGTTCCACTCGCGGGACAGATAGCTGAGCGCGTTCACGAGGGCCGGGGGCGCACCGTAATTGTATTCCGGCGTCACGAACACGAAGGCATCGGCAGATGCCACGCTCTCGGCCCAGGCCTTGGTATGTGCGTGATGATAGTTCTGCTTCATCGGGTGCTCGGGCTCGTCGAAGACCGGCAGGTTGAACTCCGCCAGATCGACTACGACAGGCTCGAACTTGCCATGCTCGGCCGTGTACTCGCTGAACCACTGGGCGATGCTGGGGCCGACTCGGCCCGGCCGGGTGCTGCCGATGATGATATGGAGCTTAGGCTTCATGTCAGGTCCTTGGTTTGCGATCGAAGGGCGGAATCATTAAGTTCTGTTTTGTAACCGAGGCTCATTAAGTAACTTCCTGAGCGTCGCGCAAGGAGGCACTTTCATGTCACCCAGTCACACGGATGTTCCCGTCCACATGTCCCATTCCTGCCATACGGTGACCGAGATCCTATCCCGCGTCGGCGACAAATGGAGCGTCCAGGTGGTGGTCCAGCTGGGTGGAGGGCCTAAGAGATTCAACGAGTTACGCCGCTCCGTCACGGGGATCTCGCAACGGATGCTGACCCTCACGCTGCGGGGATTGGAGCGCGATGGGCTCGTCACCCGCACCGTCTACCCAACCATTCCACCGCGGGTGGATTACCAGCTCACAGGGCTGGGTTGCTCCCTGCTCAAGACGGTGCGGGGCCTAGGGGAATGGGCGATCCAGAATCGGGATGAGATTCTGGCGGCACGGCGACGCTTCGACGAGGGCGAGACCGGGGCCAGCCATCAGCGGCCGGATGCAGCCTGAGGAGCTGCCCTGTGCTCCAGGATCTCCCAGAGAGCCCGGTCGTGGAAGGTCACGATGGCGCCATCGGCGCCGATCTCCCTCATCTCGTCCGCGCTGAGCCCGGTCAGCACGCCAAAGGAGAACAGGCCCGCCGCCTTGGCGGCCCGCATGCCTGACGGCGAATCCTCGAAGGCGACGGCTTCGCTGGCCTGAATGCCGAGCCGCTCCAGGGCCGTGAGATAGGGCAGGGGATCGGGCTTGCCGCGCTCGACCTGCTCGATTGTGACCTTGATCTCGAAACGGTCCGTGATGCCCAGGATGTCCAGGATATGGGTCGCGTTCAGGAGCGGAGCATTCGTCACGAGCGCGATCCTGACGCCGTGAGCATCCGCCCAGTCGAGCAGCTCGACCAAGCCCTCCAGAGGCTTGAGTTCGGCGCTGGCCAGCCGGCGAAAGGCGGCCTCCTTGCGCTCCGCATAGACTTCGTGCTCCTCGACCGGCAGATGGGGCAGGAGCGAGGCGAAGATCGACTCGTTGGTGTGGCCGATGATCGAGGTGCGGTATAGCTCGTCATCGATGATGATCCCCTCCGGCCCCAGAACCTCCGCGAAGGCCTTGAGGTGAACGGGGTCGCTGTGCACCAGCGTGCCGTCCATGTCGAAAATCAGAGCTTTGAGCATCGGGACGTCTCTCAACAAATCGGGTCTCGGGGTGAGCCTTAGACCGCTCCGCCCTGCAAGGCACCCCGTTGGAATTGCAACCCTGCTCTATAGATAATCGGGGAGCTGATAAACCGTATAAAGCGTGATTCCACCGATGGTTCGCACCCTTCCCCCGCCGTTCGACGAGAAACCCCGATGCGGGTGATCGATAAGCTCAGGTTCTTTTACGAGAGCGATGCGCGGGAGGCACACCAGTTTCGCTACGGGCTCCTGGTTTTCGACGTTACGACAATCCTTTTCATCATTGCCACGTCCTTCCTGCCGCGCTCCCCGGCCTTCGAGTGGATGGACGTGATCATCGGTCTGATCGTTCTGGCCGATTTCACGGCCCGCCTGGCCATCAGCCGAAGGCTCTGGCGGGAGCTGGCTCATCCCACGACCTGGGCGGATGTCGCAGCCATCGTGTCGTTTCTCGCACCCGTCGTCGGGGAGGGCATCGGGTTCCTGCGGATCCTGCGGACCCTGCGCCTTTTGCGCACCTACCAGTTGCTCACCCGGCTGCGGACCGACAGCACCTTTTTCAGGCGCAACGAGGATCTGATCATTGCTGCCGTCAATCTCGGCGTCTTCATCTTCGTGATGACCGGCTTCGTCTACGAGACGCAGCATTGGACGAACCCAGAGATCGGCAATTACGTCGACGCGCTCTACTTCACGATTTCGGCACTCACCACCACCGGCTTCGGCGATATCATCCTGACCGGAACGCTAGGGCATCTGATCGCGGTCGTGATCATGATCTGCGGCGTCACGCTCTTCCTTCGGCTCGTGCAGGTGCTGTTGAGACCCGACAAGGTGCGCTTCCCCTGTCCGGTCTGCGCCTTGCAGCGCCACGACCGGGATGCGGTACATTGCAAGGCCTGCGGAACCATCCTCAACATTCCGGACGAGGGCGCGATCTGAACGCGCTGGCGCATCGGATGGCTCCCAAAAGCAGACCCTACCTTTGGGTCCGATGCCCTAGCGCATCGGACGGAAAAGTGGACCCGGTTTTCCGCCCGAACGATGCGCTCTTCAAAGAGTGGAGCATCGGACCCAAAAGTGGATTCCACTTTTGGGTCCGATGCTCTAGGTCCAATCGACATTCAGGGTTCTGTTTTCCGGTGCTGTGTGATTCATGAGGCTCCAGATTTTCCGATCTGGGAGCGATGATGACCAAGCCGAAGCGTTACGAACTTACCCTCGT
>Ga0182742_1004304_pt1 | contig 13010 bp, 13 predicted proteins | sample eDN5th37CBELigMG_FD_128880 | JGI IMG/M metagenome (GOLD analysis project Ga0182742, IMG submission 128880) | Enriched Miracle-Growth compost microbial communities from Emeryville, California, USA - eDNA 5th pass 37_C BE-Lig MG (version 2)... ... | reverse complement strand
TCGGAGGAGCTCGGCGGCGCCAAGGTGCACACCACCAAATCCTCGGTGGCGGACGGCGCCTACGACAACGATGTGGAAGCGCTGCTGCAGGTGCGCCGCCTCATCGACTTCCTGCCCGCCAACAACATCGACGGCGTGCCGGAGATCCCGAGCTTCGACGATCCGAACCGCATCGACGAGAGCCTGGACACCCTGATCCCGGACAATCCGAACAAGCCCTACGACATGAAGGAGCTGATCCTGAAGGTCGTGGACGAGGGCGACTTCTTCGAGATCCAGGAATCCTTCGCGAAGAACATCATCACCGGCTTCGGCCGCATCGAAGGCCGCACGGTCGGGTTCGTGGCCAATCAGCCGATGGTGCTGGCGGGCGTGCTCGACTCGGACGCCTCGCGCAAGGCCGCGCGCTTCGTGCGCTTCTGCGATGCGTTCAGCATTCCGATCGTCACCTTCGAGGATGTGCCGGGCTTCCTTCCGGGCACGTCGCAGGAATATGGCGGCCTCATCAAGCACGGCGCGAAGCTGCTCTTCGCCTATTCGGAAGCGACGGTGCCGCTGGTGACCGTGATCACGCGAAAGGCCTTCGGCGGCGCCTATGACGTAATGGCCTCGAAGCATATCGGCGGCGACGTCAACTACGCCTGGCCGACCGCGCAGATCGCCGTGATGGGCGCCAAGGGCGCGGTGGAGATCATCTTCCGCCAGGACATCGGCGATGCGGACAAGATCGCGGCGCGCACCAAGGAATACGAGGACCGTTTCATGTCGCCGTTCGTGGCGGCGGAGCGCGGTTACATCGACGAGGTGATCATGCCGCATTCGACGCGGCGGCGCATCGCCCGTGCGCTCGCGATGCTGCGCCACAAGGAGAGCGAGAGGCCGTGGCGGAAACACGACAACATTCCGCTGTAACCCAGGAAAGTTCCACTAGTTTCTGTTCAAGTTTTGTTGAACGCTCAGACGCATCGCGCATGGCTGCAATGCCGTGCGCGATGCTCTGCCACGCTTGTCTCGCCGAGCTTGATTTGGAATACCTTCCACGGGCCGAATCCGTCTCGAAGAGTTGATGACGATTCTCGGATCCCTTTGCCGTCTTTCGGCATTCTGCCGTAACCCCAAAGCTTAGAGGATTCGGAATGCATGCCGCGAGAGGCCGCAATACAGTGATCGATTTCTGGCGCGGCCTCGTCCTCGTCATCATTTTCGTCAATCATGTTCCAGGCAACATTCTCGAGCATCTGACTTCGCGCAACTACGGCTTCTCCGACGCGGCGGAGGCATTCGTCTTCATCTCCGGTCTCGCGGTTGCTCTCGTCTATTATCCGAAGCTGTCTCAGAGCGGCATTCTCGGCGTTGTCAAACGCTGCTTCCGGCGTTCGCTCGAACTCTATCGCATGCACCTGATCCTCACCGGTGCGGCCGTGGCGCTGTTCTCCGTCGGTTATGTGCTGAGCGACGATATCGGCATGCTCGAGTCCCATGGCCGGGGCGTCGTTTTCGACGACACGGCCCGCGGCATCACGGGCGTCCTCCTGCTCGGGCACCAGCTCGGATACTTCAACATCCTTCCTCTCTACATCGCCCTCATGCTCTGGGCTCCCGTGGCCATGATCCTGCTGCGGATTCACGTGGGACTCGCCGCTGCCGTCTCCGTCGCCATGTATGTGCTCGCCCGTGCCGACGTACTGGCCCTGCCGAGCTGGCCGGAGCCGGGGAGGTGGTTCTTCAACCCGTTCGCATGGCAGCTTCTGTTCACCCTCGGCATCTTCGTGGGGGCGTATCTCTCGCAGAGGAAGCGGATCCCCTACTGGCGTCCGGCCTTTGTCGGCTCTCTTGTGGTTCTCGCTGTCTCCTTGGTCATCATGACGAATGGGTTCGGCCTGGCCCCGAACTTGCTCTGGAGTGCCTTCGACACCGTCGATATCATCAAGAGCGACCTGGGCCTTGGCCGTCTGATCCACTTCCTGGCCCTGGCTTATGTTGTAACGCAGCTTCGGCTGGGGCAGGCGCTCGAGACGACCGCCATAGGGGCCGAAATGGCGCGCCTCGGCCGCTATTCCCTGCCGGTCTTCGCCTTCGGGTCCATTCTGAGTGCCATCGGCGAGGTCACTATGACGCTCGCCGCGGTGAAGTCGTCAGCTAGTCCGCATGTCGTTGGTATGGTATTTACATTGTTCGGCATCCTCGGACTCCTCCTACTGGCGCGATATCTCGAATGGAAAAAGAAGGGCTCGACTGCTCCCAGGCAGGAGCAGATCGGAAAAACTGGCCTCGTGTCGGTATCGTCCGGGCAGCTTCCGCGTTAGCGGCGTTCGTTCTCGTCGGTCTCGGCGGTCCCGCGCTCGCCCAGGACACGGCCTGTCAGGCTTCGAAGCCAGTCTTCTCTGCCCCCGTAAGGTTGGAGAGCGTTGCCGCCAAGCTCAGGCGGCATGAGCCGGTGCGGATCCTCGCCATCGGGTCTTCCTCGACCGAGGGGATCGGCGCCTCTTCCCCGGCCTTCTCCTATCCGGCCCAGCTCCAGGCCGATCTCATGCAGATGTGGAAGGGCAATATCACCGTCGAAAACGCCGGAAAGGGCGGCGAGACGATCTCGGAGACCATCGGGCGCCTCGAGGCCGCCCTCAAGGCGAACAAGCCGGATCTCGTCCTCTGGCAGGTCGGCACGAACGATGCCGTCAGGGGAGGCGACGAGGCCGGGTTTTCAGCCCTCCTGAGACAGGGCATCGACGCCGCGCAGTCCCTTGGCGTCGAGGTCGTCCTCGTCGATCAGCAATATTATCCGTCCATCCGGGATATCAACCGATACGAGCGGTTCGTGAGCCTCGTGGATGCGACCGCCGGGGCCGAGCATGTGCCGGTCTTCTCGCGCTACCGGCTGATGAAAGCCTGGGGCGAGCGCTCTCCCGATGTCCTGGCCTCCATGCTGTCGCGGGACGGCTTCCACCTGGGCGACCGCGGCTACGACTGCATGGCGCAGCTCATCGCCGACGGCCTGCGCCATCCGATGGCCGTGTCGGAAGTCGCCCCCGCTATGGCCGCGACGGTCGGCTCAAAGCCCTGACGCGATTTCCCTTCCCCAATGGCATGACCGTCGCTCGGCGTGTCATTGCCTTGCCCGGCCGACCCCGATAAGGCGTTCACCGGTACCCCTGACCTGGATGCACCGGGGCCGGGCGCTTCCGCCGATGCCTGAACGAGACAAGATGATGACCAGTCCGTGCCCGCGCTCCTGGGTTTCCACCGCCATCCAGATCATCGAGGCGGATTTCAACCGCTCGTCGGACACCCATCTCCTGCGCGTGCCACTGCCGGCGGCGCCTGGCATCCAGCTCTATCTCAAGGACGAATCGACCCATCCCTCGGGAAGCCTGAAGCACCGGCTGGCGCGGTCGCTGTTCCTATACGGCCTGTGCAACGGCTGGATCGGACCGGAGACCACGATCGTCGAAGCGTCGAGCGGGTCGACCGCCGTCTCGGAGGCCTATTTCGCCCGCATGCTGGGCTTGCGCTTCATCGCCGTGATGCCGCGCTCGACCTCCGCCGAGAAGATCGCGCAGATCGCCTTCTATGGCGGCGAAAGCCATTTCGTGGACAGCCCCGCGGAGATGTATGCGGAGAGCGCGCGCCTCGCGGAGGAACTCGGCGGCCATTACATGGACCAGTTCACCTATGCCGAGCGGGCGACCGACTGGCGCGGCAACAACAACATCGCCGAATCCATCTTCAGCCAGATGACCCACGAGGAGCATCCCGTCCCGGCCTGGATCGTCGTGGGGGCAGGGACCGGCGGCACCTCGGCGACGCTGGGGCGCTACATCCGCTATCGCCGCCTGCCGACGAAGCTCTGTCTCGCCGATCCCGAGGCCTCCGTGTTCCACCGCCATCTGGCGGATCGGGCCGTATGCAGCGTCTCCGGCCCGCCCTCGGTGGTCGAAGGCATCGGCCGCCCGCGATGCGAGCCGTCCTTCGTGCCCGAGCTCATCGACCGCGCCTTTGCCGTGCCGGATGCGGCGAGCCTCGCGGCCGCCCGGGTCCTGTCGCGCCGCATCGGCCGCTCCTGCGGCGGCTCGACCGGAACGAACCTGTGGGCCGTCGCCCGGATCGTCGGAGAGATGGTGCAGAGCGGGGAGCAGGGCTCCGTCGTGACCCTGCTCTGCGATTCCGGCGAGCGCTACCGCAGCACCCATTTCGACGATGCCTGGCTCCAGGGCAGGGGCATCGACATCAGGCCGGCCGAGGCAGCCATGGAGCGGTTCTTCGAGACCGGGGTTCTTCGGGCGGATTGATGGGGCGCTACGTCGTTTGCTCTGCTCGGAATGACACCCTCCAACGTCATCACGGGCCTTTCCCGGTGATCCCGATTGATTGCAGCCACGCGCTTTCCGGATCGGGATGGCCGGGACGAGAGCATCGGACCCAAAAGTGGAATCCACTTTTGGGAACCAATCCGATGCCTCCTTCTATAATGAGCGCATCGCCGGGTGCGAAAAACCGGGTCCACTTTTTCGCACGATGCGCAAGCCCGGCCATGACAGTGAGGGGGAGCGGCATGCTGGGCGGCGAAGGCCGGTACCGGTGAAGCCGCTTACGTGCCCGACGGCCCGAACCATTTCACCAGCAGCTGCAGGTCCGTCTGCGACAGGTTGTGGCCCGTCGGCAGAACCTCGTGCTGAACCGCTGCGCCGGAACCCGACAGGGACGCGGCGAGGCGCTTCGCGTTGTCGGCGGGGATGATCGGGTCCATGGCGCCCGAGATCATCAGCACGCGCCGGCCCGAGAGATCCGCCGACGGCATCCCGGACAGGGGCACCATGGCCCGCAGCAGGGCCGCGCCAGCGAGGGCCTCGGGCCGCAGCATCAGCATGGCGGCGGCGATGTTGGCGCCGTTCGAGAAGCCCAGGACGACGGGCGCCGCAAGCCCATAGGCCTTGCGGGCCTCGGCGACGAGATCGGCGAGCTCGTTCGCGCGGAACCTCACATCCTCCTCGTCGAACACGCCTTCGGCGAGACGACGGAAGAAGCGCGGCATGCCGTTCTCCAGAATCTTGCCGCGCGGGGAGAGCAGGGCGGAGCCCGGAGAGACCATGCGGCCGAGGCCCAGAAGATCGTTCTCGTCGCCGCCGGTGCCGTGAAGCAGCAGAAGCGGCGGACGGCTCGGATCCGTCGCGGGCTCATAGCGATGGATGAAGGACAATTCGGTCATGGCGTTGTCTTTCTGTCAGAGAGACACGTGTGTGCTTGCTCCCTTGCCCTTGCGGGGAGGGGGCGGGGGCGGTGTGGTTCGACCGGGTGAAGCCTTTCCCGTCATGGCCGGGCTTGTCCCGGCCATCTCGATTTTGCGAAGCGCCGTGCTCTTCCAATCGGGATCACCGGCACAAGCCCGGTGATGACGTGGGCGGCGCCACGCGTCAGCCTGACGAGGTTCGGTGCTCCGACTTTCTGTCCCTCAATCCCTCCCCGCAACAGGGAGGGACTAGAGCATCGGACCCAAAAGTGGACTTGCACTTTTGGGATCGGATCCGATGCTCAACTCTTTGAAGAGCGCATCGTTCGGCGCGAAAAACCGGGTCCACTTTTTCGCACGATGCGCTAAGGCTTGCATCGGGTCAGGCCAGTTCAGGCAGGCGGGACTCGATCTCGCTGCGCCGCGGCTCCAGGAAGGCGGGGAGCTGCAGGGTCGCGCCGAGGCTGTCCTGCGGCTCGTCCACGGCGAAGCCGGGCTCGTTGGTGGCGATCTCGAACAGGATGCCGCCCGGCTCGCGGAAGTAGACGGACCGGAAGTAATGGCGGTCCTTCTGCTCCGTGGTCTGCAGGCCGTGGTTCTCGGCGAGCTTCCTCACCATCTCGGCCTCCTCGGCGTCGTCCCTGGCGCGGAACGCCACGTGATGGATCGAGCCGCCGCCGAGCCGGCCAGGCAGGAAGCCGCCGGCGCTGCGGATGTCGACCGTGCTGCCCATCACGGCATCGGTCTCGTAGCGGACGAGGGAGCCGTCGCGGGCGGTTTCGCGGAAGCCGAACACATCCGTCAGGATGGCGCCGGTCCGCTCGCCGTTCTCGACGAGCAGGGTGACGCCCTCCAGGCCGCGGATGGCATGCTCCGCGGGGATGCCGTCGACCGTCCAGGCCGGCTCGTTCTGCGCATTTGGCCTTCCGACAAGCGCGAGGCTCGTGCCGTGCGGGTCCTTGAAGGTCAGCACGCTCTGGCCGAAGCGCTTCTCCACCGAGCCATGCTCGACACCCTGCTCGATGAAGCGGTGCGCCCAGAAGCCGAGGGAGGCTTCGGGCACCCGGAACGACGTCTCCTGTGTCGAGCCGATCCCGTTGCGTCCCGGTGCGACATGCTCCCACGGGAAGAACGTCAGGAGCGAGCCCGGCTGCCCGAGGCTGTCGCCGAAATAAAAATGATAGGTGCCGGGATCGTCGAAATTGACGGTCTTCTTGACGAGGCGCAGGCCGAGCACGCGGGTGTAGAAGTCGAGGTTGCGACGGGCCGGGCCGGCAATGGCCGTGACGTGATGGATACCGTGGTGCCGCATGGGACAATTCCTTAACGGGCTAGCGCGGGTTTGCGCTGCGTTGTCGGGAACATAAGTACCATCGGAGGCCGCTGAAGTGCGGAAAGGGTGCCCTTGCGGGATTGCAAAGCCGTCGTCGTTCCCGCGGGCAAATCCACGTGATTGCTGGAGAATTCGCGACGGCAAGATTCCGGCAACCAAAGTCTCTCAACAACGCTTAACCTCAACGGCGATTCAGCATGTCGTGTTAACGGTTTGAGCCCGCCATCCATGTGAAAGTCATCTTCAGACAAGCGATGAACCGGCAGTGAGCCAAAGAAAAGCCGGCGGGAGTCAGACGGATGATGAAAGATCAACTTCGCGATTTCATCGACAGGATCACCGAGACGAACCATGTCTCGGACGAAGACGTGAAGATGCTTCAGGACGAGATCCTGAAGGGCGGCATCACGAGCCGGATCGAGGTCGAATCCCTGCTGTCGCTCGACCGGAGCATCGATGCAGTGGAGAGCTGGGGGACGGCCCTCACCAGGCTCGTGGTTGATTTCGTCGTCTGGCACCGGGCGCCGCACGGCGTGGTGAGCAACGATGATGCATTCTGGCTCGCCACCCTGCTGGAGATCAGCGGCCCGTCACCGAACGCCATGAACATCGCCTATGCCATCCTCGACGAGGCGGGCTATGTGGATGTGGCGCTGCTCGATTTCATCATGCGTGGGCGCCAGCAGGCGAGGCTCTCCCGGATGGCCGCCTGAGGGTTGTACCCTATCTAACGCTAAATGCTGAAAGAGCCCCGCTTCCCCAGGGCACCGATGTGCAGTAACGGAAGTGGGGCCAAATCATTTGGGTGGAGCGTTCGAGGGTTCATGTTCGACAAGATCCTGATTGCCAACCGGGGCGAAATCGCGTGCCGGGTCATCAAGACCGCCCGGCGCATGGGCATCAAGACGGTTGCCGTCTATTCCGATGCCGACCGGGATGCGCTCCACGTGGAGATGGCCGACGAGGCCGTCCATATCGGCCCGGCCGCCGCCGCCCAGTCCTATCTCCTGATCGAGAAGATCATCGAGGCCTGCAAGGCGACCGGCGCCCAGGCGGTCCATCCGGGCTACGGCTTCCTGTCCGAGCGCGAGGCCTTCCCCAAGGCGCTCGCCGAGGCCGGGATCGTCTTCATCGGCCCGAATCCCGTCGCCATCGCGGCCATGGGCGACAAGATCGAGTCGAAGAAGGCGGCCGCGGCCGCCAAGGTCTCGACCGTGCCGGGCTATCTCGGCGTCATCGAGGGGCCCGGACAGGCGGTCAAGATCGCCGACGAGATCGGCTACCCGGTCATGATCAAGGCCTCCGCCGGCGGCGGAGGCAAGGGCATGCGCATAGCCTATTCCGCCGACGAAGTGGCCGAGGGCTTCGCCCGCGCCCAGTCGGAGGCCGCATCCTCCTTCGGCGACGATCGGGTCTTCATCGAGAAGTTCATCACCGATCCGCGCCACATCGAGATCCAGGTGCTCGGCGACAAGCATGGCAACGTGATCTATCTCGGCGAGCGCGAATGCTCGATCCAGCGCCGTAATCAGAAGGTCATCGAGGAGGCGCCGTCGCCGCTCCTCGACGAGGAGACCCGCCGCCTCATGGGCGAGCAGGCGGTCGCTCTCGCCAAGGCGGTCGGCTACGATTCCGCCGGCACGGTGGAGTTCGTCGCTGGCCAGGACAAGTCCTTCTACTTCCTCGAGATGAACACCCGCCTGCAGGTGGAGCATCCGGTGACCGAGATGATCACCGGCATCGACCTCGTGGAGGAAATGATCCGCGTCGCCGCCGGCGAGCCCCTGCGGATCAGGCAGTCCGACGTGAAGCTCCACGGCTGGTCGGTGGAAAGCCGCATCTATGCGGAAGACCCGGTGCGCAGCTTCCTGCCGTCCACGGGCCGTCTCGTCACCTATCGCCCCCCGCAGGAAGGCGAGCAGGACGGCGTGACGGTGCGCAACGACACCGGCGTCTACGAGGGCGGCGAGATCTCGATCTATTACGATCCGATGATCGCCAAGCTTGTGACCCATGCCCCGACCCGCGAGCAGGCGATCCAGGCCCAGGCGACGGCCCTCGACGCCTTCGCGATCGAGGGCATCCGCCACAACATCCCGTTCCTCTCGGCCCTGATGCAGCATCCGCGCTGGCAATCGGGCAAGCTCTCGACCGGCTTCATCGCCGAGGAATTCCCGCAAGGGTTCAAGGCCCCGGCGCCGGAGGGCGAGGTGGCGCTTCACATCGCGGCCGTGGGCGCTGCCATCGATCACATGCTCAACGAGCGCAAGCGCCACATCTCGGGCCAGATGCGGGCCGCCTCCACGGTGAAGTTCGAGCGCGAGCGGGTGGTCCTCCTCGGCCGGGAGCGCCATGAGGTCGTGATCGAGGACATCGAGGGTGGCTTTGCCGTCGTGGCCGACGGCCAGGCCTGGCCGATCGTATCGGACTGGGTGCCCGGCCAGCCGGTCTGGACAGGCACGGTGGGCGGTGAGCCTGTGGCGGTGCAGGTGCGGCCGATCCTCAACGGGGTGGTGCTGTCCCATGCCGGCGCCTCGGCCGAGGTCCGGGTCTACACGAAGCGCGAGGCGGAGCTGGCGGCCCTGATGCCGGAGCGGCTGGAGGCCGACACGGGCAAGCAGTTGCTCTGCCCGATGCCCGGGCTGGTGAAGGCGATCAGCGTGAGCGTCGGCCAGGAGATCAAGGCCGGCGAGCCGCTGTGCATCGTCGAGGCGATGAAGATGGAGAACGTGCTGCGCGCCGAGCGCGACGGCACCATCTCCAAAATTCTCGCCAAGGAAGGCGACAGCCTCGCGGTGGACGCCGTGATCATGGAATTCGCATAATACGGGCGCATTCGGTCGGTACGAGGACTTGGTCGCCAATAAAAACACGGTTCGATCGGCCTCCAGGAGATACAATCCGTCGTCATGGCCGGCCCTGTGCCGGCCATCTCGATTGTGTGAAGCGCGGCGCTCTTCCGATCGAGATCACCGGGACGAGCCCGGTGATGACGTGGGGTGCTGGCTGAACTTCCCGGTCAGGCCGAGCCAACGCAGAAAGCACTTGGACCATGCCTCTCTATTTCGCTTACGGGTCCAACATGGACCAGGCCGCCATGCTCCAGCGCTGCCCGGCTTCGAAGCCGCTCGGTATCGGTCGGCTCATGCGGCACCGCTTCATCATCTTCGATGAAGGCTATGCGTCCGTGGTGCGCGATCCCCAGCGCGCGGTCTGGGGCATGGTCTGGGATCTGGCCCTGGCCGATGTGCCCGCCCTGGACCGCTACGAGAGCCTCTCGACGGGCCTCTATACCAAGGTGATCCAGCCGGTCGTGACGGAGCAGGGGCCGCGCAGGGCGATGGTCTATGTCGGGCGCAGCACCAGGCCGGGCGCGGCGCTTCCGGGCTACATGGAAGGGGTCATCGAGGCCGCCCGGCATGCGGGCCTGCCGGAGGACTACGTCCGCAGCCTGGGCGTTTGGCTGCCCAGGACACAGGCTCCCGCAACGGTCGCGCAGAAACCTGAAGTGCGCCCCCTCTGGAATGCTCCCTCGGGGACGATCCGCCGGCCCCGCTGAGGCGGGCTGAACCTCCGCCATGGGGGCGCGTTGAGTGGCTGAATGGCCGCGTATGCGTATTATCCAGACGCTCGATGAGGACTATGCCGGGCGCCGCACCGACGCCCGCCATGCGCACCGCTGAGGAACGATGGCCGAGAACCGAACCTCCCATGTGCTGATCCATGGACGCGTCCAGGGCGTGAGCTTTCGCGCCTGGACGCAGCATCAGGCGCAACTGCACGGGCTCAAGGGCTGGGTCCGCAACCGGCGGGACGGGACGGTCGAGGCCGTGTTTTCAGGGCCGGGCGACCTCGTCGCGGTGATGCTGAAGGCCTGCCATGAGGGGCCATCCGGCTCGCGGGTGGAGAGGGTCGAGATCCTGGATCGGGGCGAGCCCGAATTCGACGCTGCCCGCCGGTTCGAGATCCGGGGGACGGTTTAGCCCTTCGATGTCCCGGCGGTCTCGATGGGGCCGCCAGCATTCTTCCAGGCGGTGAAGCCGCCTTCCACATGGGCGACGGGGTTCAGCCCCATATCCTGCGCCGTCGCCGTGGAGAGCGCCGAGCGCCAGCCCGCGGCACAGAAGAACACGAAGGTCTTGTCCTGGGCGAAGACCGGTTTGTGATAGGGGCTTTCCGGATCGATCCAGAATTCCAGCATGCCGCGCGGGCAATGGACCGCGCCGGGAACGCGGCCTTCGCGCTCGAGCTCCCGCGGGTCGCGCAGGTCCACGAACACCACATCCTCGCGGCCGTGCAGCGCCAAGGCCTCGCTGACGGGAACCGTCCTGATCTTCGCATTGGCCTCTTCGAGCAATGTCTTGTAGCCACGGCTGATGGTCTGAGGCATGACGGATCATTCTTCCTGTTTGAGCCATCCAACAAACTGGGCAAGATGGAAGCGGAGTCAACCGGAGACGACGGGTGCTGGGTTTCACCAATCTCGACTATGTGGCGCTGGCCTTTTTCCTCATCGCCTGGCTCGGCTATCACGCCGCGCTCGAACTCACGCCGGCCGGGCAGAGAAGCCTGAACAAGATCATGAACCAGTACCGCTATCGCTGGATGGAGCAGATGGTGGTGCGCGAGAACCGGATCGTCGACACCACGATCATGGCGTCCCTGATGAACGGCACCGCATTCTTCGCCTCCACGTCGCTCATCGCCGTCGGCGGCGTGCTGGCCCTGCTGCAATCCACCGACTCGGTGCTGCCTGTCTTTGCCGACCTTCCCTTCGGTCCGCCGCCGACGCGGCTCGCCTGGGACGTGAAGGTGATCGGGCTCGCTGTGGTCTTCGTCTATGCCTTCTTCAAATTCGCCTGGTCTTACCGACTGTTCAACTACATGGTCATCATCGTCGGAGCGGTGCCCGTGCTGAGGGAGGGAAGCCGCGAGGAGGCGCTGGCCGTTGCGCGCCAGGCGGCAGCGATGAACGTGGTGGCCGGCAAGCATTTCAACCGGGGGCAACGGGCCTTCTTCTTCTCGCTGGCCTATCTCGGCTGGTTCGTGAGCGCCTATCTCTTCATCGGTGCGACGGCCGGAATCCTTTTCGTCATGTGGCGGCGCCAGTTCCTGTCGGATGCCCACGATGCAGCGTTGAGCCAGTCCAATGTCTAAGAATGCGATGCCCGAGGAACTGGAGGCCGCGATGCTCGCCCTGCTCAAGGAGCGCGGCCCCGGCAGGACCATCGGCCCGTCCGATGTGGCCCAGGCCATCGGCGGCAACCAGCCGGACGGGTGGGGGCCGCTGATGCAGCCGGTGCGGAAAGTGGCCGTGCGCCTCATGAAGGAGGGGCGCATCGTCATTCTGCGCAAGGGGCGCCCCGTCGATCCCGACGATTTTCGCGGCACCTACCGGCTGGCATTGCCCGCCGAGGCGGAGTCCTGAGGTCCCGGAAACAGGGTCGTGGTGCGGCCCGTCGCGTAATAGCCGAACAGGCCGACCCATTCCTTCGTGGCCAGATCGAGCCGCCGGAGGCCTTCCGAGACGAAGGCGAAGGGGCGATGGTTGTTGCGCCCGCCGCCGGTGCGGAAATCGACCGGGTAGGGCGTGACGGGAAAATCGGCCTTCGCGAACACGCCGACGGCCCGCGGCATGTGCCAGGCGGATGTCACGAGAAGCCAGCGCTCGCCCTCGCGCGGATGGGCCAACTCCCTGGAAAAGACCGCGTTCTCCGAGGTCGTGCGCGAGCGGTCCTCCACCAGGATGCGGCCCGAATCGATGCCGACGCTCTTCAGATAGGCCGCGATGATGGGCGCTTCCGCCGCGCCGTCGCCGAACACGGTGCCGCCTCCGCCCGAGATCAGGATCCGGGCATTAGGATAGCGGTAGGCGAGCTGGATCGTGTCGAGCACGCGCTCCGCCGATTCATTGGAAACGATCATTCCGCGCGCGGCCGAATCCGCGGCCTCGACGGAGCCGCCGAGAAGGATGATGCCGTCCACCGGCCTGCCATCGTTGCGGAAAGGCGGAAACCGCTCTTCCAGCGGAAGCAGGATGTAGCTGGCGATGGGGAGAAGCCCCAGGGCGCCGGTGGCGAGGGTGAAGCCGAGGCTCATCCCGATGCCGAGGCGCCTGAAACGCTTGAAGAGCGCGAGGACCAGCCCCAGCAGGATGAGGCTGATCAGGAGGTTGGACGGCGTGGCGAAGAACCACGCGATTTTCGAGACGTAGTAGAACACGCGCCATCCTCGGTATTCGGCCCATAAGGACCGAGAATCTCCCTCATGTCATCACCGGCCTTGTGCCGGTGATCTCGATCGGAAAAGCACAGCGCTTCTCTTTATCGGGATGGCCGGCACTAGCGCATCGGACGGAAAAGTGGACCCGGTTTTCCGCCCGAACGATGCGCTCTTCAAAGAGTGGAGGATCGGATCCGATCCCAAAAGTGGATTCCACTTTTGGGTCCGATG
>Ga0182742_1004302_pt1 | contig 13015 bp, 21 predicted proteins | sample eDN5th37CBELigMG_FD_128880 | JGI IMG/M metagenome (GOLD analysis project Ga0182742, IMG submission 128880) | Enriched Miracle-Growth compost microbial communities from Emeryville, California, USA - eDNA 5th pass 37_C BE-Lig MG (version 2)... ... | reverse complement strand
TGAGATCAGCGCCATGGGCGAGGGTCAGGCGGAGGATATCAAGGTAGCCCCTGGCGCCGGCGAGCAGGTAGGGACTGTCGTTGATCTCGTCCTTCGCGTTCACATCGGCGCCTGCCTCGATCAGGGCTCTCGCGGTTGCAACGTGGTTGTTCTGGACCGCTGCCATGAGGGCCGTGCGCTGTCGGCTGTCACGGGCGTCCATGTTCGCCCCTTCACCCAGGGCGCGCCTGACGCCGTCTACATCCCCCTGCTCCGCGGCGGCGATGAGTTGCTGGTTGCGCGGCGAAGGGGAACCGGACGAACCAAGACCCGACAGTGTGCTCATCAGCAAGGCTCCCAACACCATGACGGGGAACAACAGTGTCATCGTCGTGCCGTCCACAACACCATACCGACCCGTCCCGGTCCGGGATATTGGCCCGCCACTCAACTTGGGAAGAGCACGCACGATGCGAAGGGCGATTGAACGCGGCATTCCTTACCGAACTCCGAAATGGCCGGGCTGGCGCGAGGCGGTCTGGACCGTCACATCCAGCATCGCCTTCTCGGCGGGTGTGAGGTGCCGGACCGCACCCCTGGGCAGATCGCCCAGCCGCACGCCGCCCACATCGATCCGCACGAGGCGGAGCACGTCCGCCCCGACAGCGTCGAGCAGTCGCCGGATCTGGCGGTTCCTGCCCTCGCTGAGAACAATTTCGAGCCATGCGTTGCGTGCTCCGGCACGGAGCAGGTTGGCCGATTTCGCGACGAGGCGTTCGCCGTCGAGCACCATGCCCGCCTGGAGGCGTTCCAGCATTGCCTCATCCGGCATGCGGTCGATCTGGACGTGATAGACCTTCTCGACATTCGACGCGGGATCCAGCACACGCTGCGCCCAGCGGGTGTCGTTGGTCATGAGCAGCAGGCCCTCGCTCGCCTTGTCGAGCCGTCCCACGGGCGCGACGAACGGAAGTTCGATGCCTTCCAGGCAGTCGTAGACTGTCGCCCGCTCCTGCGGATAGTCGCGGGTCGTGACCAGGCCGCGTGGCTTGTTGAGCATCAGGTACACCTTGCGCTCGGCTAAGACCGGCTCGCCATCGACAGTGATGCGGGCCCGTCCGGGATCGACGCGAGCTGCCGCGTTGCGGATAACCCGGCCGTCGACGCGCACCCGTCCCTCCATGATCAGGGCTTCGGCTTGTGTGCGTGAGCAGAACCCGAGCTTTGACAGGGCGCGTGGCAGGCTGACCACGGCGCCGTTCGGACGCCGCGTCCCACCCGCGCCCCGCAATCGGAGCGGTGGTTTCATGGTCTCAGTCGGCCCTCACACGGCAGGCGATAGGATCAGACGACGGAGACCGGCATTGCCGAGCAGCCAACACGCCCCGCCCGGCCCAAGCAGGTGTTTGATCGAATCGAGGACCTCCGTGTCGGGATGAAAGTGCCTTGCTGGTTTATCGAGATCCGTCAAAGCCTGATCCGGCATGGAGGCTGGGTGCAATCTATCTCGCTCCTGTGTGTCTCTGGTGGCGACGCGTTCTTGCAGGCTTCGGGCTCGCAATGCAACGAGCATCCGACATGCCGACCTCCTATCCGGCCGCTGACAGCGGCTCCGTTTCCCCGACCCCGTTCGCCGGCCTTAGGGGTGGGAGCCACGGCTTGCATTCGCAGGCAAGAGGGCTACCTTGAGGGTGTCATGATCAAGCTTGTGAAATCTCTTCGGTTTTTAGCGCACGCGGGCCGCCTCCAAGCAGGCATGTAAGCCCCAGCAGCCGGCTTGACCCGCTCGGGTCGCCGGCGCTCCGGGGCATCCAATCTCTCTCGCACATTCATTAGGCAGTCGCATGCGCCTTCCAGGCGCCTGTTGGCTTGCCACGTCCGTCTGCCCTGCGGGAGCGCACGTCTGCGCGCCCGCCGGTTGACCGTCTTGAGGAGGCTTTATGAACACGCAACACGCGCTCCCCCCGATCACCCTCGCGGCCAACGACTACAACCGCCTGCTGTTCACGGCGATGTTCCGGCAGAAGCCGGGGCGCCGGAAGGCCAATTTCCTGCTTGAGGAATTGCGCCGCGCCAAGGTCTGTCATCCGGCCGCCCTGCCCGAGGATGTCGTCTCGACGAACTGCCGCGTGATCTACCGCGTCGACGACGAGGCGAAGTCGCGTGCGCACCTGCTCGTCCATCCCGAAGACCTGATCTGGCCTGGCGCGGAGATCTCGGTGACCACACCCCTGGGAGCAGCGCTCCTGGGCCTGCGCGTCGGCAACCGCATGCCGTTCGTGGAGGCAGATGGCCACGTTCACGAGGTGTTCGTGGAGGGCATCGGCCTCCGCTTCCTTGACGACAGCTCGACGGTTACCCGCGCCCCTGATGTCTTCGCCTGGTCCTAAGGCATGTGGAGGATACGATGATCAAGCAGGAGATCCTTCCGCCGGTAACGATCTCGACGGGCGACTATGACCGTCTCGCCTTTTTGGCGACGTTCGGCTTGAACTTTCAGCAGGATCGCCCGAGTGCGGCGATGCTCGCCAACGAGCTGGTCCGCGCGACGGTCCTGGCGCCCCGTGACACTCCGCCGTCCGTGGCCATGATGCATTCGCGGCTGGAGTTTCGCGACGACGTCACCTGGGATGTTCGGGGCGCCACGCTGGTCTACCCTGACGAGGACGATGGCGAGCCGGACAGGGTTTCGGTGCTGTCGCCGGAAGGCGCGGCGCTGATCGGCCTCGGCGAGGGGCAGTCGATCACGTGGCGTACGCCCAAGGGATGGCGCAGCCTGACGCTGCTGCGCGTCCTCTACCAGCCGCACGACTTCGTCGATCCTTGGAGGGAACTGTCGTGATGAACCAGGAACTTATTTCCGTCGAGCTCATCCTGGCCTGTTACCTGGTTTACCGGGTCGCCATTCACTCGGGAGCCCGACACACCTCTGGCGAGCGCAAGGTTCGGAAGTGAAGGTTCGGTGGCTCGCCCGGAGCCGTGTCACCATCGGGGGCAGGAGGATGAAGTGAACAGAGCGTGTTCGGGCCATTTGCCCAACAGGAGCATGACCGGAGGCCAGCGGGAGCCTGTGTGCTGCCTCTGTCATCCCTCGGAGCCGGCGATGGAGCGTGTGATGCGCTCGGTCGCCTTTGCGCTCATGGTGCTCGGCACGGCCGCCGGACTATGGGAGCACTGGCTTGCTTGAAGGACCGCAAAGCCGTGGCGCAGTTGCGCCGTGGAGGCCGGACCACCAGTGGTGCTGCCGGCTCCAACGGCGCCTCAGGCGACCTCCGTCGTCCGGCGCAGAATGGCCTCGACGATGCTGTCCAGGCTCGGGGCGGCGGCGACCACCACCTGGCGGAAACCGGCCGGCTTGAGCGCCTCCGCCACTTGAAGGCTGATCGCAAACGCTGTCATGCGGGCGCAGGCCTCCACGAGGCCCGACGCAACAACCAGGCTGCAGAACACTGCCGCCGTCCGGGCGGACAGGAACACAGCCCCGTCGATGCGGTTCCAGGAGATCTCGTACAGGGTCCATGCACTCAGCCGCTCCACCGGACTGGCGCGGTAGACGGTCACCCGGTCGACCGCGAACCCAGCCGGGAACAAGCCGGCCGCCAGGTCGAGTGAGATGTCGCGGCCGCTGAGGTAGAGCAACCGCCCCGCGCGCGGATCGACCTTTTGGCGGACATGGGCCATCAGGTTCTCCGCGGTACCGCCCGCGGCCTGCACGTTCGGGAACCCGGCGGTCTGCAGCGGCGCCGCCGTGGCCGGCCCGACGGCGAAGACAGGCAGGTCACGGCGCGCCCCCGGGATCTTGAGCAGTTCGTGCGAGGCATTGGCGGAGGTAAGCAGAATCGCCTGCGGCCCGGCCAGCACGGCCGGAGCCCACGGCACCGGCATGATCCTCAGCAATGGCTCGCCGAGCCACTCGATGCCACGTGCCTTGAGCACGGTCCCGAGTTCCTCCGATTGCCCCTGCGGGCGCGTGAGCAGAACCCGCATCAACGCCTCCCCTCATTCAAGAGACCTGGCCACGGCGTCCCCAGCGGCACGAAGGCGCCGGTCACCCGCGGACCAACAGCCTGGACCTCGACGCATGCATCCGCCGACCCGTCGGCTCCAAGCAGCGGCATGCGGTCCCCGGCACGCACGCCCAGGAGGGACAACCCAGCCGGGGTCAGGACCGACAGCTCGGCGGGCGGCCACATCCGGTCGTCCGGGTGGATCAGCATGCGCTTTTCCGGTGTGTCCTCGTCACCGAGGCGATAGGTCACGAACGTATCCAGGGCGACGACGTCGTCCTGGAGCTCGTCCGGTGCGCACAGCCTGGCTCGGCGCAATTCGTGCAACAGGTGGGCCGCAAGCGGGTGCGCCTGTTCGGCAAGGCGCTCTGCTGTATGCAGCAACCGACGATGGTCGCGCACCGTGACGGTGATGGCGGGCAGATCGACGATCATGGCGTTCCTCCTCGTCCCAGGCAATTCGGCAGCCTACCGGTTCAAAGGACTGTCGACGGGCGAGGACGGGCACCCGACCGGGAGGATCGCCGTGGCCGCAATCTCCACGATGGCGGCCGGTTCGACGAGTGCGGAGACCTCGACCAGCACCATTGCGGGATAGTGACTGCCCATGATCTCGCGGTAGACCACGCCGAGCTCCCTGAGCAGGGCCCGGTAGTGCTCGATGTCGAGCACGTACCAGGTCATCTGCGCGATGTGCTCGGGCGTGCCGCCCGCCTCGGCGAGGACCGTGCGCACGTTCCGCAGCGCCTGGCGCGCCTGGGCCACCAGGCCGACGGAGGTGATCCTCCCTGCGTTGTCGGTGGCGATCTGCCCGCCCACGAACACGAACGTGCCGGTGCCGGCCATGGCATGCGAATAGCCGCGGGGGCTCGGCCATTTGGGCGGATTGATCTCGCGCAGCGGGGTCGAGAGAGGCGGCGGAACGATGGTCATGGTGTCCTCCTGCTCGGCTCCACGACAGGGGCAGAGCCGTGATGATCCGAAATGCAGCCAAGAGGTGTCCCCGGGACGGCGGTCTATCGGCCGCCGCCCGCGGGGTTCAGGATCCTGTTTTCAGGAACACCATCGCGGCCGGATCGTCGCTCCTGGAGGCGGGAGCGAAGGTCGGAGGCAGCGTGAACGCGGCCCGATGCACCTCGGGCGTGTAGTAGCGGGTCCGGCCCTGCAGCACGCTGAAGCGCCTCCGCAGAACGTCGGTCGATGGACGCAGCGCATCGCTGGAGTCACCCGCCGCCACGAGCGCAAGCATGCCGCCTGCGTAGGTCGGCACCGGCGCAAGATAGGGCCGCACTCCGCCGGAGGATCCGGACAGGCGTTGGCACACCATCTCCAGCTTGTCCGGCTGAAAGAACGGCGCCCCACTCTGCACGACGATCATCCCGCCGGGACGAAGGCGCCGCCGGCACGCCTTGTAGAACTCTGCCGTGAAGAGCGGCTCCCCCGGCCCCATCGGGTCGGTCGAGTCGATGATGATGACGTCAAACATGGCCTTGGTCTCGGCGACGTAGCGCGTGCCGTCCATGACGAGCACGTTCGCGCGTGGATCGTCGAAGGCCCCCTCCGACACTTCGGGGAGGAAGCGGCGCGAGAGATCAATCATCTCGCCATCCAGCTCGACCAGCGTCGCGCTCTCGACCGGATGCTTGAGCACCTCCTTGAGCGTTCCGCCGTCGCCGCCGCCGATGATGAGCACGTCCCGCGCGGAACCATGCGCCATCAGCGGCACGTGCGCGATCATCTCGTGATAGATGTGGTTGTCGCGTTCCGTCAGCTGCACGATGCCGTCGAGCACGAGAACCTTGCCGAAGGTGGCGTTCTCGAAGATCAAAACATCCTGGAACTCGGTCCGCCAGTGATAGAGGACGCTTTCCACCGAGAGCATCTGCTTGTGGTGCTCGTAAAGCTTCTCCTGGAACCAGTTCATAGGATCACCCCACGCTTGTGCTCGGCGAGCGTGACGTGCCCCGGCAGGAACGCGCCCTTGAGGACCTCGATGGCCTTGTGTGGTTGCGCGGCGCCGCACATGAAAATGTCGACGGCCGCATAGGAGATCTCGGGCCAGGTGTGGATGGAGATGTGGCTCTCCGCGAGCACCGCGACGCCGGAGATGCCGCCGTTCGGCGAGAAATGGTGGAGGTCGATGTTGAGCAGCGTCGCGCCCGCACGGGCAGCCGCGTCGCGCAGCGCCTGTTCGACCAATTGCAGGTCGTCCAGGTTCGATGCATGCCAGAGATCGACGATCAGATGCGTTCCCGCGAACAGCATGCCGTCGCGTTGGATGAAATGGTCGAGGCGGCCATCGTTGGCCGGCGCAGGGATTGAGGGAACGATTGCGAGGGGTGGGGTCCGGTCAGCATGCCGCGGGCATCCCTCAAATCCGTGGGCGGGCGGGCGCGGGTCGGGGGTGGCAATTACGCTGAGACGGTTGGTTTCGGGCATTCAGTTCTCCGTTGGCAGATTTCTGCCGGTTGCAAGGCAAGGGTGGGCCACGCGGCCGATGAAGACCGCATGGCGTCTTGTTGATATGGACTGCACACGGCATGCGCGCTTACGCGGGCTGGAGCTCCGCGGCGGTTGGCTCGCGCACCTGCAGCACCGTCAGCCTTTTCAAGACGCCTGTGCGCGTGGTCCAATCAATCGACTTGCCGACGGGCAGCCCGATCAGCGCCGTGCCGATGGGCGTGAGCACCGAGATGCGTCCCTTCGCGATGTCGGCTTCGTTCGGGTAGACGAGGGTCACCGTCTGCACGCGGCCAGTCATGTCGTCGCGGAATTCGACCGTGCAGCCCATGCACACCGTGTCGGCGGGCTGGCGTCCTGCGGCCAGAACATGGGCACGGACGAGTTCGTCCATCAGTTCGGCCGCGACCTCGGGCATGGTATGCGCGGCCGCGTTGGCGAGCACCGACAGCTTCTCGTGATCGGCTGCGGTCAGGGTGATGCGCGGCTTCGCGCCGCCGGCCTTCTTTGTCATCTCTGGTCTCCTGTTCGGGTGGGAACGCCGGCGCAGCTCATGCGGCGCTCGGTCCGGGATCATCGTCATCGCCTTGGGGCGGGTCGGGGAGCCGCTCCGGCGCGGGTCGGCTCCGCGGCATCAGGCGGACCACCTTTCCATCCGGCTCCTCCGCTCCGTGCGGCTCAGGCTTGGACAGCGGCTCATTCGGGGGCTGAGGCATGCCACGGCCTCCTTTTGTGCAGGATGGTTGAGGGTTGGGTCATCTGCGTCAGACGTTCGGGAGCAATCGGCTCCGGACACGCCATTTCCGCCGGCAACCCGGGCTCCGCGCCCTCCGGGGATCGGTTGTGCTCCGCTTGGCGGAACATGGGTTGGAAGAAGCGTTGAAGCATACCGCCACACCGGATGCCTCGGCAGCCGGCCTCACAAGATGTCCGAAGGTTTGGGAATCCTGCACTGCCCCGAACTCGGGGCGCGAATGCGCGTCGAGCCCGGGGCTACTTGCCCGCGATAAGGTTGCCTGCACGCAGCAGGCCGCGACGGAATTGTGCGAAGCTCAACATGATGCCTGTAAGCTGGTGCACATTGCCCCGTTTGTCAAATCGCTGGCGTGCTGTGTGTCGGAATGCCCTGGCTCGGGCCCGCCGGGCTCCCGCCACGTGTTGCTCGTAAGCACGACATGGATCGCCTCCGCGTCCTTCGCCGACCTGAGGCGCGCGGCAACCTCACGGTCACGCAGTCGCCGTGCCGCGCAGGCCAAAGCCCGCAGATGCGTGGGCTCATCCCCTTCTGGGCTCAGCAGCAGGAACACGAGATCGGCTGGGATGTTGTCGGTGGCGCCGAAGTCCTGCGCCGGCTTGAGACGCGCGAAAGCGCCGATGGGCCGGTCGAGGCCGGGGATTGCGGCGTGAGGGATCGCCACGCCGCGCCCAAAGCCGAAGGTGGACGCCTCACCGCGCTCCAGAACCGCACGGCAGACAACATCGCAATCCATGGCGGCTTCCGCCGTCGCGAGGCGAACGAGTTCGCCAACAACCTGCCGGACGTCACGGGCACGCAGGCGCGGAGCCACGCGTGCCGGAGAAATCAAGGATGCCATCATGGTGGGTGCCATCGTCACCGTCGGCCGGATCCTAGGCCGCCTCATGTTTTCAGGAACAGGACAGGTTCGCTCGCCCCGGGCGGCATGCCGCCGCCGCGGGCCTAACGGCCCGTTTGCAGAAGTCCTTTCCGGAACAGCATGCGCTGCATGAGAAAGCGTGTGTTCATGGCATTATGGCAACGCTTATCGGCAACGTAAGTTCAAGCTCGCGCCGGAGGCTATCCCTAAGGGCCATTGCACCCCGCGTCCGCCGGCATGGGCTCCACGGCTTGAACAGCCGCCTATTGCGTTTATCTTGGGGATATCATGCCGACACCCGCCACAACACTTTGCATTGCCGCGCAGGCCACCCGCCACGCCTCAAGCGCCTGAGCCGGGGCAAGACGCCTGTCTTGCGCCCGGGAGCTTTCACCAAGCAGCAAGCACGAACCAGCCGACGATCAGCGACCGTGTCCTGTTCGCGGCTGCCCGCAACATGCGCTCAGGCATCCGGTCCGCCTGGCTGATGATATTCTTTTCAGGAGTATGAGGTGTCCGCGTCTCTCGTTGTCCCGACTGTTTCCGCACTTGATCATGAACGGCTTCGGAGGATAGCCTCGGTCGGCATGCGGATCCGCAGGGCGCCACCATCGGCGCAGTTCCTCGCGTCTGAACTCGGACGGGCCCGAGTGGTCGACCCTGCCAGCCTTCCTCAGAATGTGGTGTCCATGCATTCGGTCGTCGATTTCCGCGACGGGATCACCGAGCAGATCCGCCGCGGGATGCTGGTTTATCCAGGAGAGGAGGATGCAGGCGCGGAGCGCATTTCGGTGCTGTCGCCATTGGGCGCTGCTTTGATCGGCCTGGCGGAGGGGCAATCGTTCCAATGGCGCAGCGCCACGGGTGTACGGCGGACGCTGCAGGTCATCCGTGTCGTGCATCAGCCTGAACGCGCGAGCGCGGACGAGAAGCGCCATGCGAGAGCAGCCCATGCGCCGACGCAGAGCGAACTGATGCGGACCACACGCTAGCATCGCGCCGGGCCGGAGAGGTGTTCTCCGGCCCGGCGATGTCCTCAAACATGCGCCGGGGCCGGCGCCTGAACCCGCTTGCTGTCGGCCACCCGTTGCTTCCTCCGGAGCAGTTGCCGGCCGATCTTGGCGAGCGCCTGGTCAAAGGCCTTATGGCAGTCCGTGGCCGAGGCTTCGGCGACGATCACCTTCAGATTGCCGACCTGCACGTTGATGGTGCAGCAGTACCAATGCCCGTCGCGCGTGAACCCCACAGTCGCATGGTTCAGATGCCCGAAGTAGGTGTCGGCAACATGCAGGAGCTCGTCCTGGACCTTGCGCGGCAACGCCTCGCCAAGATCGATGTTGGAGCCGTTGATCCTGATCGGATCGGGTGTGGCGTTCTGCTTCATAAGTGCCTCCTTCATAGGCTTGCTGGATGGGAGCTCCTGATGGCGTGCATCTCATCAGGGGACTCGGGAGCGTGTGGCGTGCCGGGTTTGGCCGATTTGTCGTTTCCGTAGGAACACCAAGGGCACCGGGCCGCGGCCCTTGGTAGATTGCGCTTGCAGATCCTGCAGACGTCCCGTCGGGCGCGCCTCAGCATCATCGTTCTCCTTTCGCGGGCTTCTGCCCGGCAAAGCCGTTGTCGTGGTTGGTGTGCGGGAGGGTGGTCAGGACGGCCGCAGCCGTGTCATCGGCCTCTTCCGTCGAAGAGCGTGTGGGTTGCGGCGACCCGGGCCATCACGATCAGCGTGAGGGACGCGAAGAGTCCCAGGACACTGATCGACGCCGCGTAGCCGAATGCTTCGCCCAGCCGCTCCCAGAAGATGAGTTGCGCGAGCGTCAGGACAAAGAAGGTTGCAAGGATGACAATGGACATGACCTCACCATGCGGCGGTCTCGGCGAGACGGCCGCTCATCGTGATTGGATTGTGATTGCAGAAACCCGTGTGCGCCGGATCAATCCACGCGGTGCATGGCGCTGGTATTATGGGTGGTCGGGTTCTGCCGTGTACCGATCATCCCCGGACTGTAAGCGTCCGGGGCTCAGGCTCCCGTCTTCAGACGGCCTGCGCGGAAAGCGGAGATGGTACGGGTCGTGGGCATGACGTCATCAATGTCGGTTGCACCGGGATCATTGTCAAGGGTATCGCCCGCGTCAGAAGGCGCGGTTTGACAAAGCGCCCAGGCAGCCTAAGCTCGCTGTGTCATGGTGCCGTTTCTCAGACATCATCGCGGCCGCTGCCGCGCCGGAACCCTGGTCGCAGGACGCTAGCCCCGCGTCCGCCGTGCGGGCACGCGGACCCGGGGTAAGGAAGACCGTCAAAACATCAAGTCGGATTGGGATGTGGGCGCGCACACGTTCCGGCGCGGCCGCGTGGTGGCATTGCACTTGCGGAGACGTCGGTCACCGAAAGGTGCCCCCGCGAGCCGAGGTGTGCGTTTCGGCAGGGCATCATGAGCAAAGAATCGAAGAAGAGATCCTTGAGTTATCGGGTAACGACACCTGAGGAGCGCGCCCGGCGCGATGCCGAGACCGAGCGGCGGTCCGCGCACATCATAGCGTTAAAGGCGCGAGGCCTGAACTACGCCACCATCGCGATCCGCTTGGGCCTGAGCGCCAGCACCGTAAGCCGCCTTGCGCGCGAATACGTCGAGCAAGCGCACGATTAGATTCAGGCCAGCCTCAACCGACGCCGCATGTGTGAGAGGAGAGCAAAATGTCCAGTCATGCCCAACGCTTCACAAGCCTGCGCAACGAGGCATCCCCGCTGAACAACGTTGAAGCCTTGGCCCGTGAGCTGTTCGAGCGCGCCTGCCGCGACGACAGCTTCGATGAGCTCAAGCGGCGCGCCGCGTTCAACCGGCAGGACGCCGGCCGCCTCAGGCACTGGATGAGGGCCGCACAGGCGGCGGCCGGGGCTCCCCGTCGCTCCTGACGGCCTCGGCTTGCATTCGCGGATCTTCTACTTACCTTAAGGGTATCATGAATACGCTGCGTCACTTCTCCCATCATTGCGCGGGGCGCCTCCTCCCAGGCTGCTGAACCCCGAAGGCCGGCCTGCCCATCGCGGCGGACCGCTCTTCGGGGTCATGACGACTCCTGAACCATCCTCTGACCCATCGCGCCCTTTCAGGGGCCGGCGCGGCATGCGCCCCATCAGGATCGTCCTTCAGCCTTTGGCATGCTGCGCCGCGTGGGAGGAGACAACATGACTGCACGCCATCACCGCTTGACCGAGCCGCTGACGCCGCACCGGCTGCTGTCCCTGGCCCTTGGCCAATCGCCCGTGCTGGACGATGGCGGCCGCATCGCGCTCATGCCGTGGCGCCTGCGGCGGAAAGCCCTGGGCCGCTCGACGCCGAACCGACCCCAAGATCAGGACCGCAGGCCGCAGCACCCACCCGCGGGCGCGGTGCCATCCCCGCTTACCGTCGCAGACGTGATGACGCGCGACGTGGTCTCCGTCTCGACGGCCACCCCGGTGACCGAGATCGCCAATGTGCTGGCGGGCAAGAGGATCAGCGCTGTGCCGGTGGTCGGCGCCGACGGAAGTCTGCTTGGCATCGTCAGCGAGAGCGGTCTGATCCGGCGGGCCGAGATCGGAACGGAGCGCCGACGCTCCTGGTGGCGCAAGGTCTTTGTCGACATCAGCGCAGAGGCATCCGACTACGTCCGGGCCCATGGTCGCAAGGCGCATCACGTCATGACACCGCAGGTGGTCACGACCACCGAGGACATGACGCTCGCGGACGTCGCCGCTGTCATGGAGAAACGGCGGCTCAAGCGGCTGCCCGTCGTGCGCGGAAAGCGTCTTGTCGGCATCGTCAGCCGCAGCGATCTCGTCAGGGCGGTCGCGCGCCACCGCGCCCCAATGTTTGCGGATCCTCCCACGGATGATGCCATCCTGCGGGACCTGATGGCCCAGGTAGAGGTTGTGACGCCCTCCTACCGGCTCATCAACGTCTCGGTGCATCGCGGCAACGTAGACATCGCCGGGCTCGTGGACTCGGCGTCCGAACGCGCGGCGATCCTCGTCGCGGCCGAGAACACGCCAGGCGTCCGCTCGATCCAGGATCGCCTGATCCTGCGGCCCCGCTCCGTTTCCTGAACCAGGGAGGTCAGTGCGATGACGCGACCCCGTGCCATCCTGAATGCCGCCGTCCTGTTCGTCGGCGTCTGCCTGATGCTCGGAGTTCCTGGAGCGATGATGATCGATTCCGGCGAGGTCCTCGCGATCTATGCCGCCGCGGTCCTCGGCTTCGCCACGTGGGTGTCCCGGGAGACTTACCAGGGCTCCCGCACAGCGCCGGCTCCCTCCGGAGCTCGCTGAACATAGGGATGGGGCTCGTGAGCCTTTGCCCCTCGACCTCGTTCGCGCCGGATCAGCCATTGCCGGCGTCAAGCCACGGAACGGGTCCGGCCGCCGTGGTGGTGCGGGAGGTCGCAGCGAAGGCATGGGTCCCGAGCGGGAGGGGGAACCCGAAGCCGGACGGCGGGTTCCCCCTCAAGGCCAAGCTTCCTCCGCCTGCGGTGTAAGCTTGGCCGACGGACGAGGTGACTGTGACCAGTGAACGTTACGCCATCGGACTCACCCGCGCCTTTGGCGGCGCGATCATCTTCGGCCTCCCGCTGCTGATGACCATGGAGATGTGGTCGCTCGGCTTTTCGATGGGACGTGGCCGGCTGCTGCTGCTCGTAGGCTTCACCCTCGCGGTCCTGGTGGGACTCTCCTACTTCTCCGGCTTCGAGAAGACCTTCAGCCTGAAGGAGGACGCGATGGACGCGTTCGCCGCCTTTGGCGTCGGCGTGATCACATGGGCATGTCACGTTAACCCAAGGATGGTGAGAGGCTGAACCGCGCCGAGTTTTCCGGAGGCTGATGGGCTTGGATTCTACGCGGCCATCGGTGTGACCTCAAGCTTCGCATAGTAGGCCGCTTCCGCCTCGGCGGGCGGAATGCTGCCGATGGGCTCG
>Ga0182742_1004301_pt1 | contig 13015 bp, 5 predicted proteins | sample eDN5th37CBELigMG_FD_128880 | JGI IMG/M metagenome (GOLD analysis project Ga0182742, IMG submission 128880) | Enriched Miracle-Growth compost microbial communities from Emeryville, California, USA - eDNA 5th pass 37_C BE-Lig MG (version 2)... ... | reverse complement strand
GTGCTGACTACGGCAGACGCATCCAAGTACCAGGGCGTTGAAGAGTTCTGGCAGATCGGCGCTGCAACCGCAGTGACCAACCTGGCTGAAGGCTCGGCTGCAGGCTTCCGCGATATCGAAGCCACAGACCTGGACGTGACGGCTGCAGCTGCTGCTACCTCCGCCACCGTGGCCCTGGACAACGTTGACGACGAATCGACCCTGACCATCGCTGGCGCAGCGCTGGCTGGCGTGACGATCGCCGGTACCGTGGTTGACGCTGGCGAAGATGGTGTTGATCACATCGACGTCGAAATCACGGCAGGCAAGAACGTTCAGACCGTTACGGTGAACACCGCGGTCAACGCAATCGTGGAAGTGAATGGCGACAAGGTCACGACCATCGATGCATCGGCTTCGACCGGCGACCTCATCATCAGCGGCGATGCCAATAACGTCACGACCGTCACGACCGGTTCGGGCGACGACATCATCGTTCTGGAAGAAGCCCTGAACCTGAACAGCAAGATCGACGGCGGCGAAGGCAACGACACCGTGGTGCTGCTTGCTGACGGCCAGTTCGGCGCTCAGCAGTACGACGTCCTGAACCAGCTGACCAACATCGAAACGCTCGCCTTCGGCCAGGCCGTTACGGTCGACGCTTCGAAGCTGGTCGACTTCAAGGACCTGCAATTCTGGGAAGATGCCAGCACCGTCAACAACCTGGCAGCCGATCAGACGGTTACCACCGTTGACGTCGCCGACATCACGCTGAGCAACGCAGCAGCCACGGTCAATGTGGCAGTAATGGACGACGCCTCGGAAATCTTCGGTGAAGATGACGGCGACACCGTAACGACCCTGAACGTCACGGTTGGCGCAAACAAGGTCGACGGCGGCACGCTGGTTGTATCGGGCGACGCTGGTTTGGTCTTCGACAACACCGCTGGTCGTACCTTCGAAACCATCGACCTGTCCGACCTGACCGGCGACAGCACCCTGACGGGCGCTGACACCGTGGAAACCTTCATCCTGGGCGCAGGCATCGATTCCCTGACTGTCAATTCCACCTATGGTGCAATGGACATCATCGAAGGCTTCGACAGCGTTGTTGGCGCTAGCGAGGAAGACGTCGCCGACGTCCTGGTGGGCATTACCGGTAACGTTACCAACCTGACCGACAGCTTCGCTTCGCTGAACGCAGCATTTGCTGCCGCAGCCGAAGTCGACGCTGAATACGTTGCGTTCCAGTTCGGTGGCAACACCTACGTGTTCGGCAACAGCGGTGACGTTGACGGCTACGACGACGCTGACTTCGCTGTTCAGATCGTCGGCCTGCACGACCTGTCGGCTGCCAACGAAGCCTACGCTGTCTAATAAAGACAGCTCTTTGCCAAGCGTCGTAGTCTGGTAAAGACGGTTTTTAGAAAGGAAACAAACCCCGGCCCGCTTTCACGGGGGCCGGGAGATTATCCAGAACACGCGTCGGCTCTACCCGGCACGTTCTGCAGCGGCTGTCGAATGCAACGGATTTTTCCGATTGCTGAGTTTCAGCGCAAATGGAATGACGTGTTGAGTCGATCGATGAAAGCCTCACGGTTTTGAACTGTGAGGCTTTTTTACGTTGGGCCGGACTTGCAGGACGGGCTCGAAGGCCCAGTGCTGAAATTGCCAGGCTGCCTACAGCCGATTTTTCAGAAACCTTCCCGTGCAGGAAGGGGTCTGGTATATCTGTATCGCAGCGTCGAATCCAAGAGACTATAAAAATGAGCGAAGCCTGGAACGAGGGTTACTTTACCGACGTGGGGTACACCTACGGCTATTACCGCGAACTGAACCCCGTGTTCCAGCGGTTCTGCCTGCTGTTGCGTGGCCTGAACCTCCTGCCAGCAAGTGCCGGCGACCAACATTGCGAACTGGGTTTCGGCCAGGGAGTCTCGGTCAATATCCATGCCGCTGCCAATCCGGGCACGTATATCGGTACGGATTTCAATCCTGGGCAGACGGCTCATGCGAACAGCCTGGCAAGGGCGTCGGGCAACAATGCATTATTGGTCGACGACAGTTTCGAACAACTGCTTGAGCGTCCCGGCCTGCCGCAGTTCGACAGTATCAGTCTGCACGGAATCTGGACGTGGGTCAGTCTTGATAACCAGAAGATCATCGTCGAATTTGCAAGACGCCACCTGAAACCAGGGGGCGTTTTCTATGTCAGCTACAACTGTTTTCCGGGATGGGCGCCTGCATACCCATTGCGCCAGCTGTTTTCCCTGCATGACCGCTTTGCCGGGTCGTCTCCTGTCGCCGAAAACAGGGTGGACGCGGCATTGACGTTCACGCAGAGCCTGCTCGAGGCGGCCCCTGGATATATGAAGGCGGTGCCGGGCCTGCCGGCCAGGCTGAAGAAGATCATGGAGCAGGACAGGCGATACCTGGCCCACGAGTATTTCAACCGTGAGTGGAACTGCATGTACTTCACGGATGTAGCCGACGCCCTGGAGCCCGCCAAACTGGAGTTTGCCGGCACGGCAGTACCCTTTGACGCGGTGGACGCCGTCAACCTGACGGCAGAGGGCAGCGCCTTTCTGAAGACCATCCAGCATCCCCTCATGCGGGAACAGGCTCGCGACTACTTCGTCAACCAGCAGTTCCGCAAGGATCTGTATGTGCGAGGGGCCATCCGCCTCACCCCTGCCGAGCAGGCCCAGCAATGGCTTGACTCTCGCTTCGTGCTGCTGGTGCCGGCGGACGAGGTGCCTCTCAAGTTCAAGGCGGCCCTGGGCGAAGCGACGCTGCAGGAATCCATTTATCGCCCGGTGATAGCGGCACTGGCCGAGGGCGACCATGTTCCGAAGACGCTGCGCCAGCTTGTGGCCTCGCTGCCCGATATGGGCTTTGTCCAGCTGCAGCAGGCAGTCACGCTGCTCGTCGGCATGGGTGTGGTGGCGCCGTGCCAGGACGACGCGGCAGCCAGCCAGGCGAGGAAAAAGTGCGAAGCGCTGAACCGCCATATTTGCGGCCGCGCCGCTTATTCCGGCGACATCGAGACACTGGCCAGCCCTGTGACGGGTGGCGGCGTTTCTGTCAGCCGTATGCAGCAGCTCTTCCTTCTGGCCCTGGCGGCAAACAGAAAACAGCCGCAGGAATGGGCACAGCAGGCCTGGCGGATCATAGGGGGCCAGGGCCACAGGCTTTCCAGGGACGGTGTCGTGCTCGAGACTGCCGAAGCCAATCTGGCAGAGCTGACTGACCGGGCCGCCGAGTTCGCGACCAGGCGGCTGCCCATTCTCAAGGCGCTGCAGCTCGTATGAAGGGTTTCCGGATCGCCGGCCTGCTGAAAGCCGCATGCGAACCGGGAAAGGCATATTGCAACAAGCCGGTGGGACAGGAGTCTCCCGCGCAAGTATCGGGTGTGAAGCCCACCAGGATGTAGAGTTTTGGACAAGGTACAGATCGTCGACCTCGCGTTGACCACAGGAATGCGTTGCGGACTGGATGGAGCTACGGCAAGTTGCCGATGGACGGGGTTCTCGTCTCAGCCGTTGGGCGACGGCGTGCTGCAGCGTTTCCGCAGAAATACCGCCGAGCTCTGTCTTTCGCAGTCTTTTACCGGCCTCGAAAGCCTGAGCTGGCCGGAAGGTTTGCTTGTGGATGACCGCCATGCAGACAATCTGGCCAGCTGGGGTGTCGCTCTGACCGTTCTCTTCCAGCGTCTGGCTCGCGATCCTGTGGGCCCGGGGAGGGTGATGGCCATCGATGGGGCGGGGGCTCATGTCGCCATATCGTGGGAACGTGAACACGTCTTCAGGAGCGCCATGCAGATGGCACTGAGGCATGTTCTTCTGTGGCTGCAGCCGCCGCAGAATGCCCGGGCCCAGGCGAACCAGCTCAGGATAAACCTGCAGCGGTGGCTGGAGACTGCGCAGGCAGGAGCATTGTCACCCAATTCCTTCCGCTTTGCGCTCGCAGCCAGGCAACGCTCCATTCCGGTGCAGATATCGAGCGGTGTCCTGAGGTTTGGCTGGGGCATCCAGGCCGAGCGCATGGACAGCAGCTTTACGGGAAGGACGAGCAATCTTGCCACGCGCCTCGCCCGCAACAAGGCCGCTACCAACCGCGTGCTTCGCGATGGCGGCGTACCGGTGCCGGCCTGTGCCGTCGTTCCCGACTACGAGACGGCGCTCGGCTTCGCGCAGCGCATAGGCTGGCCCGTGGTCATCAAGCCATCCAATCAGGACCAGGGCAGAGGCGTGACGCCTGGCATTCATGACGGCGCGGCGTTGCAGCGTGCCTTCGACATTGCCGCAGGCTTCAGTCCGGGAGCCGTGATCGTGGAAAAGCATGTGCTTGGTAACGATCATCGCATGCTGGTGGTCGGCGGCCGTCTGATCATGTCCATACGACGCGTCCCCGGCGGAGTGACTGGAAACGGGCAGGACAGCATAGAGCGCCTGGTGGATGAGGTTAACCGGGATCCCCGGCGCGGCACGAATAAGCGCAGCCTGCTGATGGCCCTGAGTCTGGATGAGGAGGCTCTGGGATGCCTGGCAGAACAGGGGCTGACGCCACGAAGCATCCCGGAAACCGGCCGCTTTGTGACTCTGCGCCGTACGGCCAATATCAGCACAGGCGGTACTGCTATAGACGTGACCGAACAGGTTCACCCCGACAACCGGCTCGTGGTCGAGCGAGCTGCCCGTCTCATCGGTCTGGACATTGCAGGCATAGATTTCCTGTGTCCTGAACTGTCGCGCTCCTGGAAGGAAGTGGGTGGCGCCATATGTGAAGTCAATGCGCAGCCGGGTTTTCGGGCCCACTGGCTGGGCAACCCGGCCCGCGATATCAACGGCGAGATAATCGACTGGCTGTTCCAGGGAAAATCACCGCGTATCCCGACCGCCGCCATCAGTGGAACAAACGGGAAAAGCACCACGGCCCTGATGCTGCATCGTATCTGGATGCAGATGGGCAAGTGTGCAGGCGTATGCACGACACAGGGCGTCTGGGTCGGGACGGACAGGGTCACCGACAGAAACCTGTCGGGTTTTCCTGGCGCACGAATGATTCTGAACGACCCCATGGTCGAAGCGGCGGTTATGGAAATGCCGCGCAAGGGGCTGTTGGCGTTTGGACATCCCTGCGATGAATATGACGTGGCAGCACTTTTGAATGTGCAGGACGATCATATCGGTGTGGATGGAGTCGGCTCTCTCGAGAACATGGCGGAACTCAAGGGCGAGATCCTTGAACGAGCGCGAGATGCAGTCGTGGTCAATGCCGATGACAGTCGATGCCTGGCGCTTCTTCCAGGGACTCGAGCCGGCCGTCGCATCCTGGTGGCGCGCAGCAGGGAAAACCCCGAGCTGCGCCAGCACCTGGAAAATGGAGGAAGCGCGGTCTTCACGGCAGACTGCCGCGGCTCCAGATGGCTCGTGCTCGCCGAAGGTCTCGAGCAGGTACCGGTCATGCCTCTCGGAGACATTCCGGCCACGCTGGGCGGCAGGCTGATCCATAACGAAAGCAATGCCTGCTTTGCCGCAGCGCTGGCATGGGCGCAAGGCATTCCGGCAGGAATCATCGCAGAAGGCTTGAAGCGGTTTTCCAACTCGGTGGAAGACAACCCCGGACGTTATAACCTGATTGAAGGCTTCCCTTTCGACGTGATGCTCGACTTTGCACACAATCCAGAGGGTGTCAGAGAGCTTTGCGACATTGCAAAGACATGGCCAGCCAGGGGCAAGCGCAGGCTGGTGTCGACTCAGATCGGAAACCGCCACCGACGTCATATTTCTGAAGTGGCGCCGTGGCTGGCACAGGTTTTCGATGAAGTGCAGTTTTGCTGCGATCCGGAATATGTGATCCAGAGTCCCGAATGGCAAGGGGAGGATCCCGTGACCTTGTGGCGGACCGAGAGCGGGAAGGCGCTGTCGGAGGCGGGTATGGACGGCACGAGGTTCGGCATCGAAAGCAGTCCGGAGCGTGCCATCAATGCGGCACTGGCGAGTGCGGAACCCGGCGATGTCCTGGTGATTCTCGCAGATCCGAAACTCGCCTTGCCCCTGTTGGATAGTGCCCGTTGCAGGACGGTTTAGCCGGCAGGTCCGCACACCTCGATATTCTGGTCAACCTGCTTGAATTTGAATGGACGTACAGCGTGATATACGGATTTATTGCTCCAGACGATGCCTCCTTTCGGGCAGTGTGCATGTTATTTGCTGAGCATCCCCAGTATGCAGACATGCCTTTTCGGCGGGTGCCCGAAATACTGCGTGCTGTGCAGTCAGGACATGTCTTTGCGGCCGTGGACCAGCAAAAGCTGGTTGGCTTCTATATCTGGACGAGGACAAGTGACGATGTTGCCAGGCAAGCCATCGACTCCAGGAAGTTGCCCCACCCTTCAGTATGCGGCAGGCATGGACAGGCGCTCGTCGCTACCGCATTCGTTGCGCCGTCGGCCGCCGTCGGCCGCAGGCTCAGCGAAGCGTTTGTAAAGGCGAACCATGGCAGCGTCATTCTTTATGAGCGCCACCGGCTGGGCAAGGATTCCCCTCCTTCCCTCAAATGGGTGGACAGGGCCGGCAGGCACATGGGGACCGATATCTGACTCCTGGCCCCCACGCGGACGATATGGGCACGATCCTGCTTTCCAGGAAAGGCTCGTGGCCACGATCGATTTCTGCCGGATGCGACCGGCAATCATGGCATGGCGAGCTGATCCGAGCCGCCGCACGGATGGAGACTCCCAGATGTTACCGACACTTGGAAGCGCTTGTCCCAGGCTTCCGGGGATAGTAATGTAGCTCTCAAGAAGCCTTGAAAAGCGCCCATGCTCGTGCAGAACACTCGCTCGTCTCTTCCGCCGTCGTCCTGCCTTTCCTCGTGTCATTCGGCTTCCCCCGGCAGCAATGGCCCGGACGGCCAATCCATCCTCCGTGTCGAACGCGATTGGCTGTATGGTCTCTTTCAGCAGGCCCCCGGATTCGTCTGCATCCTGCGCGGGCCGCAGCACATCTACGAGCTGGCCAACGATGCCTACTATCAGCTGATCGGGCACCGGCAGATCCTGGGCCACCCCCTGTTCGAGGTTTTGCCCGAAGTGGTCGCACAGGGCTTTCTGGATAAGCTGGACCGCGTCTTTGCCACCGGGGAACCTTTTATCGGACGTGCCCTGCCCATCCAGCTGCAGCGCCTGGCGGGCGGACCCTTGTCGCAGCGTTATATCGACCTGATCTACCAGCCGATCCTCGGGCAGGACGGCAAGATCTCCGGCATTTTCGTGCAGGGCCATGACGTGACCGAGGCCCACGAGCTGGCGCGTGAAGTGTCCTTCCAGGCAGCGCACGATCCGTTGACCGGCCTGTTCAACCGGCGTGCGTTCGCCAGCCATACCCAGGGACTGGATGTTGCGCCCGGCACGCACGCCTTGCTGTATATGGACCTGGACCATTTCAAGATCGTGAACGACCGGTGCGGGCATGCGGCTGGCGATGCCTTGCTGCTCCAGGTATCGCAGGTACTTCAGCAGAACGTGAGGCAGACCGACATCCTGGCACGCATGGGCGGCGACGAGTTTGCGCTGGTCATGCGAGACTGCCCGCAAGAGGCTGCCCAGGAACGCGCCCATGTACTTCGTCGCGCAGTCGGTGATCTTCCTTTCGTATGGGCATCGCGTCGCTACAGTGTGACGCTCAGCGTGGGCGTGGCCATCTTTGGCGGGACGCCCGCAGGAGAGGGCGCTTCAGGCGACGCGCCGCAGCTTGCCTTCAATGAGGCCCTGAGCCTGGCCGATGCCGCCTGCTTCCTTGCCAAGGAGAAAGGGCGGAATCAGGTCCAGGTCAGTCATCCCGGCGATGAGGAGATCGCCCGGCAGCAGTCGGATATGGACTGGGTGGACCGCCTGAAGGAGAGCATGCGGGAGGACCGAGTCGTACTGTATGGCCAGCGCCTTGTCGCGCTGCAGCCGGGACAGGGCGCCGAGATGGAGTGTTGGGAGGTACTGTCCCGCCTGCTGGATTCGGATGGTGTGGTCGTGCCGCCAGGCGCCTTCATTCCTGCCGCCGAGCGTTTCGGCGTCATCGACGAGCTGGACCGACACATCATTCGCAAGGCGTTTTCAAGGCTGCAGAGAATGGGAGCGTCGCAGCGCGCCCGAACCCGCTATTTCATCAATATATCGGGCATCACGCTGGGCTCGCCCGGGCTGCTGGCGTATCTTTCCCAGATGCTGGATCAATACTGCGAGGTTCGTCCTGCCAACGTGTGCTTCGAGATAACCGAAACGGCTGCGATATCCAGCCTGGCCCGCACGGCTGCCACCATGCGCGAGCTTGCCCTGAAGGGCTTCAGCTTTGCGCTGGACGATTTCGGCAGCGGCATGTCGTCGTTTGCCTATCTTGAGAAGCTTCCGGTGAAGTATCTGAAGATCGACGGCGAGTTCGTGAAGGGGATCCTGACCAGCCGGACCGGCCCCGTGATCGTGGAGGCCGTGGCAAAGGTGGCCCGCGCCATGGATATTCTCACGGTGGCGGAATCGGTGGAGCACGAAGCGCTCTTGCCGCATCTGCGCGAGCTTGGCATTGATTATGGCCAGGGGTTTTCATTGCACAGGCCCGAGCCGCTGTAGGCCGCCTGCCCTGCCTTGGTGTGCATCCCTTCGTGAAGCAAAAACGAGGGCACCGTGCGTGGCTGCAGCAGGTTTTGCGCAGCCTCGCTGCCGACGTGTATTCCAGGCTACGCGCCAGCCAGTGACCCTCACCCCTAGGGGGCATACTGATAGTAACAAAAGCTTGCGACAAATCATCGGTTTTGTATCTTTTTTGCGTCATCTCCTGTTTCCGAGGTGGTTCGCCAGAGCGTGGGGCGCATTGACCTAAAAATGATCGGCCTACATGGTTGCGGCCGGCACGTACGTGCCGAGCCCAGTCCCGCCAGAGGACAAACCATGGAGACGAGTATGGCAACCGCGGTCCACTTCGAAGCGCTACAAAAAATCTACATCGCTTTTTATCAGCGTCCTGCTGATCCTGCGGGGATGAGGTACTGGGCCAGCCAGGTGGCTGAAGCGCAGGGCGACACCAGCGCAGTCGTCGATGCCTTTGCTGCATCCGTGGAAGCGCATGGCCTGTACGGCCGGATTTCCCGGGAAAACCTCGATAGCGTCATCGACAAGGTCTACCAGGCGCTTTTCCGACGCGAGCCGGATCCGCAGGGAAAGGCCTTCTATCAGGCAGCCTTTGCGCAGGAAACGCTTACGGCAGGCACTATCGTGCTGGCAATCTTGCAGGGCGCGCAAGGCGATGATCTGGCTGCCATCGACAACAAGCTTCTGGTGGCGCAGGAGTTCACGCACCAGGTGGACGGGCGCGAGTTCGATGACACGGCGTTCGGAGACGGCTGGGATGCGGCCTACGCCTATGCGGGCAAGGACCATGCGCTCATGGCGCGCAGCATGCTGGCAGGCGTGACGGCCGACCCGGCTACCGTGCTGGACGCTGCGGCCATTACCCGCATCCTGCAAGGTGTAAAGGATGAAGGCGCCGGCGGCACAGGTTCCAGTGCACCAGCCGGCAGTGCAGTCGTCTCTTTCGTGACTGGCAACGGGGACGACACGATCGAGGTGAATGTGGACGGCACAGGCCGCAATAACGTCCTGGTATGGGTGGATGCCGGGGATGGCGACGACCTGATACGGGTCGACAACACCGGCCCGGTTCGAGTGGCGTCATATGCAGGTGCAGGCGACGACAGGGTGGTTCTCGCGGATGGCGCGGGAAGCATCGGTGACCGCGATGTTTACGACGGGGGCGAGGGCTTCGATACGCTGGTGATGCCCGGCGGCCCGCTGGTGCAGGGCGACTATCTGGCGCTTGCCCGCTCAGTGACGGGGTTTGAACGAGTGGAGTTCGCCAGCAGGGTCGACCTGGACGCGGGGCAGTTGCGACAGTTTGCGCAAATCGGTTTTGCGGCGGCTGTCGGCGAAGCGGAGGTGGCCAGGGCCTGGAGCGATTTTGACAAGGCCGGGCTGGCGCTGTTCGAGGCAAGCGCGCAAGTCCTGGCGGATCCGGTCCTGTTGAAGGTCCTGACGGCAGCCCGGGATGCCGCCCGGCAGGCGCTGGATATCGTGATCGCAGAAATGGAGGCCGGCGCCAGCCATGTGACGGGTGTATCCGGGAACCAGTTGCTGGTGGCAGGCGGCAGCCTGAGCGCCTGGGCCGATGGCTATCGGGCAGCTGGAACAACGAGGGACATGGCCGGGGATACCGCAACAGTCTTGCCTGGGGCTGCCCTGAGCGTGGTTTCGCAAGGCGCAGGCTCGTCGATCAGTGCGCATGGCGGGAAGTTGAAGCTGACGGTAATGCCGATGGAAGCAGGAGATGCGGCTACATGGCTGGAAGGCGATGTGGCCTGCGCGGACATCATGCTGGCCGGCCAGGGCGACGATGGCATGCCACCAGGCGGCATGCCGAAAGAGCTTGCCAGCGTGGCGATGAACACTTCCGGCCATGTGCTTTCCGCTCTGTCCAGTGTCACCATCGGAGGCACGGGCTCTGCCACGATATACAACAGCGACGGAAGCGCACTGATCCGGATAGACGCATCTGCGATGGAGAGGGTGCATCCGCCAGATGCGGGCGCCACCGATGCGACAGGCGGCCTGACCTATCTCTCTTTCAACAGCAAGGCGGAAACCATCTCGCTGGGCGAGGGTGTGGATCAGGTCACGCTCTGGAGCTCTACCGTTGGCAGCACGGATATCGTCGTCGACCTGAACCTGGTGGGGTTGCCCGGCATGCCTGGGGTGCTGGACATGCAGGCATCGGACAGGCTGGCTGCAGGAGACGCGGCCGGCTTCAACACGGCAGCGGTTGCAGAAAACCTGTCGCTGGACGAGATGCTGATATGGCTGGCGACCGAAAGCCCGCATGTGGTTTTCCACTCAGGCGAGGATACGTATGTGTTTGCGGACAATGGCAATGCGGAACTGGACGAAACCGATGTCCTGATTCGACTGGTGGGAAGGCTGGACCTGGAACTTCTCGTCTCATGCCTGAACGGCACTGGTCCCTGGTAGGCCGCGAGCCTGGCTCTCAGGCTGCGAACGCTGGCCCCAAAGGCAACAAGAATCTGGATCTAAGCGTTCCATTTTTTGCCACGTAAGATGGGCACGGAACGCTCCACGACGAGCGTCTCGGTATGAAAGCACTGATCGGAAGAGACGAAATGTCCAGCGCAGTCGCTTCCCGGGACGATGCCCCGTAGCCAGGGTCCGCTGCCGCAGCGAGGTTCCGCACTGCGCGAAGTGGCGACCGGACACCATGCCGCGTCCCATTACGTCGAGAACAGGAATGGCGTGCCGAGTACACCCCTGGACCGCGTACCAGACACCATATGTAGAGGAGAAGGTTGCATGACCGATCAGTCAATCACCGTTTTTCGGGCACAGCGAATCCTGACCATGAACCCATCGCAGCCGTCTGCAACCCACGTTGCGGTGCGGGAGGGCAGGATACTGGCGGTTGGAACGGCCGAGGACGTTGCCGCCTGGGGCGAGCACACGCTGGACGAGCGCTATGCCGACCACTTTTTGATGCCGGGCCTGGTGGAAGGGCACAGCCATTTGTACGAAGGCGCCATGTGGCGCTACACCTATGTCGGCTTCTACGACAGGCAAGGCCCCGACGGCCAAGTCCATCCCGGCCTGAAGAGCCTGGATGCCGTGGTGCAGAGACTGGAGCAGGCGCAGCACGACCTGGCGCCCGACGAGGTGCTGGTCGGCTGGGGGTTCGATCCCATCTTCTTCGAGAGCGAGCGCATGACGGTTCGTGACCTGGACCGGATATCGAGCACGCGCCCGGTAGTGGTGCGCCACGCCAGCCTGCACCTGATGAACGTCAATACGCCTGCCCTGGAGATCGCCGGGATCACGCGGGATACCGATATCGAGGGCGTGGTGCGCTTTGCGGATGGCGAGCCGACCGGCGAACTGCAGGAGTTCGCCGCCATGTTCCCGGTGAATCGGACCCTGGCCAAAAGCTATATGGCGATGTTGCGCAGCGAGGAGTCCGTCGAGAGGTTCGGTCGGGTGTCCCAGCATGCCGGCGTGACGACCGCCACAGACCTGGTCAACGACCTGAACGAGGAGGCCCTGGCTACGCTGTCTCGCGTCACCGCCCGGCCGGACTACCCCGTGCGCATCGTGCCGGCGGCCTCGGGCATTACCTTCGGACGGGATGTTCAGGCCTGCCTGGCGCGCCTGGAACAAGTCAAGCAGCTGAACCACGACAAGCTGCATCTGGGCATGGTCAAGCTCGTGATCGACGGGTCCATCCAGGGCTTTACCGCCCGGCTGCGCTGGCCGGGCTATCACAACGGGGCGCCCAACGGCATCTGGGTGATCGCGCCCGACGATGTGATGGCGATCGTGCAGGCGTATCACGACGCAGGCATCCAGCTGCATATCCACACCAACGGGGACGAGGCGACCGAAGTGGCCATCGACGCCATCGAGAATGCCATGCGGCAGTCCGGCAGGCTGGACCATCGCCATACGCTGCAACATTGCCAGATGGCCGACACCGCACAGTTCAGGCGGATGGCGCGTTTGGGCATTTGCGTCAACCTCTTCAGCAACCACATCTATTACTGGGGCGACGCCCACTACGCGCAGACCATGGGGCCCGATCGAGCCAATCGCATGAATGCGTGCGGCACCGCGCAGCGCCTGGGCGTTCCCTTTGCCATGCATTCGGATGCGCCCATCACCCCACTTGGGCCGCTTTTCACGGCATGGTGCGCGGTGAACCGGCGCACCGCATCCGGGCGAGTACTGGGCGAGAACGAGCGTATCGAGGTGGAAGATGCCTTGCGGGCCATTACGCTGGGAGCGGCATACACATTGCACATGGATGACCGCATCGGGTCGATCGAGGTCGGCAAGTTCGCTGACTTCTGCGTGCTTGCGCAGGATCCTCTCAAGGTGAATCCCGAAGACCTGAAGGACATCCCCATCCTGGGGACCGTGGTGGGCGGGCGCCCG
>Ga0182742_1004300_pt1 | contig 13016 bp, 16 predicted proteins | sample eDN5th37CBELigMG_FD_128880 | JGI IMG/M metagenome (GOLD analysis project Ga0182742, IMG submission 128880) | Enriched Miracle-Growth compost microbial communities from Emeryville, California, USA - eDNA 5th pass 37_C BE-Lig MG (version 2)... ... | reverse complement strand
TTGACAGGGCCTCTTCCGGCCGCATGCATCATCCTTGCGAAAGGGATTCAAGACGCTGAGGGATCGATTCCGTTCCTCTGCACAACGCCTTGAAAACAATGGGTCTTCCAAATGCCGCAATCCATTGGCGCGGAAGGGAACCTTAATCCGTCCATGCGATCATGCCCGCCAACCGGATGGAAGCGGTTGAACCAATGCCACACAGCTTCTCCTGCACCCAATACGACCTCGACATGCAGCGCGGGGCACGGTGATCGAAAACACGCTTTCGGCGATCGCCAATGTACGGCTGATGACCCACGGCAATTTCGACCTGTTCAAGAACGCCCGCCAGCACAAGTTCCTCGGCGGCGTCGCGAAACAGTCGCGGATCCGCCTGACGATTCGCGAAAGCGGCCATTGGCATGTGATCGTCGACATGGAGGGACATGCGGGCAAGGCGGTATCCTCCATTCGGCTTGTGCCGAGGGCGCGGGAAAAACCCGCTCAGCGCTTCAGCGCAGCGTCCTGAAACATTCTCAACTTCGTTCCCGGCGCAGTTTTGCCCACCATTCGAGCCGCTTGCGCAACTCCCGCTCGAAGCCGCGTTCGGGCGGATCGTAGAAGTTCCTGCGGCCCATCTTCTCCGGGAAATAGTCCTGGCCGGAAAATGCGTCGGGCTCATCGTGGTCGTAGCGATAACCGTCGCCGTATCCCTCGCCCTTCATCAGCTTTGTGGGCGCATTGAGGATGTGCTTCGGCGGGAGCAGCGAGCCGTTTTCCTTCGCCGCGCGCATGGCCGATTTATAGGCGGTGTAGACGGCATTCGACTTCGGCGCGGTGGCAAGGTAGACGCAGGCCTGCGCCAGCGCCAACTCCCCCTCCGGCGAGCCGAGGAAATCATAGGCGTCCTTCGCCGCGTTGCAGACGACGAGCGCCTGCGGATCGGCAAGGCCGATATCTTCAACCGCCATGCGCACCATGCGCCGGCAGAGGAACAGCGGGTCCTCGCCGGCATCCAGCATGCGGGTGAGATAGTAGAGCGCCGCATCCGGATCGGAGCCGCGGACGGATTTATGCAGCGCAGAGATGAGATTGTAGTGGCCGTCCTGCGACTTGTCGTAGACCGGCGCACGGCGCTGGACGATGCGGAAGAGGTCGTCCTGCCCGAAAATCTCGCCGGAGCGGGCGGCGCGCCACACCTCCTCGGCGAGCGTCAACACCGCCCGGCCGTCGCCGTCGGCCATCCGCAGCAGCGAGGCCCGTGCCTCCTCATCGAGCGGAAGCGATTTCTCCTCGATGGCCTCCGCGCGCTTGAGAAGCTCTTCGAGGCTCTGTTCGTCATGCGGCTTGAAGGTCAGCACGCGGGCGCGTGAGAGGAGAGCGGCATTGAGCTCGAAAGACGGGTTTTCCGTCGTCGCGCCGACGAGCACGATCGTGCCGTCTTCCATGACAGGCAGGAAACTGTCCTGCTGGGCGCGGTTGAAGCGGTGGATCTCGTCGACGAAGAGCAGTGTCTGGCGGCCGCCCATGCGGCGCTGGCGGGCAGCCTCGAAAACCTTCTTGAGGTCCGCGACGCCGGAGAAGATCGCCGAGATCTGCTCGAAGGCAAGGCCCGTCTCGCCCGAGAGAAGACGCGCCACTGTCGTCTTGCCGGTGCCTGGCGGCCCCCAGAAGATCATCGAGCCCAGCGAGCCGGCCTCGATCATGCGCGACAGAACACCGTCAGGGCCGGTCAGATGCTCCTGGCCCGACACCTCGCCCAGCGTCCGGGGGCGCAGGCGATCGGCCAGAGGCCGTTTTGCCGCCATCTCCTCCGGTTCACGCGGGGCGAAGAGGTCGCTCATCGGAAGAACTGCCGGATGCGCTGGCCGTCGCGCTCGATCTCGACACGCCAGATGGACGGGTTCTCGTTCACCAGCGAGGCGAGCGCTTCGGTGGAGGCGACCGCCGTGCCATTGAACTCGACGATGATGTCCCGCGGCTGCAGGCCGATGCGGGCGGCCGGCGAGCCACGGTTCACCTCGGTAACGACGACGCCCGCCGACGCGCGGTTGACCGGCATGCGCAGATCTTCCGCCACGCGCGGCGAAAGATTGGCGACGACGGCGCCGGAGAAGGGATTGCGGCCCTCGATCAGCCGCTCGTCGCGCGGCGTCGTTTCCGGCGCGCGGTCGAGCGAGAGCGTCAATTCCTCGTCCTTGCCGTTGTTGACCACCGTAAGACGCGCCGTGCCGCCGATGCCGACAGTCGCAAGACGATAGCCGAGTGCGTCGGGATGCTCCACCGGAACGCCGTTGACCGCGGTCACGACCTGGCCCGGCTTCATGCCCGCCTTTTCCGCCGGGCTGCCGGGCTGGACCTGCGAGACGAGGGCGCCGCGGGCCCGCTCGAGGCCGAGCGCTTCGGCGACTTCCGAGGTTACCGCATCGAAAGTGGCGCCGATGAAAGGCCTGTCGAAGGTCGCGCTGCCGTTTTCGGCACTGGCGACGAAGGTCTTCACCAGGTTGGCAGGAATGGCGAAGCCGACGCCGTTCGACCCGCCGCCGCGCGAGAAGATCGCCGTGTTGATGCCGATCAGTTCTCCGTTCATATTGATGAGGCCGCCGCCGGAATTGCCGGGATTGATTGCGGCATCCGTCTGGATGAAGAAGCCGAAATCACCCGAGCGGATCTGGTTGCGGGCAAGCGCCGAGACGATGCCGCTGGTCACCGTTTGGCCGACGCCGAACGGATTGCCGATGGCTAGCACGAGGTCGCCGACCTCGACCGCATCGCTGTCGCCGAGGGGCAATGCGGTGAAGTTCGCATTCGCCTTGATCTTCAGCACCGCCAGATCCACGCGTTCGTCCTTGAGGATGACGGTGCTTTCATATTCTCGGCCGTCCGCCAGGGCGACCTTGATGTCGCTGGCCCCCTCGATGACATGGTTGTTCGTCACCACGATGCCCTTGGTGCCGACGATGACGCCCGAGCCCAGCGAGGATTGCTTCTCGCTGCGGTTCGGCATGCGCTGACCGAAAAACTCCTCGAAGAAGGGATCGCCGTCGAAGATCGAGCGGCGCTCGACGACGCGCTCGGCATAGACGTTGACGACCGCATTCTCGACCTGCTTGACGAGCGGCGCGAAAGAGAGCTGCATCTCGGCGCGCGATTGCGGCACGGTTCGCTCCTCGGCGATCGCCGGCGATACCAGCGCAAAAACGAGCGGGACGGCAAGCAGGATGCGGGCTTTCAGCATGAACGAGTCTCCTTAATTTCCGCGCAACGATCAGATAGGATTTCGCAGTTAAAAAGGCAAACTTCCGGTCGGCCCGCTCTCATGGGCGTCACGTCAGGACACGAAAAAGTGGTTGGCCCGGCAGGCCTTCGGCCGTTGAAACGCCACGGCTCTCGTTTACGTAATAGACAGGCCATCAACCGAATGGATCGAGCCCATGCCCGCCTATCACCCGCCCCGCATACCCGCCTCGCAAATCACGCCGGAGCATTGCTTCCTGCAGCGTCGGAGCTTTCTTGCCGCGGCCGCCGGGGGCGCACTCCTGGCGGCCGGCACGCCGGCCTTCGCGGAAGCGCTGAAGGCGTCCACGTCGAAATACAAGGTCGACGAGACGGTGACGCCGGAAAAGGACGTGACCGGCTACAACAACTTCTATGAATTCGGCATGGCCAAGGGCGACCCGGCGGCAAATTCCGGAAACTTCAAGCCGGCGCCCTGGACGGTGAAGGTCGACGGTCTCGTCAGCAAGCCGAAGGAATTCGGATTGGACGACCTGCTTGCCATGCCGCTGGAGGACCGGGTCTATCGCATGCGCTGCGTGGAGGCGTGGTCGATGGTGATCCCCTGGATAGGTTTTCCGCTTGCCGGTCTCCTCGACAAGGTCGAGCCGCTGGGCGATGCGAAATATGTCGCCTTCGAAACGGTCGTGCGGCCGGAGGAGATGCCGGGCCAGTCCGGCTATTTCCAGTCCCTGGCCTGGCCTTATGTCGAGGGGCTGAGGCTCGACGAAGCCCGTCATCCGCTGACGATCCTTTCGGTCGGGGTCTACGGCAAGACGCTGCCGAACCAGAACGGGGCGCCGATCCGCCTCGTCGTGCCGTGGAAATACGGCTTCAAGGGCATCAAGTCGATCGTCAGGATCACGCTGACCGACAAGCAACCGCCCTCCACCTGGAACATCGCCGCGCCGGAGGAATACGGCTTCTATGCCAATGTGAATCCGGAGGTCGATCATCCGCGCTGGAGCCAGGCGAGCGAGAACCGCATCGGTGAGGGCGGCTTCTTCGGCGCGAACCGCCGGCCGACCCTGCCCTTCAACGGCTATGCCGAGGAGGTCGCCGGCCTCTACAGCGGCATGGACCTTCGGGCCAACTACTGATGGCGCTGCTGCCAGCCCTGCCCCGCAAGTATCACGCCGCGTCGATCTGGCTGCTCTACGTCGCCGGCCTCGTACCGGCCGCCTGGGGCTTCTGGCTCGGTGCGACGGGGCGGTTGCCAGGCAACCCCGTGAAGGAATTCGAGCACCTGCTGGGCCTGTGGGCGTTGCGCTTCCTCGTGGCGACGCTCGCGATCACGCCGATCCGCGACCTCTTCGGCATCAATTGGCTGCGCTATCGCCGGGCGCTCGGGCTTCTCGCCTTCTGGTACGTGCTGATGCACTTTTCGACCTATATGATACTCGACCAGTACCTGAACTTTTCGGCGATCCTCGTCGACATCGCCAAGCGCCCCTTCATCACCATCGGCATGGCTGCCTTCGTGCTGCTCATCCCGCTGGCACTGACCTCGAACAACTGGTCGATCCGCAAGCTTGGCCCGCGGTGGATGAGACTGCACCGCCTCATCTATGTGATCGCCGCCGCCGGCGCGCTGCATTTCGCCATGTCGGTGAAGGTGGTGGGGCTGGAGCAATTGACCTATATCGGCCTCGTCGTCCTGCTCCTGCTGTGGCGTCCGATACGCCCGCGCTTCAATCGCTGGAAACGTCGCGGCGACGGCAGGCCGCAGTTCAATCGGGCATAACCCCTCACCTGCCTGCCGGCATCCTCTCCCCGTAAACGGGCGAGGAACGATGGGCGCGCCGCCTTCCTCTTTCTCCCCGCCTGCGGGGAGAAAGTCCCGGCAGGGGATGAGGGGCACCCGAACGCCCACGACAAAAAGGCCGGGAGAGCGATCTCCCGGCCTTTTCAATTCCGTATCCCGAAAGGATCAGGCGGCTTCGGCGGTTTCCGCTTCGGCAGCAACGCGGGCCTTGTCGGCTGCGCCCTTGGCGTCGACGTCGCGGTCAACGAATTCGATGACGGCGAGCGGGGCGTTGTCGCCGTGACGGAAGCCGGCCTTCATGATGCGCAGGTAGCCGCCGTTACGGCTGGCGTAGCGCGTCGCGATCGCATCGAACAGCTTCGAAACGACGGCAACGTCGCGGATCTGCGAGATCGCCTGACGGCGAGCGTGCAGGTCGCCGCGCTTGCCGAGGGTGACGAGCTTCTCGACGATCGGACGGATTTCCTTCGCCTTCGGCAGCGTGGTGACGATCTGCTCATGCTGGATGAGCGAGGCAGCCATGTTGGCGAACATCGCCTTGCGGTGGCTGGCGGTACGGTTGAGTTTGCGACCGGAATTCTGGTGGCGCATCTCGGTTCTCCTTCACATGCAGGCAGTTGCCTGCCGTTTGATGGTGGCGCATGTCAGGTACATGCGCAGTTACATTGCCAAGGCCAGCTTTACGCGCCCCGCAGGGCGCGTGTGGCCTTAGTACTGGTCTTCGTAGCGCTTGGCGAGATCCTCGATGTTCTCGGGCGGCCAGGCCGGCACTTCCATGCCGAGATGCAGGCCCATGGAAGCGAGAACTTCCTTGATTTCGTTCAGCGACTTGCGACCAAAATTCGGAGTGCGAAGCATTTCGGCTTCGGTCTTCTGAATGAGATCGCCGATATAGACGATGTTGTCGTTCTTCAGGCAGTTCGCCGAACGGACGGAAAGTTCCAGTTCGTCGACCTTCTTGAGGAGCGCCGGGTTGAACGCCAGCTCCGTGACCGATTCTTCCTCGGCTTCCTTCTGCGGCTCGTCGAAGTTGACGAAGACCGAGAGCTGGTCCTGGAGAATGCGGGCCGCGAACGCGATCGCATCTTCGCCCGTGACGGAACCGTCGGTCTCGATGGTCATCGTCAGCTTGTCGTAGTCGAGAACCTGACCTTCACGGGTGTTTTCCACCTTGTAGGACACTTTCTTGACCGGCGAATACAGGCTGTCGACCGGGATGAGGCCGATCGGCGCGTCTTCGGAACGGTTGCGGTCGGCCGGCACGTAACCCTTGCCGTTGTTGACCGTGAACTCCATCCGGATCTCCGCGCCCTCGTCGAGGGTGCAGATCACGTGGTCGGGGTTCAGGATCTCGATGTCGCCGACCGTCTGGATGTCACCAGCCGTCACGACGCCCGGGCCCTGCTTGCGCACGACCATGCGCTTGCTGTCGTCGCCATCCATCTTGATGGCGATTTCCTTGATGTTGAGCACGATGTCGGTCACGTCTTCCCGGACGCCCGGGATGGACGAGAACTCGTGCAGCACGCCGTCGATCTGCACGGCGGTCACAGCCGCACCGCGCAGCGACGACAGGAGAACGCGACGCAGCGCGTTGCCGAGCGTCAGACCGAAGCCCCGCTCCAGCGGCTCGGCAACAAGGCTTGCCTTGGTGCGGCCGGAGGAGGAGAACTCCACCTTGTTCGGCTTGATCAGTTCCTGCCAGTTTTTCTGGATCATATGTTTTGCCTTCCGTTCGCCGTCACCATCCAATCGTGACGGCCGAGCCTTGAAGTTCCGCAAAAGCCGACAACCGGCTTTTGCGGCAGTTCCAATGCGATGATCAGACGCGACGCTTCTTGCGCGGACGGCAACCGTTGTGCGGGATCGGGGTCACGTCGCGAATGGACGTGATCATGAAGCCGGCAGCCTGGAGGGCGCGCAAAGCCGATTCACGGCCGGAACCCGGACCGCAGACTTCGACTTCCAGCGACTTCATGCCGTGTTCCTGGGCCTTCTTGGCGCAGTCTTCGGCGGCGATCTGGGCAGCGAACGGGGTCGACTTGCGAGAACCCTTGAAGCCCTTCGCACCGGCCGACGACCAGGCAATGGCGTTGCCCTGCGCGTCGGTGATGGTGATCATCGTGTTGTTGAACGAAGAATTGACGTGAGCAACACCCGAGGTGATGTTCTTGCGTTCGCGACGGCGGACGCGTGCGGCTTCCTTGGCCATGGATAGTCCTTTCGTTGATCTCGACACCGCCGTAATGCCAGCGGCTCCACCGGGCCGGGACGAAACCCCTGCCCTGAACAGTAATTGCAGACAGGCCATGCGGCTTCAGTCTGCGGCGATATCGTCACTGCCGTAATGCCAGCAGCTCCACCGACCGGGACTTCCTGATGAATGCGAAGCCCCGCTCGAAACTCAAAAGAGGCCGGCGCGAAGCGCCAGCCTCCCGTTCCCCGTTTCCGGGAAATTACTTCTTCTTGCCTGCTATGGCCTTCGCCGGGCCCTTGCGGGTGCGGGCATTGGTGTGCGTGCGCTGGCCGCGGACCGGAAGGCTGCGACGATGACGCAGGCCACGGTAGCAACCGAGGTCCATGAGGCGCTTGATGTTCATCGAGGTTTCGCGACGCAGGTCGCCTTCGACCTGGTAGTCGCGGTCGATGGCTTCGCGGATCTGCAGGATTTCCGCATCCGTGAGCTGATGCACGCGACGATCGGCCGGGATACCGACCTTCTCGACGATTTCCTGTGCGAATTTCGGGCCGATCCCGTGAATGTAACGGAGCGCGATTACGACGCGCTTCGCGGTCGGGATGTTGACGCCAGCGATACGTGCCACGCCTGTTCTCCTTGCTTCCAGTTGCCATCCGGCAAGTGGTTTTCTTCATTCGATACGGCCACGAAAGCCGCTGCTCAATTCAGGTTCGGGACATGTCGAACACGACCGTCCCCGGATTTCGCTCTTCTGAAATCCGCGCCGGTCGCAATGGTCTGTCGCGAGTTGGCGCTGTCTTAAGGGGAATCGGCCGAAAAAGTCAACTCCCCGGCCGGTCTTTTTAACGTTCCGGCCTGCAAAGCCCCCGCGGATGCAGATGCTTCGCGCTTTTTACGATCGCGTGTCAGGCGCTTTCGAGGATACCCGCGATCTCCGCGGTAACCTTGTCGACATTGGCCATGCCGTCGATGGTCTGCAACTTGCCGGTCGAGGCATAGTAGCTGGACAGCGGTGCGGTCTTCTCGCGGTATTCCGTAAGACGACGCTTGAAGGCTTCCGGGTTGTCGTCGGAGCGGACGGTGCCGCCGGCGGCGATCGTCTCGGCGACGCGGTTCTCCATACGCTTGACCAGTGCGTCCTCGTCGACCTTCAGCTCGATGACGGCATCAAGGGCGATGCCCTTGCCGGCGAGGATCCTGTCGAGGGCTTCGGCCTGCGGAACCGTGCGCGGATAGCCATCGAGGATGAAGCCCCGTGCACAGTCGGGCGAATCGATCCGGTCGGATACGATCTCGTTGACGATGGCGTCGGAGACGAGCTGGCCGGCATCCATCACAGCCTTCGCCCGCTTGCCGACATCCGATCCGGCAGCGACGGCCGCGCGCAGCATGTCACCGGTGGAAAGCTGGGGAATGCCGTACTTCTCCGTCAGGAGCTTGGCCTGCGTCCCCTTGCCGGCGCCCGGCGGGCCTAAAAATATCAGTCTCATCGTCCCCTCTTTCCGCCACGCAGCTTCGACTTCTTGATCAGCCCCTCATATTGCTGAGCGATCAGGTGGCCCTGTATCTGTGCTACAGTATCCAAGGTCACGCTGACAACAATCAAAAGCGACGTACCACCAAGGTAGAACGGCACGCCGGTCTGCGCGATCAGAATCTCCGGAAGAATACAGACGAAGACGAGATAGAGCGCGCCGACCACCGTGATGCGGGTCAGCACGTAGTCGATATATTCAGCGGTGCGCTCGCCCGGGCGGATGCCAGGAATGAAGCCGCCATGCTTCTTCAGGTTATCGGCCGTGTCCTTCGGATTGAAGACGATGGCCGTGTAGAAGAAGGCGAAGAAGGCGATCATGCCGGCATAGAGCAGCATGTAGAGCGGCTGGCCGTGGCCGAGGGCGGCGATGATGGCCGTCGCCCAGCTTGGCAGTTCCGCCGTGTTCGAGAAGCCGGCCAGCGTCGCGGGCAGCAGCAGCAGCGAGGAGGCGAAGATCGCCGGGATGACGCCCGCGGTGTTGAGCTTCAGCGGCAGGTGCGAGGTATCGCCCTGGAACATGCGGTTGCCCACCTGTCGCTTCGGATACTGGATCAGAAGCCGGCGCTGGGCGCGTTCGACGAAGACGATGAGCGCGATCACGCCGACGGCCATGACGACGACGGCCAGAATGACGCCGATCGACAGGGCGCCAGTGCGGCCGAGTTCCAGGGTGCCGGCCAGCGCGCCCGGAAGCGCGGCAACGATGCCTGCGAAGATGATCAGCGAGATGCCGTTGCCGATGCCGCGCGAGGTGATCTGCTCGCCCAGCCACATCAGGAACATGGTGCCGCCGAGCAGCGAGATCACGGTGGAGATGCGGAAGAACCAGCCCGGATCGTTGACCAGCCCTGCCCCGCTCTCAAGGCCGACGGCGATGCCGTAGGCCTGCAACGTGCCGAGCAGCACCGTGCCGTAGCGGGTATACTGATTGATGATCTTGCGTCCCTGCTCACCTTCCTTCTTCAGCTGCTCCAGCGTCGGAACGACCGAAGTCATCAGCTGCACGATGATCGATGCGGAGATATAGGGCATGATGCCCAGCGCGAAGATCGCCATGCGCTCGACGGCGCCGCCGGAGAACATGTTGAAGAGGCCGAGAATGCCGCCGGACTGGCCGCGGAAGGCCTGCGCGAATGCATCGGGGTTGAGGCCCGGCAGGGGAATATAGGTGCCGAGACGATAGACAAGCAGCGCGCCCAGGGTGAACCAGAGACGCTTCTTCAAATCCTCCGCTTTCGCGAAAGTCGAGAAGTTGAGATTAGAGGCGAGTTGTTCCGCTGCCGAAGCCATGCATTTCTCCGCGAAGCCGTTCCGGCGGCGGTGTGCCCGGCCTGATCCAGAACGGCTTATCCGTTGGCATTTGCAACCGGCCCTCCCCGGACCGATGCCCATGCTGAAATTCGTCTTGCCCGTCGCCGAAGCGGCACGCGGGCGGAGGGAGCCTAAACCGGTTGAAACGCGGATTGTCAAGCAATCCCGGCCTCACCGCACCACATAATTCCTTAAGTCGAAGGCGGCCTAAGGAATTATGTAGCAGATTCAAAACGCTGCAGCGACATTTGGCCGCCATTGAAACAGCGCGCCGGTGCCTTGGCTTTTCTTCCGGACGGCAGCGGAAGGAGAATCCTGGCCGTCCTTGCGAGGCTCACATATGGGAGCAAAATCGCCCGGTGTGAAGCACACCGGGCGAAGTTTTCGTCGAATTATTCTGCTGCGGCCGCTGCGGCGAGAAGCTTGACCGAACCGCCGGCCTTCTCGACCTTCTCGATCGCAGGCTTGGAGGCACCGGCGACTTCGAAGGTCACCTTGGCCTTCAGGTCGCCGTCGGCCAGAAGCCGGACGCCGTCCTTCTCGCGGCGGATGACGCCGGCAGCCTTGAGGGCGGCTGCATCGACGGTCGCCTTGCCGTCAAGCTTGCCGGCATCGATCGCCTTCTGGACGCGGTCCAGCGAGACGATGACGAAGTCGGACGCGAAGATGTTGTTGAAGCCGCGCTTCGGCAGGCGACGGTAGATGGGCATCTGACCGCCTTCGAAGCCGTTGATGGCGACGCCGGAACGGGCCTTCTGGCCCTTGACGCCGCGACCACCGGTCTTGCCCTTGCCGGAACCGATACCGCGACCGACACGCTTGCTGCCCTTCAGGGCGCCTTCGTTGTCCTTGATTTCATTGAGCTTCATGATCTTAACTCCCTCACTTCTCGTCGACGACGCGGACGAGGTGCTGGACGGCACGGATCATGCCACGGACAGACGGGGTGTCTTCCAGCGTGCGAACCCGGTGCATCTTGTTGAGGCCCAGGCCGATCAGCGTCTGACGCTGGATGGCCGGACGGCGGATGGGGCTGCCGATCTGCTCGACAGTCACCGTCTTCTTGGCGGTTTCTTTCTTGGCCATGGATCAGTGCTCCTTATTCTTCGGAACCGACGCCGGCCGACTGACGACGGGCCTGCAGCGTGGCGTACTTGAGGCCGCGCTGTGCCGCGATGTCCTTCGGATGCATCTGGCTCTTGAGAGCGTCGAACGTCGCACGGATCATGTTGTACGGGTTCGACGAACCGGTCGACTTGGCAACGACGTCATGAACGCCGAGCGTTTCGAAGACGGCGCGCATCGGGCCGCCGGCGATGATACCGGTACCGGCCTTGGCCGCACGAAGCAGAACCTTGCCGGCGCCGTGGCGACCATGCACGTCATGGTGCAGGGTGCGGCCGCCGCGCAGCGGAACGAAGATGAGATCGCGCTTGGCGGCTTCGGTCGCCTTGCGGATCGCTTCGGGAACTTCACGGGCCTTGCCGTGGCCGAAGCCGACGCGACCCTTCTGGTCGCCGACGACGACGAGAGCTGCGAAACCGAAACGACGGCCGCCCTTGACGACCTTCGCGACGCGGTTGATCGCCACGAGCTTGTCGACAAACTCGCTGTCGCGCTCTTCGCGATTCTGGCGGTCATCGCGACCGCGCTTTTCCTGTGCCATTGTCCTTTTCCTTTTTCTTTTCCGGGTGCAATCGGCAGATTGACGAAAGTCGCCCCCATTCAGGGAATGGAAGCGACCGATACCCTGCTGAGTGATCGGCGGGCACAGAAGTGCCCGGCCGATGGATCAGAAGTTCAGACCACCTTCACGGGCAGCTTCGGCGAGAGCCTTGATGCGGCCGTGATAGATGAAGGCGCCGCGGTCGAAAACGACTTCCTTGACGCCAGCCTTGACGGCACGCTCTGCAATGAGCTTGCCGACGGCAGCGGCTGCTGCCGTGTCGGCGCCCGTCTTCAGCGACGAGCGCAGATCGGTGTCGAGCGTGGAGGCGGACGCAAGCGTCGTGCCGGCCACGTCATCGATGACCTGTACATAGATGTTCTTCGACGAGCGATGAACCGACAGGCGCGGACGGCCATTGGCGACCGCCTTGATGGAACGGCGCACGCGGTTGGCGCGGCGCTGGAGAGCTTCTTTCCTGCTAGCCATTTCGCGTGATCCTTACTTCTTCTTGCCTTCTTTGCGGACAATCCGCTCTTCGGCATACTTGACGCCCTTGCCCTTGTAGGGCTCGGGGCCGCGGTATTCGCGGATTTCCGCGGCGACCTGGCCGACCTGCTGCTTGTTGATGCCGGTGACGATGATTTCGGTCGGCTTCGGAACAGCGATCGAGATGCCTTCCGGCGTCTGGTAGACGACGTCATGGCTGAAGCCGAGCGCCAGCTGCAGGTTCTTGCCCTGCATGGACGCGCGGTAACCGACGCCGTTGATTTCGAGCTTGCGCTCGTAGCCGTCCTTGACGCCCTTGAAGATGCCTTCGATCATCGTGCGGGACATGCCCCACTTGGAACGGGCATCCTTGCTATCGTTGACCGGCTGGACGACAACAGAGTTGTCTTCGAGCTTTACCGAAACTTCGTCGTTCGCGACGAAGAACAGTTCGCCCTTCGGGCCCTTCGCGGTGACCTTCTGACCGTCAACGGTCGCGGTGACACCAGCGGGAACCGGAACGGGCTTCTTACCGATACGAGACATTGTTTTATCCTGTCTGTTCGCTATGGAGATCCCTGCCCTGTCTTAGAAGACGGAGCAAAGAACCTCGCCACCAACGTTCTGTTCGCGTGCCTGGTGATCGGCCATCACGCCCTTCGGGGTCGAAAGGATGGTGATGCCGAGGCCGTTCGCGACCTGCGGAATGGACTTCACCGAGACATAGACCCGGCGGCCCGGCTTGGAGACGCGATCGATCTTGCGGATCACGGATGCGCCTTCGTAGTAC
>Ga0182742_1004299_pt1 | contig 13020 bp, 11 predicted proteins | sample eDN5th37CBELigMG_FD_128880 | JGI IMG/M metagenome (GOLD analysis project Ga0182742, IMG submission 128880) | Enriched Miracle-Growth compost microbial communities from Emeryville, California, USA - eDNA 5th pass 37_C BE-Lig MG (version 2)... ... | reverse complement strand
GCGCGTTGCCGCCACCGCCGAACGCGCTCGGCCCGGGCTCAGCCGCGGGCTCGTCAAGCGGCGCGGGGATCGGCGGCTCCGAGGATTGCTGCGGCTCTTCCTCCAAGAACAGCTGCTGCTCGTCGATCAGGCTCGTCTGCTCGAACGGGCCTTCGGTCAGTGTTGCCAGAGAGCCCTCCTCGAACCGGCCGCTGCCGCCGTCCATGTGCGGCTCCGATTCGGTGAACGGGAACGACTCCTCGCTGTCGAGCGGCGGGACGTCCTCACCCCAGACCTGGGTGGCAAGCGTCTCGTTGGCGGGCTGATGCACGAGGTGCTCCAGCAGCCGTTCGATCTCCCCGTCCGGATCGCGGGCGAAGTCCGAATGCCGGATACGGTGGAACACCCAGCCGACGTCCTCGAGCAGCTCCTGCCGGTAGATGTCCTCTGGGATCAGCGAGCCGTCGACGGTTTCGTGATGTTGCTCGCCGTCGGCTTCGATCGCGAGCCGGCGGCCCTCCCGGTCGGTGACGACCAGGTCGATGAACTTGCCGCGCGAGCGCCACTGCGGCACGACTCTCAGGTCCTCGTTGATGGCGAGCCGGTCGTACAGTTCGCGCTCGAAGTCCGACTGGAACACGTCCTCGCCGGCGGCCAGGCGCGCCTCGACGCTCGGCGCTGGCCAGTGATAGTCCGCGTAGTCCTCGGACGCGACGCTGCCAGCGGCCGACTGCGCCGGGTCGGCCTGCGGTTCGCGGGGATCCGGTTCCGGCTCGGCAGCCCAGAGGAAGTGTCGTTCGGCGTCAAGCTTGGGTCGTTCTCGCGGGCCGCACCGGGCAAGCGCCTTGCGCACGCGCCCGACAAGCCGGCCCGGATCGCCGAGCGCTTCCTCGGCGAGGATCCGGTGCACAGTCCAGCCGGCACGTTCGAGTAGGCCCTGCGCATCGACGCGCCGGTCGGCGGTCGGCGGCGGCTGCGGGTCGATCTCGCCGTCGATGAACACGGCCACGCGCGCCCACGTCTGAGGGTCGTGTACGACCATGTCCACGCCGGCGCCGCACGCGACGTACTGCTCGGTCACATGCAAGCCCGCGTCGCGCAGCGTCGCGGCGGCGCGCCGGCGGGCTTCGGTGACCGGCTCGCGGTGAGCGCGGCGCTCGATCGTGTGCAGTAGCCGCTCGGGGGCCTGGGCATGCTGCAGGAACGTGCCGACGTTTCCGGATCCGGGGAACTCGCCGACCGGCGCGGAGATGAAGTGGATCGCCTGATGGCGGGCGCGGGTGAGCGCGACGTTGATGCGCTGGTCGCCGGTCGCGCCGTTGGTGAACGCGAGGATCGATGGGCTCTGCGACGTCGAGTAGCGCCACGAGTACAGGATCACGTCGCGCTCGTCGCCCTGGAAACCGTCGACGGTCGAGCAAATCAGCCGCCGCTGCTCACGCACGTCTTTGGGGACGTGTCGTTCCACGAGCCCTTCGATGTACTCGATCTGGTCGCGGAACAGGGACAGCACGCCGATCGTCAGCCCGGCGTAGTCCGGGTTCTCGAGCAGCCGGCAAAGCTCGTCGACGAGCAGTCGTGCCTCGTACGGGTTGACCTTGCTGCGCCCGAGAGGTGGGACACCCTGCAACTCGTGGATGAGCATCGCCGGACCGAGACCTCGGTCATCCTCGGCGTCGCGCATGACCCGTAGCCCGTCCGCGTAGAAGCGGGTGTTGGAGAACGCCACCAGCTCCGGGCGGCAGCGGAAGTGCTCGTTGAGCACGATCGGCGCCTGGTCGCGGAAGGACACCAGCCCGAGCAAGCTGTTCTCGGTTTGGTCGAACAAGCCGGCACGGTCGAGCTCGGTCAGTCCGGACTGGCGCAGCAGTGACTTGTTCTGGTCGCCGGCCAACGAGCGCTTGAGGTCTTCATTGGAGAGCTGCTTCTCGTCACCGAACACGACCGCGTGCTCGGCGCGCGCGAAGATCGGCAGCGTCTGGTCCGGGTTGCACTGGGACGCTTCGTCGAAGATCACCACGTCGAAGATGTGGCGTCGCAGCGGGAACATCCGGCATGCGTCCTCCGGCCGCATGATCCAGCACGGGAACACCTCGGTGAGCACGTCGACGTCGAAGTCGGCCCTGTTCTTGAGCTCCTCGATGCGGGAGAAGCGCTTGGCGGAGGTTGAGATCGCCTTGCGGAAGGTTTCGAGGCTGGAGGTGAACGTCGGGCGGCGGAACCCCTCGTAGATGCGCTGCTGGATGCGCAGCGACAGGTACTGCTTGGCGTCGGAGAGGATCGTGTCGCGCAGCTCCCCGAGCTTGTCGGAGAGAGCGCGCGTGGTCAGCGCGTCGCGGATCTCCTGTAGGCGGCCCACGATCGGCTGCGCGGCGAATGCCGCATCGAGATCGCGGAGAAACTGGGGTGCCGGGCGCGCATTGGCGGCGGCGTCCTCGATCGCGGCGACGGCCGCCCGCAGCTGGCCGGCCGGCCCGCCGAGCAGCCGGGCACGCTCGGCTAGACCGGGCAGCGCCACCTGCGTGCGTGCGAGCTCGTCGAGTTGTGCGCGAGCGTCCTCGTAGCGCTGCTCGTCGACGGCCGCTTCGGCGCGTTCGAGCATGCCGGCGACCCAGTCGAGCTCGGCCCGTGCGCGCAGCTCGCGGCCGGCGCGGTCGGCGCTGATCGCATCGAGCGCGCGCCGCCACCGGTCCTCGTGACGCTCGAGCGCGCCCGTGGTCAGCACGGCGATCACATCGTCCACTGGCAGCCGCAGCTTCTCGCCTCGCGCGATGTCACGGGCCGTGCCGATCGCGACAGCGGCGGCGGCCGCGCGCCGCAACCGTGCCAGGTACGCCATGACCAGCGACGGGTCGTAGCGTTCGGGCACCTCGAGTCGCAGTTCGCCGCCAAGCGCATCGCATGTGTCGCGGACCGCCAGCCAGGCGTCCCAGAACGCCACCCACGCGCTCATCTGCTCATCGGCCAATCCGGCAGCGCCGGGCGCGTTCTCGTCCAGCCAGCGCCGCGCGGCCTTGCGCCTGAACAGCGACGTGAGCTCACCGTGTCGCGCGAGCACCTCGCGGCGGCGCGCTACCAGTTCGGAGGGGAGGTGGTTGCGCGCGTCGTGGAGTTCGCGCGCGCCGGCGAGCTTGCCGGAGACCTGCTCGATCGCCGCCTGGGTCTCCGCGAGGAGGTGCTCGTCGGCGGCCAACGCCTGTGCGAATGTGCGCGCTCGCTCCGGGTCAGGGTCGTCGTCGAGCTCCGCCAACGGCGCCGATAGCGTGTCCGTGATCCTTTCGATCGCCGCGCGCGCGGTGTCAATCCGCTCCGGGTGGCGCACGGCGGCCGGCTGCCAGGCGGCGACGAGCTCCCGGACCGCTGGGTCGACGGCCGCGTCCAGCCGCGCGTGCTGGAGCTCGATGAATCGGGTCAGCGCCGCCTGACGCGCACCCGTGACCGTCTCGGTCGCGATCGGCGAGCGCAGCAGCGTCCGCCAGACGGACTGGTGCTCGCGCGCGAGATCGTTGAGCCGGCGCAGCGCGTGCGCGACGTCGTCGCGGTCGCTGTCGGCGACGATCGGGTCTTCGGCCGGCAACAAGGCGATGCCTTCGATGGACAAGAGCAGCCGTTCGGCTTCGGCCTGCTCGGCCTCGGCGCGGTGGTTGAAGTCGTCGCGAAGCTGCTGGTAGTGGTGGCCGTTGCGCCGGCGGCGGTCGGTGACCTCGCTGAGCTGCTTGCGCAGCCGGTGCTGGTCGACTTTGGCGTAGAAGCTGCGCACGTCCTGGATCTGCCCTTGCAGCTCGCGTTTGCTCTGCGCGCTGGTGCCGACCATCGACGCGTACAGGAACGGCAGCTTGAGCTCGTCGAGCTTGTCGCGCACCACGGTGAGCGCCTGCTCCTTGTGACTGCACACGAGCACGCTCTTGCCTTCGGCGACCAGGTGCGCAACCAGGTTGGCGATGGTAAGGCTCTTGCCGTTGCCGGGCGGGCCTTGGACGACGACGATCCGGTTCTTGTCGACGGCATCGACGACGCGCCGCTGCGGCCCGTTGGACGGAAACGGGAACGCGACCTCGTGGATGTCGAGATGCTCGAGTTCGGGCCTGATGGTCGCTTTCGGCGGGCTGAGCAGGATCTCAAGCGGCCTGTCATCGGCCAGGAACCGGCCGGGGTCCCCGGCGATCTGGTCGAGGTCGGCGAGCAGGTACGGGGAGGACTTGTTGGCCAGGTACAGCGCCGCGCCCGGATGCAGCGTCAGGTAGGAGGGCTCGCGCGCGGCCTGCGCGGGCGAGGGACGTTCCGGCCACGGCAGTAGACGCTCGTTCACGGGTTCGGCCGCCAGCTGCGGGAATGCTGACCGAATCGCCTTCAGCAACTCGTCGACGCGTTCGTCGTCCCAGCCGTCGGCCAGCTCAGCCTGCGCGTCGATACCGAAGGTGACGATCTGGTCGGTTTCCGTGCGCGGGAACGCATTCGCCCACACGCTCGTGTTGAAGCGCGGCGGCTCGTCAGTAGCGGTGATCAGCACAGAGCCGTTCGGCTGCGCGGCAATGGTGACCGCCTGGAGGAACAATGGGGCGAGCACCGGCTCGTTCGTGGACGTGTTCTTCCTCGGCAGCACGCCGACGAGCAGCGGCCCTGCGTAGATGACCTCCTTCTGGTGGCTTTCGACTGCGGCTTTGGCAGCGAGCTCGCGCACCCGATCCCAGACCGCGAGGCGCTGCTGGTAGCGCTCATGTTCGAGCGGGTCGGCGTCCTCGTCGGGACGGGCCGGTGCGGTGATGGTCGCGCGGCCGTGGCGCAGCAGTGTCTCGACCTCGGCGAGCTGGCCGAGATCGCAGGGGTAGGCCGCCTTCTTGGCAGTGCGCACGTCGGTCTGCGCGACGTTCTGCGCGCCGATGGCGCGCAGACAACCGGCGTGGTATCGCGCGACAGCGCGAGCGAGCTGGAGCGTCCGTGCGTCAGTCACTGCAGGTCCGATTGTCGCGCGGTCAGGAATCATCGCCAGTCGGACATTCGCTGGCACCAGGGTGGCTGACTTGACGATCCTCTGGCAGGGCGCCGAATTCGGGCGGGTGGCCGTGCGAGCCGCGACATCTCACGACTACGGCACGTGTGTTCGCGGGGTTACAAGTGCGCCAATGATTTGTGGAGCGGAGGCAGTCGCCCTCGCATTGAATGCTCGCTAATCGACGTTATGTAAACCAGCAACGATGTGCGGGTAACCCGCCGCACCGATTAGCCCGCGATCGGGTTTGATGCCCCGGTGCGTTTCCTGCTCACAGCCGCGCTGACGCTGATCGCGCTGATCCCGGCGGCGACGGCGCACGCCTGGATCCCGAACGATCCCGGCACGAGCGGCAAGCGCGGCGGCTGGCAGCTGGACCAGTGGAACCTGATGCCCGGCACGGGCGTCGACGCGCCGCGCGCGTGGGACAACCTGCGGGCGGCCGGCAGGCCCGGCGGGCGCGGCGTGAGGATCGCGGTGCTGGACTCGGGCGTCTCGTACGAGCGCTCCCCCGACCTGAGCAAGAATCGCTTCGAGCGGGGTTATGACTTCTGCGCGAAGCTGGGCCGCGGCGGGCTGGCGTGCCGCGGCGAGGACGAGGACCCGAACGACGAGTACGGGCACGGGACGCACGTGGCGAGCACGATCGCCGAGACCGCGAACAACGGCAAGGGCCTGGTCGGGCTGGCGTACGGCGCGACGATCATCCCGGTCAAGGTGCTCAACCGCTACGGCGACGGCGACGAGGAGACGATCGCCAAGGGCATCCGGTACGCGGCCGACCAGGGCGCGGACATCATCAACCTGTCGTTCGAGTTCGGGTCGGCGACGTTCGAGGCCGCGCAGATCCCGCTGATCGCGTCCGCGGTCCGGCACGCGCGGCGCAAGGGCGCGCTGATCGTGGCCGCGGCGGGCAACATCGCCCACGAGCGGATCTCCTACCCGGCGGCGCTGCCGGGCGTGGTGTCGGTCGGCGCGGTCACCGAGCACGGCTGCCGCGCCGAGTACTCGAACACGGGCAGCGACCTCGACCTGGTCGCGCCCGGCGGCGGCAAGGACGCGACGCTCCCGCTGGACCCGAACTGCCGCCCGCTGGAGCCCGCGGGCCGGACGATCCTGCAGCTGTCGTTCACGCGCCGCAACCGCACGTTCCGCTACCCCAAGAGCTACTACGGGACCTCGATGGCGGCGCCGCACGTGTCGGCGACGGCGGCGCTGGTGATCGCGTCCGGCGTGCTCGGCCGCAACCCGTCGCCGAAGAAGCTCGAGCGGCACCTCAAGACCACGGCCCGCGACCTCGGCGAGCCCGGCCGGGACATCCACTACGGCGCCGGCCTCATCGACGCCGGCGCGGCGACCGCGCCGAAGCGCTAGCCGCGGCGCATCAGCCGGCCGACGGCGCTCATCAGCTCGTCGGCCTGCGCCTCGGGCGTCTCGGGCCCGCCGCCGTGCCCCATCAGGCAGTGCCGGGTGTGGCCGTCCAGGAGGCCGAGCGCGACCTTGTCGAGCGCCGCCTGGATCGCGCTGATCTGGGTCAGCACGTCGATGCAGTAGCGGTCCTCGTCGACCATGCGCGCGACCCCGCGCACCTGCCCCTCGATCCGCGCGAGGCGCTTGTTGAGCTGCTCCTTGGTGGCGGTGTATCCCCGTTCGGCCATCGGACACACCAGCGTAGCACGTACCCCGTAGGGGTATTAGACCGCGATCCGCTCTTCCTCGTGCAGCAGGAACCCGGCGGCCTCGAGCACCTTGCGGTCGCGCAGGCGCTTGAGCCGCTCCTGGGCCTCCTGATCGGTCTCCCAGGCGGCGACGGCGGCCGTGTCCTCCATGTGCTTGAGGCCGTGCTCGCCGGGCTCGTCGTAGGCCTGGCGCAGCCACGCGAGGTCGTCGGAGATGCGCCGGGGGCGCTCGGCACGGCCGGTCTCGGGCTTCCACGGGTCGTCGCCGCTGCGACGCTCCGGCACCCCGGCCGGCCGCGTCAGGGCGATGGTGAGGGCACCCATCCAGTCGGGGCGCGAGGTGACGAGCTCCAGAACGGCCATGACGGGATTCTTACCCTTTCTGCTCGGTGTTCAAGGCAGCTTTCCGTGCAGTGCGTCGACGTAGCGCTGCGCGGAGCGGCGGACGATCTCCTTGCCGTCGCGCTCGATCACGGTGCCCCACCAGGCGCCGTACAGGCGGTCGAAGTCGAACGGCTCCAGCGCGCGCTCGATGCGGCGGATCTCGCTCTCCGGCAGCGGGATGTGGTTCGGGAAGCTGTACATGAACGAGACCCAGCCGCGGTCCGGGATGACCTGGACGATGTCGCCGCACAGCAGGTCGCGCCCGCGGTGCAGGACGGTCCCGCCCGGGAAGTGCCCGCCGCAGCGGATCAGCGTCAGCCCCTCGCCGAGGTCGCACGTCTCGCCCGACCAGAAGCGCAGGCAGGCGTCCTCGCGCATCACCCACTCGCGGTCGTCCTCGTGCAGCCACACCTCGCACCCGAAGCGCCGCCCCCAGTCGACCATCGCCGAGTAGTAGTGCGGGTGCGAGATCGCGATCGCGCGCAGCCCGCCGCGGGCCTCGATCTCGGCCGCGGTCGCGTCGTCGAGCAGCGTCACGCAGTCCCACAGCACGCCGGACGGCTCCAGCAGCGCCCGCTGTCCGATCCCGAACTTCGGCTGGGTGCCGATCCCGGTCAGCTCGCCCTCGGGCCGGAAGACGTTCTCGTGGGAGGCCTGCAGCTCCTCCATCGTCGTCCACGCCTGGCCGCTGACCGGCACGTACTGGCGCGGGTCCTCGCAGACCGGGCAGTCGGGCCGCGCGGCGGCGTACTGCACCCCGCACGTCACACAGATGGGCAAAGACACGCTGGAATGGTCGCATGACCCATCCGCCTGCGCCCTGGGAGCTCCGCGGCGAGTTCATCATCGTCCCCGTGCGCGGGCTGCGCGGCGTGCTGCTCGCCAACTACACGTCCGGCACGCTCGCCTACCACGAGCTGATCGTCTTCCCGCGCGCCACCCGGCGCGGCATGGTGATCAGCCACATCTACGTCGACGACGAGCAGTCGCTGCGCGGCGGGCGCGAGATCTGGGGCCTGCCGAAGGAGCTGGCGACGTTCCGTTACGAGCGCCGGCGCTTCGTCGCCGAAGGCCTGCTCGAGGCCCGCATCCGGCGCCGCCGCGGCCGCATCCCGCTGCTGGTGCCGGCGCCGATCGTCAGCGACGCCGGCCGCACGCTCGGCCGCGCGCTGGTCAAGGCCGCGCCCGCGCTGGTGACGCTGGACATCCCGCCCCAGAGCCCGTTCGCGCACCTCGGATTTCAGGGCACGCACCTCGCGCTGGCGGGCGACGACCTGCGCCTGAAGATGCCGCCGCCAAAATAGGTCCACGTCATGCGCCACATCCTCCGCCCTCTCTTCGATCGCGTCGTCGTCAAGGAACTCGAGCCGGACCGCGTCCGCCAGTCCGGCCTGCTCGTCCCGCCCGGAACGCACGAGCCGCCGCCGCAGCACGGGATCATCCTCGCGGTCGGCCCCGGCCTGGACTGGTGGGAGCAGGCGGGGATCCACATGCCGGTCAAGCCCGGCGACCACGTCGTCTTCCCCGCCTCGGCCGGCGCCTGGGTCGAGGTCGACGAGGAGCGGCTGCTGGTCTGCCGCGTCGTCGAGCTGCTCGGCGTGCTCGAGCTCGAGACCGAGAGCGCCGCGGCATGAGACAGCTGGCGGACGGCCTGTATCACTGGACCGCCCGCCACCCGGAATGGCATCCGGGCGAGTTCGGGGCGAAGGTCGGCTGCTATCTGGCCCACGAGGACGGCCGGACGCTGATCATCGACCCGCTGCTGACCGAGGACCTGGACGACTACATCGACGGCGAGGTCGTCGTCGCGGTCACGATCCCCTACCACGTGCGCGACTGCGCCCGGGCCGCGCAGCGCTACGGCGGCGTGGTCTCCGCCCACCCCGACGCGCGGCGGCGGCTGCCGGAGGGCACGCCGTTCGACCCGGACGCCGGCCTGCGCTGGCACGCGCTCAAGCGCGGCAAGGAGCGCCCGCTCGAGCTGCCCGGCCACCGCGCGCTGGTCTTCGGCGACCGCATCGTCGGCGTCGACGGCGGCCTGCGCTACTGGATCAATGCCCCGGTCACGCCCAAACGCAGGGATTTCTTCCGCCGTGTGACCTCCAGGCAGCTCGCGCACCTGCTCGAGATCGACTTCGAGCACGCGCTGACCACGCACGGCGAGCCGGTCATGGAATCGGGAAAGCAGGCGCTCGCCGACGCACTGGACGGCGAGCCCTGGTATCACCGCCCGTCATGAGCGATCACGTCTACAAGTCGGTCGAGATCACCGGCTCCTCGCCGGACGGCATCCAGGCCGCGATCGACAACGCCATCGCCAAGGCCGGCGAGACGTTGCGCAACCTCGACTGGTTCGAGGTCACGGGCATCCGCGGGGCCCTGCAGGAGAACGTCACGCACTACCAGGTGACGCTCAAGATCGGCTTCCGGCTCGAGTAGGCCGGGGCAGCTTCAACACCACGCTCTGCCGCGCGCGGACCGGCGCGGTCGAACGGACCGTCAGCGAGACGCGGCGCCGCGCCGCACGGCGCAGCGTCTCGCGCACCTTCGGGCTGACCTTCAGCCGCAGCGTGCGATGCCCGTAGGCGCGCGTGCCGAGCGTCTTGGTCGTGCGCAGCTTGGCCCGGAACGTCCGCGAGCTGCGCAGCTTGACCGTCACCCGCCCGCGGCAGCGCGCGGCCGCGCACCTGCCGCGCAGCACGAGCCGCCCGCGCGACCACGACGCCCGCCACGTCACCTCCGGCGACGCCCGCCGGCGCGTCCGCAGGCCCGCCACGAGCGCGTCGTAGCTGGGGCGCGCGGCGCCGTCCGGGCGCACGATCCCGGCGTCGAACAGGTCGGTCGCGCCCGCCTGCCACTGGTAGAGGTACACGCGCTCGATCCGCGGGCGGGTGCGCACGAGCCGGAACAGGTTGCCGATCGCGCGCGCCGCCCGTGCCTCGTCGTAGGACAGCAGCGCGCGGCCCGCGCCGTCGCGGCGCGTGACCAGCCCGCCCGTCTCCTCCAGCCACAGCGCGCCCGGGACCGCGGCCAGCATCTGGTCGGTCGCGGCGGTCGTGCCGTACGTGACGTCGGCGTAGTTATGGAGCCCCCACAGCCGCGGGTTGCCGCGCACGACCGCGCGGAAGCGGCGGATCCACTTCACGTACGAGCCCGAGTCGAGCACGTCGGCGGCCACCACGGTGCAGCCGCGGCAGGCCGCGCGCAACTCCTCGTAGTAGGCGGCGGCCGCCTCCGGGCGCCGCGCGGTGGGCTGCGAGGGATGGTTGGCCTCGTTGAACGCCGTGTAGGTGCGCACCTGCGGCCAGCGCGCGATGAACGCCCGCACCGCGTCGCGGTACTGCTCGCGCGTGGGCAGCACGCACGGCGCGCCCGGGCAGCGGTCCGAGCTCAGGTGCTCGAAGGCGATGTGCGGACGCATCCCCGCCGCCGCGGTCGCCGCCAGCCACGCGTCGACCTTCTCGGGCTGCGAATGCACCGCGTCCCACGGCACGATCATCCGCGCGACGGGCAGCTCGAGCGCGCGCAGCCGCGCGTCCGCGAACGAGGACGGCCGTTGGTCGCCGACCCCGACCACGAGGGCGAACGCGGCTGCGAACGTGGCGAGCACGCCCCCGAAGCTAACGTCCCCGGCGTGGACAACGCATTCACGGGAGCGACCCTCGACCGCGTCGGCGACCCGCGCCGGCTGGATCCGGAGTGGCTGGCGGCGCAGCGCGCGCACCCCGCCGCCCGCGCCGTCGTCGCCGGCGACCGCGGCCTGCGCGTCGCCGACGACCGCCTCGAGCTGGTCCCGCTGGCCGAGCTCGACGGCACCCGGGCGCTGCTGCTCGGCCTCGACGAGCGCGGGCCGGTGTTCGCCGTCGACGAGGACCCGGAGCGCGAAGGCCGTGTGCCGATGGTCGGCTCGGCGGGCGTGCGCGGCGAGCCGCCGCCCGGCTCGGGCGGCGCGCGCGTGTCGCTGCGCCAGGCGGCCGCGGTGCTCTCGCAGGCCGAGGGCGGCCTCGCGGCCTACGCCGCGGCGCTGCTGAACTGGCACCGCCGGCACCGCTTCTGCGCGGCCTGCGGCAAGCCCACCGACGTCGTCGAGGGCGGGCTGACCCGCCGGTGCCCGAGCTGCGGCGCCGAGCACCACCCGCGCACTGACCCTGTGGTGATCATGTTGGTCACGGACGGCGACCGGCTGCTGCTCGGCCGCCAGGCGAGCTGGCCGACCGGCCGCTACTCGGCGCTCGCGGGCTTCGTCGAGCCGGGCGAGTCGCTCGAGGAGGGCGTCGCGCGCGAGGTGCGCGAGGAGGCCGGGGTCGTGGTCGGGCTCCCCCGCTACGTCGCCAGCCAGCCGTGGCCCTTCCCGTCCTCGCTGATGCTCGGGTTCACCGCGCCGTACGTGAGCGGCGAGGCGCGCGTGATCGACGACGAGCTGCAGGACGTGCGCTGGTTCGAACGCGCCGAGATCGAGGCTGCCGCGCAGGCGCCCGACAAGGACGACTGGGGCACCCCGGGCGAACCCGGCGGCCCGCTGCGGCTGCCGCCGGCGCTCGCGATCGCCCGTCGGCTGATCGATGGTTGGCTGCGAACCCCTTGATCTTGCGGAGCCGGATCACCCGGCGTAGGCTTCCAACGAAGTGTCCCTGGAGGGGTGGATCTTCATGGTGGGCCTCCGAGTCTTCGACGTCGGAGCCCTGGTCGTCTGGCTCGTGTGGTTCTTCCGGCTGCGCGACGACGACGATGACGACGGCGACGATTTCCGCCGCGGCAAGGACGGCGGGTCCGAGCCCGAGGAGCCGTGCGGCCCCGGCGGGCTCAAGCTGCCGCTGCCCGAGTCCCAGCCCTGGCACGCGCGCCGGCGCGACCACACGGGCGACCGCCGCGGCGCGCCGCTGCCCAGCCGCCGGCACGCTCCGCAGCGCGCGCCCATCCGGACGCGCCACCGCTGAGTGTTCCCGCATCGGGAGTACGCGCGGGAGCGGATCGCGCAGGCCGCGGCGCGGCTACAGGTGCACGGGCCGCCGCTCCCGCTCGCGCTCGAGCTGAGCGGGCCCGTCGAACGCGGCGAGCCCGCCGGCGCGTACCGGCCGGTGGAGCTCGGCGAGCCGCTCGGCCCGCTGTTCGCGACCTACTGGCTGCGGGTGCGCGGGACCGCGCCCGAGCACGCGCGGCTGTTCCTGGACTTCGGCGGCGAGGCGACGGTCTGGCATCGCGGCCGCCCGGTCGAGGCGCTCAGCTCCGGCCCGCGCCAGGCGCGGATGTCGGTGCCGGTGCCGGCGGGCGAGCTGGAGCTCGAGCTCGAGCTGGCCTGCAACGACCCGTTCGGCTACGGCGAGACCGGCCAGGGCCTGGCGATGGAGTTCCGCCTGCGCCGCTGCGAGCTCGCCGTGCGCGACCCGGCGCTGTGGGAGCGCTTCAACGACCTCGCGTTCCTGCTCGCGCTCGAGGACGTGGCCGAGCCCGACTGGGCGGGCGAGCTGCTCGCGCGCCTGCACGACCACACCGTCGACGGCCGCCCGCTGGGGCCGCTGCTCGAACGGCGCTCGGGCGCCCTGCACGAGATCTCGGCGATCGGCCACGCGCACCTCGACACGGCCTGGCTGTGGCCGCTCGAGGAGACCTACCGCAAGCTCGTGCGCTCCACGACCGCGCAGCTGCGGCTGCTCGACGCCTACCCCGAGCACGTGTTCGCCCACTCCCAGGCCCAGCACTACCTGTGGCTGCGCGACCGCGACCCCGAGCTCTACGCCGCGGTCAAGCGCGCGGTCGCGGACGGCCGCTGGATCCCGGTCGGCGGCACCTGGGTCGAGCCGGACTGCAACCTGCCCTCCGGCGAGTCGCTCGCGCGCCAGTTCCTTTACGGCCAGCGCTTCTTCGAGGCCGAGTTCGGGCGCCGCTGCACGGAGTTCTGGAACCCGGACGTGTTCGGCTACACCGCCCAGCTGCCGCAGCTCATGCGCCAGGCCGGGATCACGCGCTTCCTGACCCAGAAGCTGTCCT
>Ga0182742_1004298_pt1 | contig 13022 bp, 14 predicted proteins | sample eDN5th37CBELigMG_FD_128880 | JGI IMG/M metagenome (GOLD analysis project Ga0182742, IMG submission 128880) | Enriched Miracle-Growth compost microbial communities from Emeryville, California, USA - eDNA 5th pass 37_C BE-Lig MG (version 2)... ... | reverse complement strand
TAGCAGACGAAACTCACGCCAAAAGCTAACCCAGAGCCAGAGCCGGAGCCGAACCCGGAGCCGCACCCAGAACCGAACCCGGAACCGCAGCCGGAGCCGAACCCGGAGCCGCAACCGGAGCCGCAGCCAGAACCGAACCCGGAACCACAGCCGGAGCCGAACCCGGAGCCGCAACCGGAGCCGCAGCCAGAACCGAACCCGGAGCCGAGCCCTGAACCAAAACCGGAGCCTAAACCTCGTCCCGACCGGGATCGTGATCGCGACCGAGACAGGGGCTCCCATTCAGCTAGCAGTTCCAAAGCAGTCTCCGAAACACGCCAGGCAAAAGTAACAACTGGATCGGAGACTGTTCAAGTGGACATCACCCGCAGATCAGCAGCAAATGGCAAAATCTTTGACTCTGTCACTTTACGAGAATCGAAGGTGGATCAACTAATCGCAAAAGCAGCGGCAGATGCGACCAGTTTTGCAAAAATCAGCATCGATGATCTGCCGGAACAACCAGCAGACGAGATAGAGATCAGCATTGCCAGACAAGCCCTTCGCAAACTGCAAAAAGAATCACTCGGACTGATCATGGAAGCAGGCGGCGGAGCCTGCGTTACCCTGCCTGCGGAAGCATTGGGTCAATTGACGGATGTAGAGGAGAACCTGATCTTCAACGTCATCCCCATTCGCAAGCCTGGTGAATTACAGCAAGTGCAAGAGCGTGCCATGATGACCCAGCCGTTCCAATCCTTCGCCCAAGGAAGAAACGTGAGAATCGTAGGTCAGTCGATGAAGATTGAATCGAACTACAACATTCAAGAATCACAGGTATTGTTCCCGCTGACAGGCCTGGAGGTACCTGCTGATCCCCAATTGCGTCAAGCCTTCTTGAACGGATTAGCCATGTTTGTCGTCCATGACGCAGGCGAGTCCGGCGTAAAATTCGGACAGGTGATCATGGACCAGAATCAGAATCCGATCGGACTTGAAATTGAGGTGAAAAAATTCGGGACCTATACCATACTCTCAGCCGATGCCTCCGAGCGTACTGCGGAAAACATCTCTCGCGCTGAAGTAGCGTCCCTGATCGCCCACCAGTTGGAGCTCAATCAGGTCGCGGAGTCAAACAGCTACCTGGACGTACCTGCCGCACATTGGGCTTCAAAAGAAGTGAGCCAATTGACGGCCGCAGGCATTTTCGCTGGCGATGCTCTTGGAAATTTCCGCCCAGAGCAGGGGTTGACGCGTGCGGAGATGGCTGTGATTGCCTCGAAAGTATTAGGACTGAATGCTTCGGTAGATAGCAATACGTTCCCGGATACCCAAGGCCATTGGGCAGCGCCTGTTATTGAATCTGTGAAACATGCGGGTCTCATGCTTGGCTTTGCAGATGGAAGCTTCCGTCCCGATCAGCCGTTGACCAGGGCAGAAGCAGATGCTGTGCTGAAGAGATTGTTTCAGCCGTCACGCTAGATGGCATAAGGCTGGATTGTTTCAGCATGATAGGTGTGCACAAAAGCTGGCAGCGGAAATCAACCGCTGCCAGCTTTTTCATTGTTGCATGAGCTTTCCCTTTGCATGGGAGTATGAATTGGTTACTATTTGGTAAGGAGGTGCAGAAATGACGCGATTGATCCTCGGTTTTGCCGTGACCTATCTCATCATCAGTCTTCCCGATATTTTCGGTCTGACCTTCGCTATACAATGGGTGCCAGGAGTTTCTCCTGTACAGAAAGCCTGGACCTATTTCACATCTGGCTTGGCAGAAAATGCTTTGGGCAAATTGGTTGTCGCAACGCTCTCTGCCCTGCTTTTTCGATTCTGCTCACGGCTATTTCGCGGGCTTGCTTGAGAGAAGCTCTATATGGAAAAGAGGAGATACACATGCCTAACATGCTAAAAGAACGGAAGGCCATTATTTTTGATATGGATAATACGCTCTTGCAATCCCGTATCAACTTTCCGGGGATGAAGACAGCAGTCTTTCAATTGCTGGTGAAGCATCAGATGATCCATCCAGATCTTGATTACACCAGACATTCCGCCTCGCAGCTGATCGATCTCGGACGCAATTCGGGCCGGATTACCGAAGAAATAGAAGCCTCCATCTGGGATACGATTGTCGCTTACGAAACAGAAGGAATGATCGGCGCCTCTCTGGAGGAGGGGGCAAAGGACGTTCTCGATGCGCTGAGACATCACTATACGTTGACTATCTTGACAAACAATGCGCGCTCCGCTGCTTTACAGGCACTTCAGGATACTGGCATCATTCCCTTTTTTGACTTGATCGCCGGGCGGGAACAAATGACGGAATTAAAGCCTTCTCCCTCCGGCATTCACTATATTTTGGACAAATATCCAAACATTCCGGCGGAAGAGTGGATCATGGTCGGAGATTCCTGGATCGATGGCAAAGCGGCGCAAGACGGCGGAATCGGATTCATTGCCTATCAAAGTGAGCCAGCGGAAATGGAGAGTCACGGAGTCACTCCCCTCGCGTATGCCCAGCGCTTGGAGGAATTGCTGTATTGAGCTAGTCAGCCCCCCAACCTTTTTACATGTAACCTTTAAAAAAAATCGATGAAGAGTGGAAAGTTGTCAACCTGGCCTTTGACGTCTAAAGCATGTACGGAAGGGGATCTGCCATGAACCTGCGCTTACACGATGTCCCCGTTGTTCTGCTTCACAGTCCACTTGTGGGCCCCTTTACTTGAGCGCCCTGTATCTGAGTACATAAGGAATATGGGTACGGAGGTGTTCATACCCACGCTTCGCAATCACGACAACTCACCCTGTTACTGGAAAGATCATGCTTGGTCCGTGTCGGAAGCGCTTCGGACGATACCTCCTCATTCCAAAATCGTCCTGGTTGGTCATAGCGGCGCTGGTTCCTTGCTTCCCTCTGTAAGGGAAAGTCTCGATCACAAGATCATTGGCTATATATTTGTAGATGCCATCATTCCCAGGCACAACTGCTACGGCCTCTTTTCCGGGCCGTCACTTTCACATGCTGGAGGACCCCGAAACGGTTGGAAACACATTGCTTGATCTGATGGAACGCCTTCTGGATCACCAGTAAGACGACTGATCTTTCTGATGGTCAAGCATTTCCCAAAAATACCCTATCTTCCCTTTTTGTGATATAATTCCAAAAAAGGTATAGTAGGTGATTTTTTGACAACGTTAGTTAGATCCTTCATCTTTTCACTCATTGTAAATCTCCTGATTTTTTGGGCTTATTGTACATGGGACTTGTATCGATCTAACCAGGAACAGATAGAGTTTCTAAAAGTCATTCAGCAGCATCTTCGTGAAAATCCAGAAGGACAGCTTCACATTGTTTACTGGTCTTCCCCTACCTACACTTCCATCCTCTGGTACGGATTGGTGACCGTTCCTTTCTTTATGGGTGTGTATGTTTTATATAAGAAGAGGTTTTCAACAGAGTGACGATCGGAAGCAAAAAAACCCTTTGATTGCCAAAGGGGTTTCTGCACTGCCTCAAGGTGGTTACCCCGAGATTCCTTCCTGTCATCCTATTCATCTTTGAAAGTAAAATTGTATTTTTTGTTGATCTGTTTCGCGATTGTATCCAAGAATGAATATACTGTCATATTTTCTACCTTGCTTGTATACCAAGCGAGTTTTGCTCCATTTTCCACCCCATTGTATTCTACTTTTAGCGGCATGTATGTTTTATTTGTGTAGGTATAATCAAACTCGATGTATAGTTCATTTCCCTCCGGACTTTCGAGAAAGACCGAATACTTCGGATTTTTATATTCAGGCTGGAATTTTACTCTCTTTATTTTTGTTTTCATAGCTTCCCCCTTTTTCATAGATTGATCATACCACAAAAAATCCCTTCAGCCAGATTGTCTCTCCAGCATGAAGGGATCTTTTCTCATCTTATTTAAACAAATTGATCGTGGCGATGATGATCGGCATGCCGAACACATCAATCAGGAAGGCCCCTACGATGGGAACGACCAGGTACGCTTTTCGCGAAGGTCCAAAACGGGCCGTTACTGCCGCCATATTTGCCATTGCATTAGGTGTCGCGCCAAGACCATGTCCTGTAAAGCCTGCAACCATGACGGCTGCGTCGTAGTTCTTGCCAAGCAGTCGGAACAGAATCAAAGCACCGAACAGGACGATAAATACAACCTGTACAAACACGATAACCAGCATTGGAAGCGCAAGATCTGCGACCTCCCACAATTTGATGCTCATGAGGGCCATGGAAAGGAAAATGCCAAGTGTTACGTCGCCGATCAGGTTGATGCTCTTCATGTCGATCGCATTCGGATTGAGCTTGTCCGCGATGTTGCGCACGATGACTGCCACAAACATGGCCCCTACATAACCGGGGAGAACAAAGCCGGTTGCTGTCGAGAACAGCTCGCCCAAATACGTTCCCAATGCCATACAGAACGTGATGAGCAGTACTTGGATGAAGAAGGTATTCGTCGTAATCGGTTGTGCTTTCTCTTCTACTGTCTCGACGGTCTCTTCTGTTTCCGTTGGTTTGAGATCGTATTTGGAAACCAGGTATTTAACAGTCGGTCCGCCTACCAGACCCCCTGCTACGAGACCAAAGGTTGCCGCCGCAATCCCGATCGCCAACGCTGATTGGATTCCCATATCTTCCAGAGTTTGTCCAAACGCGCCTGCCGCACCGTGTCCACCTTCCATGGAAACGGCCCCTGCCATCATACCAATCAGAGGATGAATGCCGAATAACGAAGCCAGGGAGACACCGATCACGTTTTGTGCCAAAGCCAAGACGCCACAGGCAATCCAGTAAATGACGAGCAGCTTGCCGCCCAATTTGATCAGCTTGAAGCTTGCTCCCAGCCCTACTGTGGTGAAGAAAGTCAGCATGAACAGACTCTGCAAGGAGGTATCCAGGGTTATTTCCAAAACGCCAGTCGCTTTCAGGGCTGTTGCCACGATGGCGAATAACAGCCCCCCGACAACCGGTGCCGGTATACAGAACTTTTGCAGGAATCCTGCTTTTTTGACCAGATACGTTCCCAATACGAGAAGTGCTACCGCCAGAAAAATCGTATTTACTTGATTAAGTGCTAAAGTCATAGTTGTCTCCCCCTAAAAATGCCATGATGGCTTCATTCGTCAGATAAGCACCTAATTTCACCGTTCTTCCGTTTTCGTCCAAGACCGGATTTACTTCACAAATATCAAAAGAAAGCGTTTTCTTATGAGCGGCAACTGCGCGGATCAAGGATCGGACCAGCATGGGGGTCAAGCCAAAAGGAGACGGAGCACTGACTCCCGGAGCGAAGGCTGCATTCAAAACATCCGTGCAAAGCGTAAGCATGACATGATCATGATTTTCGATGAATGCATGCAGGGATGCCAGAATGTCTTGCATCCGTTCGCCGGCCATCTCTTCTTCATATACGTAACGAACTCCCAGCTCATCCGCTTTATCGAAGAGCTCTTGCGTATTGCCAAACCGCTGGATTCCCAGCACGTAATAGCGGCTATTCGGGTCATGCTCCAGGATTTGCCGAAACATCGTACCCGATGACGGCTGCTTTTCATAGGAGCGCAGATCAAAGTGGGCGTCAATATTAATGATCCCCAGGGAAGCATCATTTCCTATATGCTTTCGTACACCTGCATAATGTCCATACAGGGTTTCATGTCCCCCGCCCAGAATAATAGGAGTCGCCGATTTTGATAATAGTTCAAATACCGCCTGACCCAATTCCTCCTGGGCCTCCTCAAGCTTGTCGCCTTGACAAGAAACATTCCCCACATCGACAATCCGTTTCCCTTCCGACTGTCTCCAAGGAAGACTTGCAAGCGCTTGCCTGATTGCATTCGGTGCTTGAGCCGCACCTACTCGACCTTGATTGCGCCTGACTCCTTCTTCACACTCAAACCCGATGAGGGCACATGTGCGATCCGCAGAAATCGGCATGTTTTCGAGATCTACTCGCTCCACCAGTTGATGGTAACGAAAACTGCTTCTTCTTTCCGTATGATCAATCCGACCGGTCCATACATCAGCTGAAACACTCCTAGGCAATCTATTCACCCTTTCTGAACCTTAAGTAGATTTTGTTTTTTGATTATATAATGACAAACTTATTATTTCTAATATATAATTTAAATAAATTAATAGCTTGATGCTATAAATAGTGGCAGGTGATTTACTTGGACATCAAACAATTACATTATTTTGTGACGGTTGCGGATCAGTTGAGCTACTCCAAAGCCGCACAAAGACTGCATATTTCACAGCCTTCCTTAAGCAATGCCATTAAAAATCTGGAGCTGGAGGTCGGCTCTCCGCTGCTGGAGAGAAATACCAGAAGGGTGGAATTGACGGACGCTGGTAAAATTTTATATACGAAAGCAACCCTGCTGCTTTCTCAAATGAACATGTTGAAAAAAGAAATGGAAGAAGTAAAGCTGACGGGAAGCGGCGAACTCATCATTGGCATCATTGAATCCGTCAAGCACTGGATTCCCAAAGTCATCCGCACCTATCAAGACCGCTTTCCTGACATTCACTTTAAGCTGTTGGAAGTGCTGGGTGGAAAGGCAGTGAAGGAATCATTGCGGAAATACCATACGCATCTGCTCATTACCAACCAATGTATAGAAGAAGAGGACATCGAATCACTCCCTTTATACGATGAAAAATTGGTCCTTGTCCTGCACAGAGATCATCCTTTGGCGCAGAAGGAGTCTATTCACATCAAAGATCTGGAACAGGAATCCTTCATTATTAGCACGGAAGGTTTTCAAACAAGGGCAGATATCCTGAGAGCCTTTTCACTCGAGCAAGCGACCCCGACAATCAAATTTGAGATTGAACGTTTTGAAACCGCATTAACCCTGGTTAGGGAAAATTTGGGAATTACCATTATTCCCGAAAATTATGTATCCGAACCCATGGACGCATCCATCGTCCGAAAAACGATCCATTCTCCTGCGCTGGAAAGGACCATTTATGTGGCTTATATGAAAAATCGTTATTTGGCTCCGGCAGTGCAATCCTTTTTGGAAGAAACTCGGCGCAATTTTGCCTGAATGGAAGGTGTGAAACATCGTGCTTGCTATTTTTCTATTTATTCTCGCTGGACTTGCAGAGATTGGCGGCGGATATTTGGTCTGGTTATGGCTGCGTGAATCGAAGCCGCTTTGGTATGGGATCGTCGGCAGCCTCATTCTTGTTTCTTATGGAATTATTCCTACTCTCCAAAACTTCCCTTCGTTTGGCAGAGTCTATGCTGCTTACGGCGGTGTTTTCATCGCTCTGGCAGTATTGTGGGGATGGTGGATTGACAAAAAAACGCCGGATATGTACGACTGGATCGGGGCTATGGTCTGCATCGTTGGCGTCTCGATCATGTTATGGGCCCCCCGTCATTAGACGAGTTATTCTGATCGTACAAAAAAGCCCTGATACACAGGGCTTTTTCCATCGCTGTAAAGGAGTGGTCAACCAGAAACCATTTCCATTCCTCTGACGTCATACAAGTAACCCGATACGTTGGAGGATATCTGAATGATGCGAGTGCCACTCTGTACGCTTATCTTCGCCGCCCTTTTGCATGCCGGAACGTCCGAAGCTCCTCAGCATAGGGCGATATTGGCCGACAGTCTGATTGATTCCACATCCGCTGCTTCCAAAGCCACCCGTATTGTCCTCGCGATGACAGATGGCCTCTATAGCGTAGAGCATGAACCCGGACCCTTTTTGGGACCCAATTGGACAGGAACCTTTGAGCTCCAATTGCTGGACGATCGTCGCCAAATCGTCTCAACTGCCCGATTGAATGAGTCGTTCGAGGAATTGCGCTTTCAAAAGCCTTTTTCCTTTCAATTCTCGGATTACAACCAGGATGGTCATCCCGATTTTGCCATCGGGCAATATGCATCCAGCAATGTTTACATCTATCGGTTGTTTACGATCATCGACGACAAAATCAAGGAGCTTCCTATAGTACCCGATCAAGAGATCATCAGTTCCGAGCGTGGCTACTCCATTTTGTTTACGAAAGGGAGCCATGCATCCTTTGAAACGGTTTATTACAATAATGCAGCAGGCACATCGTTCAAACGCGTGTACGAATGGAATGGCAATGCGTTCGAACGGGTACTGGAAACGTCAAGCCAGAAATAGCCGTTTTCATAGACATAAGAAAAAACCTCTTGCTGCCAAGAGGTTTTACGTTGCTTGTTCCATTTCAAAGCGGCACTATCCCCTGTCAATTCCCGCCTGTGATATAATCCTTTTTAACAACCCTACTTTCACAATTTTCGAACAGCAGAGGTGGATACATTGCTAGAGTCCATCAGAGAAGTTTATCAGGCAACCCCGTGGCTGGAGAATCTGCCCGATCAATGGGAGCTTTTGAAGGAAGCCGGGACCCCGATAGATTGTAAAAAGGACACGATCATTTTCGAACAGGATGACGAGGCCGAGCACGTGTATCTCATCGCAAGCGGCCGGGTATGCCTGTATGCCACCACGCCAGCAGGCGAGGAGAAGGCATTAGCCTTTATCGGAAAAAACGGCTTGATCGGAGAGTACGACTCGCTTGGCAACCTGTCCCATGCCACCAGCGCCATCACGGTTTCCAAAACGGTTCTCTACAAAATCAGCACCGGCCGATTCAGGGAATTGCTCAAGCAAAACTTCCATTTGGTGGAGCAGCTGCTTCATTTTGAAAGCCGCAAATACCGCATGCTGTGCGCACAATCCTTGCAGCTAAGCTACAGGAAAGCTCCGCACCGGATCTGTGCCACCCTGATCCAGTTGGCGCTCAATTACGGAACGCCATTGGAGCAGGATTCGATCCAGATCGCCACGACCTTTACCCATCAGGAGATGGCGAATCTGGTCGGCACGACGAGAGTCACCGTCATCAACACCCTCAAGTGGCTGGAGCGGCACCACATTTTGGAGAAGCAAAACAAATACTATGTGATAACCGATCTGCGCCGTCTGGAATCGCTTGTTCAGGATGAGACCTGGAAGCTCACTAAGCACGCTGAAGGATGATCGTCTGCTGGCCTTCCTGGATCGCCTTGGCACCCATGAGCGCAAAGGCTTCGAGATCTTCCTGGCGAATGGCTGCAAAACGGTTGCCTGGCACCCAGCCCATCGGGAAAAAGGTTCGGCAGTCCTGCCCATAAAAGCATCCCAAATCATAGATCGGTGCGGGGATGCCGTTCCAGGCATAGGGCGGCATGTACGTAAACAAGAGATCGCCGACCGCCGGAAAGCAGGTCTGATTTTCGGGTGCGACCTCATGCAACGGGGTTGTGTCGCAGCGCTCCTGTGGAAGCTGGATGGAAAGCTCTTTTCCCGTGTACATGGCATGCTTGCAGGATACCTGCAGAGGCGTTTCGAGAATCTCCCAAATCGCCTTGCACGTAATCGGTGCTTTTTCCGTCAACAGGTCTGCCCAAATCTCGATCTGATGATGGGGAAAAGACAGCTTAATCTGATTGGACATGTTCTCTCTCCCTTCCATTAGACCACCCTCGGCTCTGGAATCAGCGCATTTTGGCGGAAACGGTTAAAGTGAAGCGGCGAAATATCAACAGAAGTCTTGTTTCCGATGATCGTATCCGCGATGGTCTCTCCGATGGCAGGGGCCATCATAAAGCCGTGTCCGCTCATCCCGATCGCTTGGTAGTACCCTGCCACTTCGTCCACCCCTCCAAGAATCGCCTGATGGTCTGGGGTACTGTCGTAGGTGCCGTCCACATGTGTGCGGAACTCTACTTGTTCCAAGGGCGGGAACAGCTCCATGCCTACTTCGGCGGCTTTCATCTGATAATCGAAGCTATTGTACGGCGGCTTCATATCACTGCCCAAATAGCTGAGATAGATCGTTCCGTCTGTCAATTGCTTGGCTGCGAAACCGCGCTCAAAAGAGATCAGCAGCGGCTCCAAAATCCGCTCCTCGATCCGATTGGTGTACAAAATCCGGCGAACCTCCGGCTGGATCGGAATCTCCACTCCGATGGTTGCGGCCAATTCTTTGGAGCCTAGTCCCGCGGCATTGACGACGAAGCTGCAATCAATCCTGCCCCGCCCCGTCTGCACACCCACCACTCGATTGTTCTCCACCAGGATTTGCGGAACCTCGTCGAGAATAAACCGGACGCCTCGCCGTTTGGCCGCTGCCGCAAAGCTGGTCGTCACATGGTAGGCATCGTCAGCAAATCCATCCGTCGGGCAATAAGAAGCGGAAAGGAAGGTGTCTGTATTGACCCCCGGCACAATCTCTTTCACTTCATCCCGAGTGATAAATTTGGTGGGGATGCCCAGCCTGTTTTGCAGCTCCAGGCTCGGCTGATAGTTTTTGGCCGCCTGCTCGCTGTGAAACAGATACAGGTATCCCACCTGGCGGAACTTGATTTCATATTCCGGTTCCAGCTCGTCGTTGATCCGCTGATAAAACTCAGTCGATGCTTTGGCCATCAGACAGTTGATTTCGGTTCCCCACTGCTGCCGTACGCCCCCGGGACAAATGCCTGTGATCCCGGAAGAGATTCCCCCCTTGTCGATCACCACAATATCAGAATATCCTTTTTTTGACAAAAAATAAGCAATGGAGCAACCGATCACTCCTGCACCCACGATCACGATTTCCGCTTTTTCTCGCATGATTCTGCCTCCCTTTCCTCGTAATTATCGTAAATGACATGCGACGAGATGCCCGTTCCTCACCTCTTTTTGAGGAGGCTGAACTTCCTTGCAGATCGCTTGCGCTTCCGGACATCTGGAATAAAACCGGCAGCCCTGCGGCGGATCTACCGGACTGGTCAAATCGCCTTTCAACAGGATTCTCTCCCGCTTGATTTCCGGGCTGGACGACGGGATCGCGCTGATCAAAGCCCGCGAATACGGATGCTGCGGATTTTGAAAAAACTCTTCCTTGTCGGCCAACTCGACGATTTGCCCCAGGTACATCACGGCGATCCGATTGGAGATATGCTTGACCACACTCAAATTGTGGGTGATAAACAGATAGGTAAGCCCGTACTTTTCCTGCAAATCCTGAAACAGATTCAACACCTGCGCCTGGACAGAGACGTCGAGTGCCGATACCGCTTCGTCCATTACCACCAGCTTGGGTCTGACAGCCAAGGCCCGGGCAATCCCGATGCGCTGGCGTTGACCGCCGGAGAATTGATGGGGGAAATGGTTCAGAAAATGCTTCCCCAAGCCCACCTCGTAGAGCAGCTCTTCCATGAACGCTTCCCGCTCTTTTTCGCCTACCACCTGATGCAGCTTGATCGCTTCACCGATGATGCTGCGAATCGTCAGCCTGGGATTGAGCGAGGCATAGGGGTCCTGAAACACGATTTGCATGTCTTTTCGCTTTTCTTTGAGCGCTGCTTTATTCAAGCGATACAAATCTTGTCCTTCCAGCAACACCTCGCCCTGCGTCGCTTCGATCAAGCGGAGAATCGCTCTGCCTGTCGTCGATTTCCCGCAGCCGGATTCGCCTACGAGGCCCAGCACTTCTCCCCTGGGGATGGAAAAGCTGACGTTATCCACCGCTTTCAAATAGCTGTTCGGCTTTGAAAACAAGCCCTTTTTTACGGGGAACCATTTGACGAGATTTTTCACCTCGAGAATGTTATCTGTATGCATCAGTCGGTTCCCTCCTTATCTGGGTGACGCTTCCCAACGTTCCGTGTATTTCCAGCAGCTGACCTGACTTCCTTGATAGTCTAGCAGCGGCGGCGCTTCCTCTTCGCATAGGGGTTGCTTTTCCTCGCATCTCGTACAAAAGCGGCACCCTTTTGGCATCTGCTGCAGGGTAGGTACGACACCCTGGATGACCTCCAGGCGCTCCCTGGTCTGCTCCAGAGTAGGAATCGAATTCATCAGTCCACGCGAGTAGGGATGCAGCGGTTCGCGGAAAAATTGCTTGACCTCTGCGTACTCTACCACCTGGCCCGCGTACATGACCGCCACATGGTCCGCTGTCTCCGCAATGACGCCCAAATCGTGGGTAATCAGCAAAATAGACGTCTGCAGCCGATCCTTCAGATCGCCCATCAAATCGAGAATCTGTGCCTGCGTCGTCACATCCAAGGCTGTAGTCGGTTCATCTGCAATCAACAAATCGGGCTGACAGGCCAAGGCCATCGCAATCATCACCCGCTGCCTCATCCCGCCGGAGAGCTGATGGGGATAGTCGTTCACTCTCTTCTCCGGGGCTGGGATTCCCACCAGCCGCAGCATCTCAATTGTCTTCGCCCGCGCCGTTTTTTTGTCTGCCTTTTGGTGCAGTCGGAGCACCTCCATGATTTGTTCCCCCACCGAATAGACAGGGTTTAACGAGGTCATCGGTTCCTGAAAAATCATCGAGATTTCATTGCCGCGAATCGCGCGCATCTGATCTTCGCCAAGTGCCAGCAGATTCTTGCCTTTGAACAGGATCTCGCCGCTGACTGCCCTGCCCGGGGAAGGGATCAGATTCATGACCGATAGGGAGGTTAAGCTCTTGCCGCTCCCGGACTCCCCGACTACCCCCAATGTCTCCCCTTTTTTCAATGAGAGACTGACTTTGTCCAATGCAGGAAGAAATCCATCTTCCGTGTCAAAGCCCGTACTCAGCTCTTTTATTTCCAGCAACATTTCGCTCAAGCCTACTCACCTGCTTCCTTACAGCCTGATGATGCGGGGAGATCGCGTCAGCACCTGGCATCCATCTGCCGTTACCACGACCATATCTTCGATTCTCACGCCGCCCACGTTCGGCACATATACGCCCGGTTCCACTGTAAACAGCATCCCTGGTTCAATCCGGGCTTGGTTGTTCATCACCACACGCGGATATTCGTGAATATCCAGGCCCACTCCATGCCCGAGCCCACGCAAGCTATAGGACTCGAGATGTAGAGTAGAGAACTGACGCTTTCTGGCGACCGTTTGGTCGCCTTACTCCTATCAGTTCCCCCTCATCAAACCGTACGTGAGGTTCTCCCTCATACGGCTTTCCGATGTTCTTCTTTCCTTG
>Ga0182742_1004297_pt1 | contig 13029 bp, 9 predicted proteins | sample eDN5th37CBELigMG_FD_128880 | JGI IMG/M metagenome (GOLD analysis project Ga0182742, IMG submission 128880) | Enriched Miracle-Growth compost microbial communities from Emeryville, California, USA - eDNA 5th pass 37_C BE-Lig MG (version 2)... ... | reverse complement strand
CACCGGGAAACCGCCTATCACTGGCGCGCCTTCGCCGAGATGTACCGCTTCATCGCCGGCCGCGCGCCAGACCGCATCGCCGTGCTGCCGGAGGCACGGCCGGTGCTGGACGGGCTGGTGACGGGCACGCCCGGCGGCGTGCCGACCAACCGCCCGGTGGAAGGCGCCATGGTCGAGGTCTTCCGCACCGACCCCGCGACGGGCGAGCGGATGGGGGAGGCGCTGCACCGCCGCACCACCGGCGCCGACGGGCGCTGGGGGCCGGTGACCGTCTCCAGCGACTGGACGCTGGAATTCGTGCTGACGGTGCCGCAGGCGCCGGTGACGCATATCTACCGCTCGCCCTTCCTGCGCTCCACGGATGTGCTGCATCTGCGGGCGGCGCGGCCGCTCTCGGCGCAGGACCGGGCAGCGGGGGGCGTGCTGCTCTTCACCCGGCCGCGCGGCTATTTCGGCATTCCGCGCGATGTGGTGCTGCTGGACGGGAAGGTGCCGGAGGACGTGCCGCATGGCCTCGCCCGCCGCGCCAGCGCCACGCTGCGCCTGCCCGCGGCGGAGCTTGGCCGGCCCATCCCGGCGCTGTTCAACGAGGAGCGCATCATCGCCCGCGCCTGGCCGGCGGCGGAGAACCGCATCGCGGTGGCGGAGCTGACCTTCTGACCAGGACATACAGCCTGAAACTATCCCAGCGGGGAAGGAGCCGAGGATGCGTTACCGGCCCCACCTTGGGCAGGCGATGGAGCCTGAGATCCCGGAAGGCAGGGTGCCGCCGGTCCGGCTTCTGTTCGCTGTACGCAAGTAAATTCGCTGACAGCCGTCCTCGATCTGAGTATGGTTCGGCCGGAAGCATGGTGCGCCGTCCCGCCAGAGCGCGGTGCAGCCGAAGCCGAGGAGACGTTCTGAATGCCGACTCGCCGTCAAGCCCTATCCCTTGCCCTTGCTGCTGGCCTTGCGCCCTCGATTGTCCGTGCACAGGCGACACAGGCTTGGCGGCCTACGCGCCCCATCCGACTGATCGTCCCCTTTGCCCCTGGTGGCTCGAATGACATCGTCGGGCGGATCATCGCGGAATCGGCAGGCCAGGCGCTCGGCCAGCCGATCGTCGTCGAGAACCGGGCCGGCGCCGGCAGCATGATCGGCGCCGAGCATGTCGCGCGCTCGGCACCGGATGGCTATACGGTGCTGATCAACAGCGCCCATGCGACGGTGCCGGCGATCGTCGCGCGCGTACCCTATGACGCGGTCAAGGATTTCGTCGGCGTGGCGGTGGCCGGCTTCTCGCCGCATGTGCTTGTCGTCAGCCCGCAGATGCCGGTGAAGACGGCGCAGGAATTGCTGGCGCTGCTGAAGTCCGCTCCGGGCCGCTACAATCTGGCCACGGCCGGCATCGGCAGCGGCGTGCACGTTGCCGCGGAATTGTTCCGTTCCGTGGCCCAAGTGCAGGTCGAGTTGGTTCACTACCGCGGTGGCGGCCCGAGCGTCGCCGCGCTGGCCGCCGGGGAAGCACAGGTCGGCACGCCGACCATGGCCTCCTCAATCGGGCAGGTTCGCGGGGGCGGGCTCCGCGCACTTGCCGTGCTCGCGGAGCAGCGCACCCAGGCGCTGCCCGACGTGCCGAGCGCGCCCGAGGCAGGCCTGCCCAAGGTGATCTTCGAGGAATTCTTCCCCATCCTCGCCCCCGCCGGGACGCCGGCGCCCGTCGTGGCCGCGCTGGGCGCTGCCTTCCGGGACGCGATCCAGCAGAACGCCGCGAAGCTCAACGAGATGGCCGGGGTCACACCGCGGGCAGGTTATGAAACCCCCGAACAGGTGATGAAGCTGGTCCGTGAGGGCGTCGAAAGCTACACGGCGATCCTGCGCGCGGCGGGCGTGCAGCCCGAGTAGCGGCGCCCTGCGCGGGGCGGCACAGCCGCCATATGGGCAGGTGTCGGGGGAGATACCGCCGCTTGTGGCGGTGCGGCTCTGAAACTATCTCCCCGATGAGGGAGCCGAGGATGACCCACCGACCCGATCCTGCCCACCGCTTCGCCCTGCTGCTGGCGCTTTCCGTCCTGGCCGGCCCTGCCCTGGCGCAGCCGGCGGAACCGCTGCCGCCGCCCGTGCCCCCGGCCGCCAGCACTGCCGGGGCCGAGCCGGGCCTGGGTGAGCGCGCCGGCGCGGCGCTGGACCGCGCCGCCGGCGCAACCGGGCGGGCGCTCGGCCGGGCGGCCGAGGCCACCGGGGAGGCCCTGGGCCGCGCCGCCCGCAAGACCGGCGATGTGCTGCAGCGGGCCGGGGAATGGACCGAGCGCCAGGGCGAGCGCCTCGGCGGCGGTTCCGCGCACCCATCCCGGCCGGAACACTGATTCCCGCCCAGACCGATCCGTCGTGTGGCACCTGCCGAGGCGCAGGTGCAGGGGAGGGGGCGCGGCGACCGGTGGTGCAGCATCCGGCCGCCTGACCCGGTGGACCGGCAGGCGGCCAGGGCGGCAGCACCATGCCGTTCAGCCCAGCACCTCCTGCAGCCAGGCCTCCCCGTCGCGCGGCAGGTTGTGCCAGGCGAGGTCGCGCGGCACCCGCGTCACCAGCAGGAGCGAGGGCCGCACGCCCATCGGCGCCAGGGCCCGCAGCATATGGTCCCGCAGATAGGCCGGGGAGACATCGGTGCCGACCAGCACCACCCTTTCCGTCACGGGCCAGTGGTCGGGCGCGATCTCGTAGATCGCCTCGAAGAACGCCTTCACCGCATCGGCCGGGGCGCCACCGAGGTCGTGCAGGACCAGGCAGAGGGACATGGCGGACCTCTCAACCCCTCGGATGCAGATGGGTGATGGCGATGCCGCCCCCGGCGGCCACGGCCTCCGCCACCAAGGTGCGGTGGCAATGGCGGGGATCGGCCTCCAGGCAGAGCAGGCAGACCGGCTCCCGCCGCGCCCGGTCCGCCAGGGCGGCGAGGGCGGCCTGGGGCTCGGTGCCCTTCAGGTGCTCGGCGAAGATACGGCGCATCGCCTCCGGATGGCCGCTGCGGACGGCGGCGCGGCCCTCGGCCGGGGTGCCGAGGGCGCGGAGATGCTCATAGCCGATCCCCGCCTCCTCCAGCGCGGCGGCGAGCGCGCGCTTGGAAAAGCCCGGGCGCCGGCTGTTCGCCAGCGCCCGCACATCCACGAGCGTCCTCACCCCCGCCGTCCGCAGCGCCTCGATCAGCGTGGCGGGGGTCGCCTGTTCATAGCCGATGGTGAAGAGCGGGCGGCTCACCGCGGGATGGCGCTGTATGCGGCTAGGCAGGCCATGTCGAGCAACTGGTTCACCCCGGCATCCACCGGCACGATCTGCACCGGGCGGCTCATCCCCATCAGCAGCGGGCCGATGGTGGTGGCGCTGGTCAGGCGCGGCACCGTATGGGTCAGGATATGCGCCGCGTGCAGCCCCGGCATGACCAGCACATTGGCCGGGCCGGTCAGGCGGCAGAAGGGGTAGAACTGCGCCCGCAGCGACGGGTCCAGCGCGACATCGGCGGACATCTCGCCATCATACTCGAAATCCACCTTGCGCTGGTCCAGCAGCTTCACCGCCTCCCGCAGGCTGCCAGGGATGGAGCCCTTCGGGTCGCCGAAGGTGGAGAAGGAGAGGAAGGCGACCCGCGGCTCATGCCCCAGCCGGCGCGCCGCGGCGGCGGACTGCACCGCGATCTCGGCCAGCGTTTGCGCATCCGGCCGCTCATGGATCGCGGTGTCGGCGACGAAGACGGTGCCGGAGAGGCGGGCCAGCATCAGGGTCAGGCCGAACATCACCTCGCCCGGCGCCGGGTCGATCGCGCTGGTGACGCCCTCCAGCGCGACGGAGTAGCTGCGCGTCACGCCGGTGACCAGCGCATCGGCATCGCCCAGCGCCACCATGCAGGCGGCGAAGACATTGCGGTCCTGGTTCACCAGCCGCTGGCAGTCGCGGAACAGGAAACCCTCCCGCTGCCGCTTGGCGTAGAGGAACTCGGCATAGCGCCGGTTCCGGTCCGACAGGCGTGCATTGCGGATCTCGATGCCCTCCGGCAGCGGGATGCCGAGCGCCGCGGCGGTGGCCTGGATCCGGTCCTCCCGCCCCACCAGCACCGGCGTGCCGTAGCCGGCATTGCGGAAGGCGATGGCGGCGCGGATCACCTTCTCCTCCTCGCCCTCGGCGAAGACGACGCTGCGCGGGTTGGCGCGGACGCGCTCGGTGATCAGCTCCAACGCATTGGCGGTGGGGTCGAGCCGGCCGGCGAGGGAGCGGGCATAGCGCGGCAGATCGGTAATCGGCCTGCGGGCGACGCCGCTCTCCATCGCCGCCTTCGCCACCGCCACGGGCACGCGGGAGATCAGGCGCGGGTCGAAGGCGTTGGGAATGATGTATTCAGGGCCGAAACGCAGCGACTTGCCGGCGCCGGCGCTGCCCACCTCCTCCGGCACGTCCTCCCGCGCCAGCTGGGCCAGGGCCTCCGCCGCCGCGATCTTCATCGCGTCGTTGATGGTGCTGGCGCGGACATCCAGGGCGCCGCGGAAGATGAAGGGGAAGCCGAGGACGTTGTTCACCTGGTTCGGATAGTCGGAACGCCCGGTGGCGATAATGCAGTCGGGCCGCGCCGCCTTCGCCTCCTCCGGCGTGATCTCCGGGTCGGGATTGGCCATGGCGAAGATGATGGGCCTGTCCGCCATGGCGCGGACCATGTCCCGCGTCACCGCGCCCTTGGCCGAGAGGCCGAAGAACACATCCGCGCCTTCCAGCGCCTGGGCCAGGGTCCGGGCCTTGGTCTCCACCGCATGGGCGGATTTCCACTGGTTCATGCCCTCGGTGCGGCCCCGGTAGATCACCCCCTTGGTGTCGCACATGATGATGTTCTCGGGCCGCATGCCCATGGCGCGCAGCAGCTCGGCGCAGGCGATGGAGGCGGCGCCGGCGCCGTTGATGACCAGCTTCATCTGCCGCAGCTCGCGCCCGGTCAGGTAGGCCGCGTTGATCAGCCCGGCGGCGGCGACGATGGCGGTGCCATGCTGGTCGTCGTGGAAGACCGGGATGTCCATGATCTCGCGCAGCCGCTGCTCGATCACGAAGCATTCCGGCGCCTTGATGTCCTCCAGATTGATGCCGCCGAAGGAGGCGCCGAGGAAGCGGACGGCGTTGACGAACTCGTCCGGGTCCTCGGTGGAGATGCAGAGGTCGATGCCGTCCACATCGGCGAAGCGCTTGAAGAGGGCAACCTTGCCCTCCATCACCGGCTTCGAGGCCAGGGCACCCAGGTTGCCGAGGCCGAGCACGGCGGTGCCGTTCGACACCACCGCCACGAAATTCCCCTTGCTGGTGTAGTCATAGGCCAGGTTCGGGTCGCGGTGGATGTGCAGGCAGGGCTCCGCCACGCCGGGCGAATAGGCGAGCGAAAGGTCGCGGGCGGTGAGCAGCGGCTTGGTCAGCCGGATCTCCAGCTTGCCCGGCCGGCCCTCGGCGTGTAGCGCCAGCGCCTCCTCGGGCGTCACGCGCGCGGTGCGGCCATCCTCGCTGGCGCCGGTCATCAGCCCGGCCTCTGGCCCGTCAGTCATGGTCGTCTGGTTCCTCAGAATCTTTTATGGGCGGGCAGGCCGCCTGGCATGAGCTGCCAGTTTCGCAGCCCAGAGGGTCTTGGGGAAGGCCACTGCTTCGCGTCCGCGGCAAGCCGGGTTAGGTTCGCAACCCATGTTCATGCCGCGACCGGGCCCGATGGGCTCCTCCCCTTCGCCGCGCCGCGCCCCTGTTTGATGCCGGATCCCGGAATGGATCAATTGCCACCGCCCCCCATCGCCGAGGGCGCCTCGCCCGCAATGGCGCAATGGTTCGCCACCAAGGCGCAGCATCCCGATGCGCTGCTCTTCTTCCGCATGGGCGACTTCTACGAATTGTTCTTCGGCGATGCGGAAGCGGCGGCGGAGGCGCTGGACATCGCCCTGACCTATCGCGGCGAGCACCGCGGCGAGCGGATCCCGATGTGCGGCGTCCCCGCCCACAGCCATGAATCCTACCTCGCCCGCCTGATCCGCCGCGGCTTCCGCGTAGCGATCTGCGAGCAGATGGAGACGCCGGAGGAAGCGAAGCGCCGCAAGGCGCCGACCCTCCGGCGGGAGGTGGTGCGCCTGGTCACCCCCGGCACCATCACCGAGGAGATGCTGCTGGAAGCCGCCCGCCCCGCCTGGCTGTTGGCTCTGGCGCCGGAGGAGGGGGCGGCGCTCGGCGCCGCCTGGCTGGATGTCTCGACCGGGCATTTCGGGACGGAGCGGCTGGCCCGCGCCGATCTCGCCGCCCTGCTGGCGCGGCTGGAGCCGGCGGAGGTGCTGGCGCCGGCGGCACTCGCCGCCGACCCGGTGCTGGCCGGCGCGCGGGTGACGGAGGCAACGCCGCCGCGGGACGGGGAGCGGCTGGTCCGCGAGACCTTCGATGTCGCCACGCTGGAGGGCTTCGGCCAGTTCAGCCCGGCCGAGATCACGGCCGCCGCCATGGCGCTCGACTATGTGCGGGCGACGCAGCGGGGCGCTATGCCGCATCTCTCCCCTCCGGTGCCGCATGGCGGGCAGGGGGTGCTGCAGATGGACGCCGCCACCCGTCGCAGCCTGGAAATCCTGCGCTCCGAACGCGGCGGGCCGAAGGACTGCCTGCTCGGCGCCGTGGACCGGACGGTAACGGCGGCGGGCGCCCGGGCGCTGGCCGCCCGTCTCGCCAGCCCGCTGGCCGAGGCCGAACCGATCGCCGCCCGGCACGATGCGGTGCAGGCACTGCTGGATGCGCCGCCGTTGCGGGCGGCGATCCGCGGCGCGCTGAAGGGGGCGCCGGACATGGCCCGCGCCCTGGCCCGCCTCTCGCTGGACCGCTTCGCCCCGCGCGACCTGGCGGCGATCCGGGACGGGCTGGAACGCGCGGCCGCCATCGCCGATGCGCTGCAGGAGCCGGGTGGCCTCGTCACCGTGCCGCCCCTGCTGCAGGAGGCGGCGCGGGCGCTCCGTCCCCTGCGCGACCCGGCGCCGGAACTGGCCCGGGCCCTGGCCGAAACCCTGCCGGCGCGGCTGGAGGATCCGGGGGTGGTCGCGCCCGGCTATGACGGGCAGCTCGACGGGCTGCGGCGCCTCAGGGACGACGCGCGGGGCGCCATCGCGGCGCTGCAGCTCGACCTCGCCCAGGCCTGGGGCGTGGCGAGCGTAAAGATCCGGCACCACCAGCAATTCGGCTATCTCGCCGAATTGCCGGCGGCGGCAGGGGAGAAGCTGCTGCGCGAGCCGCCGGCCAAGGCAGTGGGCGAGCTTTTCCCGATCCACCGCCAGACCATGGCGAACGGGCACCGTTTCACCTGCGCGGCCCTGGCCGGGCTGGACCGCCGGCTCGCCGAGGCGGCGGAGGGGGCGGCGAAGCGGGAGAAGCAGATCATCCGGCACCTGCGCGAGCTCTGCCTCGCCGCCGCGCCCGGCATCACCGCTGCGGCGGAGGCGCTGGCGGAACTGGATGTGCATGCCGCTGCCGCCGAGATTGCCGCGGAGGGCGGCTGGTGCCGGCCGGAGATCGTGGACCGCCCGGATTTCACCGTGACCGCTGGAAGGCATCCGGTGGTGATGGCGGCGCTGGCGCGCAATCGGGCCGGTGCCTTCGTGCCGAATGACTGCGACCTGTCGCCGGGCCGGCGCCTCTGCCTGCTGACCGGGCCCAACATGGCGGGCAAGTCCACCTTCCTGCGGCAGAACGCGCTGTTCGTGGTGCTGGCCCAGGCCGGGCTCTTCGTCCCGGCGGAGACGGCGCGGCTCGGCCTTGTGGACAAATTGTTTTCTCGTGTCGGTGCCGCTGATGATATCGCCGGCGGACGCTCCACATTCATGGTGGAAATGGCCGAAACGGCGGCAATCCTCAATCAGGCTGGCCCGCGCAGCCTGGTGGTGCTGGACGAGGTCGGGCGCGGGACCGCCACCTGGGATGGCCTGGCGATCGCCTGGGCAGTGCTGGAGGCCCTGCACGACCGCATCCGCTGCCGCACCATCTTCGCCACACATTTCCATGAGCTGACGGCACTTGCGGGCAAGCTGCCGGAACTGGCGCCCGCCACCATGCGGGTGCGTGAATGGAAAGGAGAGGTCGTGTTCCTGCACAGCGTCGCCCCCGGCACGGCGGAGAAGAGCTGGGGACTGCATGTGGCGAAGCTGGCCGGCGTGCCGCGCCCGGTGCTGGCCCGTGCCGGTGCGGTGCTGGAAGCACTGGAGGCGCGGGCCCGCGGCCTTGACCCGCTTTCCGATGAGCTGCCCCTCTTCGCCCGGCCTGCCGCCCCGGCCCGCACGCCGCCCCCGGACACGCCCCCGCATCCGGTGCTGGCGGCGCTCGCCGCGCTGGATCCCGATGCGCTCTCCCCGCGGGAGGCGCAGGATGCGCTCTACCGACTGCGCTCCCTGTTGGATGGCGCTGTCCCCGGCGGTAAACAGGTAGTAGGCTAACCTTTATGAGTTCCGCGGCAGCCCTTCCCGCCCGAAAGCCGGCGCAGCGCATCCCCGAGCTGGCCGAGGCACCCTCCGTCATCCCCGACCTGATCGCCGAACTCACCACAGGCTCCGCGGGCGGCCCGCTGCGGCGGGAGGAGGCGCTGGACCTGCTGCGCCGCCATCTCGGCCGCATCCAGGCCCGGGTGCAGGAATCCTTCGAGACCTATGAGCTCTCCGGCCTCGCCGCCGCCCGCTGGCTGGCGGCGCTGACCGACGGGCTGATGCAAGCCATCCACGCCTATGCCCAGGCCGTGGTCCCGCCGCCCGCTCCCGCCGCGCCGGAGGCGCCCTTCGCCCTGGTCGCGACCGGCGGCTATGGCCGCGGCGTGCTGGCGCCCTATTCCGACATCGACCTGCTCTTCCTGACCGAGGGCGGCGCCGGGCCGCGGACGCGGCAGCTGGTGGAGTGCATCCTCTACCTGCTCTGGGATCTCGGGCTGAAGGTTGGCCATGCCGCCCGCGGCATCGAGGAATGCCTGGAGGAGGCCAGGCGGGATGCCACGGTGCTGACCGCCCTGGTGGATGCCCGCTTCCTGATCGGCGAGCGGCATGTCTTCGAGCGCTTCGAGGCGGCCTTCGCCCAGGCCCGGCAGGAGCGCGGCCTCGGCCCCTTCCTCGCCGCCAAGCGGGCGGAGCGCGCCGCGCGCCATGCCCGCTACGGCGAGAGCCCCTTCCTGGTGGAGCCGCATGTGAAGGAGGGGCGCGGGGGCCTGCGCGACCTGCAGACCCTCTACTGGCTGGCCCGCTACGCCTTCGGCACCCAGCGCATGCCGGACCTCGTCGGGGCGGACAGCCCCGGCGGCGGCTTGCTGACCGAGCACGAGGCGCGCGCCATCCGCCGCGCCTGGGACTTCCTCTGGACCGTCCGCTTCCACCTGCACTACGTCGCCGGGCGGGCGGAGGAGCGCCTGACCTTCGATCTGCAGCCCGTGGTCGGCGCCCGCATGGGCTACACGCCCCACGGCCGGCAGGACGGCGTCGAGCGCTTCATGAAGCACTTCTTCCTGACGGTGCGCGACGTGCTGCGCCTGACCATGGTGCTGGAGCCGGCGATCGAGCGTGCGTCGCTCGGCCCGCCCGCGACCCGGCGGCAGGGCGATGCGGCGCTGGCCGAGGCGGGTCTGGCCTTCGCCGACGGCAAGCTGGTGGCGGCGCCGCCCAACCGCGACTTCTCGCGCGAGCCGGTGCTGATGCTCCGCATCCTCAAGGCATCGCGCGACCGGAAGCTGGAGATCCATCCGCTGGCGATCCGGGCGATGATCCGCAACGCCCATCACGCCAGCAAGCTGCGCGGCCATGAGGAAGCCAATGCGCTGTTCCTGGACCTGCTGACCGGCAAGGATGCGGCCACCTGGCTGCGGATGATGAACAAGACGGGATTCCTCTCCCGCTTCATCCCGGAATGGGCGCGCATCGTCGGGCTGATGCAGTTCGACACCTATCACGTCTTCACCGTGGATGAGCACACGATCGAGGCCATCCGCGTCCTGCAGCAGCTTGAACGGGGCGAGCTGGCCGAGGTTGCGCCGGTGGCGAGCGACCTGCTGCCCCAATTGCAGTCCCGCCGCGCCCTCTATGTCGCGACCCTGCTGCACGACATCGCCAAGGGCCGCGGCGGCGATCATTCCGAACTCGGCGCCCGCATCGCGCAGGAGGTATGTCCCAGGCTCGGCCTCTCCCCGGAGGAGACGGAGACCGTCTCCTGGCTGGTGCTGCACCACCTGCTGATCAGCCAGACCGCCTTCAAGCGCGATATCGAGGATCCGAAGACCATCCTCGACATCGCCGACCTGGTGCAGTCGCCGGAGCGGCTGCGCCTGCTGCTGGTGCTGACCGTCGCCGATATGCGTGCGGTCGGGCCCAAGGTCTGGAACGGCTGGAAGGCGACCCTGCTGCGGGAGGTCTACTGGCGCGTCGCCGAGGTGCTGGCCGGCGGGCTTTCCGTGCCGGAACGCGACGTGCGCGTGGCCCGCGCGCGGGAGGCCGCCGCCGCGATGCTGGAAGCCTGGCCGGAGGCGGACCGGGAGCATTTCCTCTCCCTCGGCTATTCCGGCTACTGGCTCTCCTTCGATGCCGAGACGCATGCCCGCCATGCCGGCATGATCCGGGAGGCGGAGGCGACCGGGGCGCCGCTCACCGTACGCACCCGCGTCATGGAATCCCGCGCGGTCACCGAGGTCACGGTCTATGCCGCGGACCATCCGGGCCTGTTCAGCCAGATCGCCGGCGCCTTTGCCGTGGCCGGCGCCTCCATCGTGGATGCGCGCATCCATACCCTGACCAACGGCATGGCGCTCGACACCTTCTGGGTGCAGGACGCGGCCGGCGGCGCCTTCGATGCGCCGCACCGGCTGGCGCGGCTTTCCGTGGTGGTCGAGCAGTCGCTCTCCGGCCGGCTGCGGCTGGCGGAGGAGATCGCCAAGGTCCGGCGGGAGCCGGCGCGGCTGCGCGCCGTCACCGTTCCGCCGCGCGTGGTCTTCGACAACCACGCCAGCAACACCCACACCATCATCGAGGTGAATGCCCGCGACCGGCCCGGCCTGCTGCATGATGTGACGGCGGCGATCAGCGCGCAGGGGCTGCAGATCGCCTCGGCGCATATCACCACCTACGGCGTACGCGCGGTGGACGTATTCTATGTGAAGGACGTGTTCGGCCTGAAGGTGGAGAACGAGCGCAAGCTGGCCGGGCTGCGCAAGGCGGTGGAGGCGGCGCTGGTGCCCCCGGGCGGGGAGAGTGGCGGCCCGGCGGTCCGGACGGTGGCGGCGGAGGTCTGACCGCCGCCCGGGATGCTCCGGGGGAAGGCCCGGGATACGGCTCCGGCCGCCGCCGGCACTCGCGCAGGGCTGCCGGTGGCCTACTTCCCATGCACGGGCGCGACACGACATTGACCGGGAATGTCCCGAGCACGGAACCCGCATGCTCGCCGATCAAACGGCGAAGACCTCGGCATTCGGAAAGCTGTCGCCGCGCACCGTGCTGACCCTGGTGACCTCGGCCCTGACCGTCGAGAATTTCCTGCCGATCTTGCTGGCGAGCCATGGCCCGGCACCGAGGAATCGCGTCCTGTCGGAGAAGCTTCGGAAGCCCCGCACGCTTGCAGCATCGAACTCCACGACACCGACCGTAAATTTTCGGGCGTTCGTTCCGGGATGCTTCAGTGCCTCCCGCCGCCGTGCCGCTGCACCGGGATGCCCCTTGCCGCGTTCCCCCTCTGAGCATTGGGAGCGCAGGCGATGGCGAAGGGCACCACGGAAGGTCTGAAGAATTGGCTCGGTGGCGAGAAGTCCGCCCGCCCGGCCAATGTCGGGCCGCATGACTACCGCAAGGACCAACACGATCCGGAGAAGCGCGGCGTCACGCCGGGGGACTACGATCCCCATCCGGGCGACGACAACAACGGCACTGATCCAGGGGCGCCGGGTGGGCCGGTGAACATCCCGGTCCGGCAGGCGGAACCGGCGGCGAACCGGCCGGCGGGGCAGGATCCGGGGCAGGGCGGCGGACGGCAGGATCCGGGCAGCCTGGCGGAGGAATAAACAGCTGGGCGCGACGCCGCTCTTTTCCCGCGGCGCAGCAGGACCGGGGACTGACTGCCGCAGCCCGCCACCCTGGCGAGACAAGTTCCGGTGCCCGATCCTGCCGGCATGCGCCCGCCCTCGCCGCTGCCGGGATTCCGCGCTACCACGCGCGGATGCTCAGAGGCGTCCTCACCGTCGGCGGCTGGACCATGGCCAGCCGCGTGCTTGGCTTCGCCCGCGACATGCTGATCGCCGCCCGGCTCGGGGCCGGGCCGATGGCGGATGCCTTCTTCGTGGCGCTGAAATTGCCCAACCTGTTCCGCCGCCTGTTCGGCGAGGGCGCCTTCAACGCCGCCTTCGTCCCCGCCTTCGCCGGGACGCTGGCGGTGCAGGGGCCGCAGGTGGCGCGCCAGCTTGCCGAGCGCATGGCGGCGCTGATGACGCTCTGGCTCTCCAGCCTGGTCATCCTCGGCATCGTCTTCATGCCGCAATTGATGACCGTGCTGGCGCCAGGCTTCTCCGCCACGCCGGCGAAATTCGCGCTGGCCGTGGAGCTGACGCGGATTACCTTCCCCTACCTGCTCTTCATCTGCCTGACGGCCCTGGTTTCGGGCGTGCTGAACGGGCTGGACCGCTTTGCCGCGGCGGCGGCGGCCCCGGTCTTCTTCAACCTGCTCTCCATGGCGGCGCTGCTCGGCCTGACGCCCTATGTGGCGACGCCGGCCCATGCCCTGGCCTGGGGGGTGATGGTCTCCGGCATCGTGCAACTCGGCATCGTGATGTGGGCCTGCGCCCGGGCGGGAATGGGGCTGCGCATCCTGCGCCCGCCCGCCATCACGCCGGAGGTGCGGCAGGTGCTGACGCGCATGGTGCCGGGGGTGATCGGCGCGGGGGTGACGCAGCTCAACCTGGCGATCGACGTCATCATCGCCTCGCTGCTGCCCTCGGGGGCGGTGTCCTACCTCTATTACGCAGACCGGGTGGGGCAATTGCCGCTGGGCGTCATCGGCGCGGCGGTG
>Ga0182742_1004295_pt1 | contig 13034 bp, 14 predicted proteins | sample eDN5th37CBELigMG_FD_128880 | JGI IMG/M metagenome (GOLD analysis project Ga0182742, IMG submission 128880) | Enriched Miracle-Growth compost microbial communities from Emeryville, California, USA - eDNA 5th pass 37_C BE-Lig MG (version 2)... ... | reverse complement strand
TCACTTTTTTCATTTAAACTCTCCTTAACGTTCCACTATTTTTTTATAGCTTTTTTCTGTAAAAATAAATACAGCACCATATATGACAATAAAAATGAGAGAGGCAAAAATAGCACTGCCAAGAGTGATTATCCAATTATCCATACCAGCAATTCCTATAATCTTTATTACTAAGGGTATTCCAACAGCTAAGTGTAAGAGTGCTACTACAAGAGGTGCAAAAAACATAATAAGTGTTTGTTTTCTTATTGTTTCTTTAATTTCGTTTCTATTCATTCCAACTTTTTTCATGATAGAAAACCTTTTCCGATCATCATAGCCTTCTGAAATTTGCTTATAGTAAATCATTAGAGCTGTTTCTGCAAATAGAACCGTACTGATAAAAACTCCTAAAAAGAGTAAACCACTAAAACGGACTAATAAAGATTCTTTATAAATAGACTTTGCTTCTACATCTACATTGCTAATGGTTTGAGATTCATTTACAATTGCGTGGGAAAATTCATTTATTGCCTCTTTGGTACCTTGTAAATTAAAAACTTGATACATAGTAAGTGAATTTTCTATGTCCAGTTGTAAAGCTAATTCACCAGTTAACGGTGCTACAATATAGATCCAATGGGCCTCTTTACTATTTGTTTTAGAGGTATCAATTGGTAGCTCGTTTACCGTATCTTTCACTTTTAAGGATGTATTTTCTAATTGGATAGCTTGTAATGTAGCTGTTTCTTCGTCTTGAAGGAGCAACACTTCGTTTGCCTCCAATTGGATATTCTTTTTTGTTAATTCGTTATAATCATTAAGTGGTAAAACAAAAAAATATTCTTCCTTTCCATCTCCTGTTAGATCTGCCGCGAACTGTCCGCCACGGTAGGATATAGGAGTTTTTATCTCCACACCATACTTTTCTTTATTGCTATCCATCAATATTTGAAGTTGTTGTTGTCCTATTACGTCACTTGCTGCTTCATTCTTAATGGATACATCATATTGAAAGGTATTATTAAGCATCGTATTAATACCCAAATATAAAGAAATCGTAGTAGTCATTACTATCAGGGTGGCTGTACTTAAAACGGTAATATTTGATAAGCCAACTGCATTTTGCTTCATCCTGTAAAGCATGGTTGAAATTAACGTGAAATTCTCTTTTCTATAGTAAATGGTTTCTTTTTTTCGAAGTAATTTTAATAGTACAATGCTCACTGCAATAAAAAGTAGATAGGTGGCAAAAATAATAAAAACAATTGCCATAATGAGCGCACTTAATTCTTCCTTTGGATCTGTTACCGTGAAAGATAAAATATATCCAGCTAGTAAAAAAGTGCCCCCAAGGATAGCCCAAATAAATTTCACCTTTGGCTCCTTCTCTCCGATTTGGCTCCCTTTAATTAACTCCATAACATGATTGGAGTGGATTTGCTTTAAGTTAGTGAAATGAATAATAATAAATATCACGATAAAAGTACCAATGGTTTTGTACACCGCTGGAAAAGAAATAGCTTCCAATACTAATGAAACTTTCATCATCCCGAACATAAAAATACCAACCAATTTATTAAATACTAGACCTACTAAAATACCACTAATGATTGAAATGGATGCAATCATTAAATTCTCTATCATCAATAGTTTTTTAATATGTTTCTTCTCTAATCCTAATAAGTGATATAGACCAAATTCCTTCTTTCTCCGTTTAAAAATAAAGCTATTTGTATAGATCAAAAAGAATAAGGAAAGAACAGTAAACATCAAACTGCCAAACTTCATGACATCTATTGTGAAATTACCACCTGAAATAGATGTTAATGACTTGGCATTTACTAAGCTATTAATCGTATAAAACAAAGCAATAATGACGATACACGTTATTACATATGGAAGAAACATGACTCTATTGTTTTTTATGTTTGTAAAAGCTAATTTAAAGTAAAGTTTTCTATTCATAAAATACTCCTACTCGCCACTCTAGCTGCCTGCATTTCGAATATTTGTTGTGTAATATCTTCCTCCATATATGCCTTATTAATTTCGTTGCTGATTTTTCCATCTTTTATAAATAACACTCGACTTGCTTTACTTGCTGCATAAACACTATGGGTTACCATAATAATTGTCTGGCCACTTTCATGAATTCTTGCAAATAAATCTAGTAACTCATTTGCAGAACGAGAGTCTAGTGCTCCAGTTGGTTCATCTGCCAATACCAAACTAGGAACTGTGATTAAAGCTCGTGCTACTGCAGCCCGCTGACGTTGTCCTCCTGATACTTCATAAGGATATTTTTCTAAAATATGATCAATTTCTAACGTTTTAGCTATATTCCTTAATCTTTCATTCATTTCTTTTACTGATGTACTTGCCAACACTAATGGCAAAAAAATATTATCTTTTAAGCTAAATTGATCTAGCAAATTAAAATCTTGGAATACAAACCCTAAATGTTTTCTGCGAAATGCAGCTAATTCATCATTTGGAATATGTTTATAATCCACTCCTTCTAACATAACTTTTCCTTCTGTCGCACCATCTAAGGAAGCTAAAATATTTAACAATGTTGTCTTCCCTGATCCTGATTCTCCCATAATGGCAATATACTCACCCTTTTTAACAGTAAAATTAATATCACTCAATGCTTCCACCTCCGCACCTAATCGAGGCTTATACACTTTTTTCATATGTTGAACTTTTAATATTTCCATTCATATCCCTCCAAAATATAAAAAAACACCTTTGCTATCAGTACTTTCATCATACTGAAAACAAAGGTGTTCTTTATTTGTATCTACTTACAATAATCTTCTTTTTTTCTCTTGAAATTCTTACGAAAATCTTACAATAAAGGTAGCTTAACCGTAAATGTGATGTTATTCCCTTCGCTAGTGGCTGTAACTGTGCCATTATGCTGCTCCATAATTTGTTTAGCAATGGCTAAACCTAAACCAGTACCACCATTTCGAGTTGATCGAGATGAATCCAAGCGGTAAAACTGTTCAAAAATCCGATTCAAATTTTCTTGATCCACTGCATAACATTCATTATGAAATTGAATCACTAAATTGTCAGCTTCTTCCTTCATTGAAAGGAGAATTTCACTGTTTTCTAAACTATAGTGAACAGCATTACTTAATAAATTATCAAATACTCTTTGAATTTTTTCAGCGTCGCAGACAACTTGCACATCTTTGTTCCCTTCTAAACGATATGTTAGGTTTTTCGTATTCATAGAAGGTTGAAACTCAAACAATAACTGCTCAAGCATCATAGGGATATTCACTTTACTGTAATTCAACGAAACATTGGATAGATTAAATCGTGTAATCTCAAAAAACTCATTAATTAAATCATCTAAACGCTCTGCATTATTCATTGCAATATGTGTAAATTTATGGTGCATCTCTTCTGAAATATTTTTCTCATCCCGTAACAGTGTTAAGTATCCAATAATGGATGAGATTGGTGTTTTTAAATCATGTGCCAAATAAACAATTAAATCATTCTTCCTTTGCTCTGCATCTCTTGCTACACGCTCTTTTTCCTTCCACTCTAATTGTATTCTTTGAATACTCTCTTCTACATCTCTTAATATTGTTGGTAGTTGATAATTCGGCTTTTGTTCCAAATTTATGGATTCAAAAATTGCAGATAAGGTAGATATATATCTTATCATTTGTCTGCGTTGTATCATCAAAAAAATAAATATACAAATTACTCCCAATAATGGAGCCAGGAATATTACTCGATCACTTATCCATTTAATAACATCCCCTAAGTCCCCTGTTATTCCTTCTGAACTATTCAACTTTAAAATGATAAAAGACAAAATAACTATAACGACTAAGCAAGAAAAAGAAAGCAGTAAAAAGTGAAGGGTAAAGTAATTTCCGATTTGTTTTTGTTTTGCCTTTTTATTCAACTTTATACCCCACTCCCCAAACTGTTTTGATAAACTTTGGCTTTTTGACAGGTTCTTTTAGTTTTTCACGAAGTCTTGCAATATGTGCCATTACCGTATTGTTATTATCTATATATTTTTCTCCCCATACCTTCTCAAATAGTTCTTCTGAAGAGATGACTCTGCCTTGATTTTCTATTAAATACCATAAAATAGAAAATTCTATAGGAGTTAAGTCAATTTGCTCATCAAATAGAAAACAGGTATGAGTCGTCTTATTTATTTTTAAGCCCCTTATATCATATTCCTCCACTTGTTTTATACTCGATGATTGTTCATTGTATCGCTTGTATCTACGCAATTGTGTTTTCACCCTAGCCATTACCTCTAATGGGTTGAATGGCTTCGTAATATAATCATCTGCGCCAATGGTTAAACCGGTTATTTTATCAAGATCTTCCACTTTAGCTGTTAACATAATAATGGGATAAAAATATTCTTCTCGAATTTTTTTGCATAATTCAAAGCCATTTATCCCAGGAATCATGACATCCAATATTGCTAAATCATAGATCATATTTTTGGTTTTTATATGTTCGAAGGCATCTTGCCCATTATCAAATGAATCTACTATGTATCCACTATCCTTTAAATAGAGTTTTAATAAATTTGAAATATCCTCTTCATCTTCAACTAGTAATATTTTTTGCTCCATTTCCATTCTCCATCTCTATATTTTGTTATTTTTCAGCATATAGCATATAAATAATTATACGATTTAATTTCGGTTATGTAAGTCTAGCTTATTAGGTTAATCAACTTACAGACTTTATGAAAAGATTGTTCCAATATACCTCCAGTTGAATATTTCCTCCTCATCGTATCCTGTAGCTACGATTATATCAAATCCATACTCTTCTGCCATTCAAGTAGAAGCAACTGATTATGACACCACTTGCTAGATGACAAAACAATTATAATAGAAAAAGATACAAGCTATTTAACTTATTTTGAGTACATATTAAAAAGACACTCTAATAAGTGTCTTTATCTAACTCTATAAATTATTTAGCCTAAAAGCAATTCATAATGATAATACTGCGTATCTCTTTTGTACCCATTTTTTTCATATAATCTTTGAGCAACATCATTATCTGGTGCAGTTTCTAAACTAATACTTTTTGCACCTGTCGTAAGAGCAAACTCTTTCGCTTTTTGTAATAGTAGCTCCCCTATTCCTTGGTTTCTTGCTTTTTCATCAATATACAAGTCATTTAAAATCCATGCTCTTTTCATCGATATAGATGAAAATGTAGGATAGAGTTGCGTAAATCCTACATACCCTTCTTGATTTTTGGCAACGAAAATAATAGAATCCTTGCTTTCTAATCGATTTCTTATGTATGAGATAGCTCCTTCTATATCAGACGGTTGTTCGTAAAAAACTCGATATAAATTAAATAAATGTGATACTCCTTCTACATCCTCTATGGTAGCTTGATAGATTTCCATTCCCATTCATCTCCCTAACTATTTATTACTTACTATTTTATATGGTATATTATTTTCCATACATAAAGATTTTAAGGAATTTTTTGAATTCACTTTATATTTTTCTAAATAATTTTGATTATACTTACATTTTTAATGCAAAGGTTGTGACTATCTTGGACGAAATTGATGAAAGCATTCTTGTTCAGCTTCAAGAAAATGCACGAATATCGATGACAGAATTAGGAAAGAAGATTGGACTTTCTACTCCTGCAACAAATGAAAGAGTCAAAAAGCTAGAGGATAAAGAGATTATCAAGGGATACAGGGCAGTCATTGATCCGGAAAAACTCCATAAACATGTCACTGCCTATGTTTTATTTGATACAAAACAAGGAACAAAATTTCGAGAATTTTGCATAGACCATCCAGTAGTAATAGAATGCCATCGATTAGCTGGTCAATATAGTTATTTAGTAAAGGTTGTAACAGAATCGGTGAAAGTATTAGAAGCATTTATTGATGAAACTTTAGCATATGGAGAACCGTCTACTTTAATAAAGCTATCTTCCGTTGTGGAAGATAAACCGATTACATAGATATTAATTTTTGGAGGGTGATACCTTCATAAGGGGTGAGGAAATTTAATCTTTTGTATTTGTTTCTTTTATCTGTTGTTATTTGCTTGCCGGGAATCTATTTCATGTTTCAAACGGAGAAGAAGATGCCAAATAGCGATGAAATCTCCGATAAGGAACGTTTAATTGCTCACTTTAGTACCGTTGCAATATTTGGTGCAATGGGAGCATTTGCCGTACCAAGAGTTAGTATTCTTACAACTGAATTTAATTGGATTCTTATATTAAAGTTTGGGCTTCTATTTGGTCTTATTTGTTCTGTCGGAAATATATTGTTGTATTATTTTTACTTTGTAAAGTCCATCTCTAAGAAAGACTATCTAGCTGTTGAAAACCACTACCACAGTATTGGTATTTTAAGTCGAGTTTTCTACGGAGGATTTGTTGAGGAAATTATGTTTCGATGGGGCATAATGAGTCTCCTTTTATGGCTCTTGCAATTTATCAGTGAGCCGGTTAATACAATTTCCGTCTTTATCGCAGTAGGTATTACAAGTATTCTTTTTGCTTTAGTACATATCCCTTCGATCAAAATGGTGTCTCCAGAACCGAAGCCAGCCATGTATATCTATACAAATGTAGGTAACATATGGGTTGGAATCTTGACTGGATGGGCATTTTTGAAAGCTGGCATTTTAGCTGCCATCATTGTACATATTTTATTCCACCTTTTATGGTATCCGATTCAAAGAAGAGGGATTCACAAAAAATAATAACCATTTTTTATTTTGAACATACAAAAGACAACTATCAGAAATGCATAAAAAAACAACACAACTATTCCCACTGAAATAGTTGTGTTGTTTTTATTGTTATATTCTTTATTGAGCAGTAAGACCGCCATCAATAACAAACTCAGAACCTGTTGAATAGCTTGATTCTTCAGAAGCTAAGTATAATACCATGTTTGTTACTTCTTCCGGTTGTGCTACACGTTTAAGTGGAATAAATTTTGCGAATTCCTCAATTACGTCTTTTGCATCTGCTTGTTGAATCATTGGTGTTGCAATAACCCCTGGGTGAACAGAGTTTACGCGAATGCCATAGTTAGAAAGTTCGATTGCAGCAGCTTTTGTCATACCACGAACAGCAAATTTAGAATCTGTATAACCAATAGCTCCAGCAACTAAACCATTCATAGAAGAAATATTTACAATAGATCCATTTTCCGCTTTTTTCATGGAAGGTACAACTGCTCTCATTCCTAAAAAGACAGATACTTGGTTAATATCCAAAATACGACGATATTCTTCAACTGTGATATCTAGTAATCCTTTATTTAGTGAAATTCCTGCATTGTTAACCAAAATATTTACTGGTCCGAAAGCTGCTTCTGCTTTTTGAATTACTGCTTCCCAATCTTCTTCGCTCGTTACATTATGTTTTACGAAAAGTGCATTTTCTCCTAGTTCAGCAGCAAGTGCACTTCCCTTTTCTTCATTTAAATCTGTTAAAACAACTTTTGCTCCTTCTTCAACAAAACGTTTTGCATGTGAAGCTCCCATTCCTTGTGCAGCTCCTGTTACGATTGCCACTTTATTTTCTAAACGTCCCATCATTTAAACACCCCTAAATTAATTTGAATAAAAATATCATCAATGAATTAGCACAAAAGGCACTTCAAAATATCTCTCTATATTCATTGATAAGATAAACTGAATTGGAAACGAGGTTTTTTATTGCTTACAAATAATATCGTATTTTCCATATCCATAGTGTCATCCATTAATGTGCCAAAATGTAGTTTTTATATACTTGATACTTTAATGACACTTACTAAATTGGAGTAACTTTAAGATTATTAGCAACCATGATATCGCTTCCATTTACTAACATTGAAGGTAATACTTATCTCCTACTTACTATTAATCCCCTTATGATTCACCTTCAAGTTATAGGTATATTATATTACTTCCTTTACACTTTGTAAACAAAGTAAATTAGTTAAACGGTTCCATTCTGTGTCAATTTTATGACAGATGGCATAGGTTACCTATGCATTGGGAGCCTCTGTCTTTCTAAATTGTAGTTAATTAAAAAAGTGGTACAATTGAAATTGGGTGATAAATAAATGGAACGTATGGATCCAAGAAAATGGAGATCAAAAATGAAATTGCATGAAGCCTATTTAACCATGCAATTAAAAAGGCCAGATCAGTTTACAATTCAACAACTCTGTGATGAAGCTGACGTAACAAGACCTACCTTTTATAAATTATTTAAAGACATTCAAGAACTAAGAGCAGATATACATAAGACACTCCTAGCAGAATTAAAAGAAGCGTTAACGATAGAAGTTAAAAATTCAAGACCATTATCTGAAGTGCCACGTCAAGAAATGCCTAAACACTTAACACTTTTATTTCAACATATAAAAGCAAAGCACATTGCATATGAAACATTTTTTGTTCTTCAACCTGACGCTATTTTTATTAATGGAGTAAAAAAGATAATGAGGCAATTTGTCACAGACGGTATTTATTCTTCCCAATCTGAAGATAAGTTGTTACGAGGGAAAATTAATTTAATCGTATCCTACGTGACAGGCGCTTATGTTGAAAGCATCGTCTATTGGATTAATGAGAAATATGAAACAAGCCCTGAAGAAATGGCTAGTAGTTTAATTGAAATTTCCTTACATGGAACTTATATAGAACCACCGCTTTAGAGGTTTGTTATTTACATTTTGTAGAATATTATTCATTTAAGTAAACTTTTTTAAACGAGTGGAGGTTCAAATTTTCAGGGGTGAATGATGATGAAATTGATAGAGTTAGCAAGTTATGAACAAATAGAACAAGTATCAGAACTCTATAGAGTAATTTGGAACAGCAAGGATAATTCTATAAAAAGTCGGATGATAAAACATAAATCCTATAAGAGATTTAAAGGGTTTGTCATTCTTTCTGATGAAAATAAAGTATTAGGTTTTTCATATGGCTATTCATCCTTACCTGGACAGTTTTATCATGAGTTACTTGCAAAAGAATTTAAAAAAGATGAATATCAGTATTGGCTACAAGATTGTTTTGAATTTGTTGAATTAGCAGTCCATCCATCATATAGAAAAAAAGGTCTCGGTACATTGCTAATAGAAAAATTATTAGAAGACCTTGACAATAAGACTGCCATATTAACAACACAAATGGATAACAAATCGGCACGTTCCTTATATGATTCTTTACATTGGAAGGTATTAAAAGCCCCTTTTTATCCAAGCAATACGAAACATCCTTATGTAATAATGGATAAAGAAATATAGTCATATTCAACGAAAGAGTCTCGTTGAATATGACTATTTTAAATATATTAAATTTTATTAAACACTAAAATAACGCTTTGCAAATGAAGGAAATAATCTTCTATCAATTTCTTCTTTCTTCACCTTTCCATCTATCCATTCAGTAAAAGAAGTATCTGTAAGTATTATCATTCCATTATCTGTGAATTTAGTAATCAATGGCTTTTTATTAAAGTTTGATGCAGGATGATTCGTATTGATACTTTGTACCTCGTTTATTTCTTCTAAATCCTTTAGAACTTTTTTAGAATCAAACGCATACCCTATTTTCCACTCTGTATCCTTATGCTTTAATTTCATATAAAAGATATGATCACCAGGTTCACATTCTACATTTTCCACTTTAAATTCACCATTATTAGATGTCACAGGTTCTCCATTCATTGGAACAAGTGTTAACGGTGAGTTTCCTCCAAAACCAATATCGGCAATATAGGACTTTCCATTATGAATAATAATATTGGCTACATGCGTTTTTCCCAAAGTCTCTTTCCATGTTTGATTACTGTAGTCGTATCTCATAGCACGAATTAAATAGATATCAAAACCATTTTCCAATAAGAAGAAATAAAAAATAGTATTTAGTTCATAACAAAGACCGCCTTCGTTTTGGACAAATATTTTATTAACTAAATTCTCCTTCGTAATTTCGTCTGTCCTATTTTCTATAATACTCATATTCTCAAATGGGATTGTTTTCATTGCCTTTTCGAGAATAGCATTTAAGTTTTCAAATGTAATTACTTTATCATATGGGATTTCTAATCTTTCTCTGAACAATCTATTTACATTTGTCATCTTGACTCCATCCTTTCTACGATGAATTACTTTATGAATATATCATTGATAGGCCTTTCTTCTTCCTATATTGGTGCTTAAATTTGCTAGCTCTTATTTTGAATGAACGCACTAATTAGTACAATAGAAAAATTATGTAAGTATCCATTTCATTGTATTAACGAAAATTAAAAACCTAGCGATATTATTCATATCACTAGGATGAAGGACAGACTAATTATAAGTTTTCAATTTTCTCTATATCTTCTGCAGATAATACGAAATCAAATAAATCTATATTAGATGCTTGATTTTCACGGTTGTGTGATTTAGGAATAACGATCACACCGCGTTGGATTTGGTATTTTAATAGGATTTGTGCACCAGTTTTTTGATAAGCTTTTCCGATTTCATCCAAAACTTCATTTTGATGGGCTTCTACTTTCATAGGTCCCCATGCAACAGGTGTAATACCTTCCTCTTTTAATACGGTAAGGAGCTCTTTATTAGGTTCTTTTAGGTTAATTTGTATTTGATTAACAGCTGGCTTCACTTTCGCGAATTCATTCAATTCATCTAAATGAATTTTTTCAAAGTTTGAAACGCCGATTGCTTTAAGTTTTCCTGCTTCGTAATACTCTTCAAAGACTTCCCAAGTGTTTTTCAGTTGTACTTTATCTTCGATAGGAAAGTGAATTAGTAGGAGGTCAAGATAGTCTGTTTGAAAGTTTTTTAAACTGTTATCGATTGCTGCTCTGGTGGCTTCCTTTGAAGCAATATACTCTTCGTTGCCTGGAACTTTTGTCGTAATGAATAACTCTTCTCGTGGCACTGTACTTTCTGCCAAAACTCTTCCTACAAGTTCTTCATTTCGATAAATGATGGCCGCGTCTATTGAACGGTAACCCACCTCAAGTGCAGATAACAGTTCAGGAATTTCATTAGTTAACGCCCCATTATAATCGTGATTTACTTTGCCATATGTATTTGTGCCTGTACCTACGATTGGCATTTTCAACCCATTATTAAGTGTTATATATTCCATAAATGTTCATCCTCCCCTGTATTCATAATTATATTACCTACAAGGTACATCATAACAAATGATGGAAGATTAAAAAAACAATATGAATGTAAGACTAATTCTAATTACTTCTAAAGTATGTATTCTTTGCCTTGGTAATCTTTGTTTCCTCTAACATTAGTCTAACAATACTTAAGAAACATAAGCAATTAATAGTTTTATTGCTTATTAAAATAAAACATTTCGTTATTTAATAGTATTTTTTCTTCTAAGCTTTGCCATAATAAGATATATTTTCGAAACGGAGGACACAAATGAAACATTTTGTCATCGGAGTAATTCGTTTTAAGATTCACCATCTTTTTTCTTCTACTAGTGTTCCTATTCACTCATTCAATCCTAATTATCGTTTGTTAGTAGGAATAAAAAGATGAATAAGTTGCAGTATGTTTTAGGTATTTGTACTTTCGTTGTATTTTGTATTTTATGGGCTACCTATGAAACACCATTTATTCAAGCTATTGATAAGGCAACGTCAAATTCTCTATATGGAAACAAATTCATTACATGGTTTCATTATTTAGGTGAAACGAAGGTTATTATTGCTGTCACAATTATTATCTTGATTATTATTTGGATTGGCCAAAAAGACTATAAATTGATGGCATTTATAATTTTTACAGTTGGTGGAGGATACGGATTATACCAGATTTTAAAGCGTATAATTGAACGACCTCGTCCTGATATAGTGGATCAATTTTCTACTTATAGTTTCCCTTCAGGACATGCCGTTCATGGTTTGTTATTTTTATTTACTATTGCATATGTAATTAATCACATTTTCACTTCAAAAGGTGCTTCATTCACCATATGGATTACAGCTATATTATTAACATTATTAATTGGAATGTCTCGTATTGCAGAGGCACGGCACTTTGCTTCTGATGTCATAGCTGGTTGGGCGCTTGGCTATAGTTGGTTTGTCCTTTGGTTATGGTGGTATAAAAAAGCAAAGCGTAATTTTGTACAATCGCGAAGTAACAATACAGAAACTTAGATATGATAGTTTCTGTGCCTTGACTGGCTCTACAAATTATAAAGACTACTTAGAACGTAGCAATTAATGAGATTTCACTCGTGAAATTCATTCAAAATATACCAGGGCACAATTCCTTGGGAAGAATTGCGCCCTATTATTATGTATTATTTTTCCATTAAGCCCCTAATTATAGGAAAAGTCATGTTAATCTTCCCTATTTATTATCAAATTTTCCGTGAAATTAAATTTAATAACAAAGAAGTTTTGAAAACTCTGTTCGGAAACCTTTTACTTTTTAAAGCCAATCTTCTATACACGTAATGGATTTTTCAAATGTATTGAGTTGAATCTTTTTACCAATGGCTAATGGAAACATCGGATGAGTGTGTGAACAGTCAACATCTGCTAAAATAGGAATTTTACGATTATCTAATTGTTCAAGTAACAAGTCTAGATGTTGTTTACCTGTGCCAGCATCATCATATTGCTCATGTTTTCCAAGAATGATTCCACTTACTTTGTCTAAAGTTCCATGTACTTTAAGCATCGCAAGATTTTTTTCGATAATGGAAGGGTGTTTCATCGTATCCTCAATTAGCAAGATATCATTTTGTTTTATTTGTGGGAAGTAAGGTGTACCAATAAATCCATACATTGTATTATTATTACCACCAATTAAGCGACCTTCTATAATGTCATCGTTTAAACTAATCCACTCGTTTTTATACAGCTTTTTAGGTCTTTCAAAATTCAGCCAGTTTGCCAGTTCATCGGACCAAAATGGAGCATGTTCAATTGTATAAGGGACTTGTGGTGAGCAAAAATATTTTTCAAAGTATGTATACGTATCATTCACTAAAGGCTCAAAT
>Ga0182742_1004294_pt1 | contig 13034 bp, 9 predicted proteins | sample eDN5th37CBELigMG_FD_128880 | JGI IMG/M metagenome (GOLD analysis project Ga0182742, IMG submission 128880) | Enriched Miracle-Growth compost microbial communities from Emeryville, California, USA - eDNA 5th pass 37_C BE-Lig MG (version 2)... ... | reverse complement strand
GAAGGCGCCGACGCGCTGTTCTGCTTGCCGGCACCCGACCACCCCGCTTTGGAGGCGGGTGGCCGCAGCCTGATGGCCGAGATCGAGGACCTGATCGCGCGCTTCCCACCATTCTCGGGGGAGGGCGAGCACCTTGCGACGGCCCTCTACGGCACCAGCGAGAGTCTGAAAAGCGATCCGGAGGGGCGCGTGACCCTGTCGGATCACTTGAAGGATCATGCCGGGATCATGGACGCAGTCGCGTTCGTGGGCCTTGGCCACAAATTCCAGATCTGGGCGCCGGACCGCTTCAGTGCGCGCCTTTCCGAGGCCACCGGAAAGATGCGCGCGGCGAAAAAGCGGATCGGCGCCGAGCGCGCGGCGAACCCGCAAGGGGCACGGGAATGACGACGGGCCGCGACGGCGGAAACGCTGTCGATGGCGGACTGGTCCGGCACATTCCCGTGCTCGCCGCCGAGGTGCTGCGGTACCTCGCGCCCCGTGACGGCGGCGTCTATGTCGACGGCACCTTCGGCGCGGGCGGCTATACCCGCGCGATACTGGATGCGGCCGACTGCAGGGTGATTGCCATCGACCGCGACCGGGATGCGATCGAGGGCGGATCGGAGCTCGTCACGGCGTCGCAGGGTCGCCTGTCGCTGATCGAGGATCGCTTTTCCGCTCTCGACAATGTCGCCCGTGATGCGGGGCACGATGCGGTCGACGGTGTCGTCCTCGATATCGGCGTTTCGTCGATGCAGCTCGATCAGGCCGCGCGCGGCTTCTCGTTCCGTCACGACGGACCGCTCGACATGCGGATGCAACAGGATGGGCCGAGTGCGGCCGACCTGATCGCCGCTGTCTCGGAGCGCGATCTGTCAGCGATTATCGCCCGGCTCGGCGAAGAGCGGTTTGCCCGGCCGATCGCACGCGCGATCGTGCGCGCGCGCAGTGCCGCGCCAATTGTCACGACCCGGCAACTGGCGGAGATCGTCGAGCGCGTGGTGCATGCGCGGCCCGGCCAGATCCATCCCGCGACCCGCACGTTCCAGGCGCTGCGCATCTTCATCAATGAAGAACTGATCGAACTCGCCGCCGCGCTGTCTGCGGCCGAACGTATCCTCAAGCCCGGTGGACGCCTTGTCGTGGTGTCGTTCCATTCGCTCGAGGATCGCATCGTCAAGTCTTTCCTCGCCGAGCGGAGCCGCGCGGCCACCGGCTCGCGCCATGCGCCGGAAGCGCGCGGGCCGCAGCCGACTTTCACGCTTCTCACCAAAAAGCCGGTCCTCCCCGGCGAGGACGAGGCTGCAGCGAATCCGCGTGCACGTTCTGCCAAGCTTCGCGCTGCCGAGCGCAACGCCGCGCCGGCCCGTCCCGCAGATGCCGAGGATGCGATGTACGGCGTTCCAACGCTCGCCGAGGCGATGCGGGGCGGCCGATGAGTATACGCATCCTGCATCTGTTCGTGATCGTCGCGCTGATCGTGGCCGCCGCCTATGTCTATGACATCAAATTCGAAGCCACGATGCAGGCCGAGCGGCTGTCGAAAGTGCGTGGCGAGATCCGGCGCGAGCGCGAAGGAATCGCAGCCTTGCGCGCGGAATGGGCCAAACTCTCCTCGCCCGCCCGTATCGAGGAACTGACGCGACGCCACCTGGCGCTGAAGCCGCTCGATGCGTTTCAGATCGACACGCTCGCAAATCTGCCGGAGCGGAAAAAACCGCCAGAGCCACAAGAACTGCTCGATCCGATTGCGGCTTTGATTACCGGCAGCGATGCTCTTGAGACCGGCTCCGTCGGCAAACGGAGCGCACCATGACGCAAGCTGCACCGACCGCGCAGCCGAAGAAGCGGCTGGTTGAGCGGCTGCTTTACGGGGACGTTGACCGCGAGACCAAGAGCCGCGCCCGGGTGGGGCTCGTCATCCTCGCCTTTGCCTGCATTTATGCGGTGATTTCGGGCCGGCTCGCCTATCTCGCTGCGACCTCTGACGGGCAGAGTGCCCGGCGCGGCGGCGGCGATATTGTTGCGACCGCGCGGCCTGATATCCTTGACCGCAACGGCGAGGTGCTGGCGACCGACGTGCGCATGCCGTCTTTGTTCGGAGAACCGCGCCGCATCATCGATGTCGACGAGGCGGTGGAGTTGCTGACCGCCACCATTCCGGACCTGAACGCATCCGAAGTGCGCGAGCGCCTGTCTTCCAAAAAGGGCTTCGTCTGGCTGAAGCGGGAAATCACCAAGGAGCAGCGCGAGCAAATTCACAGGCTCGGCATTCCCGGCATCGGCTTTCGCGCCGAAAACAAGCGTGTCTATCCGAACGGTGCGTCGGTGTCGCACCTGATCGGCCATGTGAATATCGACAACCAGGGCATCGCCGGCATCGAAAAATGGCTCGACCGCAGCGGGCTCGCCGACCTGCATTCGCTTGGCTTTGCCAATGACCGGCAGCAGAAGCCGGTGGAGCTTGCCGTTGATCTGCGCGTGCAGCATGCGGTGCGCACCGAACTGCTCGCCGCGCGGCAGAAGTTCAAGGCCAAGGCCGCCGCCGGCCTCGTCACCGACGTGAATACTGGTGAGATCGTCGCGATGGTGTCGGTGCCCGATTACGACCCGAACGATCCGCGCGAAGCGCTCGACAAGGACCGCATCAACCGGCTGACCACTGGCGTGTTCGAAATGGGGTCGACATTCAAGGCGCTGACGGTCGCGATGGCGCTGGATTCGGGAAAGTTCACGCTCGGCTCCGCACTCGATGCGCGCCATCCGCTGCGCTATGGCCGCTTCACGATTAACGACTTCCATGCGCAGCGGCGTGTGCTGGCGCTGCCGGAGGTGTTCACCTATTCGTCGAATATCGGCACGGCCCGCATGGCGCTCGCGCTCGGCGTCGAGCATCACAAGGCGTTCCTGAAGAAAATGGGGCAGCTCGACCGGCTGCGCACCGAAATTCCCGAAAGCGCCGAGCCGCTGGTGCCCAAGCGCTGGGGCGAACTCAATACCGTCACGATCGCCTTCGGGCATGGACTGTCAGTCGCGCCGCTCCAGGCGGTGATGGGCATTTCGGCCCTCATGAATGGCGGCAAGCTCATTCCGCCGACCTTCCTCCGGCGCAGCGAGGAGGAAGCGGCGAAGCTGGCGCGCCAGGTCGTCAAGCCCGAAACCTCCGACCGGATGCGCTACCTGATGCGGCTCAATGCCGAGAAGGGCTCGGCGACCCGTGCCGAGGTCAAGGGATATTATGTCGGCGGCAAGACCGGCACATCCGAGAAGGTCGTCAACGGCCGCTATTCGAAGAGCAAGCTGCTCACCAGCTTCACCGCGGTATTGCCGGCGGACAAGCCGCGCTATCTCGTGCTGATCATGCTGGACGAGCCGCAGCCGCTTGCCGAAACGCACGGTTATGCAACCTCCGGCTGGAATGCTGCACCGACCACCGCCAAGGTGATTGCCAGGATTGCTCCAATTCTGGGTATCGCGCCGCGCTTTGATCTGCCGCCGGCGGACCGGCAGATTCTCGCGGCGACCGCGTCGGCAAGGGCACGGTGATTTCTTTTTATTGCCTTCTTTCTTCGCTGTCCCCCAAATCTCAGTTCTTCCCGGTTTCACGGGGAGAGGGAAGAAAGAGACTTGCTCCGTCGCGCGGGGCATGAAACATCGCGGCGATGAAGCTCGCTGACATCCTCGCCGGAATTGCCGGAACCGACGCCGCATCAGGCTCAATTGACATTCGCGGGGTCACCGCCGACAGCCGCTCGGTCAGGCCGGGCGACCTGTTCGTTGCGATCTCCGGAGTCAAGGACGATGGGTTGCGCTTTGCAGCCGACGCGGCGAAGGCCGGCGCGGTCGCGGTTGTCGCCGAACGCGAGGGCGGCGAACCCGGTATTCCGGTTATCACCGTCCCGAACGCGCGGCGCGCACTCTCGCTCGCCGCGGCGAAGCTTCATCCGCGCCAGCCGGCGACCATCGCCGCCGTCACCGGAACCAGCGGCAAGACGTCGGTCGCTGCCTTCACGCGCCAGATCTGGGATGCGGCCGGGCATGCGGCTGCGAGCATCGGCACCATCGGCGTGGTGTCGCCCAAGGGCGAGACCTATGGCTCGTTGACCACGCCCGACCCTGTCGCATTGCATCGTACGCTCGATCAGCTCGCGGGCGAGGGCGTGACCCATCTGGCGATGGAAGCCTCCTCGCACGGGCTCGACCAGCACCGGCTCGATGGTGTGCGCGTCGCGGCCGGCGGCTTCACCAATCTCAGCCGCGACCATCTCGATTACCATCCCGATCTCGACTCCTATCTGCGCGCCAAGCTGCGTCTGTTCGAGGACCTTGTCGTGCCGGGCGGCGCCGCAGTCGTGTCCGCCGATCACGCCGAGGCGCGCCGCGTGATCGAAGCCGCATCCAAGCGGTCGTTGCGCGTGTTCACCGTCGGACGTGACGGTGACGATATCCGCATCGAGAAAAGCCGGATCGATGGTTATTCCCAGAAGCTCACGCTGCAATTCGAGCGGCGACGCTATGAATTGCATCTTCCGCTGGTCGGGGAATTCCAGATCGAGAATGCGCTGGTGGCCGCCGGGCTTGCGATCGTGACCGGTACGCCGCCCGATGCCGTTTTCGCCGCGCTGGAAGATCTGGAAGGCGCCAGGGGCCGGCTGGAATTCGCCGGACAGGCCGGCGGCGCGCCCGTGTTCATCGATTATGCGCACAAGCCCGACGCACTGGCGAAGACACTCGAGGCGCTGCGCCCCTATGTGAAGCGCAAGCTCGTCGTTGTCTTTGGCTGCGGCGGCAATCGCGACCAGGGCAAGCGTTCGATCATGGGGGCGATCGCCGCCGAAAAGGCGGAGCGCGTGATCGTCACCGACGACAATCCGCGCAACGAGAATCCGGCTGCGATCCGGGCGGAAATTCTCAAATCCGCGCCCGGCGCGCTCGAAATCGCCGACCGCGGCGAGGCGATCCGGCGCGCAATCGCGGACCTTGAAAGCGGCGATGTTCTGGTGGTTGCCGGCAAAGGCCACGAAAGCGGCCAGATCGTCGGCGAGCGGGTATTGCCGTTCAGCGACCACGAAGCGGTCGCCGCGGCGTTGGGCATGAAGCGAGCGAACGGTTGAATCCGTTCGTCTCGCGAAAGCGGGAACCCAGAATCAGGAGCTGGATTCCGCTTGCGCGGGAATGAACGGAGCCTGGCTGGCGTAAGGGGGAACGGGGAAAAGCGATGACCGCAAACGCGTTATGGACGGTCGATGCGATGACGGCGGCCATGCGGGCGCGGCGCGAAGGGCCGCTGCCTGACGCGGTCGGCGGCATTTCGATCGACAGCCGCACGCTCGCGCCCGGCGACGCGTTTTTTGCCATCGCCGGAGATAGTCGCGACGGCCATGATTTCGTCGAGGCCGCGCTGAAGGCGGACGCGGGGCTTGCGGTCGTCTCGGCGTCGAAACGCGATACGCTTCCCGCCGGCGCGCCGCTGCTGGTGGTCGACGATGTGCTGGACGCGTTGCGCGATCTTGCCCGCGCCGCCCGTGCCCGCTTGTCCGGAAAGGTCATCGCGGTGACCGGATCGGTCGGCAAGACCTCGACCAAGGAGGCGCTGCGGCTGGTGCTCTCGCGGGATGGCAAGACCCACGTGTCGGCCGCGTCCTATAACAATCACTGGGGCGTGCCGCTGTCGCTTGCGCGCTGTCCGGGGGATGCGCGTTACGCCGTGTTCGAACTCGGCATGAATCATGCCGGCGAGATCGGGCCGCTGTCGCAGTTGGTGCGGCCCGATATCGCGATCATCACCACCGTCGCGCCGGTGCATCTTGAATATTTCGCATCGGTGGACGCGATCGCCGATGCCAAGGCGGAGATTTTCGAGGGACTGGTTGAAGGCGGCATCGCGATCCTCAATCGCGACAATGCGCAATTCAACCGGTTGACGGATCGCGCGCGCGATGCCCGCGTATCGCGGCTCGTGACCTTCGGCGAGGAGGCCGGCGCCGATGCCCGGCTGATCAAATGCGTGTTGCAGCCGGATTTCTCGACCGTGCAGGCGGGGATTCTCGGCGATGATGTGACCTACAAGCTGGGAGCGCCGGGGCGGCACCTCGTCATGAATTCGCTGGCGGTGCTCGCGGCGGCAAGGCTCGCGGGGGTCGATCTCGCGATGGCGGCGCTCGCGCTGGCGGAGCTTGAGCCGGCAAGCGGGCGCGGCACCCGCATCACGCTGGATACGCCCGGCGGCAAGGCGCTGCTGATCGACGAGAGCTACAATGCCAATCCGCTATCGATGACGGCCGCCATCGCCCTGCTTGGACAGGCCGAGCCCGGCCCGCGCGGGCGTCGGATCGCGGTTCTGGGCGACATGCTCGAACTCGGCGGGCAATCCGCAGACCTGCATGCCGGGCTGGCGCAGCCGATTGTGGATCATGCCATCGACCTGGTCTTTTGTGCCGGACCCGCCATGCGAAATCTGTGGGAGGCGCTTCCCTCCAACCGCCGGGGCGGCTATGCCAATGACTCCGGCGCCCTCGAGCCGCAGGTTCTCGCGGCGGTTGCGGGCGGCGACGCCATCATGATCAAGGGCTCCTTCGGCTCGAAAATGACTCCCATCGTCAAGGCCCTGCAGCGCAGGTTCGCGCCGCGTCAGACGATGGATGCAGCGCAGGATTGAACCGCCGCATGCTCACCTGGCTTGCCGATTATTCGGACCAGTTTCAGGCTCTGAATATTTTCCGTTACATTACGTTCCGCACCGGCGGCGCGCTCTTGACCGCGGCGCTGTTCATGTTCATCGCCGGCTCGCCGATCATCGACTGGCTGCGGGCGGCGCAGGGCCGGGGGCAGCCGATCCGCGAGGACGGCCCGCAGTCGCATCTGAAGAACAAGATCGGCACGCCCACCATGGGCGGCCTGATGATCATCTTCGCGGTCACGGTCTCCACCATCCTGTGGGCCAATGTCTACAACCCGTATGTCTGGATCGTGCTCGGCGTCACGGTCGCCTTCGGCATGATCGGCTTCTATGACGACTACCTGAAGGTGACCAAGCAGCAGGCCTATACGGCCTTTTCCGGCAAGCTGCGGATCACGGCGGAAACCGTGGTCGCGATCCTCGCCTGCCTCGCGATCGCCCAGCTTGGACGTCCCGCCTTCGCAACCTCCCTGACCTTTCCCTTCTTCAAGGACCTGATCGTCGATCTCGGCTGGTTCTTCATTGTGTTCGGGGCCTTCATCATCGTCGGCGCGGGCAATGCCGTGAACCTCACCGACGGCCTTGACGGGCTGGCAATCGTGCCGGTGATCATTGCCGCCCTGAGCTTCGGGCTGATTTCGTATCTCGCCGGCAATGCGCTGTTCGCCGATTACCTGCAGATCCATTATGTCGCCGGCACCGGTGAGCTCGCGGTCTTATGCGGTGCGGTGATCGGGGCAGGGATCGGCTTCCTCTGGTACAACGCCCCGCCGGCGTCGATCTTCATGGGCGATACCGGGTCGCTGGCGCTCGGCGGCCTGATCGGAACGGTCGCGGTCGCGACCAAGCATGAGATCGCGCTTGCGATCATCGGCGGCCTGTTCGTCCTGGAAGCGGTATCGGTGATCGTGCAGGTGGTCTCGTTCCGCCTGTTCGGCAAGCGCGTGTTCCGCATGGCGCCGATCCATCATCATTACGAGCAGAAGGGCTGGACCGAGCCCCAGATCGTGATCCGGTTCTGGATCATCTCGATCATGCTGGCGCTGATCGGGCTGTCGACCCTGAAGCTGCGATGATTTTCTTCGCGCCGACCTTGCCGCGTACTCAGTGTTCACCTCCCCCCTTGCGGGGGAGGTCGACCGCCGAAGCCCAAGCGACGGCGGTCGGGAGGGGGGTCAGCCGCAAGTGCGACGCGTGCCGCTTACCCCCCTCCCTAACCCTCCCCCGCAAGGCGGGAGGGGACGGTCCGCGTTTGTGGAAAGGGAATCCATGATCCCGGTCACCACCTTTGCCGGGAAGACGGTTGCCGTGTTCGGCCTCGGCGGGTCGGGGCTTGCGACCTGTCACGCGCTGATTGCAGGTGGTGCGGATGTCATCGCCTTCGACGACGACGCAAAGAAGGTCGCGCAGGCGAGCGATGCCAAGGTCAATACCGCGGACCTGCGCAACATCGACTGGTCTAGTGTCGCCGCGCTGGTCCTCACGCCGGGCGTGCCGCTGACGCATCCGGAGCCGCACTGGTCGGCGAAGCTCGCGCAAGGCGCGGGCGTCGAGATCATCGGTGATATCGAATTGTTCTGCCGTGAGCGTCGAGCGCATGCGCCGGACGCGCCGTTCGTTGCCATCACGGGCACCAATGGGAAGTCCACCACGACCGCGCTGATCGCTCACCTCTTGCGTCACGCCGGACGCGACGTGCAGATGGGCGGCAATATCGGCGTACCGGTCCTGCAGCTCGAGCCGCCCACGCCCGAGCGCCACTATGTGATCGAGTGCTCGTCCTATCAGATCGATCTTGCGCCCTCGATCGATCCGACGATCGGCGTCATGCTCAATGTTACGCCCGATCATATCGACCGCCACGGCACCATCGACCATTACGCCGCAGTGAAGAGCCGCATCCTCGGACGCGCCAAAGTGCGTATCATTGGCGTCGACGACGATTACGGGCGCGGCATGGCGCGAAACCTCGCCGCGATGCAGCGGCCGATCGTGCCGATCTCGATCAACCGGATCGTGCCGCATGGCTATGTCGGCGGCGAGCGCAACATCTACCGCACCAGCGGCAGCGAGGCCGAGGATGTCGCCGACCTCACCGGCATCGGCTCCCTGCGCGGCAGCCATAACATGCAGAATGCGGTCGCGGCTGTTGCCGCCTGTTCGGCGCTCGGCGTCGACGACGCGACGCTGCAGGACGGGCTTCGCAGCTTCCCCGGTCTTGCGCATCGCATGGAGGAGGTCGGCACGAAAGGCGCGGTGCTGTTCGTTAACGATTCCAAGGCCACCAACGCGGACTCGGCGGCCAAGGCGCTGGCCTCTTTCGACAATATCTATTGGATCGCCGGCGGCTTGCCCAAGCAGGGCGGCATCGCGGGCCTCGCAGAATTCTTTCCCCGTATCCGCAAGGCCTATCTGATCGGCACGGCGGCGCCGGATTTCGGGCGGACACTGGACGGCCGCGTGCCATACGAAATTGCAGGCACCCTCGACGAAGCATTAGAGCATGCGGCGCGCGATGCGCTGGCCTCCGGCCAGCCCGCCGTTGTCCTGCTCTCGCCAGCCTGCGCCTCGTTCGACCAGTTCTCGAATTTCGAGGTGCGGGGAGACAGGTTCCGCGAGCTGGTTCGGGCGCTGTTATCCTAGACGCTTTATTGGTCGTCCCCGCGCAGGCGGGGATCCATAATCACCGCTCTGGAATATGGGTCCCGGCCTTCGCCGGGACGACTGACAATCAGCGCTGCCCGCCTTCATTAATCAAACCTAAACCCTGACAGGTGACTTTGATCGTTCGGGGGCCCTGATGATCTCGCGCACGCAGCTCACGCCATTCGCGGTCTGGTGGTGGACGATCGACCGGCTGACGCTGGCGGCGCTCGGCGCGCTGATGCTGGCCGGCGTCATCCTTCTGCTCGCGGCAAGCTCGCCGGTCGCGACCAAGCTCGGGCTCGATCCGTTCCACTTCGTAAACCGGCAGATCCTGTACCTGATCCCCGCGATCGCCATCCTGCTCGGCACTTCGCTGCTGTCGGCGCACCAGATCCGGCGCCTCGCTCTGGTGGTGTTCGCCGTGAGCATGGTGCTGCTGGCGGGGACGCTCTTCTTCGGCACCGAGATCAAGGGCGCACGGCGCTGGATTGTGCTGCTCGGGGTCAACATCCAGCCATCCGAATTCGTCAAGCCGGCCTTCGTGATCCTGATCGCATGGCTGTTCGCCGAATCCGCCCGCAAGCCCGACATGCCGGCCAACAGCATGGCCTTCGTCCTGCTCGGTGCGGTGGTGGCGCCGTTGATGCTGCAGCCTGATGTGGGTCAGACCTTGCTGATCGCGATGGTATGGGGCGCGCTGTTCTTCATGGCGGGCATGCGGCTGATCTGGGTCGCAGGGCTCGCCGGTGCTGCGATTGCCGGCCTCGGCGCCGCCTATATGACGGTGCCGCATGTGGCGCGCCGGGTGAAGCGATTCCTCGATCCGTCTTCCGGCGATACCTTTCAGGTCGACAATGCGGTGGAGTCGTTCCTGCGCGGCGGCTGGTTCGGACAGGGGCCGGGCGAGGGCACCGTCAAGCGTATTCTTCCGGACAGCCATGCCGACTTCATCTTCGCGGTCGCGGCCGAGGAGTTTGGCATCGTGCTGTGCCTGATCGTGGTCGGGCTGTTCGCCTTCATCGTGATCCGGGTGCTGTCGCGCGCGATGGCCGCGCAGGACCCGTTTGCGCGCTATGCGGCGGCCGGCCTCGCGATCCTGTTTGGCACCCAGTCGGCGATCAACATGTCGGTCAACCTGCACCTGATCCCGGCCAAGGGCATGACGTTGCCGTTCATTTCCTATGGCGGCTCCTCGCTGCTCTCGCTCGCCTACGGCATGGGCATGGTGCTGGCGCTGACACGCGAACGGCCGCGGGCCGAGCAGTTCGGTCGCCATGGCGCGCGGGCACCCGCGGCGGCCTGAGCCGAGCCGAGAACGAGCGCTTTTCCGCTCGTTGCCGAAGCCGAGCGCCAGATTCACGTGTCCAGCCTGCGCGGACAGGAGCGGAGCTTGGTGCTTTGCGCATCGCCCACTAAAGTGACGGGATGAGCCAAGGCCAAGATTCCACCCCCTCCGCGCCCCTCGTCATGGTCGCTGCCGGCGGTACCGGCGGTCACCTGTTTCCGGCCGAATCCCTGAGTGCGGCGCTTGTGAAGCGCGGCATCGCGACCGCGCTTGCGACCGACAATCGCGCCGCGAAATACAGCGAGCATTTCAAGTCGATGGTCGTGGTGCCGAGCGAGACCTTTCGCGGCCGCGATCCGATCTCCATCGCGCGCGCCGGCGCGACGCTCGCCTATGGCCTTTTCAAGGCCATCACGATCATGCGCAAGCTCAGACCCTCCGTCGTGGTCGGCTTTGGCGGCTATCCGTCGGTCCCGCCGGTTTTCGCGGCAAGCCTGCTGAAGATTCCGACGGTGCTGCACGAGCAGAACGCGGTGATGGGACGCGCCAACCGCTTTCTGGCGGCGCGCGTCAGTGCGATCGCCACCGGCTTTGCCGGCGTCACCGACAAGGACAAGGCGCTCGCGATCAAGACCACCTGCATCGGCAATCCGCTGCGGCCGGCGGTGCTTGCCGCGGCCGGCACGCCGTTCGATCCGGTCGAACCGAATGGTCCGTTGCGCATGTTGGTGTTCGGCGGCAGCCAGGGCGCGCGCATCATGGCCGATATCGTGCCGCCTGCGGTGGCAAAGCTTCCGCCGCACTGGCAGATGCGGCTCAAGATCACCCAGCAGGTGCGCGAGGAGGATATGGCGCGGGTGCACGACATCTACAGCCGTGCCCAGGTCGCACACGAGATTGCGCCGTTCTTCACCGATCTGCCGTCGCGGATGGCGGGGAGCCATCTCGTGGTGTCGCGCTCGGGTGCCGGCACGGTCGCTGAACTTTCCGCCATCGGCCGTCCGGCGATCCTCGTGCCGCTGCCGCATGCGCTCGATCAGGATCAGGCGGCGAACGCGCTGGTGCTCGAAAAGGCGGGCGGCGCGATCCGCATCCTTCAGAAGGATTTCACCCCCGACCGCCTCGCGGCCGAAATTGACTCTCTGGCGGCCGATCCGGGCCGGCTTGCCACCATGGCGGCCCGTGCGAGAGGAATAGGCGTGCTTGACGCCGCCGACCGCCTGGCCGATCTGGTGTTGAAGGTCGCCCGGGTTGCGGCTTAGGGGCGGGTGCATTACGCCGTACTGCGCGGCCCTTTGCCGGTCATCCACGTCTTTCTTGCTGCGGAGCAAGACGATGGCCGGAATAAGGCGGCCTGACGTGACCATATCAATGCTTGTGTCTGGGGAACCCACGCATGAAGTTGCCTCGCAATCTTGGCTCGATCCATTTCGTCGGGATCGGGGGCATCGGCATGAGCGGGATTGCCGAGGTGCTGGCCAATCTCGACTACACCGTGACCGGTTCCGATGTGGCGGAGAGCGCCAATGTCCGGCGTCTGCGCGACAAGAACATCAAGGTCACGGTCGGCCATGACGCCAAGAATATCGACGGCGCAAGCGTGGTTGTCGTCTCATCCGCGATCAAGCGCGACAATCCGGAACTTATTGCGGCGCGCGCCAAGCGCCTACCGATCGTACGGCGCGCGGAGATGCTGGCCGAACTGATGCGGCTGAAATCCGCCGTTGCGATCGCCGGCACGCATGGCAAGACCACGACCACGTCGATGGTCGCGACATTGCTTGATGCAGGCGGTCTCGACCCGACTGTCATCAACGGCGGCATCATCAATGCCTACGGCACCAATGCGCGATTGGGTGCCGGCGACTGGATGGTGGTGGAGGCCGACGAATCCGACGGCACCTTCCTCAAGCTGCCGGCCGATGTCGCCATCGTGACCAATGTCGATCCCGAACATCTCGATCATTTCAAGACCTATACCGCGGTGAAGGAAGCGTTCCAGACATTCGTGGAGAACGTGCCGTTCTATGGTTTCGCAGTCATGTGCACGGATCATCCCGAAGTGCAGGCGCTGGTCGGCCGGATCGAGGACCGGCGGATCATCACCTATGGCGAGAACCCGCAGGCTGATGCGCGCCTTGTCGATCTTGAACACAAGGGCGGCATGTCGCGGTTTTCAGTGGTGTTCCGCCGGCGTCATGACCAGGACGAGCATGTGATCGACAATCTCGCCCTGCCGATGCCGGGACGCCACAACGCGCTCAACGCCACGGCGGCGATCGCGGTCGCGCACGAGTTACTGGTGCCGGACGAGACGATCCGCAAGGCGATCGCCTCGTTCGGAGGGGTGAAGCGGCGTTTCACCCGGACCGGCGAATGGAACGGCGTCACCGTGATCGACGATTACGGTCACCATCCGGTGGAGATCAAGGCGGTGCTGCG
>Ga0182742_1004293_pt1 | contig 13038 bp, 12 predicted proteins | sample eDN5th37CBELigMG_FD_128880 | JGI IMG/M metagenome (GOLD analysis project Ga0182742, IMG submission 128880) | Enriched Miracle-Growth compost microbial communities from Emeryville, California, USA - eDNA 5th pass 37_C BE-Lig MG (version 2)... ... | reverse complement strand
TCGAAGTCCGTCCTGGTCGGAATCATCGGCCTGGGGTACGTCGGCCTGCCGCTGGCGCGGGCTTTCGCCGAACGGGGGATCGCCGTCCTGGGATTCGACGTCGACGAGGCGAAGGTCGCCGCCTTGCGAAGGGGCGAAAGCTACATCGGCCACATCTCCCCCGCCGTCGTCGGCCGGATGCGCGAAGAGGGGTTCGACGCGACGGCCGATTTTGAGAGGCTCGACGAGCCCGACGCCATCTTGATCTGCGTGCCGACCCCGCTGACCGAGACGCGCGAGCCGGACCTAACCTACGTCGTCAATTCGACCCGGGCGATCGCCGAGCGGCCTCGGCCCGGGCGGCTCGTCGTCCTGGAGAGCACCACCTATCCGGGGACGACGCGCGAGGTGGTCTTGCCGATCCTCGCCGCCGGGGGACTTCGCCCGGGCCTCGATTTCTTCCTGGCCTACAGCCCCGAGCGCGAGGACCCCGGCAACCCGGTCTACTCGGCCCCGACCATCCCCAAGGTCGTCGGCGGCCTCGACCCGGCCAGCCTGGAGCTGGCCTCCGCGCTCTACGAGAACATCGTCGTCGGCGTCGTTCCGGTCTCCAGTCCCGAGGTCGCCGAGGCCTGCAAGATCCTCGAAAACACCTACCGCTCGGTCAACATCGCCCTGGTCAACGAGCTGAAGCTTTTGTACGACCGGATGGGCGTCGACGTTTGGGAGGTCATCGAGGCCGCCAAGACCAAGCCCTTCGGCTTCCAGGCCTTTTATCCAGGGCCCGGCCTGGGGGGGCACTGCATCCCCATCGACCCGTTCTACCTGTCGTGGGCGGCCCGCAAGTACGGCATGACGACCCGGTTCATCGAGCTGGCCGGCGAGATCAACACGGCGATGCCCGCCCACGTCGTCTCCAAGGTCGCCGACGCCCTCAACGATCGGGGCAAGCCGGTCAAGGGCTCTCGGATCACCCTCTTGGGCATGGCCTACAAGAAGGACGTGGACGACCCCCGCGAATCTCCCGGATTCGAACTCATGGAGCGGCTGCTCCACAAAGGCGCGATCGTCGAGTACAACGACCCCCACATCCCCGAGCTTCCCTCGATGCGCCGGTATCCCGAGATCCGCATGTCGAGCCGAGAGCTCACCGACGAATATTTGCGGTCGCTCGACTGCGCGCTCGTTGTCACGGACCACTCCGCCTATGATTGGCAACGGATCGTCGACCACGCCCCGTTGGTCGTCGACACCCGCAACGCCCTTCGAAACGTAAAACCCGGCAAGGCGACGATCGTGCGGGCGTGAGCATGTGGCGCGCTTGAAAACATTACCCTGGCAAAGAGGAACGCATGAGTCGTCTCGATCACGTTCTCGTCACCGGCGGCGCGGGGTTCATCGGCTCGCACCTGGTTGAGGCCCTCTTGGATGAGGGGCATCGGGTCCGCGTCATCGACGACCTGGCGACCGGCCGCCCGGAGAACCTCGCCGCCGTGAGGGACAGGATTGAGTGGATCGAGGCGAGCCTTGTCGATTTCGACGCCTGCCGGCGCGCCGTCGAGGGGATCAACGTCGTCTTTCACGAGGCGGCGATCCCCAGCGTGCCTCGGTCGGTGGCCGAGCCCCTGCTCTCGCACGAGAGCGGGCCGACCGCCACGCTCAACATTCTCGAAGCGTCGCGGCGGGCCGGCGTTCGCCGGGTGATGTTCGCGGCCTCCAGCAGCGCCTACGGAGACGCGGCGACCTCGCCCAAGGTCGAATCGATGTATCCCGATCCGCTGAGCCCCTACGCGGCGGGGAAGCTGGCGGGCGAGCACTACATCCGCGTCTACGCCCGAACGATGGGCCTGGACGGGGTGAGCCTTCGCTACTTCAACGTCTTTGGCCCCAGGCAAGACCCGTCGAGCCCCTATTCCGGGGTCATCTCGCTGTTCATCAAGGCGATGTCGCGGGGCGAGCGCCCCCGGATCTACGGCGACGGCCTGCAAACCCGCGACTTCACCTATGTTTCCAACGTCGTCGCGGCGAACCTCGCGGCGATGCGCCATCCCGAACCCCTCGGGGGCGAAGTCGTCAACGTCGGCTCGGGCCGGAGCGTCAGCCTGCTCGACCTGGTCGCCGAGCTGAACCGGCTTTTGGGAACGAATCTGGAACCCGAGTTCCTCCCCCCGCGCGCCGGCGACGTCCGCGACTCGCTGGCCGACCTAACCCGCGCCAAGGCGCTCCTCAACCACCGGCCGACCGTCGATTTCGCCGAGGGCCTCCGGCGAACCGTCGAAGCCGAAGGCGCGAGGGCGTAAGCTCTCGCTCCGCCCCCATTCGTGATCAGCCCGAGCCCGGTTGGCCGTCTCGGGCTTGGGGGGCCTCAACGTCGATCACCTGCCCCTCCCGCCAGTTGGGGTGGTGCGAGGCGATCACGACGGCCCCGATCCGGGGGTCGTAAACGGCGACCGCTCCCGCGGGTGATCCATGAAGTCGATGAAACGCCATTCCATACCGCCAGATCGGCGCCCGCCCCTCGATCACCACCAGCGCCCCTCGGGGAATCCTCGGCGGCGGCGGCAACGGCTCGGCCGGAGTGATCGGCTGGTCGACGCCGATGGAGTAAAAGACCGGATTGCTCACGCCCGATCTCCGTCGTCGCCAGGCTTATTGAAGAGGATCTCGCGAACTTTCTCCGCGTCGTCCGCGTGGGCGGCCAATTCGCGGATCTGATCGCGGGCCAGGATGCGGCAGTTGTAGAATTCGGCCCGGGCGCGGAGGCTTTCCTTCACCTCTCGAATTCCCCGCTCCAACTTTCTTTTGTTGAATAGGTTGTTTGAAGTCGACGCCAGATATGATCGGACGTGGAGCGCGCGAACCTGCCGAACGACCGTCTCCAGCTTATAGAGCGCGTCCGCGTTGGGATCGTGGCGCTGCGAGCCGGATTTGCATTCCATCACGGCCAGTCGGTGATTATGCATGAACGCCACGTCCAGGTCGTTGCTTGGTCCGTCATTGCCGTGCTGGATGTGAGGACCAAGCCGGACATCCCAGATGCCGAGCGCCTGGGCGTGGTCCGTTAGGATGTTCCAGAAGAACACCTCCAGCCATTCACCCGTCAGAAACCTCGCCTCGTATTTATCCAGTTTTCGAGTCTTCGCGTCGCCCACCCATTCGGCCTGTAATTCTTCGACGCGGAGATCGAACCGATCCGCGCTCAACTCAATGCCCTTCTCTCGGGCCTGATTTTGTTCCTCGTGGCTTATGTCCAGAAGCCCGGTTGCTCGGGCTCGCCGCGCCAGCAGCCTCGCCGATGGGGCCCACTTGCGAGCCCGATCCTCGGCCTCGGTCAGATCTTGGTCGGACTTGGTGAGTCGAAATCCATAGCCGGCCAGAAACTCTTTGATCGAGAGGCGGTGTTCGCCCTCCTCGGCCGGGCCGCCGTCCATGTCGAGGAAACACGTGGGGCGCGCGACGTTGGTGTAGATCCGCTTGCCGCGGTCTTGGAAGAACTCGTACGCGGCGATGCTCATGGGCTTGGTGCCGCCGGTGAGGTTGGCGATCCATTCGGCGTCGGGGAATCGGTTGTGAGCGTTTTGCAGGGCCCTTCGAGCCGCGCTCAGGTCATCCTCCGCGTCGAGTTTTTCGATGTGATGGCGCTCCGAGTAATCTCGGCCGCCGAGCTTCAGCGCCTCCAAAAAGGATTCGGCCGCCTTCTCCCTTTCCATGTACTTTGATTGAATCAACACCAGTTGATCGGGTCTGTAATGATGGACCGAGAGCAGGTTGGGGACGTGTTGCTTCGAGAGCAGACAGAGCAGAACGCGCATGGGTTGGGTCCTTGATCGCTATTGGAGACGGGGCCACGCATACTGAGGTCGCTTCATGTCTTCGACGTGAACAACGACTTCATATTTATCTCCCACCTTCGGCTCGACGCCTGGTCGCGGCGAGCCCAGCGTCAATGTTCCAGGCGCGCGACCCGGTTCGACGTCTTGAACCTCGTACCCACCCTTGGGGCGTGGGGCGATGATCGTAACTTTGGCGATTGTTCCGTGGGCGCGTGGCTTTGGCGGTGGCGGCGGCGGAGGAACGGCAAGTCGGCCGTAGCCGCTGGTGGTCTTGCCGCCGGCGCCCCATTCTTCAAGGGCCTCGCGAAGCAGATCCAAGGCCAGTTTCGTCCACTTTGGCGCCTGCTCATGTTGTGGTCCACTCCAAGAGACCGCGACGTGGAAGGCGCCGGTCGCCGAAAGGAACGGGACGGGAGTGGGAGAGTCGAAGTCGGTCGGCGGGGCCAGGTTTTTCAGGTCGTTCCACCCGGAATGATGGGGCGTCATCACATCGAGCGCCAGCGGCTTTTCCGACGAACCGGGAATGAGCCAGGCGTCGTGGAAGACGATGCATCCCCCGTCGTCGGTGGTCCCGAAGAGGAGCCGATGATATTCGCCCTTCTCTCTCCTCCAGCCCTTGCTTTCGGGGGAGGCGTTGTCCTCGTCGTCCCTCTCGCCCCAGACCCAATCGCAGTAATGGGCCGCCAAACCCTTCAACGCCGAGCCGGGGATGATCGGCGTTCCGTAAAGGTGATTCAGCCTGATCCCCGCCTCCAGGACGTTTTCCGAGCCCAAGCCGACGATCAGCCGGCCGTTGGTTCGAAGATTGCCGTCTTTCACGACGTGGGGGAGCTTGTCCAGAGATTGGGACCAGCGTTCGAACGCCGTCTGATAAAGCGCGCGGACGTCCGGATCCATCGCCGCGCGGATCGCCGCTTGGAGGAGAGCTTTCTTCTCATCCGGATCTCCGCCGTTGCCGGTGGCGCGCTTGAACAAGTAGCGTTGAAGCAGTAGGCCCGAATGTTGTCCACTCGCGCGTTGATGTTTTAACGCATCAATAAGGACTTGGCGCATCAGCCCACCCCCTTGGCGGTCTCGGTGGGCTTTTCGAGGGCCTCGACGTAGCGCTTCAGCCAATCGGCCGCCTGGATTGCATCGCGGCTAAGGCGCATGTAGTCGCTCAGGGAGACTTTTCGGGCCTCGTCGTCGAGCCCCTTCGCGTCGGTCATCGCCGCGTGGCCGACGGCTTGGAGGACCGTCGCCAGATCGCCGACGTAGTCATCTCGCTGCTTCGCCCGGGCGAACGCGACCGCCTGGGCCAGACCGCACGAGTGGACCAGGGCCGGAAATTTTTTGGCGAAGGTTTGGTATTCCTCGTTCTTGCCCTGGACGATCGGAAAGGCCGCTTGGGCGAACTTTTGGCTTCGGGAATGAGCGCTCATTGTTCGACTCCGCTCGTCTTGGTGAATACGCAGCGGACTCGGCCCCGGCCGACGGTCGCCTTGCCACCGATTTGCAGGTCGAGCGGCTCGCCGGTGAACCGATCCAACAACCCGTTCGTCTTGATTTCCTCGCCATTGCCGCCGAACACCCGGTCGCATTGGACGAACCCCGCCAGGATCGTTTCGGCTGGTAGGGATTCCTCGCTCCAAAGCGCGCCGTCGACGACCGTCTTGGTGTCGTCATGGATTTTTACCCGCGCGTGGACCTCGGTGCCCGTCTCGCAGAGGAAATTGAAGGCGTCGTCGGGCAGGACGACGAAGCGTTTCTTGAACACATCTCGCCACGCCTCGTCTTCCGGGAAGACCCAACCGGCGATCGCCTCGGCCCATTGATTGGCGATTGGGCAGTTCACCGCCTCGAAATCCAGGTCCTCCAGGTAAATGGATTTATTCTGGGTTAAAAGGGTTTCCTTGGCGTGATGGGCCTCGGTCTCGCCGAGTTCCCCCGGGGCGTCCGGCAAGTTCGGCGTCCCCGCCAGTTCGAGCGTTCGCCGCAGCATTCGAAGGCAGAGGGGCGAGGTGGTCCAGGCGAACGTCCCTCGGAAGCTCCGCGCCGGCAGGCAGACGAGCCGGGCGTCGGTCGGGATCAGGGAGCCGGAATTCGCGGTTTCTCCGCCCTTGTCGGCGCGGCCAAAGGCTCGTTCGGTGATATCCTTTGGTTCCCGTTGTTCGGCCCAGTCGCGCCATACGCCCTTGAACGCCGAACTGCGGATGATGGGCCAGTTGGTGACGCCCTCGCGGTCGATTGGCAGGTCGATGTAGCCAACACCCCGGCCGATCCCGGCATGCGTGGGGCTTAGAGCGTGCAGCCAGTAGATTCGCGTTCGAGACATATTGGTTCTCTCCTGTTGCCGTCGCAATCCCTACCAGACGCCCCAGACGGCCAGGCCAAAGCCGTCCCGCTTGTCGTGGGGCGCGTCGCTGACCGACTTGAGCCAGCCGTTGTCGGCCAGGACGCGCGCGTCGCCCTCAACCTTCTCAAAGAAGTAAACTCCGCCCGCGGGAACCATGCGGCGGATCGCCTTGGAGCCGGGCCGATCGTGGGGAACGACCCGGCGGCGGCCGTCCTCCCTCTCCCGAGCGTGGGGCGCGAGCGCCCAGCCCGAGACGGCCGCCCAGCGCCCGTTGCAAACGCCCACCAATCGCAGGGTCGGCCCATCGCCGAATGGTTTGCCTTCGAGGGTCGTTTCATCCAACCAGCCGGGCCGCCAGCCGTGGTCGAAGATGGCCGGCGAGGCCAAGACCATGCGGACGCGCCCGCCGTCGCCGATCTTAGCCAAAGCCTCCTTGATCTTGGCCGGACATTTCCATTCGGAAAGATCGTCGTCGTCGCGTCCCCAGTGGATCAAGCGTCGCTCGCCTCCCAAGGGGCTCCAAGAGTTGAGGTTGTCAGCATAACCGAGGGATTTTTCGTCGATCGTCACTCGAATCGAGAGCTTGATCTCGGCGAACCGCTCTTGAAGCGGTCTCTTGTTCTCGTGATCGACTCCGTGGCGCGGCAATCGAGACAGGTTCAGGCCCGACGTGGTGAAGATCAGGCCCTCCTCCGCCGCGCCGGTTTTCGAGTCGACGCGAACGTGGTCGCGGACTTCCCGTGAGGGCGTCTCCAAGAAGCCGCCCTCCTCGAACTGGACTTCCCGGCCGAGAAGCCACTCGACGCCTTGACTCATCGGCCACCAAGCCGGCGCGGGCTTCGGTTTGAAGTTGTCCATCCCCGCGTCGTCGGGAAGCAGGACCGGACGGAGTCCGTCGGGAAGGTCGCAGCCGTCGCCGTCGTTCATCGGCGAGGGTTCGATCCGGTAAGCCTTGCTTTTATCTTTGGCTTTCTCTCCATTCCAAACGCAATCGGCGGGCGCGGGCAGGTGCAATTCGCCATCGACGAGGGGAAGCGCCCCGGCGACCTCGGCCCGAAGAGGGCCAAGCGAGGGCTTGTTCTGGAAATCCAACTCGAGGTTGGCCTTCACCAAGGCCGAGCGGAAGGAGCCGGCGACGACCGACGGGAGCGGCCAATCCAAGCCGCGCATCCGGTTGCCCTGGCCCTCGCCGAATGGTCGGCCGTCCCGGGCGATGATCGGGTCGTGGGCCGAGAGTCGAAACGTGGTCACGCTCATGACGTCTTCTCCCCTCCGGTTTGCCGCATGGCGCCGGCGACCAACCGGGCGACGAGCAATTCTCGGGCGAAGCCGCGAAGCTCCTCGGCGTCAACGATCGTCCCCACCGTCCTCTCGATCGAGGCCGGGACGCCGGCCCCCTGGTTCTTCTTGCCGATGACGCGCGAGACGTCCGCCCGCAGCGCCGCCGTCTTCGTTTCTTGGGGCCAACCGTCGTACAGGTCGGCGAGTTTTTGCAGTTCGTAGGGCAAGCCGCCGGGAAGCGACTCGTTTTGAATCAGATTGGCGTAATCATTGATGCGCTGATCCGGCGGCCCGTCATCCGTCCACCGCGAGCGGACGCGGATCGGCGCGCCTCCGCGCTTGTGAAGGTGGATCGCCAAACCATCGCGATCCGGCTCCTTGGCCGCCTTCTCGGCCGCGCGTCCCCAGTTGAGAAGATCCTCCAGGTTCTCCATGAAGTGGCCGATCGCGATCCCGACCGACAGCGTGGGCTTGCCAAAATCGCTAAGCAAGCGGCCGAAAACCTCATGCAGCTCCCGGGCGCAATTTAGGCACTTATCGACCGGAAGAAACGCCAGCACGTCATCTCCCCCGGCGTAGACCAAGACCCCTCGGTGAGCGTCGACGATGGCTTTGGCTTCGCCCGCGAACCCGGACAGGGCCGCGGAGAGTCTCCGGTGATCCTCGGGGGAGGTCCGTTGGCTGATGGCCGCCCCCATTTTGTCGCCGTCGGCCACGAGGACGGCGAGATAGGGGTTGGGCTCGCCGCCGATCCTCCTCAGCGCCGCCGCGGCTTCGGCAAGGTCGGGATCTTCGGCGTTGAGACCGAGTTCCTCCCTCAAATTGGCGTGTCGATCACGGTAGACGATCGTGCCCTCATACGGGAACGCCTCATTCGTCAAGCCATTCAGACCTTTGAGCTTCAGCTTTCCGCAGGCGTCCTTCAGTCGCTCGAACTCGCTTGGATGTTTCGCTTCAACTCCCCGCAGCCACGGATCGGCGGCGATCCGCGCCACGGATGGATAGCGAGGGTCGCCGCTCCCGACCTTCCGGCCGAGTCGTTTCGCGACCCCCACCACGTCGAGTTGTTCGCCGGAGGAGAGCCGGAGCTTCTTGGACCAGATCTCACGATCCTCGTCCTTGAGAACCGACTCGCGTCGACCGTCCAGCGACGACTTCGGCGTTCCCGGCCGTCCGAAGGCCGGTTTGAAGTCGCGGCAGTTCTTCCGCCCGGCCAAGAGTCGCATCACCTTGGCGCGATCGGCCCGGTAATTCTCATCTCCGGTCGTCGACACCCATGCGGCCTGAAACTCGATCACGTCGTTGATCTGATCGTTCCAGACGTCCTCGTGGATCGCCTCGGAAACCTTCCTCCACGCGGTCTCGGCGAACTCGCGCCAGCGTTTCTCCGCGGCCTCCTTGGCCTCCCTCGCCACCGCCCGCGGATCTTCGTTGGGCAACTCGGCCAAGATCACGTTGGCGACGTTCGGGGCGTCCACCGACGCGGGGAAGATCAACGCGCCTCCCCGCTCCTCGACCTTCTTCGCGACCGCCCGGCTGATCTCCGAAAGCAGATAAGAGCCGAACCAAAGGTCGCGCGTGCGACGCGCCGCCGCGATGAACTCCTGAACCGGACCGATCGAAAGGACAAGGAGATGACTCATGCGAGCGCCTCCTTGAAGCCTTCTCGATCTCGGGCGAATGTCAAAAACGCCTCCAGCGCCGAGCCGTTGGGGGACAAGCCGGCGAGTGGAGAATTCGGGTACGATTCCAACCGCGGTTCGCGGATCACGGTTGTCTTCGGCATGGTCAGCGGTGTTTCCCGCTCGCGCAGTTCGACGCCATCGAGAGGAGGCGTCTTCAATCGCAGAATCAGCGAAATCGCCCGGCGATCGGCCAGCGCGAGGGGCTTGAGAATGAGCGGGCTGGCCATTCGCTCTCGACGCTCCCCTCGGGGGCCATTGGAGGGGTGGAGAACCGTGTCGGCTGGATCCCCAGCGTCTTTAAAATGGAAGACGATCGGCAGTCCAAACTCCGCCCGCGGAAAAGCTCCATCCGGCATCTCCATCTCCGGCCGCGGCGCATGCCCCTCGGAATGCCGCCCCGTCAATCGTCGAATCGCATCCGGCTCTGGATACCGAGATCGCTTGGGCTGATTCGCCCGCGCTCCGGGATCGCGGGCGAATCCGGCCCCTTGGCGGAAGTACTTGTAGCACCCGATCAGCCAGTCCCAGGCGTCGACCGGTGGACCGGGCCGCGTGGCCTTTGCTGGTCTCGTTAACACCGATTCGGCGAGAATCGGCCATTTCGGACTCTCGGAGCGAGGCGATATGCGCCGCATCAGCTCTTCAGCGAGTTCGTCGGAATCCTTTGGTGAAAATTGCTCGCACCAGATTGCCCCGCAGCCGCGCCGGGTCCGCGAGCCCAAGCCCCCGAAGTTCACCCAGGCCCAGACCGCCGACTCCACATGCTCCCACAATTCCGCCGGACACCGGAGGATCAACTCGAATGTGGCTTCGCGAACGCAGAATGCCGGTGGTTCCATCACCTCCGCCCGCAGGTCTGGAGGCGGCGCCTCGCCCTGGAAGGGGAATAAGGCGTATGGCAAGTCTGAGTTGTCGAAGGGGGGCCGCCAGTTGATTCGCCACGCGCCTCGGCCGCGATTCGCGCGGGGGTTCCATTCGAACGCGGCGCAGGGTTCCGGTTCACTTGACTGAACGCCCCTGACCAACACTTTGACCGGACTTTCTCGCTTCGTCGAGCCCCAAACTTCCGATTGGGCTTCTCGAAGTTTCTCGAACGCATCAAACCGCGCGCCGACCGTCGCGCGCCACCAGAATTGCAAATTTCCTCGGATGGCGGTGGGGCGGATGGGAAAATCCGGATCGATGGAGCCCGCCTCCGCGCCTCCGCCGAACATGGGGGTGATCAGCTTGATTGTAAAGCGGTTCTCGCGCTCCGTTTTACGCTTACGCGCGCGGGGTGGCGCGGATGGACAATCGGGAACGTCTTTCGGCATGGCCCGGCCCCTTCACCGTGTTGTCGTTTCTGCGCGTCGGCGCGCCTTGATTCATCCGGCGCTTTTATGAAGCTGGGAGACATTGTAAGGGGCATGGGTGGGTGAATCTAGCGCCTCGGCGCTTTTTATTTGGATGATGATGGACAGCGATAAGGGCCGCTCGATTTGGGATTGTTCCAATTGCTCGTGGAGCGAGCGGGGGCGTTTATGGGAGGGGCTGCGGGTGGGAACAAGAAGATGCAAAGGCGATGATACAAGCCGCGCCGTCGAGAGGCGCCCGCGGGTTTGACTCACTTGAAGAAACGGAGCGCCACCTTGAAAGCGCAAGAGATTTACGTCAGCACCGACATCGAGACCGACGGACCCATCCCGGGCCCTTATTCGATGCTCAGCTTCGGCTCCGCCGCGTTCACCGCCGACAAGCGGCTGGTCGCGACCTTCGAGGCGAACCTGAACACGCTGCCGGGCGCGACCGGGCATCCCGACACGATGGCCTGGTGGAGGACGCAACCGGAAGCATGGGCCGCCCACAGGGAAAATCCACGCGACCCCGAGGAGGCGATGCCCGCCTATGTGGCCTGGCTCAAGGCGCTGCCGGCGAAACCCGTCTTCGTCGGCTACCCCGCCGGTTTCGACTTCCCCTTCGTCTACTGGTATCTGATCCGATTCGCCGGCGAGTCGCCGTTCTCCTTCTCGGCCCTCGACATCAAAACCTTCGCCATGGCCGTGCTCAAACTCGACTACCGAGAATCGACGAAGCGAAACATGCCGAAAAGCTGGTTCGACGACCTGCCCCACACCCACAAGGCCCTCGACGACGCCATCGAACAAGGCGCCCTCTTCTGCAACATCCTCATGACGAATCGCGGGACGGGATGAAGCCGGCCGGTCGCTTGGGGTCCGAGCCGGCCGGTTTGGGATTGGTCCACGACGACGGGGGCGACCCGCTCGGCCATCGCCACGCATTTTGTACACGCGTGGACATCCATGTGGTAGAGTGCCGGTGAGCCTCCCGTTTGAACGAAGAAGGGGGAACGGCCGGCGCGCGGTCGTCGGGGTCGGGGACGAGGTCATGGACGGGGACGCGGTCGGGCCTGGACGGTCTCGCAAGATCATCCATATCGACATGGACGCGTTTTATGCGTCGGTCGAACAGCGCGACGATCCGGGGCTGCGGGGCAAGCCGGTGGCGGTGGGGGGCTCGCGCGAGCGGGGCGTGGTGGCCGCGGCGAGCTACGAGGCCCGCCGGTTCGGCGTCCGATCGGCCATGCCTTCGATCGTGGCGAAGCGGCGGTGTCCGGACCTGATCTTCGTGAAGCCTCGGTTTGACGTCTACCGGGCGATCTCGCTCCAGGTCCGCGCGATCTTCGCCGAGCACACCCCCGTCATCGAGCCCCTGGCGCTCGACGAGGCGTATCTCGACGTGACCGAGAACCGCCAGGCCATCGCGTCGGCCACCCGGATCGCCCGGGAAATCCGCGCCCGGATCCGCGAGGAGACGGACCTGACCGCCTCCGCGGGGGTTTCCTACAACAAGTTCCTGGCGAAGCTGGCGTCCGACGAGCGCAAGCCCGACGGCCTGTTCGTCATCACCCCTTTGCGCGGCCCGGCCTACGTCGAGTCGTTGCCGGTGAGTCGGTTCCACGGGATCGGCCCGGTGACGACGGCGAAGATGGAGGGCCTCGGGATCCTCACCGGCGCCGATCTGAAGCGCCAATCGCTCTCGTTCCTCCGGGAGCACTTCGGCAAGGCGGGCGCCTTCTACTTCTCGCTGGCCCGAGGCGTCGACGATCGCCCCGTTCAAGCCGAGCGGATCCGCAAGTCGATCGGCGCCGAGACCACCTTCGACATCGATCTCTTCACCGCCGAAGAAGCCCGCGCCGCGCTCGAGCCCCTGATCGACAAGGCGTGGTCGTATTGCGAGGGCTCGACGATTCGAGGACGGACTGTGACGCTCAAAGCGACCTACGCCGACTTCCAGCGGATCACCCGAAGCCGAACCGTCGACGCCCCGGTCGAGTCTCGGACCAGGCTCGCGGAAATCGTCTCAACACTCCTCGAACCCCTCTTCCCCGCCATCAAGGGCGTCAGACTCCTCGGCGTGACCCTCTCCTCCCTCGAAGACGACTCAGCCCCCCGCGCCGATCGACAGCTCAGACTGCCCCTCCGTTAAGCCATGCGAGGCGGGCTGTTTGTGGCGACAGGGTTAAGGGTGGGGTTTGTGCGAGATAAGCCGTCCGCGTTGCGCCGGTTTTTTGCCCTGGTATCGCGATTTTTGTAGCACTACTAACAGGGGGATACCGCGCCTACGGAAATCCGACCGCGGGGCAATAGCCGTCGGATTCGCGTTGGCCGTCTCGTGGGGCGGACATCGCCCGCCGAACCCGAAAGCCAAAAGTGGGCCAAGCCGTGGCCTTTCCTCTTGAGTAAAAAATGACCGAACGAACCCAATTCTCCAATGTGGGGTCCTTTTGTAAGTGACGAAATTCCAGAGGTTTGGGAGATGTTGGGAAGGCCGGAGCCGGGCCCGAACGAACCCAATCCGGTGGGGTTTCTTGCATCCGGAGCGCCGATTCGGGATACCACGGTAAGCGTCTCAGCCGGTCTCGCCC
>Ga0182742_1004292_pt1 | contig 13039 bp, 11 predicted proteins | sample eDN5th37CBELigMG_FD_128880 | JGI IMG/M metagenome (GOLD analysis project Ga0182742, IMG submission 128880) | Enriched Miracle-Growth compost microbial communities from Emeryville, California, USA - eDNA 5th pass 37_C BE-Lig MG (version 2)... ... | reverse complement strand
GCTCATTGCCCTCTCCCCTTCCACTTCATTTCGTGTGCAGTCTTATTTCTGTTAAGCTTGTGAAAAAAAGTACGATCATATGAAGGATACAAAATGTTCATAGAGGTGTCAATCAGCACCGCATAAAAATAGCGCCGCATTCGTATGCGGCGCTCCCAATCGGATTACTTCTCTTCGTTTTCTTCAATTTTTATTAATTTATTGGCGCCTTCATCTTCTTGCTTGCCAATCTTAATTTTCACGTCTTCTTCTTTGACCCCGAATCTTTCATTGAGGGAAGGCAGCTTGCCTTGCTCTATCAATGCCTTGATTTGTTCAAGATCAAGAGTTTCCTTCTCGAGCAAGGTTTGTGCAATGAGATGCACTTCCTTCTCATGCTCCAGCAGGATTTTCTTGCCCTTCTCGTAGCATTCGTTGATCATCCGCTGCATTTCCAGATCAATCTCGTAAGCGATCTGATCAGAATAATTCTGTTCGTGGCCGATATCTCTGCCCAAGAACACTTGGCCTTGGCTCGTTCCGAACTGCATTGGACCGAGGTTGCTCATCCCATACTCGGTAATCATCGAGCGGACGATCGCCGTCGCCCGTTGGAAGTCGTTCGATGCGCCTGTACCGATCTCGCCGATGAAGACTTCTTCGGCGATCCGGCCGCCGAGCAAGCCGGTGACTTTGTCCAGCAGCTCGTTCTTCGTCATCATGTACCGGTCTTCCTTCGGAAGCATCATCAAGTAACCGCCGGCGCGTCCACGGGGAACAATCGTTACTTTATGCACCATATCGGCATTCTCCAAGAAATAACCGATAATCGTGTGTCCCGTCTCGTGGTAGGCGACAATCCGCTTCTCCCGTTCGGAGATGACGCGGCTTGCTTTCGCCGTACCGACAATGACGCGGTCGATCGCTTCTTCGATTTCTTCCATGCTGATTTCTTTCTTATTGCGTCTTGCGGCAATGAGCGCCGCTTCGTTCAACAAGTTCTCCAGATCAGCACCCGTAAAGCCTGTCGTGTATTTTGCGATAACCTCCAGCTTGACGTCCTTCGCCAGCGGCTTGTTGCGCGCATGTACCTTAAGCACCGCTTCGCGCCCTTTCACGTCAGGACGATCCACCGTAATTTGCCGGTCGAAGCGTCCCGGACGGAGCAGCGCCGGGTCCAAAATATCCGGACGGTTCGTTGCGGCGATAATGATAATGCCTTCGTTTACGCCGAAGCCGTCCATCTCCACGAGCAGCTGGTTCAACGTTTGTTCGCGCTCGTCATGGCCGCCGCCTAATCCGGCGCCGCGCTGGCGTCCGACGGCGTCGATCTCGTCGATGAAGATAATACACGGCGCATTCTTCTTCGCGTTCTCGAACAAATCCCTTACGCGGGACGCACCGACACCTACGAACATCTCGACAAAGTCCGAGCCGCTGATGCTGAAGAACGGAACGCCTGCTTCTCCCGCTACCGCGCGGGCTAACAGCGTTTTACCGGTTCCCGGAGGACCGTTCAGCAGCACGCCCTTCGGGATTCTCGCTCCAACAGCGGAAAACTTCCGAGGGTCTTTCAAAAATTCAACGACCTCGACAAGCTCCTGTTTCTCTTCATCCGCGCCTGCGACATCCTCGAACGTAACCTTCTTCTTCTCTTCATTATATAGTCGGGCCCGGCTCTTGCCGAAATTCATAACCTTGCCGCCGCCGCCCTGAGCTTGGTTCATCAAGAAAAAGAACAGGACAAAAATAAGAATAAAAGGGACTATGCCGGTCAGAAATGCGATCCAGAGCGGCTCACCCTCTTGCTTCTCGTAATTTTCCTCTACACCGCTCTCGCGGATCAGATCCAGCACATGATCATCAACCGGAGCCCTCGTCACGAAGGACGGATCTTCCGGCTTGGAATTGGTATATCTGCCACGGATCAGGTAGGAGTACCCGTCCCACCGAACAGTCACTTCCGAAATTTCTCCATCGGCTAACTTCTCGCGGAATTCGCTGAAATTGAGCATATCCGCTTGGTTATTCTGACTGCTGATGAATTGCACAATCCCTACCGTTACTAAGAAAATAATAAGATAAAATCCGGTATTCCGGACGATCTTGTTCATCCCCAACCTCCTCTCAAGGTGTGTATATTGTAACACAGCGCAAAGGCGTATCTCAACAAAACCGCCTGCTGCGCACTATTTCGCTCTCACTTGCTTTGCGTATAAATTTCAGGTTTCAACACACCAATGTATGGAAGGTTGCGGTACTTCTCAGCGTAATCCAAACCGTAGCCGACAATAAATTCATCCGGAATCAAGAAGCCGGTGTAATCCGCCTCAAGATCTACCGTTCTGCGATGCGGCTTATCAAACAGTGTGACGACCTTTACGGAATGCGCATTTCTTCTTTCTAATACATCTATAAGATAGGACAACGTTAAGCCGCTGTCGATAATATCTTCGACAATAAGAATATCTCGCCCTTCAACCGAAGCGTCCAAATCCTTCACGATTTTGACTTCGCCGGACGATCTGGTGGAGCTGCCGTAGGAAGAGACTGCCATGAAATCAATATGAATCTTCAAATCCAGCCTCTTGACTAAATCGGACATGAAAATAAACGCGCCTTTCAGCACACACAGCACGAGGGGCTCTTTCCCCTTATAATCTTCCGTAATCCGCTGTCCCAGTTCCATGACTTTGTTCTGAATTTGTTCTTCTGTAAACAATACTTCACGAATGTCGTTATGCAATGTTTGTCCTCCCTGCCCATTGAATCGCGATGAGCAATAATAATTATCGTATGTACAATCGTTAGAAAGCATGACCCTTAAGTCATATTGTTGTCACCGATGCGCATTGTCATAACAAGCGCAACCTCTGTGCTCCCGGTGACGAGCGCACCTCGGGAACGGCGGAATCCCGGTACCCAGAGCAATTCTCCGCTTCTGTCCGTGACGAGCGGCCACGAATCCCGGCGGCGCCGCGGCAATTTCCCGTCAATGAACATATCTTTCACCTTTTGGGTTCCGTTTAAACCGATTGTGGCGATTCGGTCGCCCGGCCGCCTGGAACGCACGATACAGTCTGCGCCAAGCGCTTCCGCATCGAACCAAGCCGAGTAAGAGTCGTTCTGTATTGGAGAGAAGCGTTCACCTTTCGGCAGGACGATCCGCTTCCATTCCAGACGGGCGTTCATTCCGCCGGGCAGCTCGATGGAGCCGTCACGGCTGACATCAAGTTCAAGGACGTAAGGTTCTGGTTCGCTCTCTTCAGCCGGAGCCCATTCCAATCGATCGTAAATTCTGCGAAACTCCACTGTTTCATGGACGCGCAACGATATCGTTGTCGGCTCGTCTGCCACAATCGCTTCGCGAATCCTCTCGATCTTGCCGAAATCGATCCCTTCATCTGCCAAATTCAGACGATTTAATATTATTTTAATCATTCGCCTTTGTAAAGCGATATGTGCGCTCGCAAATTGTTCCCTCTCTGCGTATACGATTCCATCCTCGACCTGCACAATTCCGGCTGCGCGCTCTTCCGCGGCCGCATCCAGATAGTCGTCCTCCGCAGCGCTCATTTCCGCGATCCGCCGCAACGATTCGGCCGCTCCGCTCTGATGCTTCAATAAATAAGGAAGAATATCCAGCCGAATCACATTGCGGAAGTACTTCCTCGAAGCGTTGCTGGAATCGAATCGCGCCTCGATCCCTTGAATTTCAATATATTGTTCCAGTTCACGCTTCGTTACAGCAAGCAACGGGCGCGCCAGCTTCATTCCGTTGACATAAGCGGTCGGGCGGATCCCGCCGAGCCCGCCAGGGCTTGTCCCCCGCAGCAACCGCATTAATACCGTCTCCGCTTGGTCGTCTCCATGGTGACCGAGAGCAACGGTAGTTGTTCCTTGCGCCTGAGCCATCTCATGTAAGGATTGAAAGCGCAGCGCGCGGGCGGCCGCCTGCACGTTACGCCCGTAGAGATCCAATTGAGACTTCACCTGGACGCGCCGAACGAGGAACGGAATGTCGAGTTCCGCGCAGAGCCGTTCAACATAAGCTTCATCCTCGTCAGACTCTTCCCCTCGCAATCCATGATTCACATGGGCGGCGCTCAAGCTCCATCCGTAACGGACCTTGATCCGATGGAGGATATGAAGCAGCGCAACCGAATCGGGCCCCCCCGAAACAGCCGCGACAATCTTTTCACCTGGTGCGAATAATTGTTTTTCATTAATATAATGCTCTATCTTGCGGATAAGCTCTTGGTCCATGCGTCCCTAGACGCCTCCCTCTTTCTTGCGGCTTACGAGGTTGTCCGCCATAACACGAACGCGAATGACACACAGGCCCCGGCAAACCATAGCAACGGCAAAGCCTGCTTCGCAAACGTAAAGCGTTGCGGCTTCATTGCCGCCTTCCAATCCCGCAGCACCTCGTCCACACTCGCATATTCCGAACACAGCAGCCGCTTCAACACGAACGCCGCAGAGATTAGCGTTTTACTCTCATGCACCAGTTCCTGCAGCGCGGACAGCTTCCGTTTCGGCGAAGCAGCCGCGGAACGCAGCTTTGCTCCGAGGCCTCCGCATTCCATTATGATAACAGCGAACGCAAATAAGTCATATGTTGCTTCCGAACGCCGGGTACCCGCTTTCCAGAACCCCCTGTCGTATAATTCTGTCATCTGCTTCACTGATTCTCCGAAGACAGTGGCGCCGCCGAAATCAACCAGCTGCGCATGACCGTTATCACCAATCACAACATTATCCGGCTTTAAGTCACCGAACGCCCACCCCTTCCCGTGAAGGGCTTGCAGCCGCATGAGCAAACTTTCTCCGATCAGTGAAATTTGCTCGCGTGACAATGGGGCGGAATTGGATTCCGCGATCAGCTTCCCAAGGGAAATGCCGGGTATAAAGTTCATCACATAGAAGGGAACGGTTATCCCCCCGATCACAGCATCATCCGAGAATAGCAGAGCGGTATCACCGCCCCCCGCCGCTTCCAGGGCATTCATCTCGGACTGCAGCGCAAAAGAATCGTTTCCCAGCTTCAACGCACAATGGGAAGGCTTGTCCGGAATGCGCACCAAATATACGCATCCGTTCGCGCCTTCCCCCAGCGATCGAACGACGGTGATCATTTTGCGGTTCCATTTGGAAACGAAGGTGTCCCCCGACTCCAATCGCACCGTTGCACGGGTTGTCTTAAACAACGTAATCCCCCCATGCCGATTCAGTTTCGGCGGGGTAAGCCGTTTGCAGCAACCCTGTCCCTTCAAAGCAAGAGATCGTTTGAAGAATCGCAGGTCCGGTTGGTGTCGTTCCTTTCACGTTTAATTTATATAGAATTTTCTCCAACTTTGCAAGCTCTGACGTCCATTCGACATCGATCTCGACAACCTTCGAGCTATTTCCCGGGTAATGCAGCACGGCCAGCTCACTAGGTCCTTTTCGCGCCTGTAAACTGATCAATAAATCATGTGCGGCATCCCGAACAGCGTCAAATTTATTCCTCATACTTGCGCTCGCATCAATCAACAACGCAACCTTGAGCGGCGTCATCTCCGTCCACTCGTCGACAGCGCGGACCACTTCCGCCCGCTTTGCCGGCGGGAGAGCCGCAACCGATGCCTGGCTGTCGTTCATGATCGCCCGCAATTCCTGGTTGACCACTTGCTGGATTGTCGCAACGACGGTATGGCGGGTCATCATCTGCATCGTATAAGCAAGCTTCGAGGGGGTTACAACTCTATGGATCCCGCCTCCCGCTCTAGCCATTGATTCAATCTCCCGTTCTCCTCTCATCCCTTCCGTTTCCCGGTCGACGACGCCGATAACATTGACGACAATTCCGCGCGCATACGCCTGAGCGGCCGCGGCGGACGGGCTTACGCCCTCATTGGAATAACCGTCTGTAATGACAATGATTTGCCTCATCCCGATTCCCCCTTTACACAACGGTTCGCGGACGCTCTACTGACGCTTGCCCGCGCCATGGGAATGCCGCCCACTCCGGCGTGTATTTCTCAATCTTGGCCACGATAACCGTCATGTCGTCATTCGCTGTTCCGTCATGGTATCGGAGCACTGTATCCAGCAGCTTATCCGCAATCTCTTGCGGGTCATCCGTCAACATTTCGGATAATACCCGTTTCATCCAAAGCTCCTTATTCACTGCATGACCCGGCGCGTCATAAACGCCGTCCGTCATCATCACCAGCACATCCCCTGGCATCAATTGGCGAACGACGAGATCGACCTCGATTTCTTTCAAGATCCCGATCGGGAGATTGTTCGCAGCCACGCGAATAACTTCTTTCCCCCGTTTAATAAAACTGGGGGTTGAACCGATCTTCATAAACGTCGTCTTCGCGCTGAACAAATCGATGATCGCTAAATCTACCGTCGTGTAAATTTCATCAGACGAACGCAGCGTCAATACAGAGTTCACCGACTTAATCGCAAGCTGCTCGTCCATTCCGGACTGCAGCAGCTCCTGAAGCATCGCGAGCGCTGCGCTGCTTTCCGCGCGGGCTCGTTCGCCGTTGCCCATCCCGTCGCTTATCGCTACCGCAAATTTCCCGTTGCCCAACTCTACGGTAGAGAAGCTGTCGCCGGACAGGCGCTCGCCGCCCTTCGCGGCGCAGGCGATCCCCGTTTCCACCTCGTACTCTTTGGCCGAAGCAAATACCACCGTGCTTAAGCCTTCACCCGGATCATCCCAACGCTCGTATTTCACGGCGATGGTCTCGCCCAGCACGTCGGACAGCAGCGGCGCAATCATTTTGCGGCATTCGTCAAATCCCTGCTGGAATCCGTGAATCATTTCGATTTCGACATTTCCTTCATCCAAGCAAATGATGTTCAGCCGATGAATGGACAGTCCCATTTCCTCTAATACTTGAGCAATCTGCTCTTCCTGCAAAAACATGCCCTGGCCTTCGCGGCGAATTTCCTTCACCAAATCATCCATCACTTGCGATACGCCGTACAGCTGCTCCGACACCAGCTTTCGGCTCTCTTGAATTTGCTTCGTCCAATGCCGATCATACCTGTACTTCTCGTATTGCTTCTGCAAAATGGTATGCACCCGATCCGTCTTATGGCATAGCTGGCGCCATTCCGGCCGGATATGATCCTTACTGAAATCGGGATTCATTTCTACCTCTGTCATCATATCCGTCATAAATTTATAGGTTTTGTAGAAGCTGCCTTCCCAGCATGTATTCCGCTTGAAGCAAGAGGCGCACGCTTCGCCAGTCACGGCGTTCACGAAGCTGCCGATCTCCGCCTCGTGCTGCAGCAGTTGATTTTTCTCCGTTAATTGGCCAAAGCTCTTCGAGAGCTGCTTAAATACGTCGGAAAATTGCTTCACACGGTCTGCCGTAATATCGCGCACCCGCCGCGCGTAATCTTGCTGCGATTTCGCATGCTCTTGCGTACCCGGCACATACTTGGCGACGGTGGCCGCCATCCCCTTCGGGGTGAGAATAAATAGAAGAACCGCCGCTACTGATTCGTAAGTGGATTGAAGCACTTGCGCAGAATCCCCCGCATACAACGCCAGGATTGACGTGCCGACAAGGAGCCCGAACCCGACGGCCATCTTCCCCCCATCCTTTAGAAGTCCTGCCAGCAAGCCTGCGAACGCAAGCAAGCCGATCTCGTGGATCGCTGACATATTCGCGAGGCTTAAGATGAGTCCTGTGATGACGCCCACGGAAGCCCCGACGCTGGCCCCGCCAACATAAGCGAGCAGGAGGATCAAGTAGCGGGATAAGATATGCTCTACGGAGATTCCGCCGATGAACCATTGCACCGTGCCGGTTAAAACCGATGCCAGCAAAATAATCAGGCAGATGATTTCCTCTTGGCGGAGCTGATAGTTTTTGCGTGACAATGTCAGTACTGGAAGCGCCTGCAAAAATATCAAAGTCAGCACGGCGGCAAGAATGGCTTCCACCGAGGTCATCATCACCGCATACCAAGTCAATTCCGCAAACGTAATGTCCGCAAAGAGCCCCACGGTAAACGCGGACAAAAATACGAATACCGGCACCTTCGCCGCGTCCGGCCGTTCATATCGGGCGAACGCCCGCTGCAACAGGAGAAAAATGATGATTTGCCCGGTGATATACCCCGTGTTCATCTCAGGCGCGGTTAGACTGCCCCCGACTAACGCCAGCAAGGAAAGACGGAGCAGGTTCGGCTTCACTTGTGCAATCGCTGCCAAGAAGGCTAGAGCGAATGGAGCCAAATCTCCTAAGATCGTAGCCCTGCCGAGCAAGAACGCGACCGCGAACAATACAATGGACCATCGCTTGCCGATCAATGTTTGAACAAGGCGCAATCGCATCAGCTTGTCCTTCACAGATGTGTGCACCTTCGTGAATCCGCCTGCCAGCTGCAGGCGCAAACCTGTGTCATTCCGTTTGTTCATCATATAGCACCCCTTACCGTAGTTCCCTTTAGAGAAAGTGAGTGCCTTTATTATCCTGAAAATCTATCAAAAAGTTTGTCACAATGCGTTGATAGACTAGAAATTTTTTCCGACAGGGGGAAACATAGGGGCGATAAGGGGTTTTGCTATTAGCTTTCTAGCAAAGGACAGACTTCGCCTTACAATGTCGGAAGATGATGTCGAGTAGGGGAGAAGAGGGGCGATTGCACCGAAACAAAAAGCTGCCCTAAGTCTTTAACGACTTAGGGCAGCCCTATCATTCAAGGATCAACCGCGCTTTGCGCCGCGGCCGCCTCTCTTGCCTTCCGTATTTTTTCTCAGGGAGGAGATGCGCTCTTCGCTATCCTTTAAGAAACGGGACATCTTATCTTCGAAGGAGACCGCTCGTCCGCCGCCCGAAAATCCGCCTGCGCGCCGATCGGGTCCTCTTCCGCCGCGGTTTCCGCCGCCTTCGAAAGAGCCGCCGCTGCGCGGGAACGGCTTAGAGGGTACTGCCTCCGGAGGCTTATCGCTTGCCTTCTTAATAGACAAGCCGATCTTTCCGTCTTTGTCCACATTAATGACCTTCACAGTTACCGCATCATCCAACTTAAGATGATCCTTGACGTCCTTGACATAGCTGTCTGCAATCTCCGATATGTGCACCAGACCGGTAACACCTCCGGGCAATTCTACGAATGCTCCGAAATGAGTGATTCCCGTAACTTTACCTTCTAGCTTCGCGCCAACTTCAATGGTTGACATAAAAGAACTGGTTCCTCCCTTAAGTTGATCGTGAAATGGATTAGCTGCATTATACAAATTTGCTCGAAATCGGTCAATGGATATTATTCCAACGGTGCGTCGATGACGAAGTCGCCTGGGCGCACATAACCGTAATCCTTGCGAACCTTCTGTTCAATGTATTCCGGATCCTGCAGACGGGTGACTTCTAATTTATAAGCTTCTTGCGCCGCCCGTACTTCTTCCAGCCGCATCTGCAGCTGTTCCATCTCTTCCTTCTGCTCGGTCATGGCGCGGGTTTGCTCAATCAAGGAAAAACCGGCCCATATGGAAAAAACGCATATGAAAGCGAGATAGATTCGCCTTCTTCTGCGGAGCCCTTTGTTTCTCACTTCTTGTGTCCCCTTGTTCGCCGATGACATGACGACCCCATCTCCCCTTACTTGCGCTTAAACCAGGAAGCGACCGCTTGGGACAACCGCCGGAGGGCGGGCGTCAGCCATTGGTTCGCTCTTGTCCATGCATAAAGCCGCTCGCCTAACGGCCGAACGAGCCATACCACAAATCTCCACAAAGGATAGAATAATTGTATCACAAACTTGAATAGGAAAATAGACGAGACTCCTAAAAATCCTAAAATCCAAACGATGAGCCGGTACAAGCCCAGGACAGGACGGACGAGCAGGAGATCCAAAATACGGAGAAGAAGCGCAACAAGCCTTTTCACCAACCGAATCGTCCAACGGATGACCCTGACAAACGCTCCGCTAAGCAGCCCGAAATAAAAGCAGACGCCTATCATTAGGGCTAAAAATACATAAATTCGAACTTCCCCGCCGTTGCTCACATATAAGACACGAAACACCGCCAAGGTTCCGATCAACCAATAAATGAGATCCAGCGGAGGGGTCAGCCAGCGGGGGAACCGGAATTCGCCGGACACGACCCGATAGGCGTCATAAAACAAGCCAAGAGCGGCGCCGCAGCCCATCATTGCGGCCATCGTCAAAAACTGGACGTCCAGCGTCACTTGAACAGTTTCCCTAAGAGGCCCTTAGTTTTGTCCGGTCCCGCTCCATCCATATAAGCCAACGAATTTACCGTGCCTTCGATCGCAACGACGCCTTGCTCAAGGTTTAAATTTTTCATATGTAAATTTTGCCCTTTGACGTTCATGTACCCAAGCTCCGTTTCGAGCAAAAATTGTTGACTGTCGAAGCTGTCCACCTTCAGCACGCCCGTTACCTCGAGTAACCTGCGGTTTAACATTCTTACTTCTTGCCTCTTCGTTTTATTGGTATCCATCATGGCATGTACCCCTCCCTTATATTTCTACTAATATGGATGGGGTACAAGTTTTAGAACTGTTTGAATCAATGCTTTTTCCGATATTCCGACGGAGTATGGCCGGTTATTTTTTTGAAGTTTTGACTGAAGTATGCCACATCCGAGTAGCCGACCCTCTCCGCAATTTCCGAAACCCTCAAGGTAGTATTCTCCAACAACCGAATACCTTCTTGAATGCGAAGCTCTGTTACGTAATCGACAAATCTCTTGTTCAGCCGTTGTTTAAATAATTGGCTCAAGTAGCTCGGATTCACATGAACATGATTTGCCGCGTTCGTTAAGTTTATTTGGGATAGCGGCGTCTTCTCGAAATAGGACAACACCTGCTCGATCGTAGAGGAAGGCAGCTCTTCATTTGCAACATCGGGCGGCTTCCGGTCGTCTTGTGTTGTTTTGTCCAACCACTTCTCTAAACTGAGCTTTAGCTCCTCCTCCCCGATTGGTTTCAGGAGGTAATCGGTGACGCCGCTTCGGAGCGCTTGTTGAACGTACTGAAACTCATCATGAACGCTGATCACGATGATATCTTGTTTCTTCTCAAGCTTCTGAAGCTCCTTGATTAACGTTAATCCGTCCATAATCGGCATACGAATGTCCGTAATCACCAAATCCGCATCATTCTGTTTTATCCAGTCAAGCGCCTCTAAGCCGTCCCCGCATTCGTGTACGACCTGCAAAGGCAAATTCAGCTTATTGATGGACCAGATCAACGCTTTTCGAACCCATTTTTCGTCATCAACCAGCAATATTCGTTTCATCGCTCACCCATCCCGAACAGCCGCCTTAGGCAAATGAATGTTGACCTCCGTTCCGGAGCCGAGCGTACTGCGAATCGAGATTCCATACTCCGGGCCAAACAAGTAACGAATTCGTTGGTGGACATTCATAATGCCTATATGTTGGTCCTCCACAGCTGTTTGATTCTGTTGTAGTTTTTTCGTCAATTTTTCCAGCACTTCTTCCTTCATCCCCACACCCGTATCGGCAATTCGAATCGTGAAAGAGGATTCCGACGCGGAATGAACGGTAATGCCGATTTTGATCGTTCCAAATTTGTCACCAAAGCTGTGTACAAAGCAATTCTCCAGGATCGGTTGAAGTGAAAATTTCACAACATTAAGCTCCATAGCCCAACTCGGAACATGAAAGGAATACTCGAATCGATCCTCGAAACGAAATTTTTGAATCGTCAAATACATTTCGCAAAACTTCATCTCTTCCCTTAAGCGAACAACAGGCGACTGATTGACGATATTGTAACGCAGCAGCTTTCCAAGCGAATACGACATGTTGGCAATGTTTTCGTTGTTCCCTTCTACAGCCATTCCCCTAATCGTTTCGAGCGAATTGTAAAGAAAATGAGGATTGATCTGCGATTGAAGCATTCTTAACTCGCTTTCTTTCTTCGCCAGAGACAACTCAGCTTCTTTGAGCTTAGAAATGTAGACTTCCTCGAGCAAATGAGACAGCTTTTCTACAGTGTTATTGTAACCCGCTGTTAATTTCCCGATTTCGTCGTTCGATTCAACCTTCACCCTGCCGGTCAAATTGCCGGTTTCAACCTCTTTCATATAATGCTGAAGCCTGCGAATCGGACGAATCAAACTTTGGGAAAAACCGTAACCCGCTACATATGCAAATAGGAGCGCAATCACAATGGTATAAGAGATTGCGGATCGAATTTGCTTGGCGCTCCCCATCAAATCCTGATATGGCACGGCGGTAAAAAACGTCCAGCCGAGATTTTGGGAGCGTGAATAAGCGACATATTGCTGTGTTCGGTCCTGCACGATGAGGGCTGAGCCGCTTTCCACGTCAAAATTGATTTGGTCTCCGAAATCAGCCGCTTTTCCAAGTTTGTCAACATCCGGGTGATACACATAATGCCCTTCTTGATCTAAGATAAAAAAATATCCGTTCTCGCTTAATGCGACCATTGTGGAAATTTCTTGGATTCTTCGAAAATTGATGTCAATAACGAGCATGCCGACCGACTGCAGCGTGTATGGATGGATCAACCGCCTGACCAGGGAAATGACGGGCTGCTGTTTGTCTTTATAATTCAACGTTCTGCTGACTAGCATGACCGCCCCATTGTCGGGGACGGAAGGAAACCAATATTCGTCCTCCATTCGAGCAGCAGGATAATAATTATGTTGACCCAGCGTATCTATTACAAATCCGTTCTCTAACATGACGGTAATATTTGAGATATCGGTTCTGGAATATTCGGCATTATGAATGACGTCCCGGATGGAATCCACAAGTTCTTCGCGGTCTTGTGATCCGGAGGGTTGTTCAAGCAATAAAGTTTTAAATTCCGGAGAATTGACCATGCGCAGACTCGTTATTTCAAAGTCTTGCACATAATACTCAATATGGGATTCCACCTGTTGAATGATTTGCCGGCTTGATTGATTGAACTGTTCTTCGAGTTCTGCGGTTGAGCTCTTATAGGAAATAAGACCGACAGATAGGACGGGGAAAATAATAAACACGCTGGAGAAAACGCTAATCTTGACCATAAGCTTT
>Ga0182742_1004291_pt1 | contig 13041 bp, 10 predicted proteins | sample eDN5th37CBELigMG_FD_128880 | JGI IMG/M metagenome (GOLD analysis project Ga0182742, IMG submission 128880) | Enriched Miracle-Growth compost microbial communities from Emeryville, California, USA - eDNA 5th pass 37_C BE-Lig MG (version 2)... ... | reverse complement strand
CCCGATGCCGAGCCGCGCCGCCAGGCCGAAGGCCGACATGCCGTAGATGATGCCGAAATTGATGGTCTTGGCGCGTCGCCGGGCCTCCCTGTCCACCTGGCCGGGGGGCAGGCCGAAGATGTCGGCGGCGGTGCGGCTGTGGATGTCCTCGCCCCGTTCGAAAGCCTCGCGCAGCGCCGGGACATCGGCGAGATGCGCCAGCAGGCGCAGCTCGATCTGGCTGTAGTCCGCGCTCATCAGCACATTGCCCGGATCGGCGACGAAGGCGCGGCGGATGCGCACGCCTTCCTCGGTCCGGACCGGGATGTTCTGCAGGTTCGGCTCGGCGGAGGAGAGCCGGCCGGTGCTGGTGACGGCCATGGAGAAATCGGTATGGACCCGGCCGTCGCGTGGATCGATCGCCGCAGCCAGCCCATCCACATAGGTCGATTTCAGCTTTGCCAGCTGCCGCCAGTCCAGCACCTTGCGGGCCAGGTCCACGCCCTGCGCCGCCAGCTCCTCCAGCACCGAGGCATCCGTGCCCCAGGCGCCGGTCAGCTTGCTGCGCTTGCCGCCGGGCAGCTTCATCTCGTCGAACAGGATCTCCCCGAGCTGCTTCGGCGAGCCGACATTGAAGGGCCGGCCGGCGAGGTCCTGGATCTCCCGCTCCAGCACCGCCATGCGCGCGGAGAAGTCCTCGCCGATGCGGGCGAGTTCCCCGCCATCCACCTTGATGCCCGCCATCTCCATGTCGCGCAGCACCGCGATCATGCGGCGCTCCACCTGCTCATAGAGGGCGAGGGCGCCTTCCTCCCGCAGCCGCGGCCGCAGCAGTTGCCACAGCCGCAGGGTCACGTCGGCATCCTCGGCGGCATAGGCGGTGGCCTTGTCCAGCGGCACCCGGTCAAAGCTGATGCGAGCGCGGCCGGTGCCGCAGACCTCCTCGAAGGGGATTGGGCGATGGCCGAGATGCAGGACGGATAGCTCGTCCATCCCATGCCCGTGCCGCCCCGCCTCCATGGCGTAGGAGATCATCATGGTGTCGTCCACGGGATGAACGGCGATGCCGCCATTCTCCTCGCGGGCCAGCACCTCCAGATCGTACTTCGCGTGCTGCAGCACCTTGAGGACGCTGCGGTCCTCCAGCAGCGGCCGCAGCGCCGCCATGGCCTCCTCGAAGGGGATCTGCGGCGGCGCCTCCTCCGGCGTCTCCAGCATATCCGCCTGGCCGCCGCCGCCCGGCGCCACATGCCGCAGCGGGATGTAGCAGGCCCGGCCCGGCGCGGTGGCGAGGCTCACGCCGACCAGCCGTGCATGCAGCGCATCGAGCTTGTCGGTCTCGGTATCCAGGGCGACGACGCCGGCCGCCTCCGCCTCCGCGATCCAGGTGCTGAGCGCCGCCAGGGTGGTGACGGTCTCGTAGGGGCCGAAGGGTGCCTCCGCCGGCGCGCGCTGCGCCGGCAGGGCGGAGGCCGCGGCATGCGCCTTGGCCGCGCGGTTGCTCGCGCGCGTCGCGGCATCGCCGGCCGCCTCGCCGAACCCCATGCGGGCCAGGATGCTGCGGAAGCCCTGCTCGCGCAGGAATTTCTCCAGGGACGCGCGTTCCGGCGGCTTCGCCTCCAGCACCTCGATCGGGCAGGGCAGGGGCGCGGTGTCGTCCAGCATCACCAGGCGCCTGGAGATGCGTGCCCGCTCGGCATTTTGCAGCAGTGCCTCGCGCCGCTTCGGCTGCTTGATCCTCTCCGCCGCGGCCAGCAGGGCTTCCAGGTCGCCATATTCCAGGATGAGCTGCGCCGCCGTCTTCACGCCGATGCCAGGCACGCCTGGCACATTGTCGGTGGGATCGCCGGCCAGGGCCTGAACGTCCACCACCTTCTCCGGCGGCACGCCGAATTTCTCTGCGACCTCCGCCTCCCGGATCGGCTTCTGCTTGATGGGGTCCAGCATCTCGACGCCGGGCCGGACCAGCTGCATCAGGTCCTTGTCGGAGGAGACGATGGTGACGCGCCCGCCCGCCTCGGTGAACCGCTTCGCATAGGCGGCGATCATGTCGTCCGCCTCGAAGCCTGGCTGCTCGATCTTGCAGACGCCGAGAGCGTCCGTCGCCTCGCGGATCAGGGCGAATTGCGGCACCAGCTCCGGCGGCGGGTCCGGCCGGTGCGCCTTGTAATCGGGATAGATCTCGTTGCGGAAGGTGGTGCGGGAGGCGTCGAAGACGACGGCGATATGGCTGCCGCGATGGTCCAGCAGGAAGCGCGAGATCATCTGGGTGAAGCCATAGACGGCATTCACCGGCACTCCCTGCGGGTTGGTCATCGGCGGCAGGGCATGGAAGGCCCGGAAGATGTAGCCCGAGCCATCCACCAGGATCAGGTGCTTCTCGCCCGGCGGCGTGACCGGCACGGCCTCAGGGGCCGCGGCCGCACCTTCCGGCGCATTGCCGCGGGACCGCTCGGCGGCCGGCGGGGCGCCGGCCGCGTCAGTGTCCGTCGCCGCCACCCGCCTCGGCCTTCAGCACATAGGTGATGGAGCAGTAGGGGCAGGTGACCTCGTTCTGGCCGGCGGGCATGGGCAGCCAGACGCGTGGGTGGCCAAGCCCACCCACGCCCACCGCCCCGTCGCAGGGGACGCTGCGCCGCTCCACCTCGATGCGCTGCATCGGGGTGATGCCCTCGACGGGCTTCGGCACATAGCCGGTCATGATGCCGTCGCGCATGGGGCTCCTCATGGAAATCGCGGATCTGACCGCACCATAGTCGCGGCGGGCGGGGTGGACCAGTGCGGCGCCGCGGCCTAGGAGCCTCGGCCGATCGTTCCAATGACCCGCATGACCCACCGACCCGCCATCGCCATCCACCTGACCGGGCTGCGCAAGACCTACCCGCCCCGCGGCGCCGCCCCGGCCAAGGAGGCGCTGAAGGGCATCGACCTGGCCATCCCCACGGGCTCCTTCTTCGGCCTGCTCGGCCCCAACGGCGCCGGGAAATCCACCCTGATCGGCATCCTGGCCGGGCTGGTGCGCAAGACCGCCGGCACCGCCCGGGTCTGGGACGTGGACCTGGATGCTGACCCGATCGGGCTGCGGCGGCGGATCGGCGTGGTGCCGCAGGAGCTGAACCTCGACCCCTTCTTCACCCCGCGGGAGGTGGTGGAGCAGCAGGCCGGGCTCTTCGGCGTCCCCCGGTCGCGGCGGCGGACCATGGAGATCCTCGATGCCGTGGGCCTGGCCGACAAGGCGGATGCCTATGCCCGCAGCCTTTCCGGCGGGATGCGCCGGCGGCTGCTGGTGGCCAAGGCCATGGTCCATTCCCCGCCCGTTCTGGTGCTGGACGAGCCCACCGCCGGCGTGGACATCGAATTGCGGGAACAGCTCTGGCGCATGGTCCGCGGCCTGAACGAGGCCGGCACCACCATCGTCCTGACCACGCACTACCTGGAGGAGGCGGAGGCGCTTTGCGACCGCATCGCCATCATCGGCGAAGGCCGCCTGATCGCGCATGACACCACCCGCGACCTGATCGCGCGCATGGACGACAAGGCACTGGTCGTCACCCTGGACCGGGATCTGGAAACGGTGCCGCCGAACCTCCTGCCCTTCGCCCCGGCGCTGGAGCCGCCACGGCGCCTGGTCCTGCGCTACCGCGCGCGGGAGACGCGGGTGGAGGCGATCCTGGACGCGGTCCGGGCCGCCGGCCTGCCGATCCTCGACATCTCGACGCGGGAGGCCGACCTGAACGCCATCTTCCTGCGCCTGACGCGGGAGGCAAGGACCGCCTAATCCGCCCTGGGATGCGCCTTCCGCCAGGTCGCCAGCAGCGCCGTCGCATCCACCGCCGTGTAGCGCTGCGTCGTGGACAGGCTGGCATGGCCGAGCAATTCCTGGATCGCCCGCAGATCCGCCCCGCCCCCGAGCAGATGCGTGGCGAAGGAATGGCGGAGCGCATGCGGCGTCGCATGTTCCGGCAGCCCGGCCAGGCGGCGGTAGAGCCGCAGGGAGCGCTGCGCCACCGCGGGATCGAGCCGCGCACCGCGGGCGCCGATGAACAAGGGCTCCTCCGGCCGCGCCCCTGGCCTTTCGCGCAGATAGGCGGCGATGGCGGCGCGCACCGCCGGCAGCACCGGCACGAGGCGCTGCTTGCCGCCCTTGCCGGTGATGCGCAGCGCACTGTCCTCGCCCTCCCGCGGCGCATCGCGCACGCTGAGCGACAGGGCCTCCGAGAGCCGCAGCCCGCAGCCATAGAGCAGGGTGAAGAGGGCGACATCCCGCGCTGCCTGCTGCGCTGGCGCCTCCGCCCGTTCCGGATCGTGGACGCTGCCGATCCTGGTCGCCACCTCCCGCGCCTGGGCGGGGGTCAGCGCCCGCGGCACGGGCGGTTTCAGCCTTGGCCCGCGCAACCCGGCAAGCGCCGGTGCCGGCATGTCCCGGGTCCTGGACAGCCAGCGCAGGAAGCCGCGGATGGCGGCGAGTTGCCGCGCTCGCGTGGCAACGCCCGCCCCTTCCGCAGCGCGGGCGGCCAGGAAGGCGCGCAGATCCGCCGGGCGCAGCGCGGCGAGCGCCGGCAGGTCCGGCTCCTCGCCCAGATGCCCGGCCAGGAAGCCCAGGAAGTCGGAGAGGTCGCGGCCATAGGCCTCAACCGTATTGCCGGCGGCCCGCCTCTCCTTGGCGAGCCAGTCGAGATAGCGGGCGCGCGCTTCCGCGCCGGTCATGGATGGCCCGCCATCCGATTCACGTCCCGCGGCATCCGCCGCTCCACGACCGGATGGCTAGCGCGCCAGCGCCGCCGCCACCACGCGGCCGAGGAAGGCGAGGGTGGCGGTGGATTGCCGCGACGGCAAAGCATTCGGGTCGCGGGCTCCGAGCGCGAGCAGGCAAGGATGCCCGGTCCAGACCGGCACCCGCGCCAGCGCATCGCGCGTGACCAGGGGGGCAGCCTCCTGGTGCAGCAATTCGGCATCCGTCGGGACGGCCCGCACCACCGCATCCCGGCCCGGACCCAGCACCCGGGCGACGAAGCCGCGCGGCAGCTTCACCATGCCGCGCCGGTCCGGCACCTCGGAGAGCAGGGTGCAGGTCTCGATGCCGAGCAGCGCCGGCAATTCCTGCGTCACCGTCTCGCTGACATCCTGGCTGCGCATCAGTGCCAGCACCGCCAGGCGGACGCGGATGCTGAGGCCGTTGCCGGCCCGGCCGGCGGTGACGGCGGCATCCATCTCGGCCTCCAGCGAGCGGACGCGGCGCCGCTCCGCCGCCAGCATCGCCGCCATGTGGTCCGTCAGCCGCTCTCCATGCACCCGGCGCGGCGGCTCCAGCAGCCGGTAGAGATCCGGCCGCTCGGCCAGGAAATCGGGATAGCTGCGCAGGAAGGCGGCCACCGCCTCCGGGGCGGGGAGGTTGATCTCGGCGTCGGGAGGCTGGGTGGGATTGGTCTGGATTGCCTTCACAGGATGCTCTGGCCCGTCTTGCGCCAATCCGCCAGGAAGGCCTCAAGCCCTCGGTCGGTCAGCGGGTGTTTCAGCAGCAGGCGGATCACGGCGGGGGGGAGGGTGGCGACCTCCGCCCCAAGCTTCGCGGCCTCCACCAGATGCATCGGGTGGCGGATGGACGCGACCAGGACTTCTGTCTTAAGATGCGGATAATTGCGGTAAATTTTCAGAATGTCTGCAATCAGTCCCATCCCATCGGTTGCGATATCATCAAGGCGGCCCACGAAGGGCGAGATGAAGGTCGCGCCGGCCTTGGCCGCCAGCAGGGCCTGGGCCGGGGAGAAGCAGAGGGTGACGTTCACCATCGTCCCCTCCTGCGCCAGCACGCGGCAGGTGCGCAGCCCGGCCTCGGTCAGCGGCACCTTGACCGCCACGTTCTTCGCGATGTCGCGGAGATACCGGCCCTCGGCCAGCATCGTCTCGTGATCCGTGGCCGTGACTTCGGCCGAGACGGGGCCGGGGGTGATGGAGCAGATCTCGGCGATCACCTCCGACATCTTCCGGCCGGACTTGGCGATCAGGCTGGGATTGGTGGTGACCCCGTCCACCAGTCCGGCCTCGGTGAGGGAGCGGATTTCCGATACCTCAGCGGTATCAACGAAGAACTTCATTGCGGGGGGAACCTTGGCTACTCGCTGCGCAGCGGGTCGTTGCAGATTTGTTCCAGGCCAGGATAGCCGATGCACCAGGTCTCGGGAAAGCACCGCGGTATAAAGGACACGCCAGGCGTGGCATCTGTGCCACGGGTCCGGGTGCTGCTGCCGCTGCCCCTGGCCGGGGCCTATGACTACCGAGTGCCCCCGGGGATGCAGCTTCGTCCAGGGGAATTTGTGATCGTTCCGCTCAACCAGCGGGAAATGATCGGCGTGGTCTGGGATCCGGAAGAGAACCCGGCCGAGCCGCCGGTGCCGGACAAGCGGTTGCGCCCCGTCATCCAGGCCATGCCGGCGCCGCCCATGACCGAGAGCCTGCGCCGCTTCATCGACTGGGTGGCCGCCTATACGCTGAGCCCCCCCGGCGCCGTGCTGCGCATGGCGATGAGCGTCCCGGCGGCGCTGGAGCCGCCCACTCCGCAGGCCGGCTGGACCCTGGCCGGGCCGGGCGGGAACAGCCAGCCGCGCCTGACCCCCGAGCGGAAGCGCGTCCTGGCCGTCATGCAGCCCGGCGAGGTCTATGCCGGCGCCAAGCTGGCCGAGGCCGCCGGCGTCTCGCTCGGCGTGCTGCGCGGCATGGCGGATAATGGCCTGATCCGCCCGGCGCTGCTGCCACGGGCCAGCCGCTTCACCCGGCCGGACCCGGACCATCCCGGCCCCGCCCTCGGCCCGGAGCAGGCCGAGGCGGCCGCGGTCCTGAAAGGAAAGGTGGCGGCGCGCGCCGTTGGCGTCACCCGGCTGACCGGCGTGACAGGCTCCGGCCAGACCGAGGTCTATCTGGATGCGGTCGCCGAGTGCCTGCGCCAGGGCCGGCAGGCACTGGTGCTGCTGCCGGAGATCGCGCTCTCCGCGCAATGGCTGGAGCGGTTCCGCCGGCGCTTCGGCGTCGCCCCCGCGCTCTGGCATTCCGAGGTCAGCGGCAAGACCCGCCGCGACACCTGGCGGGCGGTGGCGGAAGGGGAGGTGGGGGTGCTGGTCGGCGCCCGCAGCGCCTTGTTCCTGCCCTTCCCCGATCTCGGCCTGGTTGTGGTGGACGAGGAGCACGAGACCGCCTTCAAGCAGGAGGACGGCGTGGTCTATCACGCCCGCGACATGGCCGTGGTCCGCGCCCGGCTGTCCCGGGCCGCCTGCGTGCTGGTCTCCGCTACCCCCAGCCTGGAGACGCTGACCAATGCCGAGACCGGGCGCTATGCCGCGGTGCATCTGCCGCAGCGTCATGGCGGCGCCGGCCTGCCATCGGTGGAGGCGGTGGACCTGCGCCGCACCCCGCCGGAGCGCGGCCGCTTCATCAGCCCGGCGCTGATCGAGGCGGTCGGCCAGACCCTGGCGCGCGGCGAGCAGGCGATGCTGTTCCTGAACCGCCGTGGCTACGCCCCGCTGACTCTCTGCCGCAATTGCGGCCACCGGCTGCGCTGCCCGAATTGCACCGCCTGGCTGGTGGAGCACCGGGCGCAGCGGCGGCTGCAATGCCACCACTGCGGCCATGCCGAGGCGCCTCCTTCCGAATGTCCCGAATGCGGCACGCCCAACTGCCTGGTCCCCGTCGGACCCGGCGTGGAGCGCATCCTGGAAGAAGCGGCCGAACTTTGGCCCGAGGCACGCCGGCTGGTCATGGCCTCCGACACCATGCCCGGCCCGGCGGCCGCGGCGGCGGCGGCGCAGGCGATCCAGAACCGGGAGGTGGACCTCATTATCGGCACCCAGATCGTCGCCAAGGGCTGGCATTTCCCGCATCTGACCCTGGTCGGCGTGGTGGATGCCGATCTCGGCCTGGCCGGCGGCGACCTGCGGGCGGCGGAGCGCACGGTGCAGCTCCTCCATCAGGTCGCCGGCCGCGCCGGCCGGGCGGAGGCGCCTGGGCGGGTGCTGCTGCAGACCTTCAGCCCGGAGCATCCGGTGATGCGGGCGCTGGTCTCCGGCAATCTCGACGCCTTCATGCAGGAGGAGGCGGAGATGCGCCGCCCCGGCGGCTGGCCGCCCTTCGGCCGCCTCGCCGCGCTGATCGTCAGCAGCGAGGAGGAGCGGGAGGCGGACAGGACGGCCCGCGACCTCGGCCTGGCGGCGCCGGGAGGGGAGGGGGTGCAGGTGCTGGGCCCGGCCCCCGCGCCGCTTGCTCTGCTGCGCGGACGGCACCGCCGGCGCCTGCTGCTGAAGACGCGCCGCGACATCGCCGTGCAGCCGCTACTGCGGGAATGGCTGGCGCGGGTCGAGGTGCCGAGCCACGTCCGGGTGCAGGTGGATGTGGATCCGGTGGGATTCCTCTAGCTCCTCCGCCCGATCGCCAGCACCGCTGCCGCCAGCAATTGCAGCAGCCCGGCCACCACTGGCGGCGCCCAGGGGCCGAATTCCTGCATCACCGTCCCGAACAGCCCCGGCCCGAAGGCATAGAAGGCCTGGTTCACCGCCGTCACCAGGGCGATGACCTGCGGCACCTGCTCGGGCGGCCATTCGCTCTGCGCGATCAGCGGCGGCAGGGAGAGCAGGTTGCCGATGCCCAGGCCGAAGAGCACGGAGCCGAGCAGCAGCAGCGCCGCCGATTCGCCCGCCGCCAGGGCCAGCGCCGCCGATCCCGCCGCCTGCAACAGGAAATTCAGCGCCCCCACCAGCCGCCGGTCCAGGCCCGGCGGCAGCAGCGCCCCCACCACGGTCCGGCCGATGACGGCGCAGGCCGTGGCGAGGCTCATCGCCAGCCCCGCCCCCTTCTCCCCAAGAGCCGGCGCCAGCATCGAGAACAGCACGGTCAACAGCCCGATCTGCGCGACCAGCCCGATGGCGAAGGAGATGGAGAGGCTGCGGAATCGCCCCTGCCGCCAGAGCGGCGCGGACCGTGCCGGTGCCGGGCGCGGCTGCGGCGGGCTGGGCGCCCCGTCCGGGTTCAGGCCCATGCCCTGCGGAGTCGGCCCGAACCAGCGCCCGGCCATGGGCCAGGTCACCAGCAGACTCGCGACTGCCACCGCCCAGGTTGCGCCTGCGAAGCCGAAACCCGCGATCAGCAGCGCCCAAAGTGGGGTGAAGACCACGCCCCCGGCGCTGGCGCCGTTATAGGCCATGGCGAGCGCCGCCGGCCGGCGGCGCTCGAACCAGGGGGCGACGATGTTGTTGATCGCTGCGCCGCTGGTCACGGCCCAGCCCGCCGCAGTCAGCAGTGCCGCCGGCACCAGGTGCCAGGGCGCCGAGGCATGGCCCCAGCCCAGCACTCCGAGCGCCGCCGCCAGCATCCCCGCCCGCGTCACCGCCACCGGGCCGAAGCGCCGGTGCAGGGCCGGCAGCCAGGCCACCAGCACCGCGCTGGCCAGGAAATGCAAGGTGATGGCGCCCGAGATCAGGGAGAGCGGCCAGCCCTCCCGCCCATGCAGCGCGTGCAGGTAGATGGACGGGCCATAGAAGCCGATGCCCCAGCTGAACAGCGCCAGCACGAAGGCGGCGGCCACCACCTGCCAACCGAAGAATCCTGCCCCGCCTTGCGCCATCTGATCCCGGTCCATATCTCCCCCTTCTCCAGCCTAGCGCAGGCCGTGGCCAAGTCCTTTCGCGCCGGGGCGAATTGTTCCGCATCCCGGGCCGGCACCGGGGGAGGGGCGCCTGGCCTCGGTTGCGGGGGCATGAACCCTATGGTAAGGCCCCGCCACCGACCGGGGGCGCTCGCGCGCCGCCCAAAGCGGTCTTGCGTTCGCGCACCACCAGAACAGGACCGGGATTGCCCGTGGCCTCCGCCGAGACCATCGCCTCCGCCTCGCCCCAAGGGGGGCAGGTGTCGCCCCACGCCAGCGGCCTTGCCGAGCGTTACGCCCAGGCGCTGCTGGCCCTCGCCGATGACAAGCGGCAGACGGATCCGGCTGCCCTGGACCGCATCGCCGCCGATCTCGACAAGCTCTTCGCGCTGTGGCGCGACGACGAACCCTTCCGGGCCTTCGTCGCCGATCCGCGCCTGGATGCCGTCGCCCAGCGCAAGGGTGCCTTCGCCATCCTCGAACGGGTCGGCATCGGGACCGAGGTGCGCAACCTTGTCGGCGTGCTGATCAACAACCGGCGCCTTGCCGCACTGCCGCAGGTGGCGCAGGCCTTCGGGGCGCTGCTCGCGGAGCGCCGCGGCCAGCAGACCGCGGTGGTGACCAGCGCGCATCCGCTGACCGACACGCAGCGCGCCCAGATCACGGCGCGCCTCACCGAGGCCGGCTATTCCGGCATCAGGCTTTCGGAGCAGGTGGATCCCTCGATCCTCGGCGGGCTGATCGTGCGCATCGGCTCCCGGCTCTATGACAACAGCATCAAATCCAAGCTGCAGCGCCTGCAGTACGCAATGAAGGGGGCCGCCTGATATGGAGATCCGTCCCGCCGAGATCTCGGAGATCCTGAAGCAGCAGATCGCCGGCTTCGACGCCGAGGCAAATGTCGCCGAGGTCGGCACCGTGCTGACCGTGGGCGACGGCATCGCCCGCGTCTACGGCCTGCAGAACGTCATGGCCGGCGAGATGGTGGACTTCCCCGCCGCCGGGCTGAAGGGCATGGCCCTGAACCTCGAATCCGACAATGTCGGCATCGTGATCTTCGGCCCCGACCAGGAAATCCGCGAGGGCGACACGGTGCAGCGCACCGGCTCCATCGTGGACGTCCCCATCGGCAAGGGGCTGCTGGGCCGCGTGGTGGACGCGCTGGGCAACCCGATCGACGGCAAGGGCCCGATCCAGGCCACCGAGCGCCGCCGCGTCGAGGTGAAGGCGCCGGGCATCATCCCCCGCAAGTCGGTGCATGAGCCGATGCAGACCGGCATCAAGGCGATCGACGCCCTGATCCCGATCGGCCGCGGCCAGCGCGAGCTGATCATCGGCGACCGCCAGACCGGCAAGACGGCGGTGATCCTCGACACCATCATCAACCAGAAGGCCGTCAACGCCACCGGCGACGAGTCGAAGAAGCTCTACTGCATCTATGTCGCGGTTGGGCAGAAGCGCTCCACCGTGGCTCAGCTCGTGAAGACGCTGGAGGAGAACGGCGCGCTCGAGTACTCGATCATCGTCGCCGCCACGGCCTCCGACCCGGCGCCGATGCAGTTCCTGGCGCCGTATACCGGCTGCACCATGGGCGAGTACTTCCGCGACAACGGCATGCACGCGGTCATCTTCTACGATGACCTCTCGAAGCAGGCCGTCGCCTATCGCCAGATGTCGCTGCTGCTGCGCCGCCCGCCGGGACGCGAGGCCTATCCGGGCGACGTCTTCTACCTGCACTCCCGCCTGCTGGAGCGGGCGGCGAAGATGAATGACGAGCACGGCGCGGGCAGCCTGACGGCCCTGCCGGTGATCGAGACGCAGGCGGGCGACGTCTCCGCCTACATCCCGACCAACGTCATCTCCATCACCGATGGCCAGATCTTCCTGGAGACGGAGCTCTTCTATAAGGGTATCCGGCCCGCGGTTAACGTCGGCCTCTCGGTCTCCCGCGTGGGTTCGGCGGCGCAGATCAAGGCGATGAAGCAGGTCGCCGGGCGCATCAAGCTGGAGCTGGCGCAGTACCGCGAGATGGCGGCCTTCGCCCAGTTCGCCTCCGACCTCGACGCCTCCACCCAGGCCCTGCTGGCGCGCGGCGCGCGGCTGACGGAACTGCTGAAGCAGCCGCAGTACAAGCCGATCCCGGTGGAGGAGCAGGTGGTCTCCATCTTCGCCGGCACCCGCGGCTATCTGGACAAGATCCCCGTCAACCAGGTGACCGAGTTCGAGCGGCGCATGCTGTCCGAGATGAAGGCCACCCGGCCGGAGATCCTGGAGGCGATCCGCACCGACCGCGAGATCAAGAAGGAGACCGAGGACAAGCTGGTCGCCTTCCTCGACGGCTTCGCCAAGTCCTTCGCGGCCTGATCGCGGGGCGGGGGGACCGGCAACCATGGCCAGCCTGAAGGACCTTCGTGGTCGCATCAACAGCGTGAAGTCCACGCGCAAGATCACGCAGGCGATGAAGATGGTCGCGGCGGCGAAGCTCCGCCGCGCCCAGGCGCAGGCCGAGGCCGCGCGGCCCTATGCGGAGCGTATGGAGGCGATCCTCGCCTCCCTCGGCGCCGCGGTCGCGACCTCGCCCAACGCGCCGCGCATGCTGGTCGGCACGGGGGATGAGCGGGTCCATCTGCTGGTCGTGGTCACCGCCGACCGCGGCCTGGCCGGGCCCTTCAACAGCAATGTCGGCCGCCTGGCCCGCACTCGCATCCGGGCGCTGGAGGCGGAAGGCAAGCAGGTGAAGCTGCTGGCGGTGGGCCGCAAGGGCGCGGCCTATCTGAAGCGCGAATTCGCCAGCCGCTTCGTCGGCGAGATCAATTTCGTCGGCAAGAAGCGCGTGGAGTTCAGCGACGCCGAGGCCATCGCCACCCGCATCACGGAGATGCTGGAAGGTGGCGAATTCGATGTCTGCACCCTGATCTGCAACCGCTTCCGCAGCATCATCAGCCAGATCCCGACCGAGCAGCGCCTGATCCCGGCGCCGCTGCCGGAGAGCGGAGGTGCGGCACCGGCCCGGAGCGGCCCGCAGGCCATGTACGAGTACGAGCCGGCGGAGGAGGAGATCCTCTCCACCCTGCTGCCGCGCAATCTCGCCATCCAGATCTATCGCGCGCTGCTTGAGAATGGGGCGGGCTTCTACGGCAGCCAGATGACGGCGATGGACAACGCCACCCGCAATGCCGGCGAGATGATCAACAAGCTGACGCTCAATTACAACCGCACGCGCCAGGCCAACATCACCAAGGAGCTGATCGAGATCATCTCCGGGGCCGAGGCCGTCTGAGGAGCTTGGAACCATGAAGAACAATGTCGGGCAGATCGCCCAGGTTCTCGGCGCGGTGGTGGACGTGCAGTTCCCGGGCGAGCTGCCGGCCATCCTGAACGCGCTGACCACGAAGGTCGGCGACAGCACGCTGGTGCTGGAGGTCGCGCAGCAT
>Ga0182742_1004290_pt1 | contig 13041 bp, 13 predicted proteins | sample eDN5th37CBELigMG_FD_128880 | JGI IMG/M metagenome (GOLD analysis project Ga0182742, IMG submission 128880) | Enriched Miracle-Growth compost microbial communities from Emeryville, California, USA - eDNA 5th pass 37_C BE-Lig MG (version 2)... ... | reverse complement strand
GTTTTTATCCATTATTCCTAGTATTATTTATGCAAAGGAAGAGAAAAATGTTTATGTTATACCGATAAAAGATACTGTTGAAAAGGGTCTTAGTGAATTTGTAGATCGTGCAATTTCGGAAGCAGAAGACCATAATGCAGATGCTATTATTTTTGAAATGAACACACCTGGAGGAGAAGTTCAAGCTGCTACTGAGATAGGTAAGAGAATTTCAGAAACCAACATAAAAACGGTCACTTATGTGAATCAAGACGCAATATCAGCAGGTTCCTATATCGCTTTAAATACCGATGAAATCTATATGAACCAAGGTAGTAGAATTGGTGCATCTGGAATTATCGATGGAGAAGGTAATGCTGCGGATGAAAAAGCTCAGTCCTATTGGATTTCTGCCATGAAGGGAGCAGCTGAAAAACATGGAAGAGATCCCATTTATGCTATGGCAATGGCTGACAAATCAATTGTAATTCCTGACTTTAAGAAAGCAGGTGTTTTTCTAACATTAACCTCATCTGAAGCGAAGGATGTTGGTTATTCAGAAGGTACAGTATCTAGTATAGAAGATGTATTGAAACAACTTAATCTTGAAGATGCACATATAAACCATATTGATGAAAGTCTAGCAGATAAGATTGCGAGATTTGTTACAAATCCCATAGTTGTTCCAATCCTTTTATCCATTGGCACACTAGGATTAATAATTGAATTATATTCACCAGGCTTTGGATTACCAGGTTTTGCAGGTATTTCCTCCTTACTGTTGTTCTTTTACGGACATTTAGTTGCAGGCTTAGCTGGATATGAAAGTATAATCCTTTTTGTAATAGGGGTACTTCTTATTATCTTGGAGTTCTTTATTGTTGGGGGAATAGCAGGTATCTTTGGAATAATTGCAGTGATTGCAAGTATGTTCCTAGCAAGTGGAAATATTGTAGTAATTGGAATAAGTCTTTTGATTGCAATGATAATTGCAGTGGTTGCATCTATCTTATTAGTAAAGGTGTTTGGTAAAAAGATGAGATTCTTTAAAAAAATCATTTTAACGGATTCCACAAATACAGAAAGTGGATATGTATCCAATCAAAATCGTACTGAATTAGTAGGTTTGACAGGAAAAACGCTAACTCCGTTAAGACCTGCTGGTATGGTGGTAGTAAATGAGGAAAGAATTGATGTAGTAAGTGAAGGTAGATTTATAGACAAGGATGTTTTAGTAAAAGTCGTCAAAGTAGAAGGTTCAAGAATAGTAGTAAGGGAAATAATATCTATAGATAAACAGAAGGAGGATATGTAATGATGTTAGCAGGAATGGAAATATTTTGGATTGTAGTTGTTGTACTGGCAATCATCTTAGTAGGAATTCTTTTAACATTTGTACCAGTTATGTTGTGGATTTCTGCTTTAGCTGCTGGAGTAAGAATTAGTATCTTTACATTAATTGGGATGAGATTAAGAAGGGTTATTCCAAGTCGTGTCGTTAATCCTTTAATTAAAGCACATAAAGCAGGGTTAAATGTAACGATAAATCAATTGGAAAGTCACTACCTCGCTGGTGGTAATGTAGACAGAGTCGTAAATGCTTTAATCGCAGCGCACCGTGCTAATATTGAATTATCATTTGAAAGATGTGCAGCGATTGATTTAGCTGGACGTGATGTGTTAGAAGCCGTTCAAATGAGTGTTAATCCAAAGGTAATTGAAACACCATTTATTGCAGGGGTTGCAATGGATGGTATTGAAGTAAAAGCAAAAGCAAGAATTACGGTTCGAGCAAATATTGAAAGGTTAGTAGGGGGAGCTGGTGAAGAAACAGTTGTTGCCCGTGTAGGGGAAGGGATTGTATCCACTATCGGTTCTTCAGAAAATCATAAAAAAGTTTTAGAAAACCCAGATATGATTTCACAAACTGTGCTATCAAAAGGTTTAGACGCAGGAACTGCTTTCGAAATACTCTCTATTGATATCGCAGACGTAGATATTGGTAAGAATATTGGTGCGGAACTACAAACAGAACAAGCAGAAGCTGATAAGAAAATAGCACAAGCAAAAGCAGAAGAACGCAGAGCAATGGCTGTTGCCCAAGAACAAGAAATGAAAGCAAAAGTACAAGAGATGCGTGCGAAAGTAGTAGAAGCAGAAGCAGAGGTTCCTATGGCAATGTCTGATGCCTTACGTTCTGGTAATATTGGAGTAATGGATTATATGAACTTGCAAAATATTACCGCTGATACGGAAATGCGAGGCTCAATTGGAAAACTTTCTGATGAACAGAAGAATAAAGACAATGAGTAAGATCGAAACAAGAGGAGGAGATATTCTTGGAGTATATCGGAATAATCATTATGATTATAGGATTTCTCTTTTCCCTCTTAGAGAAGGATAAGAAGAATAAAGAAAAAAAACAAAAACAAAAACAACTAGCTAGAAAAAGTCCAACTAAAACTCATGAAAACACAGGCAATAAAACAGTTAGACCACAAGCTAGAGAGCAAGTAGTAGCAACATCCAATATAGATTCTTCCCTTTCTGAATTGGAGCAACTTAAGAGACAAAATGCTAGTTTACAAAAGAAGCTAAAAATATTAGAAAGACAGCAAGTGATAAATAAAGCAACCAAATTCGAAAAAACGGCTAATCCTAAAGAAGAGAGTTTCTTTACTAAGGAAAATATAGTTGATGCAGTTGTTTTTTCTGAAGTACTTTCAGCTCCAAGAGCCAGGGTACCACACCGTACCTATAAGCGGTCAAGATGATTAAATAATAAATAAAACCATATTAGCTATCAACAGATCAATCTTTTTACTGTAAAAGGATGTTCTGTTGATAGCTTTTTTTGTCAATTAATAGGCTGTATTTAGTAGAATTTAACATTTATAAAAATTAGTTGAGCCGAGAAATATAGGGGAAATTTTCTATGAATGGTATTTGCGTTAATGGAATAGTAATTAATATTTAACCATGGAGGGAATAGTGTTGTATCCGCATTTCTTAGGCATATTGTATCCACCAATGAATATGATGTTAGTAAGAGTATTAAGGCATACCGTCTCGATAGAGAACTAGGATAGTAGAGATGGAAAGGGGTTCTTTTTTTATGGCAAAAAAATGGGGACACAGCTTGCGGAACTGGATGAATAAAAACTTAGAACTTCCTCAAGATGTCATGATGGACTTACCTAGGATTACGATGATAGGTCAGATACATATTTATGTGGAAAACCATCGGGGATTAATCACCTTTTCAGATAAAGAATTACGTTTACTTTTAAAGCAAGGACAGTTGCTTATAAAGGGAAAAGGATTTGTTATTAAAACAATTTTACCAGAAGAAATATTATTAGAAGGAAAAATAGATCAGGTTTTATACATAAATGAATGATTTGGGAGGAAATTATGAAAAATCATTGGGTAGAATATTTAACAGGTATCATTACAGTTAAGGCAACAGGGAAAGGGCTAGAACGGTTCTTAAATAAGTTAATGAAAAGCGGTATATCCATTTGGTATATTAAAAAGCATGGTCTTCATACAATCACCTTCCAAATAAGTCTAAAGAAAATTCATCACTTAAGACGAATTGTGAGAGGAAGTGGTCTGAAAATTGAGTTTCAGCGTAGAGCTGGAGCTCCGTTTCTATATAAAAGGCTGTGGAAAAATAGTGGCTTTGTTCTAGGTGTATTTCTTTTTATTGGACTAGTTCTCACTTTATCTAATATGGTATGGGGAATAGAAATTAAAGGAGCCAATCCAGCTACAGAGTATCAGATTCGTAAACAACTTGATAAGATGGATATTAAAATAGGTAAATTTCAATTTTTTACTAAAGAATTAGATGAAATACAAGCAGAGTTAACCAATAATATAAATGCCATAACATGGGTTGGTGTAGAGTTAAAAGGGACAACTTATCATTTTCAAGTTGTCGAAAAGGATGAACCGAAGAAGAGGGAAGAAGAAGTGCCACAAAATTTAGTCGCTGCTAAGAAAGCGACTATTGTTGACGACTTTGTAGAAGAAGGTAGTAAACGATATAGTATGAACGAAGTTGTAAAAAAAGGACAACTCTTAGTTGCTGGTACAATTGGGAAAGAGGACAATACAAAGGTAGTTTCGGCTAAAGGAAAAATATGGGGGGAAACATGGTATAATACGGACGTAGAAATACCATTAGAAACTATTTTTCAAGTGTTCAATGGAAAGGAAAAAGAAAAGCATTTTCTAAACTTAGGGAAATGGGAAGTCCCTGTATGGGGATTTGGTAAAGTTGAATTTAAACAATATGAACAAGAAGAAAATACAAAACCAATAAAATTTTTCAAGTGGGAACTTCCTATTCAGGTTGTCAATAAAACGTACCGTGAAAAAGAAGAAGTGGTTAGAGGATATTCGGAAAAAGAAGCTATACAAAAAGGCTTAGAAGATGCAAGAAAAGATATTTTGAAGCGAATTGGTGAAGATGGGAAAATAAAGGAAGAAAAAATTTTGCAACAACAAATAAAGAATGGTAAAGTTAAAATTAAGATTGCTTTTACAACAATTGAAAATATTGCAAAAGCACAACCTCTAAAGCAAGGAGATACCGAATGACAGAAGAATTAAAAACGATGAATGTAAAATTGAAAGATCCGACTGAAGCAATTGCTTTACTTGGTAATGGAGATAACAATCTGGAAATACTCGAAAAAGAATTAGATTGTAACATCGTAACTAGAGGAGAAACTCTGTTAGTTTCATCAAAAAATCCTGATTCAATCGAACTTGTTGGTGAAATTGTGGAGAAGCTTCTACAAGTTATTCGTAAAGGAATTACGGTAAATGAAAGAGATGTAATTTATGCTATATCTTTAGCTAAAAGAGGAACCTTAGAGTATTTTGGATCCTTATATGAGGAAGAAATTGCAAAGACGATAAAAGGAAAGTCCATACGTGTAAAAACGATTGGACAAAGTGAATATATTCGTACGATACGACGAAATGATTTAGTTTTTGGAATTGGTCCTGCAGGTACTGGAAAAACTTATCTGGCTGTTGTGATGGCTGTTAATGCATTAAAAAGTGGAAAGGTTAATCGAATCATTTTAACAAGACCTGCAGTTGAAGCAGGAGAAAGTTTAGGCTTCTTGCCAGGTGATTTGAAAGAAAAGGTAGATCCTTACTTGAGACCTCTTTACGACGCACTTCATGATGTTTTAGGCATGGAGCATACTACGCGACTTATTGAAAGAAATACAATAGAAGTGGCTCCCTTAGCTTATATGCGTGGAAGAACATTAGATGATGCATTTGTTATATTAGATGAAGCACAGAATACTACTAATGCACAAATGAAAATGTTCTTAACAAGACTAGGGTTTGGCTCTAAAATGGTTATAACTGGCGATAAAACACAAATCGATTTACCAAAAGGAGTTAAGTCCGGATTAGTAGTGGCAGAAAATATCCTGCGTAATGTCCCAGGTATAGGTTTTGTGCATTTAGAAGAAAGTGATGTGGTTAGACATCCTTTAGTAGGTAAGATTGTAAAAGCTTATGGAGTGCAGGAAGGATAAAAAGGAGTGATGATATTTATTGTCTAGTAGAGCATGGCTTTACTAACTTAAGTATCATCCTCTTTTTTTGTTAGGAATACATAAAGAAAAAAGGTTGAAATAGCAGGAAATGGAATTTATTACGAAAAAAGATGAAAACAATCGAAAAAACTGTTATTATTTTACCTAACATATATATTTATTAATAAAGTTACATGTTATATTTTTTTGCTTGGTAATTCATAAATTTCTATTGGAGAAATTTATATACATACCTATTTTGACCGATAGGAGGCAATCATGGAAACTTGGCAATGGCTTAATAAACAGACTAGCAAAGTAATGAATGATACTTTACTTAAGATTATTCTCTTCTTACTTATTGGAATAGTTCTCTTTTTTACTATGTATGGAAATGTAAAACCAGAAAAGCTAAATGTAGAGCTTTTTTCAGTTGCTGATCAAACTATTCGTTCTCCTATTACGATAGAAGATAAAATTAGTACAGAAAAAAAGAAAACGGATGCAATTAATCAAGTGCAAGATGTATATGTAGTGAATAAAGAAATAGCGCAAAATAGAGTAGACCTTATTTCCTCAATCTTTGATTCTGTTACTGAGGTTAATAATGAAGTGGAAAAGGAAATGCAAGAAAAGAGAAAAAAGGCGGAAAAGGAGAATAAATCAGGTAGTATTAAAGAGCCTACTATAGATGAAAAGTTAAAACGGTTAAAGGGGAAATTAACCCAAGAAGTATCCAATGATATAATGGATAGTTCCTTAAAAGCAATGTTACCTTATTCAGAAGATAATTTAGAAATTGCCAAGGATATAACTGTAACTGCGATACATACTGTAATGAATGGAAAGATTCCATCAGATGAAGTTGAAAATGCTAAAAAAAGAGTAGAAGATTATTTGAAAAGTTCAGATGGATTGAATTCTGATTTAAAGAGCGCGAGTATAGATTTAGGCAGGTTTGCCATTATTCAAAATGAATTTTATGATCCTACAGCAACCGAGGAAATGCGTCAGCAAGCGGAAGATAGTGTTGAACCAGTTAGAGTATTACAAGGGCAAATAATTGTAGAAGAAGGACAATTAATTAGCAGAGATATACATCGACAGCTAGGTTTAGTAGGATTGCTTGACAGTGATAACTCTATTCAACCATTTTTAGGTTTATGTTTAATTGTATTAGCTTTTCTTGCTTTAGTGTACTTTTATTTAATTAGACGCACAGCCAAAGAAGAAAAAAATATTCAATCACTTATTATGGTCAGTATTATATTAATTATTACAATACTGTTGATGAAAACAGTAAGTATTTTTCAGCAGTTTGAATATACAGAGATTGGCTATATCTTCCCAGCAGCTATGGCAGTAATGTTAATTAAGTTATTGCTTGATGAGAAATCAGCTATCATGGTTACAATTATTCTATCCATTTGTGGAATGATTATGTTTAATGAAGGAATAGCAAATACTTTTAATGTAAAAATGGGAATCTATATAATGGCTGGTGGATTATCTGGAATTCTATTCCTAAATAAAAAGAATCAACGATCCAATATTTTACGGACAGGTGTATATATTTCTTTCGTTAATATAATCACTATTTTGTCTATATTATTTTTACAAAATGGGCATTATGAGGCAAAGGAATTTGGAATATATATGTTAATGGCAGTTATTTCTGGGGTTATATCTGCTGTTTTAACAATAGGTACTCTGCCTATATTTGAAGCCGGTTTTGGTATATTATCAACAATGAAGCTAATTGAATTGTCTAATCCAAATCATCCATTATTAAAAAAGATATTAACAGAAGCTCCAGGTACTTATCATCATAGTGTAATGGTTGCAAATTTGGCTGAATCGGCTTGTGAAGCTATTGGAGCAAATGGATTATTAGCTAGAGTGGGATGTTACTATCATGATATTGGAAAAACAAAAAGACCGCAGTTCTTTATTGAAAATCAAATGAATATGGGAAATCCCCATGACCGTATTCCAGCGCAAGCAAGTAAAAATATCATTATTGCTCATGCGACGGATGGAGCACAATTATTAAGGAAATATAAAATGCCAAAAGAAATTGTTGATATTGCAGAACAGCATCATGGTACTACCTTATTAAAATATTTTTATTTTAAAGCGAAAGAAAAAGGCGGAGAAGTAAAAGAAGCGGATTTTCGTTACCCAGGGCCAAAAGCACAGTCTCGGGAAGTAGCTATTATCGGGATTGCTGATAGTGTCGAAGCAGCCGTAAGAAGCCTTAACTCTCCTACAACCGGTCAAATTGATGCTTTGATAAAAAATATTATTGCTGATCGATTACAGGATGGTCAATTAGATGAATGTGATTTAACATTGAAAGAGTTAGAAGTTGTTAGAAATACACTTTCTGAAACTCTAAAAGGTATTTTTCACTCAAGAATAGAATACCCAGACATGAAAAAAGTAAAGGAAGAAGCAGAATGAATTTAGAAATTGATTTTATTGATGAAACAGAAAAAGTAGAGAGTGACGATATTAGCAAAATAAATGAGTTATTAAACTTTGCAGCATCTAAGCAGAAGTTAGAAGGAGAAATTGAACTTTCTGTAACTTTTGTTGATAATAACCGGATTCAAGAAATAAATAATGAGTATAGAGATAAAAATCAGCCTACAGATGTTATCTCTTTTGCAATGGAGGAATTAGGAGAAGGAGAGATCCCTTTAAAAGGAAGTAATCTTCCAAGAATGCTTGGCGATATTATCATCTCCATTGATCGAGCAAAAGAACAGGCAGAAGAATATGGACATTCTTATATACGTGAGCTAGGTTTCTTATCTGTCCATGGTTTCTTGCACTTGTTAGGCTATGATCATATGACAAAGGAAGAGGAGGAAATTATGTTTTCTCTTCAAAAGGATATTTTAGATGAGTTTGGATTACAAAGATAAAAGGACACAAAAAAACAGCCAATTGTCTTCCTTCCGCTTAGCGTTTTTTGGAATATTTACTGCAGTTAAGCATGAAAGAAATATGAGAAATCATTTAGGTATTGGCATCTTAGTTTTTTTATTTGGTTTCCTCTTTGATTTATCAAAATTGGAATGGGTATGCATTGTTTTTTGTATTGGAATAGTAATTAGTATGGAACTCTTAAATACAGCTATTGAACGTGTAGTAGATTTAGTAACAAAAGAATTTCATCCACTTGCGAAAGAAGCGAAAGATATTGCGGCAGGTGCTGTTCTTGTTAGTGCTTTACTTTCTATTGTTGTAGGATTAATTATTTTCATTCCAAAAATTATGGATATTATTCGTTAAGGAAAAAAAGAAAAATGGCAATTGGCTATTTTTCTTTTTTTTATGAACTTTATAACCCATATTTTGAATTCGAGGGATTAACAAGTCAATGTTCCTTGCATCCGCCTTATTTTTTTAATATAGTAAGGTGTATCTTTTTAAGGATGTAATAGGTTTTACTGATTTGGATATTAGTTATCTCACTCTTTATTGATTGGGAACAATAGTATATAATTTTAAGACAGTACATATTTAATAAACATGATTTTAGGGTTTGAAAACGCTTGTAATTTTCATTAAAATAATAAGAAAAGAGTTTTTTTCCAATTGTTGAAATAAATGAAAACAGACAATAATTATTTTAAAATAAACTAGAAATGAGGGGTTTTATGCAAGTAGAACAATTAATCCTAGAAGCTAAAGCTGCACGAGAAAAGGCTTATGTACCTTATTCAAAATTTAAAGTTGGTGCTGCATTACTCTCTGAGAATGGGACAGTATATCATGGCTGTAATATTGAAAATGCAGCATATAGCATGGCCAATTGTGCTGAAAGAACAGCACTATTTAAAGCAGTCTCTGATGGAGACACTAAATTTACAAAGCTTGTTGTAGTTGCTGATACAGAAGGACCAGTTTCACCTTGTGGGGCTTGTAGACAAGTGATATCTGAATTATGTCCGAAAGATATGGAGATAGTATTAACAAATTTAAAAGGAAATGTACAATCAGTAACTGTTGCTGATTTATTGCCAGGAGCATTTTCACCGGAGGATTTAAATGAACACAACTAATCAAACTGAACACAAATCTGGATTCATATCCATCATAGGTAGACCTAATGTTGGAAAATCCACTTTCTTAAACCGAGTAATTGGTCAAAAAATTGCTATTATGAGTGATAAACCACAAACAACTAGAAATAAAGTCCAAGGTGTCCTTACAACAAACGATGCACAATTAATTTTCATTGATACACCAGGTATACATAAACCGAAGCATCGACTAGGCGACTTTATGATGAAGGTAGCACAAAATACCTTAAAAGAAGTAGATTTAATTTTATTTATGGTGAATGCAGAAGAAGGATTTGGTAAAGGAGAAGAATTTATTTTAGAGAAGTTTGAAAATATTAAAACTCCTATTTTCTTAGTAATAAATAAAATTGATACCATTCATCCTGATCAGTTATTTAGCATTATTGAATCGTATAAGGAAAAATATCCTTTTAAAGAAATAATTCCAATTTCTGCATTAGAGGGAAATAATGTAGAAACATTACTGACCCAAATAAAAAAATATATGCCAGAAGGACCACAATATTATCCAGCAGATCAAGTAACAGATCATCCTGAGAGATTTATTGTATCTGAACTTATAAGAGAAAAAGCTCTTCACTTAACGAGGGAAGAAATACCTCATTCACTGGCAGTAGTCATTGATAAAATTGAGAAAAAACCAAAAGATGTTATTCATGTAATGGCTACTATTGTTGTAGAAAGAGATTCACAAAAAGGAATTATTATTGGTAAACAGGGTAGCATGCTGAAAGAGATTGGTAAAAGAGCTAGAACTGATATTGAAAATCTTTTAGGAAATAAAGTGTATTTAGAGCTGTGGGTAAAAGTACAGAAAGATTGGCGTAATAAGATGACACAATTAAGAGATTTCGGTTTTAGGGAAGATGAGTATTAAATTGGGCACTAATCTAGTTTAAGAAATTGTTCTTTTGAGGTATTTTTAATTTTATACATGAAATCAATTAACAATATTTTCGTCTCATGATTTTATAACGACAGGCTATGATAAGAGTAAGGTTACAAAATTAGCTAGTTTTAAAAAATCGAAAGGTGTGGTTTTTTATGTTAGAATTTACCTGGAAAGTATTTTCCCAAACAGGTAATATTGATACTTATCTACTCTTTAAAGAATTAGAAAAGACTAACCATGAAATACCAGGATCACAAGAAGAAGAGCTAGCCGAATTAGACTTTCCCATCTCATAGTACTGTCCTTATATAGGGATGGTGGATGGTAATGCTAGAAAAGTGTGAAGGAATTGTTATTAAAGCAATTAATTATGGAGAAACCAATAAAGTGGTAACTTTATATACCCGTGAATGGGGTAAAGTTGGTGTTATGGCAAGAGGGGCGAAAAAGCCGAACAGTAGACTCTCTGCTGTAACCCAACCTTTTATTTATGGCTACTTTTTAGTGCAACGTAGTAATGGTTTGGGCCTCTTACAGCAAGGGGATATTGAATCGAGTATGAGAAGTTTAAAGGAAGATCTATTCTTAACTGCATACGCAAGTTACATAGTAGAACTTACGGATAAATGTACCGAAGAAAAAAAGCCAAATCCATTTCATTTTGAATTATTGTACCAAACATTAAATTATATGAATGAAGGATACGATAAGGAAATCTTGACTAATATATATGAGATGAAGATGTTAAATGTATTAGGACTTTATCCTATTTTAGATCATTGTGCCTTTTGTGGAGCAACAGAAGGGCATTTTTCTTTTTCTATGCGTGAAAATGGATTAATTTGTCATCGTTGTATCGAGAAAGATCCTTATCATTATAAACTTTCTCAGGTTACAGTAAAGCTTCTTCGTGTTTTTTATCATCTAGATATTAAACGTTTAGGTAATATTTCTGTGAAGGATGTTACTAAAAAGGAACTAAGTATGATAATAGATGCATACTATGAAGAAAACTCTGGTTTATATTTAAAGTCAAAGAAATTTATCCAATCAATGAAAAATTTTGGAGATTCTTTTTCATAAGTTGACTCATGCTGATTAGTTAGCAGGTAGTTGACATTTATATTAATTTTAGTTATCATTTTTGTAAATAATAGTGTTGTGTTGATAAGAAATTAGTACTTAATTGAACTTATGAATAAGCGAGCTTGGGAGGGTGAAAGCCAAGTACATAAGGGTTAAGGAAGGCATTCTTGGAGCAACTTCGTATGAAGGTGGCTACATATTGTAGCAAATAGGGTGGAACCGCGGGTATACTCTCGTCCCTATGTCAACAAATTGACATAGGGACGGGAGTTTTTGTATTTTTAGACTTATACTTTCGATCTATGTCATCAATCATGAAGCGAATCTTTAGGTTTGCTTTATGAAAACATTTTGGAGGTGTATTCAGGTAATGAATATTCAAAACATGATTTTAACGTTGCAGAAACATTGGTCTGAGTATGGCTGTATATTAATGCAGGCATATGATGTGGAAAAAGGGGCAGGTACAATGAGTCCTTACACTTTCTTAAGAGCAATAGGACCAGAACCTTGGAATGTAGCTTATGTTGAACCATCTAGACGACCAGCAGATGGTAGATATGGAGAAAATCCTAATAGACTATATCAACATCATCAATTTCAAGTGATAATGAAACCTTCACCAGATAATATTCAAGAGCTTTATTTAGATTCCTTAAAAGCATTAGGAATTGATCCGTTAGAACATGATATTCGTTTTGTTGAAGATAACTGGGAAAACCCATCACTTGGTTGTGCTGGACTAGGTTGGGAAGTTTGGCTTGATGGAATGGAAATAACTCAATTCACTTATTTCCAACAGGTTGGAGGCTTGGAATGTAAACCAGTTTCTGTTGAAATAACATATGGTATTGAGAGATTAGCTTCTTATATTCAAAATAAAGAAAATGTTTTTGAATTAGAATGGACAGATGGTTTTACGGTAAAAGATATTTTTTATCAACCAGAATTTGAACATAGTAAATATACTTTCGAAACATCTGATACAGATATGCTGTTTAATTTATTTAATATTTATGAAAAAGAAGCACATCGTCAAATGGAAGAAGGCTTGGTACATCCAGCATATGACTATGTATTAAAATGTTCTCATGTCTTTAATTTGCTTGATGCGAAAGGTGCCATTTCTGTTACAGAAAGAACAGGCTATATTGGGAGATGTCGTAATTTAGCACGAAAAGTGGCTAGAACATTTTACGATGAAAGAGAAAAATTAGGTTTCCCAATATTAAAGGGTAAGGAGGTTAAAGGCAATGAGTAAAAGAGATTTATTACTTGAAATTGGTTTAGAAGAAATGCCTGCTCGGTTTATTACTGCCAGTATGAATTCTCTTAAAGAGAAAATGGAAAAATGGCTGGAAGAAAAACAATTAGAATATACATCTGTTAAGGCTTTTTCATCTCCTAGAAGACTTGC
>Ga0182742_1004289_pt1 | contig 13044 bp, 11 predicted proteins | sample eDN5th37CBELigMG_FD_128880 | JGI IMG/M metagenome (GOLD analysis project Ga0182742, IMG submission 128880) | Enriched Miracle-Growth compost microbial communities from Emeryville, California, USA - eDNA 5th pass 37_C BE-Lig MG (version 2)... ... | reverse complement strand
TAAGGTTTGGTGACAATGGCGGAAGGGAACCACGCGTACCCATCCCGAACACGAACGTTAAGCCTTCCAGCGCCGATGGTACTTGGACCGAAGGGTCCTGGGAGAGTAGGACGTTGCCAAGCCTAAACATTCCCCGATAGCTCAGTCGGTAGAGCACTCGACTGTTAATCGAGTTGTCACAGGTTCGAGTCCTGTTCGGGGAGCCATTATGCTCCCATAGCTCAGTAGGTAGAGTGCATCCATGGTAAGGATGAGGTCACCGGTTCGATCCCGGTTGGGAGCTCCATTTGCACGGCCCGTTGGTCAAGGGGTTAAGACACCTCCCTTTCACGGAGGTAACAGGGGTTCGAATCCCCTACGGGTCACTTTCCTTATGAATAACAAGCAGCACAATGCACATACTAAGGGCGCTTAGCTCAGCTGGGAGAGCATCTGCCTTACAAGCAGAGGGTCGGCGGTTCGATCCCGTCAGCGCCCACCATTGTACGAGCCGTTGTAGCTCAATTGGTAGAGCAACTGATTTGTAATCAGTAGGTTGGGGGTTCAAGTCCTCTCGACGGCATTCCATGATGGGGATTAGCCAAGCGGTAAGGCAACGGACTTTGACTCCGTCATGCACAGGTTCGAATCCTGTATCCCCAGTTTTCATTCATGAGCCATTAGCTCAGTCGGTAGAGCACCTGACTTTTAATCAGGGTGTCGAAGGTTCGAGTCCTTCATGGCTCACATTTACATCTTGCGCGTATGGCGGAATTGGCAGACGCACCAGACTTAGGATCTGGCGGGAGACCGTGGGGGTTCAAGTCCCTCTACGCGCACCAATAGCGAAAAAGTTAGAATTTAACACTTGCAAAGCTGTTGAAAATCTGCTATTATTAATTTCGCTGTCATGCGGACGTGGCTCAGTGGTAGAGCATCGCCTTGCCAAGGCGAGGGTCGTGGGTTCGAATCCCATCGTCCGCTCCATTTTATCTTGTGCCCTTAGCTCAGCCGGATAGAGCGTTTGACTACGAATCAAAAGGTCGGGAGTTCGAATCTCTCAGGGCACGCCATTTTTCTTAAATGAATAAGGCAACAATTAACGGGACGTAGCTCAGCTTGGTAGAGCACCTGGTTTGGGACCAGGGGGTCGCATGTTCGAATCGTGTCGTCCCGATTGTTGCGGGTGTAGTTCAATGGTAGAACTCCAGCCTTCCAAGCTGGTAGCGTGGGTTCGATTCCCATCACCCGCTCCATGATGAAAGTCGCGTCAAGACGCGGCTTTTTTCTTATATCTGGGAGGTGACTGAAGATGTCATTTCACAATACGATTCGTGAAGAATTCCTTCAGCAATTGCTGCGTCAGCATCGTCCGAAGACGAAGCTGGGTAAAGTAGCAGACTACATACCAGAACTCGCTTACAATAACCCGCATGAACTTGGTATCGCGGTCGCCGGTGTGGACGGGACAATCGTGAGAGCGGGGGATGCTTCCGTTCCCTTTACTCTTCAGAGTATTTCGAAAATCATTATGCTCATGGTCGCGTTAAACGATATCGGTCCGGACCGTGTGTTCTCGAAGGTCGGAATGGAACCGAGTGTTGATCCGTTTAATTCCATTGTGAAGCTGGAAACCATTGACCATAAGAAACCGCTCAACCCCATGATCAATGCAGGAGCCATCGTCATCGCGTCTTTATTGGTCGGTAATAATCCAGAAGAAAGGCTCCAAAGTATATGCGAGATCTTATCCAAGATCACCGGCCGCGGCAAGATCGAAGTGAATGAGAAGGTGTACGAGTCCGAACGGAAGACAGGTGATCGGAACCGGGCGCTGGCATATTTCATGAAGAGCACTGGAGTTATTGATGCGGATGCGGATGTAGAACAAACGTTGGATTTATACTTTAAAGCCTGTTCTTTAGAAGTGGATTGCACGGACTTAGCGAAGATCGGTTTGTTTTTTGCGCAATGGGGTCAATTTCTCGAACCGAGAGAGGACGGTGTCATCCAAACCGTACCGCTCATTTCGCCAAAAACCGCGCAAATTGTCGCAACCATTATGGTGACATCGGGCATGTACAATCATTCCGGTGAGTTTTTCTTAAAGGTTGGACTTCCCTCGAAAAGCGGCGTTAGCGGTGGAATTGTTGCATTTTCCCCAGGGAAATATGGATTCGGCCTTTATGGCCCTGCCCTGGACAATGCGGGCAACAGTATTGCCGGTATGGCTGTTCTTGAGGACATTTCGCGGAAATACGGACTGCATTTGCTCTCACCGGAAAATGATGGATAAAGTGGTATACAAATTTTTCAATAACTTTTTTCAGAATTGAAGATTTTTTGTCGTATTTTTTGTAAAATAGTAAGATGACTGAATGACGAAGGTCAGTCTGAGAAAATTGGGGTGAGAAGAGATGACGGAAACAACCATGGATGGATCGGGGCAGCATTCGAATCACCAGATGCTTCGTCGTGATGTGCGTTTTCTTGGAAATATTCTAGGGGAAGTGCTCGTGCATCAAGGCGGCACAGAATTGCTTGATATTGTTGAGAAAATTCGCGAGATGAGCAAAACTCTCCGTTCCAATTTCCTTCCTGAGGTTTACGAAGAATTCACTGCAATCATTCGGACCTTAGACGGAGATGTTCGCTTGAAGGTTATTCGGGCGTTCGCAATTTATTTCCAATTGGTGAACATTGCGGAACAAACCCACCGGATTCGACGGAAAAGGGACTATGAGCGGTCGGCTGGGGAGAACATTCAACCGCGCTCGATCGAAAGCATCGTTAGTGAATTAAAACAGCAGGGCATTCCAGCGGAAGAGGTCCAAGATATTTTAAAGAATATCTCTCTTGAGCTGGTGATGACGGCGCATCCGACGGAAGCGACCCGGCGGGCGGTGCTCGATATCCATAAGCGCATTGCCGATCAGATGTTGGAGCTCGACAATCCGACGTTGACGCATCGCGAGCGCGAGACATTGCGCGAGAAGCTGTTGAGCGAAGTGGTTACACTGTGGCAGACGAATGAGTTACGGGAGCGTAAGCCTACCGTGATCGATGAAGTCCGTAACGGGATGTATTATTTTGACGAGACCTTGTTCGAAGCCATTCCTACCGTTTATGAAGAGCTCGAGCGTTGCTTAAACAAATATTACCCTGAACAAAATTGGCATGCGCCGATGTATCTTCGCTTCGGTTCTTGGATCGGCGGAGACCGTGATGGAAACCCATCGGTTCGTTCGAATGTAACGTGGGAGACACTGCTCATCCATCGTGCTCAGGCACTTCAGAAATATGAAGAAGCGTTGAAAGAATGCTTAGGCTATCTTAGCTTTAGTACAACGCTTGTTAAAGTATCCGACGAGCTTCTTCAATCCATCGCGAAGGACCGCGAGGAATTGGAATTGAAATATTGCAAGCCGTGGCGTAACGATACCGAACCATACCGCGTGAAATTGACATATATGATCGAACGTATGGAAAACACGCGCAACGGTACGGCTGAGGAGAAAGAACGTTATCAATCGCCGGAGGATTTGCTTGAAGATCTATACATTATCGACCGAAGCTTGAGAACCCATCATGCAGATGTACCTGCCAATGAGTATGTGCGGAAGCTGATCCGCCAAGTAGAGCTGTTCGGTTTCCACTTGGCATCGCTCGATATTCGTCAGCACAGCCAGGAGCATGAAGCGGCGATGCAAGAAATATTGGCGAAGATGGGAATTGTCGATCAATACAGCGCACTATCCGAAGAAGAGAAAATCGAGCTGCTGGCAAGATTGCTGGACGATCCCCGCCCACTGACTTCCCCTTATCTCGATTATTCCGAATCGACACAGGAATGCTTGGAAGTGTTCCGGACGGTTCGTAAGGCACAGGACACCTTCGGCGTTCGATCGATCCGAAGCTATCTGATTTCTATGGCGGAGGGTGCAAGCGATATTCTTGAGGTGCTGGTGCTCGGGAAGGAAGCCGGTTTGTTCCAGAAGAATTCTAACGGTACGTACCGGAGTACGTTCCAAGCGGTACCGCTGTTCGAGACCATCGATGATTTGCATGCGGCGCCGGATATTATGCGCACCTTGTTCAAAATTGATACGTACCGCAAGAGCATTGACGCGTTGGATGGAATCCAGGAAATCATGCTGGGGTATTCCGACAGCAGCAAAGACGGCGGCACGTTGACGGCAAACTGGGAGCTGTGGGTTGCACTTAACTCGATTACGGAAGCCGGCAATGAATTCGGCGTAACGCTGAAATTCTTCCACGGCCGCGGAGGCGCATTGGGCCGCGGAGGCATGCCGCTGCACCGCAGTATTCTGGCGCAACCGCCGCATACAGTCGGCGGAGGCATTAAGATTACAGAGCAAGGCGAGGTTTTGTCCTCGCGTTACTCACTCCAAGGCATAGCATACCGCAGTTTAGAGCAGGCGACCTTCGCTTTGATTAAAGCCGCCGTATTGGCTCGCTATCCTGCCGGCCTGCCTGAAGAACGCAAATATGAGTCATACATGGAAAGCATGTCCTCTGCTGCGTTGAAGAAGTATCAGGATCTTGTATTTGGCGATCCGGACTTCCTGAAGTTCTTCCGGGAGTCAACACCGCTGCCGGAAATCGGCGAGCTGAATATCGGTTCGAGACCGTCCAAACGGAAAAATTCCGACCGCTTCGAAGATCTTCGCGCGATTCCGTGGGTATTCGCATGGACACAAAGCCGATACTTATTCCCGGCGTGGTACGGTGCCGGTACAGGCCTGCAGTCTTTCGTCAACGGGGGAGAAGATCGGTTAGCGATCCTTCAGGAGATGTATGAGAAGTGGTCCTTCTTCCAAGGGCTGATCGACAATCTTCAGATGGCGCTCGCCAAAGCGGATCTGCTGATTTCTAAGCAGTACGCGAGCATGATTCAAGATGAGACGGTACGTCAGCGTATCTTCTCGGAGATTGAGAAGGAGTACCACTTGACGTCGGATATGATTCTGAAAATAACCGGCCAAGAAGAAATCTTGGATAATGTACCGGTCATTCAAGAATCCATCCGTCTGCGCAATCCGTATGTTGATCCGCTGAGCTACTTCCAAGTGCGCCTGTTGAGTGAGCTGAGAAGCATACGCGAGCGGAATGAGGACGATACCGAATTGCTTCGCGAGGTGTTACTCACCATTAACGGCATTGCCGCGGGGCTCCGGAATACGGGCTAAGGAGACGCGCTTGTAGCATGGAGATGCATTCTATCGAGACGCGGTTAGCGAGACTGGCTAAAGCCGGCGACCGCGCCGCATTCGAGGACTTGGTCGAATTATATAAAGATCGAATATATCATCTCGGCTACCGGATGCTGGGCAATCGGCAAGAAGCGGAGGATATCGTGCAAGAGACGTTCCTCCGCGTCTTCCGCAGCATAGATCGCTACGATCCGAGTATGAAGTTTTCCACGTGGATCTACCGCATAGGAACAAACCTGTCGATTGACCGGCTTCGGAAGCGAAGGGCGAAGATTTATTCCCTTGATGCGGAGATCGGGAACGATTCTGAAGGTTCCGACGGTTACGGGATGCTGGCAAGTGATGACCCGACACCCGAGGGACAGGCCATTCTATCGGAGACCCAGCAGCGCATCCGCGAGGCGATCGATTCTTTGCCGCCGAAGTACAAGCCTGTCGTCGTCCTGAAATATCTTCACGATATGTCTTTACAGGAGATCGGTGAGGTGTTGGATATGCCGGTGACGACGGTAAAGACGCGTGTACACCGCGGGCGTGACTTTTTGCGCAAGAAGCTGGAACGTGACGAAATACTATGAGTGCGAAAATGAAACGTTCTTTGGACTCGTTCGTATTGTATATGCAGAAGCATGCTTTCCCGAAGGGGAAAGGAGGAGCAAGCAATGAATTGTAAAGACGCCCTCCCCTTAATCCACGAATATTTGGATGGCGATTTGCCGTCTGCACATGCAGTAAAACTCCAACAGCATCTGAGGGAATGTACGGATTGCGCTTCACGGTTTCGTTTATACGAGAAGACGGAAGCACTCGTACGCGTGATGGATCGACCGGAAACGCCTTCGAATTTAACCGCATCGATCATGTCCTCATTGCCGCCGGTTTCGAGAAAGCGAGTCTGGACACGATGGGTAAGGCAGCATCCGGCGATCGTGGCAGCCGCCGCATTCATCATTGTGATGATGAGCAGTTTGTTGTCACTCTGGAATTCTGGGACGCAACTGGTTGTGCGCGGAGACGATTTAGAGGGCAATATTATTATTGAGGGTCAACGTGTGATCGTTCCGTCGGATTCATCTATAGACGGCGATCTCATTGTGGAGAACGGGACGGTGCAGGTTGACGGTCATGTACGCGGAAATGTAACAGTCATTGACGGTAATGTGGCGATGGCTTCGACCGCACATGTTTCCGGCAATATCAAGCAGGTGGATCAAGCACTGGACTGGATTTGGTTTAAGATGAACGAATGGTTCCGTGCCGCTCTCAACTAAAGAGTTCCCTCCTATCCCAGAAGGAGGGATTTTTTAGTTTTGTTAGGAGCTTGCGAGCATTTGTGATATGATATTTTTAAAATCAGCTTGTCATGAATCGGGTATTATTTCTTCAGGGCGTCAGGGGGACACACCCGTGGACTTCTTTCAAGATTGGACATGGTCAACAGCTGTTAAAGAGATTGTTGATATTACAATTGTCAGTTATATCATATATAAGTTCATAGCTTTAGTAAGAGGTACACGCGCGGTTCAACTGCTGAAGGGCGTTGTTGTATTGATTGCCGTATGGGCGGTCAGCTACATTTTTGAGTTGCTTACCTTGCAGTGGTTAATGAATCAGGTGTTTACGTTCGGAGTCGTGGCAATTGCGGTCATTTTCCAGCCTGAATTGCGGCGGGCCTTGGAGAAAATCGGACAGGGCCGTATATTTACGATCGGTTACGGTGAAGAGGATAAATCCGTGAACGATCGGATCAACGAAGTGATCTCGGCGGTGAAACATCTGGCGTCCCGCAGAATCGGGGCCTTGATTGTCTTTGAGAGGGAAACAGGGTTAACGGAGTATATCGAATCTGGCACAAGGCTTGAATCGAAGATTAGTTCCGGCTTGCTGATTAATATCTTCATCCCGAACACACCTCTGCATGACGGCGCGGTGATTATTCGAGGCGGAGAAATTATGGCCGCAGGATGTTATTTGCCGTTGTCGGAGAACCCTTTTATCAGCAAAGAATTAGGTACTCGCCATCGCGCGGGAATCGGCATGAGCGAGGTGTCCGACGCCATCGTCGTGATCGTCTCGGAGGAAACAGGCCAAATATCGCTCGCCATTCATGGACAGATGGTGCGCGATGTTGAGGAAGAGTCGCTGATTTCCAAGCTGCATGAAGAGTTGAATCCGAAGTTGAAGAAGGCGAAGAAGGAACGAACGCCATTTTTCATGCGAAAGAAGGGGGATCCTCCGCATGGATAATTGGTTGCGAAATAATAACATTATTCGGATTGTAGCAATTGTTGTCGGGATATTGCTGTGGGTCATTGTCCGACTGGATGTGCAGAATTCCAGCCCTTCTCAGTCGATGACAGTGTCCCAGCGGCATACCGATGTTGCCATTCAAATAGAGGGTTTGGATGAAGAACGGTTTATTCTTCGATCCATAGAGCCGGAGAAGGTGTCGCTTACGGTCATCGGCACGACGAACGCGCTTCGCCGGTTACGGGATAATTATAAGGTTGTCTTAGACCTCTCCGACGCGTTGCCAGGGGAGACATTGATGCCTTTAAAGGCGGTCAATTTCCCGAACAATGTGGAAGTCGTGTTAGACCCGCCGAATATCACGGTAACGCTGGATGAGATTGTTCAGAAGGAAATGCCGGTTAGCTTAGAGGTTTCCGGTACACCGCAGCCGGGCTATATTGCCGGGGAGCCGGTGCTTGAGCCGAGCCGCGTTCATGTGACCGTCCCGAACAGCCGGGCCGATGAGGTTGCGAGCGTTGTCGGGACCATGGATATTGAGGGTGCCTCGAACAATGTAAAAAAACAAGTGAAATTAGCGGCATTAAACGCGGACGGTCAAGCGTTGGATTTGGAAATTTCGCCTGCAGTGATCGAAGTGGAGGTGCCGGTGACGCTTCCGTTTAAGCAAATACCGCTTCAGGTCAAGCTTGAGGGGGAACCTCCGCCTGGCTATGCTGTGGACGGGTTTGAACAGAGCGCTTCGGAAGTAACCATATACGCGCCGCAGGCTATATTAGATAACTTGGATTTTTATGACGGATTGAGCATCGATCTCTCCGGGCTTAAGGAAACTAGAACGTTTAACTTCGATATCCCTGAAAAATCCGGTGTGCAGAAGGTAGAGCCTTCGAGCGTGAGCGTTGAAGTTCGCGTGGTGCCGTCGGTAACCGAGACTTTGGAGGACGTTCCGCTTACCATGAGCGGAATGGATGAAGCATATGAGTACGTCATTCTCCCTCCGGAAGACGCAGAAGGCCAAGAGGCTTCCGCGATTGGTTATCACATGGATGTACCAGTAGAAGCATCCCCTAACATGATCGATGGCTTGGAAGCACGAGACGTTCAAGCCACCGTGGATGTGAGGAATGTGCCGCCGGGCAGCTACGAGCTGATGATTTCCTATAGCTTACCCGCCAATGTAAAGTTGGCTCCGGATGCGCTTCGAAGTGTCCGAATGGAAGTGAAGGGGAAGGGAACGCCGGTTGACGCGGAGCCCGGTACAACGCCGGAAGAACAGCCGGGGGAAGATTCCGGTGGCGTTGAGGCCGGCTCCGGCAGCAACGAAGAGGTTACGGGGAGGGTACCGGATTCGGTATCCGAAGCCGAACCTAACGCGATCCAGGATCATTCGCAAAAAACTGTGACGCGTGGCGAAGGCATTGCGTCTAATACTACATAAAGGAAATGTAAAGGAGTCGACATGTATATATGGGGAAATATTTCGGTACTGACGGGGTGCGGGGGGTAGCTAATAAGGAATTAACACCGGAGCTGGCGTACCGCATCGGCCGCTGCGGCGGGTACGTCTTGACGCGCAAGGAGACGGGCGGAGAGAAGCCGACGGTATTGATCGGCCGCGATACACGTGTATCCGGCCCGATGCTTGAGGCTGCATTAGTAGCCGGTTTGCTATCCATTGGAGCGAATGTCGTGCGGTTAGGAGTTATTTCAACGCCCGGGGTGGCGTATCTGACCCGTAAGCTGGGTGCCGATGCCGGCGTCATGATTTCCGCATCGCATAACCCGGTACCGGATAACGGCATTAAATTTTTCGGCGGGGACGGCTTTAAATTGAGTGACGATACGGAACTCGAAATTGAGCGGTTGATGGACGCGGAGCAGGACGAACTGCCGCGGCCGATCGGCGCCGAGATGGGCTCGGTCCGCGATGATCTGGAAGCGAAGTGGGCTTACGCTGATTATTTGGCATCGACGACGCCGGTACGTTTGGACGGCAAGAAGATCGTGCTCGACTGCGCGAACGGGGCGGCTTACGAGATGGCTCCGCAAATTTTCAGGAAGTTAGGGGCCGAAGTCGTCGTGATCGGCGCGGAGCCGACGGGGTTAAATATTAATGAAGGTGTCGGCTCGACGCATACCGGCACAATCCGCGCGGAGACGCTGCGTCAAGGCGCGTTCTTAGGGCTTTCCTTCGACGGGGACGCAGACCGGTTGATCGCTGTGGATGAGAACGGCGATGAGGTGGACGGCGATTACATCCTGTGCATCTGTGCCGATGCGATGCGCCGGGAGGGTCGCTTGAAGCAAGACACGGTCGTTACGACGGTGATGAGTAACTTGGGCTTCTTCAAGGCGGCTAGGGAGTTGGGCCTCCAGACGGCCCAAACAGCCGTCGGGGACCGCTATGTGATGGAAGAGATGCGCCGTGGCGGGTATAACCTCGGAGGCGAGCAATCAGGGCATGTGATCTTCCTGGATTACAATACGACAGGTGACGGTATGTTAACAGCGCTGCAATTGGTTTCGACGGTTGTTGCTTCCGGGAAGACGCTCGGGGAGCTGAAGTCGATGATGCAGAAATTCCCGCAGGTGCTGGTCAACGTCCGTGTAGCCGATAAGAGCGGCTTGAACGACAATGCGGCGATTCAGGCGGCTATTGAGGAGGCGAAGGCAGCCTTGGGCGAGAACGGTCGAGTGCTCGTCCGCCCGTCCGGAACGGAGGCGCTGGTGCGCGTGATGGCGGAAGGGCCGGAGCAATCCGTCATTCAGGCGCATGTCGATCGGATTGCTGACGTGGTGCGCTCTGAGCTGGGGGCTCCGTCTGTCTAAGGTATAATGGAATGAAAGGTCTCGCTGACGGCGGGGCCTTTTTTTTGCATGGTGTAAATATATGGATTGTTCAAAAAGTTGCGAGCGGTTGCCCAAATGAATATCATAGAAATTATTAGTTTAAGATAGAAAGTGAGGATCGTGAGGTTACAGCAATATAGCGCCAGAGCTTGTTTGCGGCACGGGCATCCGCTAGAGAGACCCGGAGCCAGGCAAGCTGACGAGGTGGAGGTGTTCGAAGTAATTCGGCGGGGACCTCCCGGCAGTGACCGCTAAGGCCGTATCAAATGGGAAGACAAAACGGGCAAGGCGACTTCCCGGACAACATTCCCATACAGCGGTAAACGATACAATTGACTGTTGCTTACTGGACATGCATCCGTTATGGTGAATCGGATCTTCGTCCGTAAGCATAACGGAGTCGTGTGTCTGTAGGCGGCAAATCCAGATCTGTTACGGAGGTTACACATCATGTGTGGAATTGTCGGATATATCGGACATCGCGATTCGCAAAATATATTGGTTGAAGGTTTGAAGAAGCTTGAGTACCGGGGCTACGACTCCGCGGGCATTGCGGTGCATAACGGGGGCGATCTGCAGGTACGCAAGGCGAAGGGCCGTCTCGCGGTCCTGGAAGGGCAACTGGAGAAGCAACCGATGTGTGGATTCGTCGGGATTGGCCATACGCGTTGGGCAACGCACGGGAAGCCGTCGGATGTCAACTCGCACCCGCATACGGATGAGAAACAGCAAATTTCGGTCGTCCACAACGGCATCATTGAAAACTACGCGGAATTGAAGGAAGAGCTGACGGCTAAGGGACATCGTTTTGCGTCAGAGACGGATACGGAGGTCATTGCGCATCTTCTGGAGGATTTATACGAAGGGGACATCGTCGCGGCGGTTCGTCAGGCGGTGAAGCGGATTCGCGGCGCGTTCGCGCTCGGTGTGCTTGCGGAGCGGGAGCCTGAGAAGCTTGTTGCCGTGCGCATGCATTCTCCGCTGATTATCGGCTTGGGTGAAGGCGAAAACTTTATCGCTTCGGACATTCCGGCTATTCTCGAGTACACGCGGAATGTATATATTCTTGAAGACGGCGAGATGGCGATTCTGACGAAGGATGAAGTTGCGTTAACGGACTTAGACGGCAACCTCATTCGGCGTGACTCCACGAAAGTGGAATGGGACCTGCAGCGCGCGGAAAAAGGCGGTTTCGACCACTTTATGCTGAAGGAAATCTTCGAGCAGCCGAGAGCGTACCGCGATACGATGAGCCCGCGAATTGACGGCGATCGTGTTGTCCTGCCTGAGATCGGCATGAGCGCAGAGGATATCCAGTCCATTCGCCGTGTGCATATTGTCGCCTGCGGTACCGCTTATCATGCGGGACTTGTCGGGAAGCGGGTCATTGAGTCATTGACGCGTCTTCCGGTGGAGTCGGATGTGGCGTCGGAATACCGTTACCGTGACCCGATCGTCGGTGAGGATACGCTGGTGATCGTCGTGTCGCAATCCGGCGAGACGGCAGACACGCTCGCTGCGCTGCGCGAGGCGAAACGGAAGGGCGCGCGGGTGCTAGCCATTACGAATGTTGTCGGCTCCTCGGTTGCACGTGAAGCGGATGATTGCATGCTGACGATGGCAGGCCCCGAAATTGCGGTGGCTTCGACGAAGGCTTATTCGACGCAGTTAGTTGCATTCTATTTGTTGGGTCTGTACCTTGCGCAAACGCTAGGTACTGCCGACGCAACGATGGTTGCGGAAATGCTGGGGGCACTGCAGCGGCTGCCGGAGCAGGTGGAATCGCTGCTGGGCCGCGCAGAGCTGATGAAGAAGATCGCGGAGAAGTTTAAGCATGTGGAAAGCATGTTCTTCATCGGACGCGGGGTGGACTACGCCGTTGCTCAGGAAGGCTCCTTAAAGCTGAAGGAGATTTCTTATATTCACTCCGAAGCTTATGCGGCCGGAGAGCTGAAGCACGGAACGCTAGCCTTGATTACGGACGGTGTACCGGTCATTGCGCTCGCGACGCAGGAAGCCGTGTTGGAAAAGACGATCAGCAATATCGTCGAGGTGAAGGCGCGCGGCGCTCATGTGCTTGGCATCGCCAACGACGGCGATACAGAGGTTGCGAAGATTGCGGATGAGACGTTATATATTCCGCGTACGCATCCATTGTTGACGCCTGCCCTGTCGGTCATCCCGCTGCAATTGTTGGCGTACTACGCGTCGCTTGCGCGAGGCAACGATGTGGATAAGCCGAGAAATTTGGCAAAGAGCGTGACAGTGGAGTAAACAGTCTGCCAACCATAGAGAGATTGATTCTTTACAAAAAAGTGTTGGTCTAAATAATAAAGTGTTGTTCTGATCAAAATGCTTACAATTAAGTGTTGTTTTTAATAAAGCAGCATCATCACGAAAAGCTCCGAGTCTTATTAAATCGGGGCTTTTCCTCTGGAGGTTAGGAATGATTAATATAGGTGAGCGTGTGAAGCATATCAGAAAATTACATATGTTAAATCAACAAGAGTTTTCTAAAGCAATTAACATCTCACAGGGGCGTCTCAGTGAGATTGAGAAAAATATATGTAAACCATCGACTGATACTTTAATCTCTTTGTCTAGAACCTTTAATGTCAATTTAAATTGGATATTACTCGGGGAAGGGGAGCAATTTAAGTCTTAGTTTATGTTGGTTAACTCGAAAAAGGTTAAATAGGGGTAGAATTGAAGAAAAGATTCGCCTTGT
>Ga0182742_1004287_pt1 | contig 13048 bp, 11 predicted proteins | sample eDN5th37CBELigMG_FD_128880 | JGI IMG/M metagenome (GOLD analysis project Ga0182742, IMG submission 128880) | Enriched Miracle-Growth compost microbial communities from Emeryville, California, USA - eDNA 5th pass 37_C BE-Lig MG (version 2)... ... | reverse complement strand
TGTAACTTTAATACCATCCTGCTCATGTACGTGACTTTCAGCTCCTGGAATATTGTCAATAGCTAAGCTTTCCTGTGCCATCTCTAATGCATCGATAGCTAGATCTGTTTTCACATTGTACGAGGATAAATCTAATTCCGACACTACAATAACCTCCAATTTATAAAACTTTCTCGTTATTGTTTGCTTAAACGGTATATTTCATACGACGTATTTTATTTCGATAGCTCTTACAGCTATTGATTTTTGGGCATCGTCGTGATAAGATATTTTAAGTTGTGTTGATAAGGTTTCTGGATAAGAAACGCTTTGACTAGTTTAGGAGGTGAATTTCATGCCAAACATCAAATCTGCGATTAAACGTGTTAAAACGAACGATAAACGTCGTGCACTAAACGCTTCTCAACGTTCTGCACTTCGTACTTCTGTTAAAACTGCTGAAGTTGCTATTGCTAGCAATGACGTAGAAGCTGCAAAAGCAGCTCTTATCGCTGCTACTAAAAAATTGGACAAGGCTGTTACTAAAGGTCTAATTCATAAAAATGCGGCTGCCCGTAAAAAATCTCGTCTTGCTAAAAGACTTAACGCTCTAAGCGCTCAAGCATAATAATCCAAGATGAAAAAATATCCGCTCTCCATTGGAGGCGGATTTTTTAATACCTATTTTTCGTTAAATTTATTTTGCTATAATGCTCAAAAGGCAGTAGCATACTCTATAAAATAGAATATGCTACTGCCTTTTATGTTAATCATAATACAGTTTTGTGACCAGGAACAAATGATAAGTTATCCGTATTTCCAACGGATAATATAAACAGCTCCAAAGCAAGATTTTTATCTACAAATCCGGATTTCATCGCAAAGTCAATATCAGCAATTCGTTTTATTAATGTAGCAAGCTGCTTCGCATTATAATGTCTAGCCTTTTCTGCGGTCAATTTAACAACATAGGGATGCGCTCCTATATGAGACGCGATTTGAGCAGGTGAATAGTGCTGAGACTCTAGCTCTTTAATTTGTAGCATCATTCTAATTTGTCTAGCGATAAGAGCAACAATTTTTATAGGCTCTTCTCGCTTCGTTAAAAGCTCTCTATACAATAAGACTGCTTTAGTCGTATTCCCATTGACGATACTATCAACTAGAGCAAACACATCCTCTTCAAGCGTAGAAGTCGTAAACTCATTAACTAAGCCTACTGTTATATGTCCTCCTTCACCTGTATGTAAGCACAACTTATCTATCTCTTGGGCTAAGCCTCTCATTCCATTTCCAACTCGCTGGATTAGTAGCTGTGCTGCATTTTGTTCAAGTACTCTTCCTTGTTCCTCTGAACGTTTTATTAACCATGAAACAAGCTGCTGCTCATCAAGTTCAGGAAAATGAATAATACTGCGTCGTTCCTTTAATAACTTCACGACCTTTTTTCTCTCATCTAGCTTTTCACTGTACACAACAAATACAATACTAGTTGAGCTTAAAGGATGATCCAAATATTGAATGAAATGATCCAAATTATGATTTATTTTTGCTTCTTTTTGTGCTGCCATAAAAATTTGTGTATCTCTAACAATAATGAGCTTGTGATCAAGAAAAAACGGAGGTGACTCTGCCTCGTACACAATTTCTTCCAAGGGATGCTCTGACGTATCAAATTTTACAATCCCCATATCCTCTTCATCAGGCTGAAACATACTCTTTTTAATCTGATTTACACATTGCTCTATGCGATAATGATCTTTTCCATATATAACATAAATAGAACGAAAACTTTGACGTTTTAGCTCTTTAATTAGCTCTTGCGGCTCCATCTTTCGCACCTCATTTCATTAATAAGTGTATCATGAAATATCGATAAGATACAGTTAACAAGGATAAAGAAGAGGTGCTTAAATTAAGCACCTCTTCTTTATTATATATTAACATTCCGAACTAGCTCCATGGCACTAGCTCTAGAATGGTCCTCCGACAGAATAAAACCGTCGAAGTTACTATTTGTGTTATTGTATGCGGACACTTAACAAAATGTTACAAGCCAATTCCAAAAGTTAAATTATGGGCTTGGAAATTATGATCTATAACTTCAATATAAAACTCCGTAGATAGCTCATGCCAGCCGATTAATCTAACTTCACCTTCTATTGGTATTTCAAATATTTTAATAGTTTTATCATCGTTTAAGTCACGTACAGTAATAATATGCTCATCAATTTGTAAATAGAACTTTTGATTTGGTGAAGTAAAACTAACTTCTTCCGGTTCATTAATCGTCATAACACCAAATTCCTCTTCAGCTTCACCTAAAAAGTCTGATTTTGGCTGCTCCTCGCCTTCTACTTTACTAGGCAAAGGTTCACTACTCGTATTTTGAGTAAAATCAGTACCTACATCTCTATGAACAAAATGTTGTTCAGTTGGGTCAGTCAATGAAGGAAAAGGTAATGATTCATTACTTTCCTCTGGAGGATTTGACGTAGCTACATGAAATTGATCAACTTGCTTTGATGTTGGAGCTATTTCCATCACCTGATCGCTGTCTACTGCATTGCCAAATTGATCACGAGCCATAATATCAAGACTTTCCTTTAGCTCAGCATCAGTTCTTTGACTATTTTCAAATATTTCAGCTGATGAAAAGCTAGAATTATCAGCTACTGTATTAGTATGAATATTATCATTATTATTTGATAAATTAACCGTTAGTATTAAAGCTGCTGCTGCGACTAATCCACTAGTCGTGATCATAATCCATTTTTTTCTCAGCTTACTCTGTATATTATTTACATGGAGTTGCTCACTATGAGCAGCTTCTTCCCGTTTAATAATATGATTAGCCTCTTCATTAAGCTTATCTATTTCAGCAAGTTTAGGTAAAATTGAATCTACAATACTTATTGATGGCGTAACATGAGGTAATTGCTCTAATTGAGTAGATAACAAACTTAGTCGCTCAAACATCATTTTGCACGAAGCACATGTTGCCAAGTGAGTTTCTAATTGTTTTGTTTCCTGCTCGCTTAGATCAAAATCCAGCTTACGTTGCATTAAATCACCTACTTCAATACAATTCATCCTCTTACACCACCTTTCTGATAATCATGAAGTAATTGTTGTAGCTGTTGACGTGCTCTAAATAAATACGACTTTACAGTATTTAATGGCAAATCTAAAGAGGCAGCTATTTCGTTATATGAAAAATCTTGTAAATATCGTAATATAACTACAGTTCGATGATGATCAGGTAACTGTTCAATTGCACTTTTAATATCATCCATCGCAAAATTAGCTAGCACCTCATGCTCAACACATTTACTGTCCTGAAATACGAAGTCATGTTCCTCTATCGAAACTGTGGGTTTAGTACGTCGAAATTTATCAATACATATGTTTGTAACGATACGCTGCACCCATGTTTTAAATTGAGCTTTTTCTTCATAGGTATTAATTTTGGTATATATTTTTATTAGTGCTTCCTGTGCAGCATCAAGTGCATCTTGTTCATTATTTAATACATAATATGCTGTACGATATACATGAGTCTCAATTTGCCTCAGAAGATCGACTAAAGCTTCTTTATCGCCTGCTTGAGCAGCTCGCACTAACGATGGATCAACCATCTTAGCTCCTCCTTCCAAGCAACCTTATTGACGGACTATCTATTTAAAAGGTTGCAGACCTAATCACTATTTTTCAAAAAAATTTAGCTATAAATGTCTAATTCTAACATACTCATAGGTATTATATCATGTGTTCGAATCATTAAATACAGTTCTAATGTTAATTATGACTTATCTATAATACTATTAAATATATTAATTATTCCAATTTAGGTAGCTCGTTCCATTTTTATTAATTTTAAAAACGATTTCTCCGTGAATATCTGTTCTTAATAATGGACTGTTATATTGTGCTACACGATTTATAACGTCAGGATGGGGATGTCCATAACGATTATTTTCACCGACAGACACAACCGATAGCTTTGGTGAAAAATATGAGAGTAAATATGGAGAAGAGGAATATTTACTTCCATGGTGGGGTACCTTTAATATGTCAATGGGCATCGCTTGGCCATATTTTTCATACATATAGCTAGTAATGTCTTGTTCTGATTTTTTCCCAATATCTCCTGTTAATAGAAAACGACTTTTAAACATTTCCAGTAATAACACTATACTCTCTTCATTTTGTTTCTCCTCATATACACTATTTTGAGGCTCTGGCCATAATACAGTTATCGTAGTATGCTTATCAAGCTGATGATGATCACCTTGCTTAGCTATAAGTATCGGTATTTTCTTTTCTATTATTTTCCCAAGTACCTGCTTAACTTCAGCATCATCCTTAATCGTTCCATTTATCCACACCTGCTTTACTAATATCTCATCTAATACAGCATTTAAGCCTTGAAAATGATCAGCATCAAAATGCGATATAACGACTATATCTAACTGTTTTATTCCACGTTTTTTTAATATCGGTACAATAATATTTTTGCCTACATCAAATGGGTTTTTTCGTATTGCCCACTGCTGCTTCTCGCGAAACGTAATTTGGCCACCCGTATCTACTAAAATATGCTTGTAGCTAGGAGTAGTAATAAGAATACTATCACCTTGTCCAACACTAATATAGCTTATTGAGCCCTCTTTATAAAGACTAAATCGCTCTGGATAATAACCATATAAGATTAAGGCGCATAACATAATAGATGATAAGAAAATTTTTATATAAATCGGTTTATTTGTAAAGCTGTGATGAGCCATAGACCTCGTTGTTGCTTTAATAAATTGCAGCTGTGATAAACAATTAAACATAAAAAACACGATAACATACCAAAGCAAAATCCACAGTAATGCTGGACTTTTCCAAATTAAATTCATCCCATCCCATTTGTTTAAACCATCGATCACTAAAAATGAAAGCTCGTTTGCATATGTCGTAACAATGGAAAGAGGCTTAGCAGCTGTATATGAAAGATGTCCAACTATATTAGTCAATGTACTTAAAGGTAAAATAATAAAGCTAATATAGGGAACTAATACAAAGTTAGCTAAAAAGGTCAAAGGATTAAAGGTATTAAAGTAATAAATAGTGAGTGGAAACGAAGTGAGCTGTGCACTAAGCGTAACAGCGATTAAATCTAGTAGCTTGTTTGGCTTTGAGGAAATAGATTTGCGTATTAGGGGGGTATAGATGAGTAAACCACAAGTGACAAGAAACGATAATTGAAAGCCTACACTATATATAACAAGTGGATCGAATGCTATCATTAGCAATGCCGCAATGGCTAATATAGCTAATGTATTTTTTAATTTTTGTCGCTTAGCTAGCCATAAGCCAATCATCCCCATAATGCCAGCTCGAATAATAGAGGGCTCAGCGCCAGTTAATATAATATAGAAGGGTAATATTGCAATGGTCAAATTATAAGCTAGTGCACGAGGCAATTTCATTTGTTTAAAAATAAATAACAAACAGGTTACAACAACAGCGACATGCATACCAGAAACAGCCAAAATATGTGTTAATCCAAGTTTACTAAACGATTGAAATAGCTCTGGGTCCAACTCCGTTTTCATACCGAAAACTAGTCCTGCTAAATATCCCGCATGCTTTTCATCAAATAATAAATTAAAGGGCGTATACAATCTTTCCCTTAATCGATCAAAAAAGTATAGCAGCTTGTCGCTAATCTGTTGTGGTGGACTTAGTTTTTCTATTTGGTGTACATTATCAATTTGTAATACCCAATGAATACGCTTTTGACTTAAATAGTGTCGATAATCAAATTGATTATAATTTTGTGCTGTGTTTGGCTGTTTAAGCATACCGATAAGCTTTATCGTCTGTCCTCTTGAAAATTCCCTACTCAATTCAAGCTCGGATTGTTCTTTTAAATATAGCTGAACAAATACCTTTTCCGATAAATCAAGCTGTGACTCCGAATGATATAACTGCTTTATTATAATTTCAAACTGAATGCGATCACCATCACGTTCAGGTGTTGAATGTATAATTCCTACAGCATTGATAGCTTCATTATTGTAGCTCATTGGTATATCGCTAACATTAAGCACTTCTGTATTATAACGCAGAAAGCTAAAAACTACCCAAACTATTACAAGCATAAGTGCAAATAGTAATTTTATCTTTTTAATTAATAGGAAGAGAACTAATATACATATGAAGGCAGTGCTACAAAGAATAAAAGAAATTTGCTCCATAGCTATAGCAATGTTTGCAAAAATTGCCACTACACAGCAGCATACTAATTTATTAGACATATGCCCTCCTAAACAAAAAAAGGAACCTAATATATTAGGTTCCTCCGTAATTTAATGCTGTATAAACTCCATCTTGGCACTTTCAGGTGGTTCATAATCTGTAATTGCCCGGAATTTGATGCCAACTTGTGTCATTAGTTTTCGAACTTTCTCATCGTCCTTTAAGTATGCTCGATGAAACACTATTTCATTTACACCGCTGTTCGCTAACATATTAGCACAAGTCCAGCAAGGTTGATCAGTTACATACACGATAGAGCCTTCACGATCAATTCGATCTGTAAATAATAACAAGTTTTGCTCAGCATGAATCGTGCGAATACAACGCTGTTTTTTTATCATCGTTTGCTCACCATGCTCATTTGTAACAGCTTCAAACTCCTCGGTAATCATGCAGCCTGCTTCCTCGCAATCATCTACACCCATAGGGGCACCATTATAGGCTGTACCTAACAATTTTTTACCTTGTACTAATACAGCACCAACATGTCTTCGATGACAGCGTGATCGCGTTGATACCATATAAGCTATATCCATGAAGTATGTATCCCAATCCTTTCGCACAAGCTGGCTATCTATGTTAGTCATGTTTTATGTCCACTCCTCACCGTAATATCCTATATCACCATTATAAGTGTGGAGCTGCAATCATGCAAAATTATTGTTGGCTTGCTGCAATAGCTTGCTCTAGGTCAGCAATAATATCGTTAATGTTTTCTGTACCAACAGATAAACGAACCATGCCTGGTGAAACTCCAGCCTTAACTAGCTCATCACCACTTAATTGTGAATGAGTTGTACTCGCCGGATGAATAATTAGTGATTTTGAATCTCCTACATTTGCTAGATGGGAGAATAGTTTAGCATTGTTAATAAGCTTTTTACCTGATTCTATTCCACCCTTTATCTCAAATGTTAGAATAGCACCTTGACCATTTGGTAAATATTTTTGAGCCAGCTCATAAGACGGATGATTCGGTAATCCAGGGTAACTTACAGATTCAACTGCTGGATGCTGCTCTAAATATTTTGCAACGGCAAATGCATTTTGAGAATGACGTTCCATTCTTAAATGTAATGTTTCAAGTCCTTGTAAAAGTAAGAAAGAATTAAATGGTGATAAAGAAGCACCTAAATCTCTTAAAAGCTGAACACGAGCTTTAATAATATAGGCAATTGGACCAACTGCTTCGGTAAATACTGCACCATGATAGCTAGGATCCGGTGTAGTTAAGCCTGGGAATTTATCATTTTGTGTCCAATCAAACTTACCTGCATCAACGATAACTCCGCCAATTGACGTCCCGTGACCACCAATAAATTTAGTTGCAGAATGTACAACAATATCAGCACCAAACTCAATAGGGCGAAGTAAATAAGGGCTTGGGAATGTATTATCTACAATTAGTGGTATACCATTACGATGTGCAATTTCAGCTATAGCTTCAATATCAGCAACGTCACCACGCGGATTACCAATCGATTCAATATAAAGTGCTTTCGTTTTTTCGTTGATAGCAGCTTCAAAATTAGCTGGGTTAGATTGGTCAACAAAACGAACTGTAATGCCTAGTTTTTTTAATGAATGAGCAAATAAGTTATAAGTTCCACCATATAATGAAGTAGAGGATACAATTTCGTCGCCTGAGTTTGCAATATTAAGAATAGAATACGTAATTGCTGCTTGTCCTGAAGCTACCGCTAATGCTGCAGCACCACCTTCTAATTGGGCAACGCGTGTTTCAAATACGTCAGAAGTCGGGTTCATAATTCTCGTATAAATATTACCAAATTCAGCTAAGCCGAATAAATTTGCGGCATGGTCAGTGTCACGAAAGCCATAAGAAGTTGTTTGGTAAATAGGAACTGCACGAGACATCGTTGTTGGATCAATAACTTGTCCACCATGTATAGCAATTGTTTCTAAAGCTTGTTTTTTTGCATCAGACATTTTTATTCCTCCTCAATTATAAACTAGGGAATATTTTTACAGTTCCCTAAATTATTTCCATTATGAATTAATTCCGACTAATTTACAAGACTTTCTTTTATTGATTGATAAATTTTTTCTCCAATCCCCTTTACTCTTTTTATATCTTCTATTGATGTATAAGGACCACCTCTTTCACGCTCAGCGACTATCGCTTTAGCTTTAGCAGGACCTATTCCCTTTAATTGCAATAATTGCTCTACTGTAGCGGTATTAATGTTTACTTTGTCTGAATTGCTAGTACTAGTATTTTCTTCATAATCACTTTCTTGTGCTACCACTGTTAAAGCTAAATCGTCTATTTTGGGTTCTGCTATTTGTTGCAAAGTTGCCTGAATGATTACTTGTTGTGTATCTTCAATTGATTCATTATGTTGCTTTAGCTCATCTACTAAAGCGTCTAATGACTTATATTGAGGTTTGTTTACTGTCGTCTCCATATAAAAAATACCAAGTAAGCAACAGGCAAAAGCTATTAGAAATAAAACTGCAATTATTCTTTTTGTAAAGCTTAGATTATTAAATCGATTCATATAATCCCTTCTTTCTAGTCATATTGGACAATCTAAATAGAATAGACATGATTATAAGAGTAAGAGTGATAGTATACTGCTTGTATAGGAGGAAGAGCTATGAATGTAGGCTTTATTGGTGCTGGAAGTATGGGGAGCTTACTTGTTGAAGCTTTTTTAATGTCTGAAGCACTAGAAGCAGAGCAAATTTATGTAAGTAATCGCACCTACAGTAAAGCTGAAGCACTTGCGTATCAGTTTCCAGGCTTAACGGCAGCCCTTTCGAATGTAGATATAGCACTACAATGTGATTTAATATTCCTCTGTATAAAACCATTAGAATTTTCTAGTGTTCTTCATCAAATTCGTCCATATTTAAATCGAGATCAATTAATTGTTTCAATAACTAGCCCTGTTTTACTAGATAATCTAGCTGAGGAGGTTCCTTCGCAAATTGCCAAAATAATTCCGAGTATTACAAATAGAATGTGGAATGGCTCAACATTATGTATTTTTGATCATCGAATTTCTGAGCAAGCTAAAGATAACTTAATTAAGCTTTTAAGTTATATTGGTGAACCGATAGAAATTGAAGAAAGCTTTACCCGCATCGTATCGGATATTTCAAGTTGTGGGCCTGCATTTTTTTCCTTTCTATTAGAGCAATTTGCAATCGCTGCTGAGGAGGAAACTGGAATCTCAAGAGAGGATGCTATTCGTATTGGCAGTCATATGTTACTAGGTACGGGGCTTTTGTTAACTGAAGGAAATCTTACACCTGCTGATATACAAAGAAGGGTTGCTGTACCTGGTGGCATTACAGCAAAGGCATTAAACATGCTTAGGCAATCCTCAGAAGGTATTTTTAATTCACTTATTAAAACGACACATGAAAAATATTATGAAGACTTAGATTTGGTAAAAAGAAGCTTTAAAAAAGAGGTAAGTGAATCGTAGCTGTGCTTCAGCTACTTCACTTACCTCTTTTTTGTTTATTTTACTATATCAGTATTTTTAGTTAGCTACAATATTAACTAGCTTACCTTTAACAACAATCACTTTTCTAATCGTTTTACCAGCAATTGCTTCAGCTACTTTAGGCAACTCTTTTACCTTTTGTTCAAGCGTTGCTTCATCCATATCAGCTGGAATTGAAATTCTCTCAACAATTTTACCACTTAACTGAACGACGATTTCTACCTCTTGGTCTACTGTCCATGCTTCATCATACGTTGGCCATTGTGCATATGTGATTGTTTCGCTATGTCCAAGTAATTGCCATAGCTCTTCACCAATATGTGGTGTGATTGGAGCAAGCATTTTTACGAAGTCTTCCATCGCTTTACGAGGAAGCTGTTCCGTTTTATATGCTTCATTTACAAATACCATCAATTGACTGATAGCAGTATTAAAGCGTAGGTGCTCCATATCATCAGTTACTTTTTTAATTGTACGATGCCATACACGTTTAAACGCATCAGTAGTGTCCTCACCATCAACAATACGTGAAGATAATTCACCATTCTCTTGAACGAATAAGCGCCATACACGTGATAAGAAGCGGTGTGACCCTTCTACACCATTTGTATTCCAAGGTTTTGTCGCTTCAAGTGGTCCCATAAACATTTCGTATAGACGAAGCGTATCTGCACCAAACTCATTTACGATATCATCTGGATTGACAACATTTCCACGAGATTTGGACATTTTTTCATTGTTTCCACCTAAAATCATACCCTGATTAACTAGCTTTTGGAATGGTTCCTTCGTGTCTACAACACCTAAATCATATAATACTTTATGCCAGAAACGAGCATATAGTAAGTGTAGAACCGCGTGCTCCACACCACCGATATATAAATCAACAGGTAACCACTCTTTTTGCTTTTCAGGTGAGCAAATTTGTTCATTATTATGCGGATCGATATAGCGTAAATAATACCAAGATGATCCCGCCCATTGAGGCATTGTATTCGTTTCACGTCTAGCTTTCATACCCGTTTCAGGATCAATTGTATTTACCCATTCAGTAACGTTAGCAAGTGGAGATTCACCCGTTCCTGACGGCTTAATGTGATCAACTTCTGGAAGTAATAAAGGTAGTTGATCCTCAGGTACAGTTTTCATCGTTCCATCTTCTAAATGCAGAATTGGAATCGGTTCACCCCAATAACGTTGACGAGAGAACAGCCAGTCACGTAAACGATACGTCACTTTTGCTTTACCAACACCTTTTTCTTCTAGGAAAGCAATCATTTTAGCAATCGCTTCTTCATTGTTAAGGCCGTTTAAGAAATCTGAATTAATATGAGCACCGTCACCAGTATACGCTTCTGCTTCAATGTTACCGCCAGATACAACTTCAACAATTGGTAAGTCAAATTGCTTAGCAAATTCATAGTCGCGTGTATCATGAGCTGGAACAGACATAATTGCTCCAGTACCGTAACCAGCAAGCACATAATCTGCAATCCAAATTGGAAGTTTTGCACCATTCACTGGGTTAATAGCATACGCACCTGTAAATACACCTGTTTTATCTTTAGCTAAATCAGTACGCTCTAAATCACTCTTACGAGCTGCAGCTTCTTTATATGCTTCAACCGCTGCCAGTTGCTCATTAGTTGTAATTTTAGCGACAAGCTCATGCTCAGGAGCAAGCACAGCATAAGTTGCACCAAATAATGTATCTGGTCGAGTTGTAAATACTACAAGCTCACCCTCATGTCCCTCGATAGCAAATTTAACTTCTGCACCTGTCGATTTCCCAATCCAGTTACGCTGCATATCTTTAATACTTTCAGACCAGTCAAGCTCTTCAAGATCCTCAAGTAAACGCTCAGCATAATCAGTAATTTTTAATATCCATTGACGCATAGGTTTACGAACTACAGGATGTCCACCACGTTCACTTTTTCCATCGATAACCTCTTCATTAGCAAGTACTGTACCTAGTGCTTCACACCAGTTAACTGGCACCTCGTCTACATAAGCTAGTCCTTTATTATAAAGCTGGATAAAAATCCATTGTGTCCATTTATAATATTCAGGATCAGTTGTACTAATTTCACGATCCCAATCATAAGAAAAGCCTAATGATTTAATTTGACGACGGAATGTATCTATATTCTTTAAAGTAAAATCACGAGGATTGTTACCAGTATCAATCGCATATTGCTCAGCAGGCAAACCAAATGCATCCCAGCCCATAGGGTGTAACACATTATAGCCTTGCATACGCTTTACACGTGACACGATATCTGTTGCTGTATAGCCCTCAGGATGTCCGACATGTAGTCCCGCCCCAGAAGGATATGGGAACATATCTAATGCATAAAATTTAGGCTTACCCTTATCTTCTAATGTTTTAAATGTTTTATTATCGTCCCAATAGCGTTGCCATTTGGGCTCGATAGCTTGTGGATTGTATCCAAATTTTTGTTGCTCTTGGCTCATCATATTTCCTCCTCGTAATTACAACCATTTATTAACTCAAAAAAACCTCTCGCGCCTAGCAAAAGCTAGGGACGAGAGGTTAAACTCACGTGGTACCACCCTAGTTAGCAATACTACGTATTGCTCACTCATTACCTTTATCGCAGGAAACGGTGTACTTTTATTCGTACACTACTCTAAGGTGAGTTCCTTTTGTCTTTTCGCTGTCTTTCACCTACCGACAGCTCTCTGCAGAAAAGATTGAAAAGTACTACTCCTTGTCAAAGCATTTTGCTATACAATTAAATTGATTATATAAATTTTATCCATTATGTGTCAAGTTCAATATGCGTATCCTCTTGATTTGTATTCAAATTATTTTCTTTCGATGTGATACGATGTGACGTTAAATAATCTACAGCTATTAAACCTATTAATAGGGTATGTAAAAGTACACCCAATAAAGCATCTAACGGCTCACGCATTAATGTCATATACCATAAGCTTGCGATTGGTAGCTGCATAGCAAAAACAATTGACATTAAAATAGTCCAATATTTGTGGACAATATGAGTGATTCGCCTAAAGTATAATAATACGAGTAATAAAAAACCAAATATAGTTTGAATAATACCCCAGGTTAATCGTGCTGACGACATGAAGTCACCATTCATGCCTATAATATCGTAGTTTAACCAAGCGAATAAGCAATAGTTAATACCAAGAATAAACGCTAAAAAACTAATAATAAAATTATTAAGCCTTCTCAGCATAAACGTTCACCACCTATCCGAATAATTAACTGTATTTAAGTTAAATCTATT
>Ga0182742_1004286_pt1 | contig 13049 bp, 13 predicted proteins | sample eDN5th37CBELigMG_FD_128880 | JGI IMG/M metagenome (GOLD analysis project Ga0182742, IMG submission 128880) | Enriched Miracle-Growth compost microbial communities from Emeryville, California, USA - eDNA 5th pass 37_C BE-Lig MG (version 2)... ... | reverse complement strand
GCTGCTCGGATCGACGGCGTTTTCTGGGCGCCGCCCCGCGTGGATGCCCGATTGCAGCCGCATGGACGCACGCTCTGCCCTTACCGCGAGCATGGCCCGAACGGGCGAATCGTCGCGACGCTCGGCAAAGGCAGCTCGACAAAAAAAGCGGTCGGATCGGTCGCGGCGCGCAAGGCCCATTTGCGACTCTTGGTATTATTCCGCCATGCAAGACCCGCCGACCCGCAGTCCAGAGCCGACGCACGCCGCCCCATCCATCGCCGAACTCTTCCTCGGCTTCGCGAAGATATCGGTGTCCGGCTTCGGCATGATCTTGCCCTGGGCGCGCCGGCTGATCGTCGACGAAAAGAAGTGGATGACGGCCGAAGAATTCAACGAAACCTATTCACTCGCCCAGTTCCTGCCCGGACCGAACGTGGTCAATATGTCGGTCGTGTTCGGATCGCGCATGCACGGCGCCGCCGGCGCCGTGGCGGCCCTGCTTGGATTGCTTGGTCCGCCGGCGCTGATCGCGACCGGGCTGTCCGCGCTCTATGCGGTGTACGGCGATGTCGACATCCTGCGCCGCATCCTGACCGGGATCGCGGCCGCCGCGATCGGGCTGATGATCGCGGTCATCGCGCGGATGGCCGAGCCGGTGCTTCGGCCCGCGCTCGCGCCGGCACCGCTGGTGATGGCGGCGACCTTCCTTGCGATCGGCGTTTTGCGCTGGCCGCTGGTCTGGACGCTGGTTCTGATCGCGCCCGTAAGCATCGCGCTCGCCTTCTGGTGGACGCGGCGATGAAGGCGTCCGATCCGCTGATGGTGCTTGCGAGCCACTTCGCGCTGCTGTCGCTGTTTGCGATCGGCGGCGCCAATGCAGCCATTCCCGAAATGTACCGGATCGCGGTGCAGCTCGAAGGCTGGATGACGGATCAGCAGTTTGCCGATCTGTTCGCGATCGCACAGGTCACGCCCGGACCGAATGTCATCATCACAACCTTGATCGGCTATCAGGCTGCGGGTATCGCCGGCGCGCTTGTCGCGACAGTTGCAATGGTCGGGCCGACCTGCATCGCGACTTATGTCATCACGCAAATCTGGGACAGATTTCGCGGCGCACCGCTACAAATTGCGATTCAAACGGGTCTGGTTCCCGTTTCCATCGGACTTCTTGCGGCAAGTGCGTGGATTATGGCCCTGACAACGGACAGCAACTGGATCGCCGCTGGCATAACAGTGGCTGCCGCTGCAACTGGTTATTTCAGCAGGGTGAATCCGCTTTGGGTGTTCGCTATTGCCGCACTCGTGGGTGCGTTGGGATTGCTCTGACGATCGCCCACTGTTTCTTCTTGTTCCGATGAGCGATTTGCTAGACAAAAGTCCAATCCTGGGCGAAAGACCCAAGAGGGGACACTGTAGAACTACGAGCGTTGGGGAGGGCGTATGGCCGAAGGCATAGGGCAGCCCGAGGGACGGGCGCAGGCCACGGGATTTATTCGTAATCCGCAGGATTTCTGGGGCGGGCTCGCCCTGGTCGCATTCGCGCTGTTTTCGCTTTGGGCAGGGAGCGACCTGCCCGGCATGCGGGGATTCGCGTTTGGGCCGGGGACGGCGCCGCGTCTGTTTGGCGGGCTGTTACTCGCGACCGGTGCGCTGGTGGCCATCAGCGGGCTCATCACTCACGGACCGCCGCTTGAAAGATGGGGCATTCGCGCGCCGGTGCTGTTTCTCGCCTCGGTCGTGTTCTTCGGCCTGACGATCCGACCGCTCGGACTCGTCATCTCGGCCTTCTTCACCCTGATGATCGCAGCCGCCGCCTCCAATGAGGTGCGCTGGATTGAGGCCGTCATCTGGTCGGCGGTGCTGACCATTTTCTGCATTGCGCTGTTCATATACGGCCTCAATCTTCCACTTCAGCTCTGGCCGCGGTGACCCGCCATGATGGACCTTCTCAGTAATCTGGCGTTCGGCATCAGCGTCGCCGCGACCTGGCAGAACCTGCTGCTGTGCCTCACCGGCGCGCTGGTCGGCACGCTGGTCGGCGTGCTTCCGGGCGTTGGCCCGCTCGCCACCATCGCCATGCTGCTGCCGATCACCTATGGCCTGCCGCCCGTCGGCGCGCTGATCATGCTCGCCGGCATCTATTACGGGGCGATGTATGGCGGCTCCACCACGGCCATTCTCGTCAACATACCGGGCGAATCGGCGGCGGTGGTGACAACACTCGACGGCCATCAGATGGCGCGGCAAGGGCGGGCCGGACCCGCGCTCGCGATCGCGGCCATCGGCTCGTTCTTTGCGGGCTGCGTCGCTACTGTGGTGATCGCCGCAGCGGCAGCTCCGCTCACCAGCGTCGCACTCTTGTTCGGGCCCGCGGAATATTTCTCACTGATGGTGCTCGGCCTGATCTTTGCCGTCGTGCTGGCGAAAGGATCGGTGCTCAAGGCGATCTGCATGATCCTGTTCGGGCTCGTGCTGTCGATGGTTGGATCCGACCTTGAAACCGGCGCCGGACGCCTGAACTTCAACATTCCCGAACTTGCGGACGGCATCAATTTCGTCGTTATCGCAATGGGCGTGTTCGGCTTTGCCGAAGTGCTGCGTAATCTCGAAGTCACGCACAGCCGCGATGTGGTCAACGCCAAGATCACCGGACTGATGCCGACGCGTACCGACCTCAAGGCGGCGGCGCCGGCGATCGGCCGCGGCACGATCCTCGGGTCGCTGCTGGGCATCCTTCCCGGCGGCGGCACCATCATTTCGGCCTTTGCCGCCTATACGCTCGAGAAAAAGCTCGCCAAGGATCCGAGACGCTTCGGCCGCGGCGCGATCGAAGGCGTCGCCGGTCCGGAATCGGCCAACAACGCGGCCTCGCAGACCTCGTTCATCCCGCTACTCACACTCGGCATTCCGCCGAACCCGGTGATGGCGCTGATGGTCGGCGCCATGACCATCCATGGCATCGTCCCCGGTCCGCAGGTGATGACCAAGCAGCCGGAGCTGTTCTGGGGCATGATCGCGTCGATGTGGTTCGGCAATCTGATGCTGGTGATCATCAACCTGCCGCTGGTCGGCTTGTGGGTGCGGCTGCTACGCGTGCCGTATCGCCTGCTCTACCCGATGATCCTGATCTTCTGCTGCATCGGCGTCTATTCGGTGAACAATTCGCCCACCGACGTTTACGCCACCGCGGCCTTTGCGCTGGTCGGCTATTGGCTGGTGAAGCACGATTTCGAGCCGGCGCCGATGCTGCTCGGCTTCGTGCTTGGCCCGCTGATGGAAGAAAATCTCCGCCGCGCCATGCTGATCGCCCGCGGTGATGCCACCGTGTTCATCACACGGCCGATCTCCGCGACGCTGCTCGCGCTTTCGGCGCTACTGCTGATCATTGCGGTGCTGCCCACCATCCGCAAGAAGCGCGACGAGGTTTTCGTCGAGGAAGGCTAGCGAACATTCAGCCGAATTGGGGACTTGATTTCGGGCGGCGTTTTCTATGAAACGCCGCCCGATGTCTTTTCGCCCCGCTCGATCCTGCCCGGGGTTTGCATAATTCAGGCAGAATCGAGGGAACGCTGACGGAGGAGTTTCAGCATGCGTATCATCAATCGTCTGGCGGGCGCGCTCGCCGGGCTTGTGGCCCTCGCGGGCTTCGCTGCGCCGGCTGCGGCGCAGGCCTATCCGGCCCGCCCGATCACCATGATCGTGCCGTTCGCGGCCGGCGGTCCGACCGATATCATCGCGCGGATCGTCGCCGATCACATGTCGAAGACGCTCGGCCAGCAGATCGTGATTGAAAACGTGGTCGGCGCCGGCGGCACCACCGGCGCCACGCGCGCGATGCGCGCCAATCCGGACGGCTACACCATCATCATGGGCCATATGGGCACGCATGCGGCCGCGGTCGCGCTCTATCCGAAGCTCGCCTACCACCCGGTGAACAATTTCGAGCCGATCGGCCTCGCCGCCGGCACGCCGGTGCTGATCGTTGCGAGGAAGGACTTTCCGGCCAAGGACCTGAAGGAATTCGCCGCTTATGTGAAAGCCAATGCCGACAAGGTGAATGCCGCCCATGCCGGCGTCGGCTCGGTATCGTTCACGAGCTGCCTGCTGCTGAATTCGGTGCTGAACGTGAAGCCGACGGCGATTCCGTTCCAGGGCACAGGTCCCGCGCTGAACGCGCTGCTCGGCGGCCAGGTCGACTATATGTGCGACCAGATCGTCAATCTCGTACCGCAGATCAAGGCCGGCAACATCAAGGCCTACGCGATCGGCACGCCGGAGCGAAACCCGGCGCTGCCGGATGTCCCGACCACCAAGGAAGCGGGCATGCCGGACTTCCAGGTCTCGGCCTGGAACGCGCTGTTCGCGCCCAAGGGCACGCCGAAGGAAGCGCTGGACAAGCTCTCCGACGCGCTGTCGAAGGCCTTGGACGATGAAGGCGTCCGCAAGCGTCTGGCCGACCTTGGCAGCGACATTCCCGGCCCCGACCGGCGCGGGCAGGCCGCCCTGAACAAGCTGGTGGAGAGCGAGATCGCCCGGTGGACTCCGGTGATCAAGGCGTCGGGTATCACGCAGTAAGCGGTTCCGCGCAGCTTTGCGCACGAAGGGGCGGCCGGTCCGGCCGCCCTTTTTTATGTGCAGAATCGTCCCAATTTCAGGGATAGTCCGCGCTCAGATGCACCCCGCTCATTCCCGCGACAGCGGGAATCCAGCAAGCTGGTCCTCGGTTGCGCGGGGACGCGCAGACGACGAAATCGGCCGGAAGCGAACGATGAAGCAATATCTCGACCTGATGGACCATGTGCTGCGCGAGGGCGTGGAGAAGCGCGACCGCACCGGCACCGGAACGCTGTCGGTGTTCGGCCATCAGATGCGCTTCGATCTGGCCGACGGCTTCCCGCTCGTCACCACCAAGAAGCTGCACGTGAAGTCGATCGTGCATGAATTGCTCTGGTTCCTGCGCGGCGACACCAATATCGGCTACTTGCGCGACAACGGGGTCACGATCTGGGATGAATGGGCGGATAAAAACGGCGATCTCGGCCCGGTTTACGGGGCGCAATGGCGCTCATGGCCGGCGCGCGACGGGGGCACGATCGACCAGATCGCCGGCCTGATGCGCGATCTCGAGCGCAATCCTGATTCGCGGCGACTGATCGTGACCGCATGGAACCCGGCCGATATCGACAGGATGGCGCTGCCGCCATGCCACTGCCTGTTCCAGTTGTATGTCGCCGAAGGCCGGCTGTCCTGCCAGCTCTATCAGCGCTCGGCCGACATTTTCCTCGGCGTGCCGTTCAACATCGCGTCCTATGCGCTGTTCACGATGATGGTCGCGCAGGTCGCCGGCCTCAAGCCGGGCGAGTTCATCCATACCTTCGGCGACGCGCATCTGTATCTCAATCATGTCGAACAGGCGGAACTGCAATTGTCGCGGGCGCCGCGCGCATTGCCGAAAATGACCATCGATCCGTCGGTGCGCGATATCTTCGCATTCCGCTACGAGCATTTCGCGCTGACCGGCTACGACCCGCACCCGCATATCAGGGCGGAGGTCGCGGTGTGAGCGGTCGCGGCGCCGGCGCATCGGGCACGATCGCGGTCATCCTGGTCGTCGCGGCCGGCGAGAACGGCGTGATCGGATGCGACAATGCGCTTCCCTGGCGCATCAAGTCCGACATGAAATTCTTCAAATCCGTCACCATGAACAAGCCGGTGGTGATGGGTCGCAAGACTTACGCATCCATCGGCAAGGCGCTGCCGGGGCGCACCAATATCGTGATCACCCGGCAGCCCGATTTCGCCGCGCCCGGTGTCGTTGTGGCGCCCGGTATCGATCGGGCGCTGGCGGTGGCGCGCGGCGACGCGCTTCGCCGCGGCGCCGATGCCATTGCCGTGATCGGCGGCACCGAAATTTTCGAACAGACCATGGCGCGGGCCGACCGGATCATTTTGACGCTGGTCCATGCGGAACCGCGCGGGGATACCTATTTCCCGGCGGTTGATCCTGCGATCTGGCGCGAAGCCGAACGGCTGCCGCAGCCCAAGGGGCAGGACGACGAGTATGACTTTACTATCGTACGCTATGAGCGTGCCGGCGCGGCATGAGCGCGCGTTGTAAGGGGCAGGGTGGTCCCCTATAACCGCCGCCGACAGAACCGCAGGTTCAGGCGGATTCCAGCTAAAGAGATGCCAGGCGCCGGCCGGGTTGGCCGCGCTCAAGGAGGATCAAGATGCCGTGGAGCAATCAGGGCGGTGGCGGTGGCGGCGGCCCCTGGGGTTCGGGGCCGAAGGGACCATGGGGGTCGGGTCCGCAACAAGGCGGCGGCGCGCAGCCGCCGGATCTTGAGGATCTGCTGCGGCGCAGCCAGGACAAGCTGAAGACCGTGCTGCCCGGCGGCAGCTTCGGCGGCAAGGTCGGGATCGCGATCGCGCTGGTCGTCGCGCTGTTCCTGTGGGGCATCTCCGGCTTCTTCGTCGTGCAGCCGGGCGAACTCGGCGTGGTCCAGCGCTTCGGCAAGTATGTCCGCGATGCACCGGCGGGCTGGGGCTATACCTGGCCGTATCCGGTCGGTGCGGTCACCAAGGTCAATATCGAGCGCATCAACCGGATCGATGTCGGCATGCGCATCGTCGACGATGCGCGGCGGGGCACCTCGACGCGTGACGTGCCGGAGGAAAGCCTGATGCTGACCGGCGACGAAAATATCGTCGACGTCGATTTCTCGGTGTTCTGGAAGATCAAGCCGGACCGTGGCGCCGGCCAGTTCCTGTTCAACATCCAGTATCCCGAGGGCACGGTGAAGGCGGTCGCCGAAAGCGCGATGCGCGAGGTGATCGGCCGCTCCAACATTTCCCAGATCCTGACCACCAACCGGCAGACCATCGAGAACGCCGTGCACGAACTGATGCAGAAGACCCTCGATGACTACGGTTCGGGCATCATGATCACCCAGGTGCAGCTGCAGAAGGTCGATCCGCCGGCGCAGGTCATCGACGCCTTCCGTGACGTGCAGGCGGCGCGCGCCGACCTCGAACGCGCGCAGAACGAGGCGCAAACCTACGCCAACCGGGTGGTGCCGGAAGCCCGCGGCCGGGCCGCGCAGATCCTGCAAAATGCGGAAGCCTATCGCGAGCAGACGGTCGCGGAAGCCACCGGTCAGACCGCCCGCTTCAGCCAGGTTCTTGAGGAATGTGCCAAGGCGCCGCAGGTCACGCGCCAGCGGCTCTATCTCGAGACCATGGAGCGCCTGCTGAGCGGCACCGACAAGCTCATTCTCGACGCCGGGAACACGGGCGCCGGTGGTCAAGCCGTCATTCCATATCTGTCGCTCGATCAAAATCGCCCGCGGCCGGCGCAGCCGCAACAACAACAACAGCAACCACAAGCCCAGCAGCGCCGCTAAAGGAGACAGCCACCATGAAACTCGGTATCGCCGGCGGCGTGCTGCTGGTTCTCGTGCTGGTCGCCGCTTTCGTCGGCTACAGCTCGATCTTCACCGTGCCGGAGACGCGGCAGGCCATCGTGATCCGGCTCGGCAATCCGGTGAACGTGGTCACCGAGCCCGGCCTGCATTTCAAGGCTCCGTTCATCGACAGCGTCGTCTATGTCGACAAGCGCATCCTTGACCTCGAGAATCCGACCCAGGAAGTGATCGCGTCCGACCAGAAGCGGCTGGTGGTCGATGCCTTCGCGCGCTACCGGATCGTCAATCCGCTGCGCTTTTACCAGGCGATCGGCACAGTCCCGGCGGCGAACTCGCAACTGTCGACACTGCTCAACTCCGCGCTCCGCCGCGTGCTCGGCGAGTCATCGTTCCAGACCGTGGTGCGCGATGACCGTGACCAGTTGATGAAAAACATCCGCGAGCAACTCGACCGTGAGGCCGAGCGTTACGGCATCAACGTGGTGGACGTGCGAATCCGGCGGGCCGATCTGCCGGAACAGAACAGCCAGGCGGTCTATCAGCGGATGCAGACCGAGCGTCAGCGCGAGGCAGCCGAATTTCGCGCGCAGGGCGCCCAGCGAGCCCAGGAAATCCGCGCCCGCGCCGACCGCGACGTGACCGTGCTGGTGGCCGAGGCCAATGCCAAGGGCGAGCAGATCCGCGGTGAGGGCGACGCCACCCGCAACCGCATTTTCGCGGAAGCCTACGGCAAGGACCCCGACTTCTTCGCCTTCTACCGGTCGATGCAGGCTTATGAATCCGGGCTCGGCAATAACGACACGCGCCTGGTGCTGAAGCCGGATTCGGAATTCTTCCGCTTTTTCGTCGATCCGTCGGGTCGGATGCCGAACGCAACGCAGCCGCAGCAGCCGGGCACGCCCGGCTCACCGACCGCAGCCGCGAGGTGATCCGTCCCCACGCGCGATAGAAGCGGGCCATGTGGGACTTCGTCGTCGCGATCGGGCTCGTATTCGCGCTCGAGGGCTTGCTGTTTGCGGCGTTTCCGGGCGCCGCAAAACAGGCTATGGCCAACGTGCTCGAAATGCCGGACCAGGCTCTGCGTGTGGTCGGGATCGCGTCGGCACTCACCGGAATCCTCGTGATCTGGCTGGTTCGCGGCTAGCTAGTCCCCCGGCGCTTCCCGCCTTCGCGGCAGAGCCGTTGCAAGCGCGGGAAGCAAGCGCCGACCGTGCAATTCCGGTGCGGCCTGGATGAGAGATCGACCAGGCCATGCCCGACAAATTTTTTGGAGGAATGTCGGCCTTGCGGCCCCGGCCGGTGTTCATACTGTTGCGGCTGGTCGCGGCACCATTTCCAACGGCGCGGCGTTGGAGCAGGGTGGAGTTTCGCCCCATTCACGTCCCCGTTTGACTGGCGGTATTGGTCTTGCTTCGGAAATGCGACGGGAGCAGTGTTAATGCACGTTTTGCAGGAGAATTCGCAGTCATGACGGCTTCTTTCGCCACGATAGCCGGCGCGTTTCGCCGCCCGGTTTTTGCCGCTTTCGCGGCTGCGGCGCTGCTGCTGCCCGCATTGCCGGGCGAGGTGCAGGCGCGCGGTCCCGAGCACATCGCCGACGTGGCTGAATCGGTGATCGACGCGGTGGTGAATATCTCCACCTCGCAACGGGTCGAAGCCCAGACGCGTCCCAACGGCCCCCGGCAGGGGGATCGGCGCGGCGACGACCAGGGATCGCCGCAGGTTCCGCCCGGATCCCCGTTCGAGGATTTCTTCAAGGACTTTTTCGAAAACCGGCGCGGTCCCGGAGGGCAGGGCGAGAACCGCGCGCCGCGCCGCACGTCCTCGCTCGGCTCCGGCTTCGTCATCGATCCGGCCGGGCTCGTGGTGACCAACAATCACGTCATCGCCGAAGCGGAAGAAATTACCGTGGTGTTCAACGACGGCTCGCGCCTCAAGGCGGAGGTGCTCGGCCGCGATCCGAAGACCGATATGGCGCTGCTTCAGATCAAGCCGGACAAGCCGCTGAAGGCGGTGAAGTTCGGCGACTCCGACAAGCTGAGGCTCGGCGATTGGGTGATCGCGATTGGCAATCCGTTCAGCCTCGGCGGCTCGGTGAGCGCGGGCATCGTCTCCGCGCGCAATCGCGATATCCAGTCCGGCCCTTATGACAACTACATCCAGACCGATGCCGCCATCAATCGAGGCAATTCGGGCGGGCCGTTGTTCAATCTCGACGGCGAGGTGATCGGCGTCAACACGGCGATCATCTCGCCTTCGGGCGGGTCGATCGGGATCGGCTTCGCCATTCCCTCGAAGGTGGCGATGGGCGTCATCGAGCAGCTGCGCGAATTCAAGGAAGTGCGGCGCGGCTGGCTCGGCGTGCGGATCCAGCAGGTCACCGATGACATTGCCGAAAGCCTCGGCCTCAAGCAGGCGCGTGGCGCGCTGATCGCCGGCGTCGACGACAAGGGCCCCGCCAAGCCCGCCGGCATCGAGGCCGGCGACATCATCGTCAAGTTCGACAGCCGCGACATCAGGGAGATGCGCGACCTGCCGCGTATCGTCGCCGACACGCCGGTCGGGAAGGAAGTGGAAGTCGTGGTCCTCCGCAAGGGCAAGGAGGAAACGAAGACGGTGAAGCTCGGCCGGCTGGAGGATGCCGAAAAGGCGCGTCCGGCCTCGGTGCAGAGCGACGCCAAGCCGGACGACAAGACGGTCGTGAAGAAGGCGCTCGGTCTCGACCTCGCCAACATCTCGCCGGAGTTGCGCAAGCGCTACAAGATCAAGGACAGCGTCAAGGGCGTGGTGATCACCGGCATCGACCAGAATTCCGCCGCCGCGGAGAAGCGGCTCCATGCGGGCGATACCATCGTCGAAGTGGCGCAGGAGGCGGTCGGCACGACCGACGATTTCCAGAAGAAGGTCGACAAGTTGAAGAAGGAAGGCCGCAAGCTTGCGCTGCTGCTGGTGTCCAATCCGGAAGGCGAATTGCGTTTCGTGACGCTCGGCCTGCAATAGTCACGTACTCCGTTCGTCCCGCGCAAGCGGGGACCCAGCCTCGCGTGACTCTGGGTCCCGTTTTCGGGGCGACGAACGGGTTACTGTTCGTGACTTTCCGCAAACTCCTCCCGCCGATAGCCCTGCAGATACAGCAGCGCCGTCAGATCGCCGTGGTCGATCCGCACATGCGCGGCCGCGGCAACCGCGGGTTTCGCATGATAGGCGACGCCGAGGCCGGCGCGGCCGATCATGGCCAGATCGTTGGCGCCGTCGCCCACCGCCATGGTTTGTGCGAGCGGCAATTGCAGATAGCGCGCGACTTCGAGCAGCGTATCGAGCTTGGCCTCCTTGCCGAGGATCGGCTCGTCGACAAAGCCGGTGAACGTGCCGTTCTCGACCAGCAGCGTGTTGGCGTGATTTTCGTCGAAACCGATCATTTCCGCGATCTCGCGCGTGAACAGTGAGAACCCGCCCGACACGAGAACGGTGTGGGCGCCATGCGCGCGCATGGTGCCGATCAGCGCGCGGGCGCCCGGCGTTGGCGTGATGCGGGTGGCGATCACGTCGGAGACGACGGAGGCAGGCAGGCCCTTGAGCAGCGCGACGCGCTCGCGCAGCGCCGGCTCGAACGCGATCTCGCCGCGCATGGCGCGCTCGGTAATCGCCGACACATGCGCCTTGAGTCCGACAAGGTCGGCCAGTTCGTCAATGCATTCCTGGCCGATCATGGTGGAATCCATATCGGCCACCAGAAGCTTCTTGCGGCGATCGGCGAGCGGCTGGATCGCGATATCGACCGGGGCTGCGGCAAGCGCCGCGCGCAGGTGATCGGTCAACTGTTGCCGGTCAGCCGGCTCGCGCGGGATAAAGCCAATGTCGGCCGCCACCCCGCTGGCCAGCCATTGTATATCGGTGGCCTGCGGGAGCGCCGCGCGGGCGCGGGCGATCAGGTCGTCGGTGAGGCGGGTACCTTTGGCGGCGATGAGGGTGGCGACGTAGGTCATCGGTTGAACAGTCTTCTCTCGTCGGAAAATCCGTCGCCCGCTCCGGTCAGGCTGCGCCAAGGCGCGAAACAAGCAGCTTTCTGTGTGCCGACTGTTAGGGATGATTTCAAGCGCCGGCTGTGACGGGCGACGGAGCGGCTATAGGCTGGCCTTGAGCCCTCACGCCTGAGTTGCTGTTTGCGCGGCCGGGGCCTCGTCAATGGAGAGGTGCTGCTTGCTGGCCAACATCGTGTCACCGGCGATGAGTCGTTTGGCCGTCCCGGCGGCAATCGTCATTCTGCCGCTCATTGGATTCGCGGCGGATCGCGTCTCGGGGGAACATGTCGTCGGCATCACCGGGCCGACATTGTACGCGCTCTACGTTCTCGGCCTGATGGCCTATGCGACGATCTCCTATGCGCGCTCGCCCATCTTGCTGACTGTTTCCGCCGGCGTGCTCGGGATTGGCGCGGCTGCATCAGCAGCGGTCGCCTTGCTTGGGTCCATCGGGTCTTTGATCATTGCCTTCCTTGCTGTCCTTTCACTGCGGCTCGCGCTCCTGTTCCTCGCGACGATCGCAATCGCAATCGCGCTCTCTCCATGGGCGACCGCATGGGCGCTCGCGAAGGTTTCGTTGTCGGCCATGCGTTCATGCGCCGTGAGCGCGTCCGCTCCCGTTCGATGGAGCGGCGCTGCGGCCGGAGCCTGCCTTGCCATTGCCGCCATGGTGCTTGTGGCCAGGTTGGATGCAGGATGGCTTGCCGCGCGCAAACAAGCTTTTGAAAGCGATGATGCGCTTAAATGGGAGCATTCACTCAGAGATATCAAGGCGAATCCGCTCTGCGGTCACCGGCGGTGCCTCATGCCAGTCTGCAATCAGCTCACACGGCGTTTCGGTGTGGGGACAGGAGAGTGCGGCCCATTCGCATGTCCGTTCGGTTTCGGACTTGATGCGCCCGATGTCCCGTCCGATTTGGACAGGCCGTTCAAGAATGTCTATGGCTATTCGGTGAAGCAGGTCTGCGCGACGGGCGATTAATGGTCGCGTGAAGGTCGCAGTCCTGCCGGTTCCTCTAAGGTAGCGCGCTCCGGTTGAGATCGTTGCACGCCTTCAAATTTCGCCATGAAACCCGACGTCATCCTGATCGCCGGGCCGACCGCAAGCGGCAAGTCGGCGCTGGCGCTTAAGCTCGCCGAACGCCATGGCGGCGTCGTCATCAATGCGGATTCGATGCAGGTCTATCGCGACCTGCGCGTGCTGACGGCGCGGCCGACCATCGGGGAGGAGGCCCGCGTTGCGCATCATCTGTTCGGGCATGTCGATGCCGCGGTGAATTATTCGGCCGGAGCCTATGTCGCCGACGCGGCGCGCGTCCTCGGCGGGCTGCCGGCCGGCCGCCTGCCGATCTTTGCCGGCGGGACGGGTCTTTATTTCAAGGCGCTAACCAGCGGGCTTGCCGCGATACCGCCGATCGACCCGGCGATCCGCGAAAGCCTGCGCGCGCGCCTCGCGCGGGACGGCGTCGAAATGCTGCATGCCGAACTCGCAGCGCGCGATCCTTCCGCCGCTTCGCGTATCATGGTGCGGGACCGATCCCGCATTTTGCGCGCGCTCGAAGTGCTGGAGGCGACCGGGCGTCCGATCGCGGACTGGCACCGTGAGGGCATGCCGCCG